>OLWH01001251.1_pt1 | contig 10075 bp, 6 predicted proteins | sample 1673381 | NCBI WGS metagenome assembly OLWH01 (sample SAMEA103958110, study PRJEB25191) | human gut metagenome | reverse complement strand
AAAAAATTATTCTTACAGCTTCAGGCGGCCCTTTCTTCGGCAAAACACTTAAAGAACTTGAAAATGTAACAGCAAAGGACGCACTTAAACATCCTAATTGGGATATGGGCGCAAAAATCACCATTGACTCTGCTACTATGATGAATAAAGGCCTTGAATTTATTGAAGCTAAATGGCTTTTTGATATGCCTAATGACGATATTGAAATTGTTGTTCATAGGGAAAGCGTAGTTCATTCAGCTATTGTTTATCAGGATAATTCAATGATTGCGCAGCTCGGTGTGCCGGATATGCGAATTCCTATCCAATATGCGCTGACTTACCCTGAAAGAGAGCCAAGCCCTGTTAAAGAACTTTCGCTTACGGATTACGGTAAGCTTACATTTTTTGAACCTGATTATGATACTTTCAAATGTATAAATGTTTGCAAAAAAGCTATTGAACTCGGCGGGCTTCACCCCGCATCTGCAAACGGTGCAAATGAAGAAAGCGTAAAACTTTTCTTAAACGGTAAAATTAAATTTACAGATATTGCATATCTTAATAATGAGGCAATGAAAAATGCCCCTGAAAAAGAAAACTTTACTCTTGAAGATGTCCTTGAAGCAGACAGAAAAGCAAGAGAATATGTAATTGAGGCGGTAGGGTGAATATAACATCTATTTGGAACAGTGTGTATCCCATAGTAATAGCAATTTTATTTTTTGAATTGATAATTGTTATTCACGAGTTAGGCCATTTCGCAGTGGCAAAGCTTATGAAAATTCAGGTTAATGAATTTTCGGTAGGTATGGGGCCGAAGCTGTTTCAACATAAAGGTAAAAAAACTAAATATTCTTTAAGGCTTATTCTGTTTGGCGGTTACTGCTCAATGGAGGGCGAGGATAAAGAAAGCGACAGTGAAAATGCCTTTTTTAATAAAAAAGTATGGCAAAGGATTCTTGTAGTTGTTGCAGGTGCGGTTATGAATCTTATTCTTGTATGCTCTCAAAATCTTGTAGGCACAACTGAAATTGCAAAGTTTGATGATAACGCAATCAGCCAATCATATGGTTTGCAAGTCGGCGATAAAATTAAAAGTATTGACGGAATGAGGGTTTATTCCACCAATGATGTTATGACCGGCTTTTCAAGATGCTCAAACGAAAATGTTAACCTTGTTGTTGAACGCGGCGGCAAAGATGTGAGCCTTAAGGTTCAATTCGGCACGGAAAAATATGAAGGGCATCAATACACGGTAATGGATTTTTGGCTGCGCGGGGTAAAGAAAACACCTGCAAATGTCATTTCGCAAACGGGTAAGGAATTTGTTTCTTATGCAAGAATGGTATTTCTCTCCGTTCACGATTTAATAGTCGGCCGTTACGGTATCTCTGATATGAGCGGGCCGATTGGAACAGTGAGCGTTGTTTCAAACGCGGTTAAAACTTCGGTTTATTCAATGCTCAGAATAATGGCTTTTTTAACTATAAATGTCGGCCTTTTTAACCTTTTTCCTATTCCTGCGCTTGATGGATGGCGCTTGTTTGTTTTAATAGGTGAGGGTGTAACCGGCAAAAAGCTTCCGCAAAAGGCGGAATATTTAATCAACGCTGTCGGTCTTGCAGCACTTCTTGCATTGATGTGCTTTGTAACTTTCAGCGATATAACAAAGTTCTTTTAAAATCTTTTTTGGGTGAAAATTATGGAAAGAAGAAAAAGTAAAAAAATAAAACTCGCCAATACATTTATCGGCGGTGACAGTCCTATTCTTGTTCAAAGTATGCTTAATATTCCTGCAAGCGATATTGAAGGTTCTGTTCAGCAGGCAAAGGAACTTGCATCTGCCGGATGCCAGGTAATTCGCTTTGCTATTCCTAACGAGGAGGCTCTTAATCTTATTGAGCCTATTAAAAATGCAGTGGATGTACCGCTTGTAGCCGATATTCATTTTGATTATAAGCTTGCGCTCGGTGCTGCTGAAAGAGGAATAGATAAAATCAGAATAAATCCGGGTAATATAGGTGATGATTCCAGAGTTAAGGCTGTTGCAGATGCTTGCAGGCAAAAAAATATTCCTATCAGAATAGGTGTAAATTCAGGTTCGCTTGAGAAGCATATTTTGGCTAAATACGGTTCACCTACCCCTGAAGCTATGGTTGAATCTGCGCTTTACCACGCAAATTTGCTTGAAAAATTTGATTTTGACGATATTATTATTTCTATAAAATCAAGCAATGTTGAAACTATGATTAACGCATATGAGCTTGCGGCTCAAAAGTGCGATTATCCGCTTCACCTCGGTGTAACGGAAGCCGGAACCGAAAGAATGGGTATTATCAAATCGGCAGTGGGTATAGGCTCACTTCTTACCCACGGTATAGGTGATACTATTCGTGTAAGCCTTACAGATTCACCTGTTAAAGAAGTATTCGCCGCATTTGATATTTTAAAAGCTATCGGGCTTAAAAATGACAGCCCTTATCTTATTTCCTGCCCAACCTGCGGCAGAACTTGCACCGATCTTCTCAGCGCCGCCAACAGGGTGGAGCATGAGCTTTCCAGCCTGATACCCAAGGGAAAGTACCTTAAAGTAGCCGTGATGGGCTGTATTGTAAACGGCCCCGGAGAAGCGGCTGAAGCCGATATAGGCGTGGCCTTCGGCAAGGGCGGCTGCGCCCTGTTCAAGGGCGGCAAGCTCTTCAGGACAGTTCCTCTGGAGGCCGCCGTAGACGAGCTGATAGCCGAGGCGAAGGCCATGATGGAATAGACTATGGAACAGAAGCTTTTGACTATATTTGAAAAATACGGCCTTGGAGACGGCGAGATAACAGATGCCGGACTGAACAAGCGTGAAAATCTGCTGACCGTTACCGTGCGGTGCGGCCATATAACCAGCGCCGAAAACATAGCCTGTCTTGAGAGGGAGCTTTGCGCCCTCATGCCGGGCTGCCGCACAAAGGTAATAATCAGGTGCGGCGGGCTTTCGGCGCTGCTGTCCGCCTGCGACGAGGATACGCTGAACATACTCAAAAAGACATGGTGCGACATACTTCCGGTATGCCGCCCCGCGATACACAGCTCCGTCTGGGATTATGAGAGCGGCACGATCAAGGTAAAGATACCCGGGCAGGTGTTCGAGCTGGTCTCGGATCCGAGACATAGGGAAACGGTAAAGTCATATTACCTCGATCGGTACGGCATAGAGACTGACATAGAGCTTACAGCGGACGATACCATGGAGCTGACGCTGCCCAAGGAAGAGGAACGGCCCTCCTGGCAGCCTAAAAAGGCTGCGGAGGCCAAGAAAAAGGCACTCCCCGACAGGGCGGATGTGATATATGGCAAGCCCATAAAAAAGACCGCCATAATCCAGCAGCGCGACGTGGACGAGACTATGTGCTACGTCACAATAAAGGGCGAGATACTAACCCTGGAGACTACAAAGCAGAAAAACGGCAGGACTATACTGACATTTGCCATAAGCGACCATACAAACACGATTCCCTGCAAGATGTTTCTCGAGGAGGGCGAGAATGGCATCGTCGATACCATAGCCGGCATACAGAAAAAGAAGGATATACTTATCGTCGCCGGAAAGTATATGATGGATCAGTGGCTCAGGCGAATGTGCGTATTCCCGCGGGACGTGGGCTGGGAGCCAAGAGCGGTTCGCACGGACAAGTCCGAGGAGAAGCGCGTAGAGCTGCATCTTCATACCAAGATGTCCAGCATGGACGGCCTGACAGACGTTAAGGAAGCCATAAAGACCGCAGCCCGCTGGGGCCATAAGGCAATAGCAATAACGGATCACGGCGTGGTACACGCCTTCCCGGATGCGGTGGCACAGGCAGACAAGCTGAAAAAGGACGGCAAGGACATAAAAATACTGCTGGGCGTCGAGGGATACCTCATGCCCGACAGCGAGCTTATAAAGCGGCCGGAGCAATACGTGGCGATAGGAGTGGTAGCATATCCCGGCGTAAAGGAGGACGACGTATTCGAGATAGCCGCGCTGCGCTTTGACGAGAGCGGCGAAAAGGAAGGCTTATCCATAATAGTCAACAGCGGCGCGGCGCTGACCGATGCCATGGCTCAGGAGACAGGGCTTACACGCGAAATGATAAACGGCGGCGTGAGCCTGAAGGACGGGCTGAAGCAGCTGTATGACTTTATAGGCGATGGAGTGAAGGTGATACACGACCCGCTGGAGCTGAACAACCTCAGGCAGCACGGCCTGCGCTTTGATATGGAGCTGGACGCGCACTGCGTAAGCACCTCCATGCTGTTTCATTACCTGCACAGGGAAAGCAAGCAGACGGATATGAGGACTGCGGCGGAGGCGCTGGGCGTGGAGCATTGCGGCGGCAGAGCTATGGAAAGGGCGAGGACTGCGGCAAAGATAATGAACGCCGTACTGTCCGAGATGACCGCAAAGGACATAGAAAAGCTGCCGCTCATAGACGCGGTTCCCAAGGAAAAGGGAAAGGGCCGCAGGCTCACCTACCATATAATCATAATGGCCAGGAACCACGAGGGCCTTATGAACCTTTACCGCCTCGTGTCATATGCTCACCTCGAGCACCTGCGCAAGGTACCGCAGATACCCAGAAGCCTTCTCAATATGCACCGCGAGGGCCTTATAATAGGCTCCGCCTGCGAGGCAGGAGAGCTGTTCCGGGCGGTGCTCAGGGGGGAGAGCGAGGAAAAGCTCATGTCCATAGCGGACATGTACGACTATCTCGAGATACAGCCCATAGGCAACAACGCCTTCCTTATGCGAAACGGCACAGTGGACACGGAGGAAGGGCTTCGCGATCTCAACCGCAGGATAGTAGCCCTGGGCGACAAGATGGGCAAGCCTGTGGTGGCCACGGGGGACGTACACTTTCTTGAGCCGGACGACGCGCTTTTCCGCAGCATAATAATGCACGCAAGAGGCTTTGACGACGCGGAGCAGCAGGCCCCCCTATACTTCAAGACCACGGATGAGATGCTGGAGGAATTCTCCTATCTGGGCGAGGAAAAGGCGAGGGAGGTAGTAATAACCAACCCCAACATGATAGCCGACAGCTGCGAGAGAATGAAGGCATTCCTGTCAGAAAAGGGTACCTATGCCCCCACGTTCCCCGGCGCAAACGACGAGCTGAGGAATATGGCGCTGAAGAAGGCTCACGAGATATACGGGGACGAATTGCCGGAGGTGGTGCAGAAGCGCCTTGATAAGGAACTGAATTCCATCATAGGCAACGGCTATTCCTCGCTGTACCTTATGGCACAGCGCCTTGTACACAAGTCAAACAGCGACGGGTATCTCGTCGGTTCCCGAGGCTCAGTAGGCTCTTCCTTCGTGGCCAACATGGCGGGCATAACCGAGGTAAACGCATTGCAGCCCCACTATGTCTGCCCCAACTGCCGGCACAGCGACTTCGACATAGACCGTACCAAGTATGCCTGCGGCGTGGACATGCCGGATAAGGACTGCCCCGTCTGCGGCACAAAATACAAAAAGCTCGGCTATGAGATACCCTTCGAGGTGTTTCTGGGCTTCAAGGGCGACAAGACCCCGGATATAGACCTTAACTTCTCAGGGGATTATCAGCCTGTAGCGCATAAGTACGTTGAGGTGATGTTCGGGGAGGGCCACGCCTTCCGGGCCGGCACCATATCCGGCGTAAAGGACAAGATAGCCTACGGCTACGTCCGCTCCTACTGTGAGGCAAACGGCATAAACGCCAGCAAGGACGAGATGGACCGCATGGTGCAGGGCTGTACGGGAGTTAAGAAGACTACCGGCCAGCATCCCGGCGGCATAGTCATAGTGCCAAAGGAAAACGATATAATGGAGTTCACCCCGGTGCAGTACCCGGCGGACCGCAGCGAGGGCGATACCATAACCACCCACTTCGACTTTCACGCCATGGACGACAGGCTGGTAAAGCTGGATATACTGGGCCACGATGATCCGACGGTGCTTAGAATGCTGAAGGATATTACCGGCTTGGACCCCCAGACAATACCCCTTGACGACCCTGAAACCATGAAGATATTCCGCACCAGCGAGCCTCTGGGCGTGACGCTGGACGAGCTGGACTGCGACGTGGGCAGCATAGCAATACCCGAGTTCGGCACCACCTTCGTGCGGCAGATGCTCAAGGACACGCGCCCGACTACGATGGAGGAATTACTCAGGATCTCCGGACTTTCCCACGGTACCGACGTATGGCTGGGCAACGCTCAGGAGCTGGTATTGAGCGGCACCGCGACACTGTCGCAGGTAATATGCACCCGAGACGATATAATGAACTACCTTATACTCAGAGGCGGCGACCCTTCCATGTCCTTTAAGACTATGGAGAGCGTCCGCAAGGGCAGAGGCCTTACCCCTGAGATGGAGGAGCATATGCGCTCCATAGATACGCCTCAGTGGTTCATAGACTCCTGCAAAAAGATAAAGTACATGTTCCCCCGCGCCCACGCAGCGGCCTACGTCATGATGGCCTTCCGAGTGGCCTACTACAAGGTGCATATGCCCCTCGCCTTCTATTCCGTTTACTATACCGTCCGAGCGGACGCCTTTGACATAGCCCAGGCGGAGGGCGGCGCCCAGAAGGTGCTTGCCAACATAAACGCCATAAAGAAAAAAGGCAACGATGCGGATAAAAAGGAAGAAGACCTGCTGACAATACTGGAGGTGGTCTTTGAAATGAACAAGCGCGGCATAGAGCTGCTGCCTGTGGACCTGTATAAATCCAAGGCCAGCCAGTTCATAATAGAAGACGGCAAGATACGGCCGCCCTTCTCATCGGTGGCGGGCGTGGGAGCCAACGCCGCCATAGGCATAGCTGAAGGCGCAAAGGGCGGCGAGTATACCTCCATAGAAAATTTTCAGGCCCGCACCGGCGCCAACTCCGCAGTGATAAAGGCGCTTGCGGAAGCCGGCTGCCTGAACGGGCTGCCCGAGACGGATCAGCTCTGCCTGTTTTAAAGAAGCCGGTATGTGCGGCGCTTTGATGCGAAATAATATGCTTGCATTATAGCGCCGCATATGGTACAATTTTGCTGTTGGTATATGGCAAGTTTGCTGTATTTTAGTTTTCAAGTAAGAGTGGGCGCGTCCTGCTCTTTTGTTTTGAATAGCGGAGGAATATAATGAAAACCACCCAAACAGTGGAAGCTCTTCTCCGGCCGGTAGTTACAGGCATGGGCTACGAGCTGGATGAGGTAGAGTTTCAGAAGGAGCAGGGTAATTGGGTGCTCACCCTGTACATAGAGCATCAGGACGGAAGAAGCGCCACCATAGATGACTGCGAGGCGGTGAGCCGGGCCGTAGACCCCATATTGGACGAAGCAGACCCAATAGAGCAGGCATACTACCTCAGCGTGTCCTCAATAGGCATCGACAGGCCGCTCAAAAAGGATAGGGACTATCAGCGCAGCCTCGGCAGCCCCATTACGGTAAAGCTCTACGCCCCGCTCAAGGGCAAAAAGGAGTATACGGGCGAGCTTTTGTCATATACGCCCGATTCCTTCACCATAAGCGTAAAGGGCGAGGAGATGACCTTCCAGAAAAAGGACGCTTCAAAGGTGCAGCCCTATATAGACTTCAAGGCTCTGGAAAAGGACCTTGACGAATTAGAAGCAGATTTTGAAAATATAGAGACAGAAGAGGAGAATTGACAATGAACGCCGAATTCATAGAGGCACTGAACGCCATAGAGAAAGAGCGCGGGATAAGCAAGGATATACTGATAGACGCATTTGAATCCGCATTGATAGCGGCATACAAGCGCAACTACGGCGCAGTGGGAAACGTCCGCGCCACAGTGGACCGGGATACGGGAGAGGTGCAGATATTCGCCTCCAAGACCGTCACCGAAACGGTGGAAAACCCCTATGCGGAGATATCTCTTGCCGAGGCGAAGAAGATCAATTCCCTCTATGAAGTGGGCGACGTTCTGGAGGAGGAGGTAGACCCACGCAAGTTCGGCCGCATAGCGGCCCAGACCGCCAAGCAGGTGGTGGTTCAGCGTATTCGCGAGGCCGAGCGCGGCGTCATATTCGATGAATTCGTAGAGAAGGAAAACGAGGTGCTTACCGCCATAGTCCAGCGGGTAGAGAAGAACGGCATCTATGTAGAGCTGGGCAAGACAGACGGCTTCCTTGCCGCCTCCGAGACCATAGCGGGGGAGACTTATAACACCAGCGACAGGCTGAAGGTTTACGTCCTTGAGGTGCGCAAGACCAACAAGGGCCCGCAGGTAATAGTTTCCCGTACCCACCCCGGCCTTGTTAAGAGGCTTTTCGAGCTGGAGGTTCCCGAGATACAGACCGGCATAGTCCAGATAAAGTCCATAGCGCGGGAGGCGGGCTTCCGCACCAAGGTGGCCGTTTATTCCTCCGACCCTCAGGTGGACGCCGTGGGCGCCTGCGTGGGCCAGAAGGGGATAAGGGTAGAGCGCATAGTAAACGAGCTGCATAACGAAAAGATAGATATAATAGAGTGGGATCCCGATCCGGCAGTATATATTGCCAAGTCCCTTAGTCCTGCCCGTGTTATGATGGTATACATCAACGAGGCGGAAAAGGCCGCAAAGGTGATAGTGCCAGACAATCAGCTTTCCCTTGCTATCGGCAAGGAAGGCCAGAACGTCCGCCTTGCCGCCAAGCTCACAGGCTGGAAGATAGATATAAAGAGCCAGAGCCAGGCCGAAGAGGACATGGATATAGCGGACGCCGACAGCGAGGCGGACGGCGGCTTCGAGGAATAGTTTTGGAGGATCAGCAATGCCTGCTAAGAAGGTGCCTATGAGAATGTGCGTGGGCTGCCGCGAGATGAAGCCAAAGAAGGAGCTGCTGCGCATAGTCCGCTCTCCCGAGGGCGAAATCAGCGTGGACCGCACCGGCAAGGTCTCCGGCCGCGGCGCGTACATATGCGCCAACGCAGAGTGTCTGAACAGGGCCCGCAAAATAAAAGCGCTGGAAAGGGCGCTGGAGCACGGAATAGAGGACGAGGTTTTTTCAAAGCTCGCTTCGGAGATAACCGGCGATGCAGAATGACCGTCTGCGTACAGCTCTGGGCTTTGCGGCTAAGGCCGGGAAGTGCATATCCGGCGACTTTGGCGCGGAAAGGGCCGTGAAGGACAAAAAAGCCCTCATAATAGCCCTTGACAGCGGCGTGTCCGCCGCAACGCGGGAGCGCTACGAGGGAATGTGCCAAAGAGCCGGCATACCCTGCGTGTATCTCGAAGACCTTGGCAGGGCGATAGGAAAGGATAACCGCATGATAGCCGCGGTGACAGAGGCGGGCTTTGCCCGTATGATAGAAGAGACGTATAAGACTTCACAGCAAAAGTAACATACCGGGGGGTAATATCTATGGCAAACAAGACAATGGATTCCGCACGGGAATTTGAAACCCAGGCAAAGGAGCTTCTGGAACGAGTAAAGCGAATGCAGAACGATCTGGGGGCGGCCCTTCAGTCCGTAAAGCGGGCGGAAAGCGAGCTTATAGATAAAGAAAAGCGCGCCGAAAAGGAACGCATGGAAAAAGAAAGGGCAGAGAGACTCCGAGAGGTCCTCACCAGCGAGGGCGACCTTGCCTTCCACGTAGGCGACGACAGGGCGGAGGAGCAGCCAGCCCCGGCAGAGAGCAAGAGCGAAGTAAATGAGAAGCCGGAGCCGGTGAAGGAGCAGAAGGCGGAGGAAAGCGTACAGGCAAAGGCGGAGGAACCTGCAATGGCGGATAGGAAGCCTGAAGAAAAGCCCGAGACAAAGGCGAAACCCGCACCGGCAAATAAGCCTGTACAGCAGCAGCGCCCGGCCTATGAGCGCAGGGAACCTCAGCGCAGAGAGGACGGCAGGCAGCAGAAGCCACGCACTGACAGGCCGCAGCGGCCCGCAGACCGCCCGGAGCGCACAGACAGACCTCAGCAGCGCCCCGTACAGGGAGGCTACCAGCCTAAGCCGGCGGCCCGCACCATGGAATCCGCTGCGCCTTCCGTAAGGGATCAGGGCAAGGGCCGGAGCCAGAAACCCCAGACCAGAGATGAGGAGCGCAAGGCGCCAAAGAATAAGAAAACCATTATGAAGGAAA
>OLWH01001247.1_pt1 | contig 10091 bp, 7 predicted proteins | sample 1673381 | NCBI WGS metagenome assembly OLWH01 (sample SAMEA103958110, study PRJEB25191) | human gut metagenome | reverse complement strand
CCTCGCAGCCGTCATCGTCTTCGTATTCTGTCTGCCCACCTGCCTTGACGGTCTGGGCGCCGGCACCAACGGCGGCGCAACCATCGGCAGCCCGGCAGATATTCTCGGCATGCACTGGGCAGAGGCCGGCGATATCAGCGAATTTGCCGACGGCACCAATTACTATGTGAAGGGTGATGACGGCATCTACTCCAAGGTAGACACTGCGGCTGTCGCATTCGACGCATCCGAGACCTATTACCTGAACACCGCAAGGACATGGAACGGCGACTGGCTTGACTTCTACGACATGCTGTCTGAGGGTATCATGATGCCGCTCGGCGCAATGGTAATGGCGTTTGCCATTGGCTGGATCTGGAAGATCGACATGGTCGTTGAAGAGTGCGAAGCTTCCGGACACAAGTTCTGGGGTCGTGTATTCTTCAACATCTGCTACAAGTTCATCACCCCGATCGGCATGGCCTTCGTTCTGTACGCTCAGATCACAGACTTCTTCGGTTAATCAAATTAAGCAACATAACATAAATTTAAGGAGCAGCAAAAGCTGCTCCTTTTTCATTCACTTTTCCGCATTGAGAAAGCTCTCCGATCGGAGAGCTTTCTGTTATCCTATCTGACATATGTATGCGATTTTTCCACTGTAGAAGCGCGAATACTGCGCCATGGGATCCGGGCGGCTGTCGTTATAAAGCCAGGTACCGTCTGCCTGCTTTACGAGCATGATGTAATTTTCCGCAGCGCCGTCATAAGAGTCGGTCATGGACGGCTCGCCCTGCGCCCAGGCATAGAAGTCATGCTCTTTTCCGTCGAGCCATTTGATCTGACCGTCATCGCCGCGATATGCACCGATCCAGACATATTGAGCATTGCTGTCGGCAAGCAGCTGGCAGAGCTTTTCGTAGTCGGCGGCATCCTTTATCGTTGCAAGATGGCCGCCAAGCTCGGTGCAGCGGCGCTCGGCCTCATCCCAGCTGACATCCTCGGAATAGAGCATATACTGCACCTCGGCAGGAGCTTTGCTCGGCTCGGGAGTCTCGGTGGGTGCTGCGCTCGGCGGCGTTGTGGGCTGAGCCGTCGGCTCCGGCGCCTGCGTCTGCACGGCAGGCGGAGTTGCGTCAAAGCGTATGCTGCTGCGCCCAAGTCCTACGCCGACAAGCAGCAGAGTTATCACAGCAAGCGTAACTGCCGACCGTTTTGCCGCACGCTTTTCGTGAATGTTTCGCATCTGCTTCGGCAAAGCAGGCTCTGCCTCGGCTTTTTTGGGTGCTTCCTGAGTTTTCGGCGTTGGTGCTGCCTTGGGCTTTTCATTTTTCACCGGGGCTTTTTTCGGCTCCGGTTTCGGCTGCTTCTCCGGCTCGGGTTTAGGTTCAGACTCCGGCTGCTTCTCCGGCTCAGACTGAGGCTTCGGTTCCTCGCAAAGCTCGGGAGCTTTTGATGCAGGTTTTATCTCCTCCGGCTCATCGCCGCAGTATTCCCACAGCGCCTTGAGCATTTCATACGAATTTTCGTATCTGTTATCCGGCTCGAACGCCAAAGCGCGTTTGAGTATCGCAAGCAGCTTATCCGGCACGCCCTCCGGCATCGGGAAGCTGTCGCCGCTCATTCTTCGTCTGAGCGCATGCGCACGCTTCTCGGCGCTCGGCTCTGCGTCCTCGGCAAACGGAAGCTTGCCGCCGTTGAGTCCTGCATACATGATAAGCGCTATGGCATAAACATCCGCTGCCGCGCTCTCCTCGCCGTTCCAGAACACCTCTGGAGCCATATATTCAAGCTCAAGCTTCGTCCAGCCGTTCTCGCCGGCCTTACCGGCTTTGCCGACCTTGACTCGCCCATCCTCGGCAACATATATATTCCCCGGGCGAATGCCGCCCCTGAAGCCGTTTTCGCCGCATTCCTCCGCGGCAATACGGCACAGCTTTTTTGCAAGCTCCAGAAGCTGCTGCTCCTGGCAATCAACAAGGCTGCCGCTTTGCAGCTTCTGTGGGTCAAACACGACTTTATCTGCCATGCTGCACCTCCAATTTAGTTTTTTGCTGATTTACATAATATCACGGCTGCAAAAGCAAGTCAAACCATTTTGCCCATGAAAAGACCCCGATAACACATGATGTGTCACCGGGGCTTAGCGCCGTATTAAAGCTTTGCCTTAATATTTGCCGCGATGCTGTCGGCATTCTCGGCCATGACGAATACGATATAGCCGTTTACTTCCTCAGTCACGGCAGATTTTGCGATCTCGTACTGATCCTCAAGATACATGTTGAAATTGCTCTCCTGCAGCGCCTGATAATCGCTGAAATATTTAAGCACCGCATCCTTCTTGCCGTCGGCAGGCTTAACGATTGCTATCGTGTAGGCCTGAACATTCATAAGCGAAAAGGAGAACGCACCCGTCTCAAAGTTGGCCTTGTCCCACTCGTTCCACTCAAACAGATTGCTGAGGTTTGCATCCTCGCTGTCGAGTGCGATCGCAGGATTGGACCCGGTCATTTCGTTGCCGTTTTCGTTTATAATTTTGGCAAGATTATCACTTGTGAGATTCGCGTTCGAGTTTGAAGAGCAGGCTGCAAGCATAGTCAGCATAAGCGCTGCCGCGATAATAGCGGATAGTAGTCTTTTCATTTTCTCACTCACCTTAATTTTATTTATTTTGATTGCCGGGCTTTCCCTCGGCATGCAATAAAGATACAACACGTTGTTCGATATCGCAAGCGTTTTCACAGTTTGTTTACATTCGCTTATAACCGGGCTTTAAATTTGACTCAATATATGATATTATAATCTATTATAAATGCAAAATTCATTATCGGAGATTTACCATGAACGGACATGAATGCTATATAATCGGCGCAGGCGATTTTTTCGGACTGCGCGAAGCGCCGGACGACAGCGACTATGTCATTGCAGCCGACGCAGGCTTTGAATACTGCACCGAAAACTGCATAATTCCCGACCTTGTGCTCGGCGACTTCGACTCGCTCGGCAAAGCGCCGAAGCACCCGAACGTTTTGCAGCTTCCCGTGGAAAAGGACGATACGGACACCATGTTTGCCCTCAAGCTCGGACTTGAAAAGGGCTACAGGCGCTTTTACATTTACGGCGGCCTCGGCGGCAAGCGCCCGGATCACACCATTGCGAATATGCAGGCGCTTCTGTTTCTTTTAAGCCACGGCGCGCGCGGCTGGCTCTTCGGCGAAAATTACGTCTGGACAGCCATAAAGAATTCCTCGCTGCGCATCGAGGGCGAGGGTGACGTTGCGGTATTCTGCTTTGACGGCAAAGCAGAGGGCGTTTCGATAAAGGGGCTTAAATACGAGCTTGACGATGCCGAGATAAGCTCCGACTTCCCTCTTGGCGTGAGCAACAGCTTTGCCTCCCGCGAAGCCGAGATAAGCGTCAAAAACGGCGCGCTTTTAATTATGTACGATATAAAGGTGAATGAAATTGACTGAATTTTACGCAGGAAAATGCGACGTAGCCGTCATCGGCGCAGGGCATGCCGGCATTGAAGCCGCGCTTGCGGCCGCACGCATGGGACTTGACACGATATGCTTTGCAATAAATCTTGACAGCATCGGCAACATGCCGTGCAACCCGGCCATCGGCGGCACCGGCAAGGGGCACCTTGTGCGTGAGCTTGACGCACTCGGCGGCGAAATGGCAAAGGCGGCTGACAAAGCCTGCATACAATACCGCATGCTCAACCGCGGCAAAGGGCCGGCCGTGCACTCGCTGCGCGCGCAGGCCGACAGGCGCAGATACCAGGAGGTCATGAAGCTCACGCTTGAGGATCAGGAAAAACTGCGCGTCAAGCAGGCCGAGGTGGTCGAGATTCGCACGGAAAACGGTGCTGTTAGCGCCGTTAAAACACACACGGGCGCGGTGTATTCCTGCCGGGCGGCGATCGTCGCCTGCGGAACGTATCTTGACGGCAGAACGATAGTCGGCGACGTTATCCGCTCCTCGGGGCCGGACGGTCTGGCCGCCGCGAAGGGGCTTACTCCCTGCCTCGAGGCATTGGGGCTTTCCATGCGCAGATTCAAAACCGGCACTCCGCCGAGAGTCAATGCGCACAGCGTTGATTTTTCAAAAATGGAGCTTCAGCCGGGCGACGCTGATTCGGAAGGCTTCTCCTTTGAAACGACAACGCCGCCGGAAAACCGCGCAGTATGCTACCTCACCTATACGAATGAAAAAACGCATAAAATCATTCTTGATAACATTGACCGCAGTCCGATATATTCCGGCGTTATCGAGGGCATCGGTCCCAGATACTGTCCGAGCATCGAGACAAAGATCATGACCTTCCGTGATAAGCCAAGACATCAGCTTTTCATCGAGCCGATGGGACTGGGGACACAGGAGTTGTACATTCAGGGGCTGTCCTCATCTTTGCCCGAGGATGTGCAGATAGAAATGCTGCACACGATAGCCGGGCTTGAAAACGCGGAAATGACGCGCTGCGCCTACGCCATCGAGTATGACTGCGTCGATCCCACGGAGCTGTATCCGACGCTTGAGACAAAAAAGGTCTCCGGGCTTTACGGTGCCGGGCAATTCAACGGCTCTTCCGGGTATGAGGAGGCCGCCGTGCAGGGCTTTGTTGCCGGAGTTAACGCAGCGCTAAAGCTCAAGGGCGACGATCCGATGATATTGCGCCGCTCGGACGGATATATCGGAACGCTCATCGACGACCTTGTCACCAAGGGCACGAACGAGCCTTACCGCATGATGACCTCGCGCAGCGAATACAGACTGCTGCACAGGCAGGACAATGCCGACAAGCGTCTTTGCGGCATCGGTCTGAGAATAGGCCTTGTATCGCAGGAACGCTATGACGCTGTACAGGAAAAATATGCCGAGGTCGAACGTGAGATAAAAAGGCTTGAAAAAACGCACATTGCGCCGTCTGACAAGCTTAACGCATATCTTGAAGCAAACGGCACGGCGCCGGTGGTAAGCGGCGCATCCCTTGCGGATCTTATCCGCCGTCCGCAGCTGAGCTATGAGGGGCTTGCTCCGTTTGACGCACAGCGCCCCGAGCTTCCGCGCCCGGTGTGGTATCAGGCGGAGATCAGCCTGAAATACGAGGGATATATAAAGCGGCAGCTCAAGCAGGTCGAGGACTTTGCCGGCATGGAAAACAAGCTGCTGCCGGATGATATAAATTATGACGAAGTCACCGGTCTGCGCCTTGAAGCGCGCGAGAAGCTTAAAAAGATCCGTCCGCACTCCTTCGGTCAGGCAAGCCGCATCTCCGGCGTATCCCCTGCCGATATTTCGGTGCTGATGGTGTGGATGGAGGGTCGAAGATGAAAAAGGTCGTGCTTGGATTTTCCGGCGGCGTGGACTCGGCGGTGTGCGCAAAGCTTCTCAAGGACTCGGGCTTTGACGTTCACGGGCTGTATATGGACAACACCGACGAGCGCTCGCTTGCCGACGCCGTGAACACGGCTCGGTTCATAGGCATTCCACTCGAGGTGCGCGACGTTCACGCGCAGCTTGAAGAGCGCGTGTGCTCGCGCTTTGCCGAAAGCTATCTCAGGGGCGAAACGCCAAATCCCTGCATCATATGCAATCCTACACTGAAATTTAAAACTCTGCTGGACTTTGCAAACGAGATCGGCGCCGATAACATCGCAACCGGGCACTATGCACGCGCCGAAAACGGAGTTTTGTACAAAGGAATGCCGTCAAACGACCAAAGCTACATGCTCTGCCGCATACGCCGCGAGCAGCTTGACAGGCTCACGCTTCCGCTCGGCAGGTTCGAGAAAACTCAGGTGCGCAAAATGGCCGAGGGCTTTGAACTTCCAGTTGCGCACAAGCCCGACAGCATGGAGATCTGCTTTATTCCAGATAAGGATTACATCTCGTGGCTGGCCGCGCGTACCGAGCTGCCTCCTGCCGGAAATTTTGTGTTCCATGGCGAGGTCATCGGCCGGCACGAGGGCATACATCGCTACACGATCGGTCAGCGCCGCCCCGGGCTTTATAACGAGCGAAAGCTGTATATCTCGGCGATAAACGCCGAAACCAACGAGATAGAGCTTGCCCTGTGGGAGGAGCTTTTCAAGACCGAGGTAATAGCGCGCGACTTTAACTGGCTGTGCGACGTTCCGGCAGAGCCTGTGCGCGCAACTGTGCGCGTGCGCCACACGAAGTGGGAAAACCCGACCTGTACCGCTTATATAGAGGGTGACAGAGTGCGCATAATCTGCGATGAGCCTGTGCGCGCCCCGGCAAGGGGGCAGTCTGCCGTGCTTTACGACGGCGACCGCGTGCTCGGCGGCGGATTCATCGTTTAACAACAAAAATCACGATTTTATCTTCAAAAACGTCAATTTGGCAATTGACGTTTTTGCTCTTTTGTGAGAAAATAGCGGACAATATATCAGCGTGAAAAAAAGTCTGTGACTTTTTCACGCTTCAAAAACGCACATTTTTTGTGAAAACAAGTTTTCACGAAAAATCTCGCTACGCTCGTCAAAAAGCCTGATAAATCAGGCGTTTTTGATGGCTATTAATCTAATTACGAGTGGGGTCTTTGCCCCCTCGTGCTCCCCTGCTGCTTGGTTTTCTTTACTCAGCAGCATAATTTTTAGACAGAATGAATATATAAAGGAGAAGCAATATGGCGATTTATTTTAACGAACCCTCGAGAACCTTCAGCGAATATCTTCTTATCCCCGGCTACACGAGCGAGGAATGCATTCCCGACAACGTAAGTCTCAGAACGCCCCTCGTGAAATTTAGGAAGGGCGAACCCACGCTGAGTCTCAACGTGCCGTTTGCGTCGGCCATCATGCAGTCGGTTTCAAACGACACTATGGCCATAGCGTTGGCAAAGGAGGGCGGCATATCGTTCATATACGGCTCTCAGTCGATAGAGGACGAGGCGGCAATGGTGGCTCGCGTAAAAAGCTACAAGGCAGGCTTTGTTCCCAGCGCTTCGAACATCACCCCCGACGCAACGCTCAAGGATGTGCTCGAGCTTAAAGAGCGCAACGGCTACTCCACCATGGCCGTCACCGAGGACGGCTCTGCTACCGGCAAGCTTCTCGGCATAGTTTCCAGCCGCGACTACCGCGTTTCGCGCATGGAGCTTTCCACCCCCGTTTCCGAGTTCATGACTCCGCTTGAAAAGCTCGTCACCGCTCCCGAGGGCACCTCGCTCAAGGAGGCAAACGATATAATCTGGGATCACAAGCTCAATTCCCTGCCCATAGTTGATGCCGCAGGCAGACTGCTTTACTTTGTTTTCCGCAAGGACTACGCCGAGCACAAGAATAATCCCAACGAGATCCTCGATGATCACAAGCGTTATGTTGTCGGCGCAGGCATAAACAGCCGCGACTACGCCGAGCGTGTTCCGGCGCTGATCGAGGCAGGCGCGGACGTTCTGTGCATCGACTCCTCCGAGGGCTTCTCCTGCTGGCAGAAAAAGACCATCGACTTCATCCGCGAAAAATACGGCGACAGCGTAAAGGTCGGCGCAGGCAATGTTGTTGACGCAGACGGTTTTCTCTTCCTTGCAGAGGCCGGCGCAGACTTTGTTAAGGTCGGTATCGGCGGCGGCTCGATCTGCATAACGCGCGAGACCAAGGGCATCGGCCGCGGTCAGGCAACCGCACTCATCGAGGTTGCGGCAGCGCGCGACGATTATTATAAGAGAACCGGCGTTTACATCCCCATCTGCTCGGACGGCGGCCTCGTTCACGACTACCACATGACTCTCGCCCTTGCAATGGGTGCAGACTTCCTGATGATGGGCCGATACTTTGCTCGTTTCGACGAAAGCCCCACGGCAAAGCTCATTGTTAACGGCAGCTACGTCAAAGAGTACTGGGGCGAAGGCTCGAACCGCGCGAGAAACTGGCAGCGCTATGACCTCGGCGGTCAGAGCAAGCTCAGCTTCGAGGAAGGCGTTGACTCCTACGTCACCTATGCAGGCCCCCTGCACGATAACCTTGAAAAGAGCGTTTACAAGATAAAGTCCACCATGTGCAACTGCGGCGTGACAAATCTTGCAGACCTCAAGCGCGACGCAAAGCTCACGCTCGTCTCCTCTGTCAGCATAGTCGAGGGCGGCAGCCACGACGTTATTCTTAAAAACAACTGATATAAATAAACCTCTGCAATATCAGCGGATATTGCAGAGGTTTTTTCTTTTCTCAAACGGTTTTCTTTTTCGATGCGGCCTCAAAATGGTATCTGGCTATGCCCAGATCGAGCTTTGTGTAAAATCCGGTGCCGCAGCTGGCCTTAACGCTTCCGTCGGGCAGCAGCTCGAATTTGAATTTCTGCTGATTCATCGCCGTCGGCGCAAGAAGCGCAGCGTCCATGCCGGCCTTGAACCACTCAGGCATCGGTTCGGGGCAAACGCACAGCTCGGTCATCGGCTTGCTTTTGTGCTCAACGCCCTGCACCGCGCCGTAGCCGAGCGCGATAAGGCACACAAGCTTTTCGCCGCTTTCGACCTTTGCCGCACTCTTGCCGTGGGTCATTGCGACCCAGCAGGTGTTAAGCCCCAACTCCTGCGCCTTGAGAACGAGCTGCTCGCCGCAATAGCCGAGAGCTTCGTCAAGGCTCGGTGACTTCTTGCCGACCAGTGCAATGTAGTTTTTAACTCCGCTGAACTTACCGTAATGCGCCATGAACGAGTCAAAGCACTTCGGCTCATCGTAAATTATCTGGATATGCACTCCTGCGTCCGCATTGAGCTTTTCCGCAAGCTCGTTAAGCACAGTGCGCTTATCCTGCTCAATAGGCATATCGGCATATTGCCTGACGCTGTGCCGCTGCTGCATGATCTCGAGTTCTGTCATATTATTACCTCCAGTTTTTGTTCTGGTACGCTTACGTCGTGATTTACGAAAACGCCCTTGCAGGCAGGATCATTCCTGCACTTTATCAGCCAGGCAAGCGACTTTTCCGCAAGAGCGTTATCCACCGTGAAGCCCGGAAGCCTGCGCTCGGTTCATTCGTTTAAACCGAAGCTATTATAACACATATATTTTACGGTTGTTCATTGGTAAAGAAAATCGAGACGAAAAAATCCGCACCGAAGCTTTCGATGCGGATAATTTTCATTTCTCCATATTCTGAAGCCTTGTGTTCATCTCGCACAGGGCCTTGCGTATCGCAGCCAGCTCCTCGGCTACGGGGTCGGAGATGTTGACCTGATCGACCTCGGTTGCGTAATCGACCTTCACACCCTGGCGGCGAACAACGCGCGCCGGTATGCCGACCGCTGTGCTGTCGGGCGGAATTTCGCTCAACACAACGGAGTTTGCCGCAATTCGGCTGTTATCTCCGACCTTAAAGGGTCCGAGCACCTTTGCGCCTGTTCCGATAAGGACGTTATTCCCGATCGTCGGATGGCGTTTTCCGCTGTCCTTGCCCGTACCGCCGAGGGTAACGCCGTGATAGATAAGGCAGTCGTCGCCGATCTCGGCGGTTTCGCCGATGACTATGCCCATGCCGTGGTCGATGACGAGGCGGCGGCCGATCTTCGCGCCGGGGTGGATCTCGATGCCGGTTCTGTGGCGGCTGATCTGCGAGATCATACGTGCAAGGAACATGAGATTATGCTCATAGCACCAGTGCGCGCGGCGATGATAGAACACGGCCTTCACGCCGGGATACAGCAGCAGGACCTCAAACGGACCTTTTGCCGCAGGGTCGCGCGAAAGATATGCATTTACGGTTTCAAGCAATTCATCGAACATAATCAGGCATTCTCCTTAAACATAGGACTGGACAGATATCTCTCGCCCGTATCGGGCAGGAGTGCAACGATGCACTTTCCTGCATTCTCGGGGCGTTTTGCAAGCTCAAGCGCCGCGTGCAGCGCAGCTCCCGAGGATATTCCGGCAAGGATTCCCTCGCGCGAGGCAAGCTCTCTGCCGGCGGCATAGGCCTCATCGTCGGAAACGGTGATGATCTCGTCATAAACCTTGGTGTCCAGCACATCGGGGACAAAACCTGCGCCGATGCCCTGGATCTTGTGAGCGCCGCCGTGGCCCTCGCTGAGGACGGGGGAGCTCTTAGGCTCCACGGCCACCACCTTCACGGCGGGATTTTTGCTC
>OLWH01001244.1_pt1 | contig 10098 bp, 8 predicted proteins | sample 1673381 | NCBI WGS metagenome assembly OLWH01 (sample SAMEA103958110, study PRJEB25191) | human gut metagenome | reverse complement strand
CCGGCCGAGACTGGGGCAAGGGCTTCAAGCCGGCTGATGATGAGCATGTATAACGAGCTGACACAGTGGGCAAATGACGCGATAAACGCCGATAGCTGGAGGATTAACCCGAATCTGGCGTTTCCTTCAGAGAGCGAGGAGATGCTTCTCGCCCTTATTGATGAGAACAACCGGCGACTCCGAGACGTCCAGCAACGGGCAGCGACCACCGTGATAGAGAAATCCCTGAAGCGGCATCAGCTCGAGACGCTGGAGATCATCGGCGCACACATCAAGCTCAGGGCCTCCACGGTCGGATCGGACGCCGGGAAGTTAATCGAGTGGCCGGACTGGAGCGACGCAGCCATCCGAGGCGCCAGCGTCCCGGTGTCGGAGATTGGCGGGCCGCGCGGGATCCTGTTCCCGTCGATTAGTTGCAAGATGATCGGGCAGCCGAGCGTCGATCGGACGGTCATCGGCAAGGCCGGCACGGTCAACGGGAAGCCGGTCGTTCTCTGCCGATGCTCATGCGGCCGCCGCTTTCTTGCCTTCGAGCTCGATGTTGTCCACGGAGGAGCTGAGCGCTGCGGGCCAGACTGCCCGAACGGGAAATCAAAGCCTCCCGCACACAAGCTCCTCAAGGTGTTCCGCAATATGCACGACCGATGCAGCAATTCACGGCACAAAAACTTTGACAGATACGGGGGCCGCGGGATCCACGTCTGCCCCGAGTGGAGCAGCTTCGACGCCTTCGCGAAGTGGGCTGCTGACAGTGGCTACGCTGAAGGCTTAACCATAGACCGCATAGACAACGACGGAGACTACACCCCGGAAAACTGCCGATGGGCTACCAGATCGGAGCAGAACAACAACCGAAGTACCTGCATCACGGTCGAATACGCCGGGAAGAAAATGTCCCTGAAGCAGGCAGCAGAGGCGGCCGGCCTCCCATATCAGGCACTACGGCAGCGCTATCGGGCCAAGGGGGAGCGGGATCTGTTCAGGCCGATACGGCAACGGAAGGGGGTGAACAGAGAATGAGTTATTACCGTGTTTGTCCAGACTGCGGGAGCCACCTTGACCCCGGTGAGCGTTGCGACTGTAAAACTTTCGAGAAACCAAGCAATCACCGGCAGCTTATCCGGCGGGCCCGAGACTCCCCTCCTGCCCCCGCCTTCTGCACTACGATATCATCGCAATCATCATAAAGCAGCGGATCGTTTAGGCTTATCGTGAAAGCGTTCCGCTTCTGAGCGGTCTGGCGACGTACTTCTGCAACGGCAGCACAATCAAGTACACGCACGGCGAAATCCGAAAATGCTCCGTAGCCTCCCCAGTTCCGCAGCGCCTCCCCGAAAGCGACGAGCATGATACTTAGTGCCTCATCAAAGTCGCAGCCCATCACATGGCTCTTTTTGTGAGCGATAGATCGAACAAGAGGGAGGTATTTTTCAGCAAGTTCAGCAAGCTCCGAGGATGGAACATTTCGGCGGGCTTTCATTTTTTGCTCATATTCCGCTTTTTTCTGGAGGTAATCGGGAAACAGATTTTCGGGCCGCTCTTTCAAAATGGCAGCGATGGCCTCGGCAGAAGAACGAGCGACGCTACGCGATTCCTTGCCGGACTCGATGCGGAACACCGCGTTCTTACAGAGTCCTGCCGCAAAAGAAACCTCAGTTTGATGCATTTTTGCGGAGATCCGCGACTTTTTAATCGCTGCCGGATCTGGTGTGACTAAAAAGCTCCGATCTTCCGGTATAGTGTACGAGCCACTCCAGCACGGCGCTTTTTGGCGCTCGGCCTTCTCAGCAACTCGTCCGTAATTCGGAAAAAGCACACCGGGCACGGCGCTGAGCTTGCTGGCAATCCCCTGCGCCTCAGAAAGCGAGTAGCGCACATTTTCACAGATATTAGGGAAAGAAACGCCGGCGGCTTCGGCCGCGCTTCGAACAGCATCGGGATCAACGACGACCGCATAGGCTTGTAGATTTTCCGCGTCCACCCTTTCGGCTTCCGCTGCGTCGTGTGCAGCCTTCGCCGACATACCCTCCTTTTTATAGTTGGTCTACAGGGTTTTTCGAGCAAACGGCGTTCCAATTTGATCAATGGAAGCGCTCTTTCAAAAATGTCTGCTCTCCTCTCCCTTGATGATGTTATTTTACAGGATACCGCCGGAAAAAGCAAGAATAATAATACATGGTCTTAGTTGTCACAACAGCAGTATGATTCTGTCTTGCAAAATGCGATTTCGCAGGTTGGATTTGGGTATCAAGGAACGATAAGTCCTTTGCCGGAGCAGCTTTGGCGAGACTTTGTCTTTGACCACATAAAATGCCGTAGGCATGTGTAGAACACAGTGGAAACTCGGGCCGCAAGATGTTAGGAAAAGAATTAAAATCGAGAAAAACCGCTAAAGGCGACTGAAAATACAGAAGAAAGGCTGCGACAGCCTCTTTGATTGGTACAGCGGTGCGTTTTTGGAACGAAAATGAGGATGCTGTAACAGGTCCGTTATTGTACATTACCGTCATCACGCTCATAGGTCTCGTTGTTACCATGGGCATCGGCACGTCCTTTGGCACGATTCCTGTCATTGCCGTTCTTTTCGTACCGCTTTGCACCAAACTCGGTTTCTCTCCCGCAGCAACGATCCTAATGATTTCCTCTGCCGCGGCATTGGGCGATGCCGGTTCTCCCGCATCGGATGCTACGCTCGGCCCGACCTGCGGCCTGAATGCAGACGGGCAACATGATCATATTTGGGATACCTGTGTGCCAACCTTTGGTGCACTGAATATCCCGCTGATGATTGGAACGATCATCATTGCACAGTTCATCTAAAAAATGCATCTGGTCCGTTCTTGGCTTGCTTCACCATGGCAAAGGACCGGCAGATAAACATCTGCCGGTCCTTTGCTGTTTTCCAGTTACCTATTCCTTTCCACACGTACACATTAGTCGGCACAGGATTGTGACTAATCTGTTGAAAGCTATTTCCCGTGAAGGCATTTTCTGACCCACTTGCCGAAATACGCGGAAAGGGTAAAAGCGCACCGGAGAGGAAGCTGTTTCCTCTCCGGTGCTCTGCCTGCCTGCGGGACTTATCGAATCTGCGCCATGAAACTGCCCATCGTTTGTGCTGCCTCGTCCTGCTTCTGTCTTGTTGCGTGGGTGTAGGTGCGGAGCGTGAAGCCCGCGGGCGTTTGCTGCATCGAGATACTGCCCGTTGCCTTGAACTGCGCCTTGAAGATCAGGTTATAGATCGCGTTCTCGATATTCTCCCGGGAATCGGCGTCCGCGTTTTTCAGTGCGCTTTGCGTGACGTGCTTGACGAACCGGAGATCATTGGATGCCTCATCGATCTTTAGGGCCAGAAGATTAAGGAAGTGGTCCGTGACAGCGTGGAAGAGATGCTGAAAGAACTGCTGGAGAACGAGGCGGAGTCACTGATGCAGGCCGCCTGTTACGAACGCAGTGAGACCCGTCAGGGCTACCACTGTAGCGACGATATGACCGGAATCTCACCACCACCTCCGGCGACACCACACTCCAATGCTCCGCCTTAGGGAATGCTTCTTTGATTGGTACATCGTTCAGGTATGGTTCCCCCATCATGTTGCTTTGTTCTTTATATTTAATTGATGAAGTCTTAGCAATTATCCTTTTTTATAGGTCGGAAATGACTGATGGCATAGGGAATCCCTGAAAAGCAATTGTCAAGCAGCCGCAAGAATTGGGATAAGTTACGAAGCAAAAAGATCTCGCTCTATTTGATGAATGGAGCGAGATCTTTTTTGGACAAAGGCGCTGCAAAAACAAGGATCAAAAATAAAATATTTTTGTTGCCGAACGATTTTGATCATGAGGGATGTGATCCCGCACTTGTTTCTTTACCGAATCTACACCGGAGAAATGCTATGGTATGACAACTTTTGCAGAAAAGCACTGTGCGCTTGCCAGTAGTCTTCACTTCTCGATGAAGGGGTATCGGCTCTCTAAACATCTGCGTCTGTCTTGGGACGCAAGTGTTGCCTCAGAGTTCTATAATTGCATTTTTGCATGAGAAAACGCACAAGGAGAGCAAGCACGAAATAGGCTTGCTCTCCTTACTTTAGTTAGGAAGCTGCTGCAGCACTGCTTTTAACAGCTGGTATACCCTGTCGATCGAGGAAAGATTTACGTTTTCTTGAACTGTATGCGCGCAGCGAATGGTTGGGCCGATAGAAATCATTTCCTGAATGAAGGGGCAACGTTCCTGGAGAATGCTGCATTCAACACCGGCATGAACATTTTCCATAATGCAGGGCTGCTGAAATAATGATTGGTAAGTTTGTGCAAACAGTGCGTGCAGCGGAACATCTTTTGCAGATTCCCAGGGCGGATAGTAATCCTGCTGAGAAGATTGAAACGATGCGCGGTCAGCGGTGTGAACGACGAGGTCTCTTCCTTCGCTGAGCAACGCCTGAGAAGAAGCACGCAGGCTTTCCACAATTTCAACATTATCGCCAAGCTGACGGACAGTGGCTAAATTGCTGGAAAGCTGGATTATTTCCGGGGTACGCTGCAATACGCCGTGAGGCAGGGCGGCAAGCGTAGAAAGCAGTTGATCGCTGAAGGAATCCGTATATGCTTGCTTGCAGATCGGTGCTTCAAATGAAGTCTGAAGAAGAATCCCGTGATCCACAGATTCTGCCTGAGCGGTGATTGCGCTGGCGGCAAGCTTCCATTCTTCTTCTGAAGATGTATCGCCGACCTGAATGAGGGCTTCTGCGCAAACCGGAATCGCGTTGGAACGTGTACCGCCACGCAGTTCGAGCAATTCCCAGTTTGAAGCGGGGCAGCTGCGAAGCCAGCGAACCAAAATCTGAATGGCATTGAGATGTGGGGTTCCAATATCAAGGCCGGAATGGCCGCCCTTTAGGCCGGATACCGAGAGCTTGAGAACCTTGGGGTTATGAAACCGTGACTGCTTATGACATTCAACGGAGGCATTCAAAATGATGTTGAGACCGCCTGCGGCGCTGATGGTGAATGTCCCTTCTGTTTCACTGTCCAAATTGATCAGCCGGGTACCGGAAACGAGGGATGCGTCCAATTCTTTGGCACCGGTCATACCGGTTTCTTCGTCTACTGTAAAAAGGCCCTCGATATTCTGTACCGTGTCGTCTTCCATCAGTGCGAGAATCAGAGCCATTCCGATTCCGTTATCTGCGCCTAAGGTCGAACCGACTGCGTGGAGACATTCATCGGTTTCGCGCAATGATACGCCCTTTTGATAAGGAGTTCCCGTCGATTCCCATACCATATCCATATGAGCCTGGAGAATTGTAGACGGCGTTGCTTGGGAAATCGTCTTACGAAGAACCACGTTTCCGCAGCTGTCCTGATCAACTCCCAAACCGAGGCGCTTTCCTGTTTCGATTAAATACTGCGCTACATTTGATTCATCGCCGGAGCGCCGGGGAATGCTGCAGATTTCGCGGAAGTAAGAAAGAACGCGCTGCATGCTGTCCATTAAACTGCACCAGCCTTATTCTGGAGCTTCCGGTTCTGGAGCTTCTGGCTTACAACGTACAGCACCATAGCGACTGCAATGCAGATCAGGGGAACGGGGATCACATCACCCACCGCGACAAACCAACCAAGACCCACGGGGCGAGCCGTCATGGTAACGCCGACAAACGAAGCCACAGCCCACGACACAATGGCGTCCCACTTGATGCCCTGAGGAACATCGCCGCCGTCATAGTTTTTCCGGTTGCAGATATAGAAGTCAGCGATCAGGATACCGCCGATCGGGGTAATGAACACGCCTAACAAGGAGAGGAAAGTCACAAAGTATTTATACAAGCCAACTGCAGCAATTGCAGTGCTGATCAAACCGACAATGAGGGTCAGGCGCATGCGGGGGACTTTGCTGATACCGTCCAGAGTATTCATAAGACCCAGTACGCTGGTGTACAGATTGTTGTCGTTCGTGGTCCACTGACCGATGATCAACACAAGAGCGCCGAACAGGCCTAAGCCGAGGGACAGAATCATAATCTCCACGATATTCCAGTTGTGGAAAGCGTAGTTGAAGAATGCGCCGCACATCAAGATGGGAATGTATCCCCAGCAATGACCGATGCTTACGCCGATCATGCAGTCCCGCTTGGACTTAGAGAAGCGGCTGAAGTCACCTACCATTGTAACACCTACGGCAAAGGAACCGACGACGGCGGCGATGCCCATGGGAATGGTAATCGGCGTGCTGACCGGCCCGGCGTTCCAGATGTCGCCGAAAGAAATCATGGAGCTTGTTTTCCAAACGGCAATGACGCAGAGAACCGCAAGCAGCGGCAAGCCCACTTCGCTGAGAAGCTTGATCGCCTTAAATCCGAAAATGGCGGTCAGCGACATGGTGATACCGCCGATAATTGTAAAAATCACAGAATTGACAGAGCTTCCGTTAATGTGCTTGATGACAGAAGCAATCGTTGTACCGAACAGGTCTGCCTGAAATGCGTACCAACCAAAGTTGGAGATGCAGAGAATAATGCCGATGATCTTGGCACCCTTTATACCAAAGGAGCGGCGACAGGTAAAAGAAGTAGAAAGATGGGTATGCGCGCTAACAAGAGCATTGAGAGTACCGATGATGGTGATGATAATAGATCCGATTATGCTGACTAAAAGCATATCCCGGAAAGAGAGACCGTCGGCAAGCACACCGCCGGTAGCTAATCCGCTCAGGCCAAATCCCGCGCCAAGCCATACCATGCCCTGCTGATACCATGTTTGTCTGGCGGTTTCGGGGACTGGAGTTTTTTCGTAGTCGTTGTACTTTTCTTCCAACGGAGCCTTGGTTGCAGTGTTATTACTCATATTATTGCCTCCCGCAATACGTCATTTGGCTATTTCTGTCTCATATGATGATTCTTCCCTACTGTGATCGAATCTGCTGCTTGGGTTTGAATTGTACCGAAATAGGCCGCCCTTTGCAAGATGTTGGCGTAAAAAGAGTGCTTGTCCATTTCGGTACAAATTCATTCCCTAAATCATAAGAGTTCGTTGCAGGTTTGTGCGATCAGTCCTGAAGGAAGACGCAGTCCATATCAAATCCAAAGAATCGGGGATTAAGAATCTCCAATGCGCGTTCGCGCGTCCAGAGCTCGTGGCAGTGGAAGCCGAGAACGGCAACCTCCATTCCCTCGACGCAGTTCGGATTGGTGATGGGGTAGCCGGTAGCTTTTTCCACCACGCAAATGAGGTCCGGACAAGTGAGATTTACCTTGTCGTCGATCCACATTACCATGTTCTCGTTCTTGTACCAGATTTTTGAAGTCTGGTGTGCAAAAGCGCCTTCGCCGGCAATGTGAATCGTGCCAACGGTAAAGCCCTCCTTGATGCCCCATTCGGACTCGCCGGTGACGGTTCCCTGGAAAAGCAGCTTACCCTTTCCGGTGTCCAGGATCGCCTGAATGGGATCGGAACCGCGCTCAACAGCTTCTCTTTGGGCACGACCGACAGTAGCTGCATACGTTAATGCATTGGGAATGACCGCGTGACGCAGCTTGTCGCCCTTGATCGGGTGATCGGTCATACCAACCAACCCGCCGGATCCGATCGCCATATAGCGGGAGAGCGCTTCTGCGCGAGCATCATTTTCAACGTTTGTGACGATCGCCATGTCGCCGAATGAAGTACCGACAGAGAAAGGCGTGATGGGATTTTCCGTCACATAATAAGTGGAAAACTGAAGCTCCGGCACTGCGCGGCCGGCTGCATCTGCATCGACAATGTATTTGCCCGTACGAGCTGCGGCGGCCATGACTGCGCCGGTGTTTCCGCCACCATACTCAATCGAAACAAGGCCTTCGAACTGAACGCCCATGTACTCTTCCAGAGCCTTCACCGAGGTGGCGATCTCATCTCCGCGTTTCTGGCTGGTATCGCCCTTGGGGACGATAGAACCGCAATAATAAGGATTGGCATAGTAGCTGTCGTCGTTGATTTCATCGAAGGAGAGCAGCTTGAACTCGTGCCCGGCGTTCCAGGCTTTTTCGACGGCCTCTAACCCGCTCTCTAAGGAGCCGCCGCCGCCTGTACCAAGAATGGTGCAGCCAACCAAAGTGTCCTTGATTTCCTGAAGAGTTAGTTTTTTCATAAAGAAGCACCTCCAAAAATTTGTCTATTTTGAACAATTCCCTTGTGGATTGCTTGACAAAATTATAAGATATATGCAAAGGCGCTTCAATGTGCCATAGTACAAAATTTGATTTAAATTTCTGTAATTTTTATAATTTTCCATTTATTCTGCAAGTATAATTTGACATCTTAAGAAGGCTTGATTATACTGATGCATAATTAAAGGCAAGGAGGTGCTTGTTGTGAGCGTTACGGTAAGCGATGTTTTACAGCTGGATATTCTTAACTCTGCCAAGGTAATTGCAGGGAAGAATGGGCTTGACCGGGAGGTTTTGCGGATCAACTTTACAGATTGTCCGATCAATCCCCTTGTGGATGCAGACTTGATTTTAAGTGGAGATGCTTTTATCTGTAGCTTCTATATGAATAAAGATATGGAGGCAAAGATATATGATGCAATTTCGTTTTATATTCAGATGGGAAGCGCTTGTTGCATTGCGCTGAATGAGTTTCTGCCGCAGTTTCCGCAAAGTGTGATCGAACTTGCCGATTCGCGGGATTTTCCGATTATTCACATTGACGGGACAGTTCCTTATGGTGCGCTCATACGTGACATTTCCGAACTCATCATATCAGATCAATCAGAGTTATTACTGGAAAATAAAATTTTCCACCTGCTGAGCAAAGAACTTTCTGATGCTGAGCAGCGGAACATTTACAGGCACCTTGCACCGCATATTCAATCTGACTACACCGTTGTGCATGCGACCTTTCAGGGGCTGAGTCATCGGCGGCTTCAAATGCTGAAGAAAGATGTGGCGATACAATTTAAAGTGCCCCTATTTAAATATTTGGAAGGAGTCTTTTTTGTGCTGCCTTGTCAGGGGCAGAAAGAAATCAGCAGTATGCTGCAGCAGATGATGCCCATTTTTTCCTATTATGTGCCAGAGCATTCCATGGGCTACAGCTCGGCTGCGGTGGGCGTAAAGCAGTTTTCTTCTGCATTTCGCCAGGCCCTTTCGGCGGACGAAATAGGAGGAGTATTGGGAAAATCCCCAATGGGATATGATGCGCTGTCTGTCTATCAGTTGCTGCTACCGCTGAAGAATCATCAAATTCTGAGGAATTTTTGCAGCAGCATTCTTGACCCGCTAATAAAGCAGGATCTCTTGGAAACAGTTTCTGTATACCTTGAATGCAATGGAGATGTCAAAAGAGCGGCAGGCAAGGTGGGGAAACATGAAAATACAGTCCGATTTCGAATCGGTCAGGCAAAAAACCTGCTGAATTTAGATGACTATGAATTTATTGAAAAAGTATCCATCGCGCTTAAAGCGAGAGATATTTTCGGGCAGCAAATGGGGACCAACTAAGACTCTGCTAAGGAAAATATGAATCCGGCGACGTATTTGCAACAATTGGATTTTGAACCTGCTTTCTGGTCCGGGTAACCGGCAGAAAGCGCACGTATCGCTTGCGCCCGGGGCGGTTCCAGATGCTACCAACGGATCAGCGGTTTCCGGGCTGGGTGTCTTGATGCCCTCGCGCTTTTTGTAGGCGGTAGGGTTAAGTACCTTTTCCTCCTGCAAGAGCTTTGCGATCTGCATCTGGCCTCTCCCTTCCATGCACAGCTTGAAAATGTGCTTGACTACCAATGCCGCCGCTTCATCCACGACCCACTTTGTCTTGTCCTCCGGGTCTTTACGGTAGCGTTCTATGGTGTTGCAGACACTGCCTACAATCCCACAGACAGATGTCAGAATATAAATAATCAAAACCCGGTATCCTGTTTTATGCGACTGCAGTTAGCAGGATACCGAGTTTTATTTTGATTTGTGCTGTAAATTGAGATTTTGTCAATTCAGCAAAGTTAAGATGATTGTTACAGTCTACTGATTTGTTGTATGGAGAGGATAGGGCGGTAGTCGTACTCTTTGTTTGGTACAAAATAAGCATAGTACCCGAAGCGGATAGGAAGCCTCGGAGACT
>OLWH01001243.1_pt1 | contig 10108 bp, 10 predicted proteins | sample 1673381 | NCBI WGS metagenome assembly OLWH01 (sample SAMEA103958110, study PRJEB25191) | human gut metagenome | reverse complement strand
CATTGTCTACGGCATCTCGGCCTTCAGCCTCGCGCAGGACATCGGCGTGTTCCAGAGCGAGGCTAAGGCGTATATGGACAGCTATTTTGCCAAGTACCACGGCGTGCGCGCCTATATGGACCGCATCGTCGCGCAGGCCAAGGCCGACGGCTATGTCACGACGCTCTTCGGCCGCCGGCGCGTCCTGCCGGAGCTGAAATCGTCGAATTTCAACCTCCGCAGCTTCGGTGCGCGTAGACGCGCGCATGCGCGCCGAAGGACTCGAGGCGCAGCTCCTGCTGCAGGTGCACGACGAGCTCATCGTCGAGTGCCCGGCGGAGGAGGCCGAGACGGTCCGCGCCATCCTCATCGAGGAGATGGAGCACGTGGTCGACTACCGCGTGCCGCTGCTCGTGGACGCGAAGATCGGCGCGAGCTGGGCGGAGGCGCACTGATGGACTACACGATCTGCGACGCCGGGCCGGCGCACCTGCCGCAGCTCGAGGCGCTCGAGCGCGCGTGTTTTTCCGCGCCGTGGACGCGCGCGCAGCTGGCGAGTCAGCTGCCGGACGACCGGCACGTGTTTCTCGTCGCGGCAGCGGGGGAGACGGTGCTCGGCTATGCAAACTTCCTGCACGTGCTCGACGAGGGCGACATCGGCAATGTCGCCGTTGCGCCGGAGTACCGGCGGCAGGGCATCGCGGACGCGCTGCTCGATGCGCTGTGCGCGCGGGCGGCGGCGCTCGATCTCGCATTTTTGACGCTGGAGGTGCGCTTATCGAACGCGCCCGCCATCGCGCTGTACCGCAAGCACGGGTTCCAGACCGTCGGTCAGCGCCGAAATTACTATCAGAAGCCGGACGAGGACGCGCTCCTCATGACCTGGTTCCGGAGAGAGGCAGAGACGATATGATTATTCTTGCGATTGAATCCTCCTGTGACGAGACGGCCGTCGCCCTCGTGCGCGACGGGCGCGAGGTGCTGACCGATCAGGTCTTTTCCCAGGCTGATCTGCACGCGATTTACGGCGGCGTCGTGCCCGAGATCGCGTCGCGCTCGCACGTGGAGGTCATCTCCCAGCTGGCCGACCGCGCGTTGGCGGTGACCGGCCTGACCCGCGGTGACATTGACGCCGTGGCCGTCACGTGCGCACCGGGGCTTATCGGCGCACTGCTCGTCGGCGTGAACTTTGCCAAGTCCGCCGCGCTCGCGCTCGGCGTGCCGCTCATCCCGGTGCACCACGTGCGCGGCCATATCGCGGCCAACTACATCGCCTACCCGGAGCTGGAGCCGCCGTTTGTGTGTCTGGCCATCTCGGGCGGCAACACGCTCATCTGCGACGTGCGCGACTATACCGACCTGCGCATCCTTGGCGCCACGCGCGACGATGCGGCCGGCGAGTGCTTTGACAAGACCGCGCGTGTACTCGGCCTGCCGTACCCCGGCGGCAAGCCCATTGACGACCTGTCCAAGACCGGCGACGACCGGAAGTACAGGCTCCCCATCGGCCACGTGGACGGCTGCCAGTACGACATGAGCTTCAGCGGCCTGAAAACGGCCGTCATCAACCTCGCCCACACGGCGGAGCAGAAGGGCGAGCCGCTCGATAAGGCGTCGCTCGCCGCGTCGTTCTGCCGCGCCATGAGCGAGAGCCTCGTGCCGCGCACGATGGCGGCGGTCCGGGAGCTCGGCTATGACAAGCTCGCCGTGGCGGGCGGCGTCGCGGCCAATTCCCGCATCCGCGGCGATTTTCAGGCCGCGTGCGGCGCGGCCGGCATCCGCCTGTTCGTCCCGCCGCTGAAGCTCTGCGGCGACAATGCCGCCATGATCGGCTGCCAGGCGTACTATGAGTATCTGCGCGGCGCACGCGCCGGCAGCGAGCTCAACGCCTGGGCGAATATGGAGATCTCCGAGGTGCCGTTTTATGGGCGTGCATGACGGCCACCGCGCCCGCATGAAGGCGCGCTTCGTGCGCAGCGGGCTCGATAATTTCGATGACCACAGTGTGCTCGAACTGCTGCTGTTTTACGCCGTGCCGCGGCGCGATGTCAACGAGCTCGCGCACGCACTGCTGGACCACTTCGGCACGCTCGACGCCGTCTTTGAGGCGAGCTTTGAGGACCTGATGCGTGTGCCCGGCGTGGGGGAGAGCGTGGCCACGCTCTTCACGCTCATCCCGCAGGTCGGCCGCCGGTATCAGATGGCCAAGCGCCGCCAGCAGACGATCCTGCGTTCAAGCGAGGACGCCGGGAACTATCTTGTGCCGCTTTACATGTACGAGCGCACGGAGGTCGTCTACCTCCTGTGTCTGGACGCAAAGGGCGGTCTCATCAGCTGCAGGGAGGTCGGCCGCGGCGTGGTCAATGCCGCGGAGGTGTCCGTGCGCGCCATTGTCGAGACGGCCCTGTCGCAGAAGGCGGTGTCCGTCATCCTCAGCCACAACCACGTGGACGCTTATGCGCTCCCGTCGCGCGAGGATGAGATCACGACCCGCCGCGTCCGGGACGCACTTTTGCTCGTAGGAATCACGCTCGCGGATCATATCATCGTCTGCGGCGAGGATTATGTGTCGTTTGCCGACAGCGGCCTGCTCTGAATCATCACCGGCGGCACAAATCCTGCATTTTTCCTGTCAAGCATTTTTTCAAATCTCTCGCGGCTGCGAGAGATTTGTGTTATGGTAACAAAAGCGCTGTTTACGAAATCCACAAAGTCCGTTTCCGGCGTTTCCTGATATATACAAAATCGGAGCAACAGATTGAAATAGCAAAGGAATTCGCGTGTTGAAAAGTCGGTTGAAAATGTTGATAACTCACAGCAAACTGGAAGCAGAAAAATAATTATGTAAACATATTGTCACGAAAATGTAAGAACTTTGATCCCCTCCGCGAGCGGGAAGGCCTGAAACAGCGCGTGTTTTTCGGATGGCCGTAACAGTGCAAATTCTGCACAACCGACAGAAACCGAAGAAAATCGACAATTTGTGCAGGAATGTAACATTTTTTCATGCATGAAAACAAATAGTAATCGTCGAACTTTTTTGTTGACATCCCCGGAGACATGTGATAGAATGTGCAAGCTGTAAGAAATGTGCTAGTGTAGCTCAGTCGGTAGAGCAGCTGATTCGTAATCAGCAGGTCGTGTGTTCGAGTCACATCACTAGCTCCAGAAACGCCCTGTAGTCTCCGTGGCTGCAGGGCGTTTTTGTGCTCTGCCGCTTGACGCGGCGGCGGGGGCACGGTATAATGAAGTATCCACGGAGCCGTTCGGAGCGGCGCTTTTATTTCTCTACGGATTAGATACATCTAACTATAATACAGGAGGTGCGGCGCAATGGCCACAGCAAAAAAGGAACTTTCAGCGGACACGCAGGCGACAGTGCTGCATCAGGATGCGGAGCACACGGTCTACCGTCTCGACGGCACCGACGGGGAAGTGGTGCAGACGGTCTACCCGGTTTTCCCGGGCATCGAGATCGCGTATCACGATGTGCATGCCACGGCCTGCGCCATGCAGCGCACGCGCGCGTCCGGCTGCCTCGAGATCCACCACTGCCGCGAGGGGCGCATCGCCTACCCGTATGGCGGGGCCTGCTTTTTCCTCGCGCCGGGCGACCTGGCGATCGTGCAGCGCTCAGCGGCGGCGGCTCCGGCGCGCTTTCCGACCGGGCACTACCACGGCATCACGGTATCGCTCGACCCGGCGCGCGCGCCAGACTGCCTGTCGTGCTTTCTCGAAGACGTTGAGGTGCGGCCGAGTGCGCTCATCGAAAAATTCTGCGCGGACGCAGCCTGCTTCGTCACGCGCTCGTCCGAGGGCGTGGCGCACATTTTCTCCGAGCTCTATTCCGTGCCGGAAGGCATCCGCAAGGGCTATTTCAAGGTCAAAATTCTGGAGCTGCTGCTGTTTTTGAGCGCATTCCCCATGCAGGCGGCGCAGCCGCAGCACAGTTATCCGCAGTCGCAGGTGCAGCTTGCCGAGCAGGTCGGTGCGTACCTGCTGGAGAACACGGAGCGGCGGCTGACGGTCGCGGAGCTCGCGCAGCGTTTCGGTGCCTCGGCCACGCTCATCAACAGCAGCTTCCGCGGCGTGTACGGCATGTCGCCGGCGGCGTTTCTGCGCGCGCAGAAAATGCACGGCGCGGCCCGCCTCCTGCGCCAGACCGACCGCACGGTGCTGGATATTGCCGGCCAGTTTGGGTATGATAACGGCAGCAAGTTCGCCAAAGCGTTCCGGGACGTCATCGGCGTCTCGCCCAACGCTTACCGCAGCGGCATCGACTGCGACAGCTGCGCGCCGGAGGCCCCGGCGGTCTGACGGCGGGCGCGCAACTTTTTCTTTTTGGAGCCATGTTCCGATGATTTGGAGCGGATGCCGGGGGTATCATGCAGTATCATAACACCAGAAAGCAACAAAACGCGCAGCTTTTCACACATGAGTTAGACCGATTTAACCAGCAACCGCGCAGCATTGCTCACTGCGCGAAAACCGGTAAACCACCACAGACAAGGAGGCAAGCCATGTCGGAGGAAAACGTCGTACGGCTCTGTGCGCCGACACTGGCCGGGATCAAGACCGGCAGCCTGTTCCCCTGTCCGTATGAAAACCGGGAGACTTTGCTCATGGAGATCCGCCAGTATAACCAGGTGCTGGTTCCCAAAGGACTCTGCCTCCTCCCGCTGCGATTCACGGACAAGAGCGCGCTGCTGTATCTGTACCGCCCACGCGATCTGGAGCGGGATCTGCAGGACCGGCTGGCGACGGAGATTCTGCGGCACGCAGGCTATGTCTGCGGCAGCAGCGAGCAGTGCCTGATGAAGCTCATCGAGCGTCTGCGCGCGTACGACGAATTCCCCCACGAGATCGGCCTGTTTCTGAGCTATCCGCCGGAGGACGTCAAAGGGTTTATCGAGCACCACGCGGCTGATTTCAAGTACGCCGGCCTCTGGAAGGTGTACGGCGACGAGCAGCGGGCGCGCGACCTCTTTGCCAAATACCAGCGGTGCACGGAGATCTACTGCGAACGTCTGCACGCGGGCTCGAGCATTGCGCAGCTCGCCGTGAACGTGCAGCAGCGAAATACAGCACAAAAGGAAAGGATGTTACCATCATGAAAAAAGCAGCAGTCATCTATTGGAGCGGCACCGGCAACACCGAAGCCATGGCCAACGCCGTCCTCGAGGGCATGAAAAGTGCCGGCGCGGACGCGGTGCTTCTGACCGCCTCCGATGTGGATGTTTCCGCCGTCGGCGGATATGACGCCGTGGCGCTCGGCTGCCCGGCCATGGGCTCCGAAGTTCTGGAGGACATGGAGTTCGAGCCGATGTTCGACGGCTGCAAGGCCAGCCTGAAAGGCAAACGTGTCGCCCTGTTCGGCTCTTACGGCTGGGGCGGCGGCGAGTGGATGCACAACTGGGAGCGCGACTGCCGCAGCTCCGGTATCCAGCTCGCGTGTGACAGCGTGATCTGCAACGAAGCGCCCGATGATGCGGCCCTCGCGGCCTGCCAGGCGCTCGGCAAGGCGCTCGTCGACTGATTTCTTTCAATCGTACCCGGAGTCTCTCCGGTTACCGATACCAACAACAGACGCATCAAGCCAAATCACCTCACCTCTCTTCTCTTCCCCCATTCCCTGCAGCGGTGTGACACCACGCACTTTGCCTGTGCGTGACCGCTGCCCCCAACAAAGAATCGTCCGCCGGATTCCCCTTCCGGGCGGACGATTTTTTGCTGCCCGCGCTTGACAACGCGGCGTGTATCTGCCTATCATAATGCAAAATCGACACGCGGGAGGCTCGTCCATGCGCATACATGAATTTGGAACCGAACACGAAAAGACCGTCCTGCTGCTGCACAGCGCCTGCCTGAGCTGGCGCATGTTCTGCCCGGCGGTGGAGCGGCTGCAGACGCAGTATCATCTCATCATTCCGGCGCTGCCGGCGCATGACCCGGACGAAAAGACGCCCTACACGAGTGTAGAGGACATCGCGGCCGAGGTGAGCGGCTGGCTGGCGCAGCGGGGCATCGGCGCGCTCTGGGGGCTATACGGCGTGTCCATGGGCGGCGCGGTTGCGCTGCGGCTGCTGGCGGACGGGAAGCTCCCGGTGCGCACGTGCGTGCTCGACGCGGCCATCACGCCGTACCGTGCGCCGCGGTGGCTGACGCGGGGCTTTTCCCTGCGCAACTATCTCGTCATTCACTTTGCGCAGCGGCATCTGGCGCTGATCCGCCGGGCGTTCCCGTCGCAGCGTTTCGGTCAGGCGGCGGTGGAGGATGTCTGCACGATCTTGGGGCGGATGGACCGGCGCGATGTCTGGCACGTGTTTGATTCCTGTTTTAACTACCCGCTGCCGAAGCAGCTTTGCACGGCGGCGCGCGTGTCGTACTGGTACGGGAGCAAGGAGTATTCCCAGCGCGCACTGGACATCCGCCATGTGCGCCGCCTGCTGCCGAAGACGGTGTTTGTCCCGTTTCCGAACTGCGCGCACGCGGAGTTTGTCTCCGGGCAGCCGGAGGCATTCGCCGCGCGGCTGGCCGAGACGCTCGAGCGGGACTAGATCCATATCTATAAAACCAGCGCCCTGCACAGGAACTTCCTCCTGCACAGGGCGCTGATTTTTGCTTTTCATTGTGCCGTGATGGCGGCTGCGATCTGCTCGGCGCCGTCCCGCGGCAGACAGGCAGATTGCGCAGCCAGCATGCGTTCGGCGCACGCCGGGTCATAGATGAGCCGGTCGGCAAAGCGGGCTGCCTCGTCCACGCTGCGCGCGAAGAACGACAGGCCGCGGCGGGCGAAGAACGCGGCGTTTTCCGTCTCCACGCCGGGGATGGCCATCGTATGTACGAGCGGCACGCCCAGCATGGCGGCCTCAGAGCTGGAGATGCCGCCGGCCTTGCTCAGCAGCACGTCGGCCGCGTGCATGTAGGCCGGTACCTGATCCGTAAACGGCACGGTCAGCACGCCCTGCCCGTGGTAGGCGTCCTCGAGCGCCTGCCGCAGCGCTTCGTTCCGGCCGGGCAGCACACACAGCAGCGCGTTTTCATCCGGCACGCGGCGGATCGCGTCGCACAGCGACACGGCGTCGCCGCAGCCGATGCCGCCGGTCATGATGAGATAGATCTTCTTGTCCACCGGCAGCCCCAGCGCTGCGCGCGCGGCGGCTTTGTCCATCGGCGCGAGAAAGCGCGCCGCCACCGGCATGCCGGACACGATGAGCCTTTCGGCCGGCATCCCGGCCTGAATACACAGCTCCCGCACCTCACTGTGCGGCAGGAAGTAAGCATCCAGATCGGTCTCGGCGAGAAACGGGATGCACGTATAGTCCGAGAGGATGCCGTAGCATTTCACGTCGCAACGCTCCCACCGGCGCAGGAACGTGAGCGTTTCCATCGGGAACAGGTGCGAGCAGACGACGGCGTCATAGCCGTTGTCGCGGATGAAGGCGTTGAGCTGCCGCGCGTGGCGGATGTTGGCCATGTAGACCGGCGAGGTGACGCCGGTCGCGCTGTACATTGCACCCGCGTGGTACATCATGCCGAACACGTCCGGCGCCTTGGTCGAGATGCGGTTGAGGATCTTGTCGAAGCTCAGCGGCCCGGGGTCGCCGAACATATGCAGCATATCGAGGAACGATGTCTCGTGCCCGCGCGCGTCGAGCGCCTCCTTGACAGCGAGCGCGCAGTGGTTGTGCCCCTCGCCGGTGCTGCAGCTTAAAAGCAGGATTTTCATGCCGGTCCCTCCTGTGTGTTGAAAAGTGTCCGCCGTCAGCGGTCGGCGCAGCCGGGATCAGTTGCGGAAATGCCCAGTACAGAGGCGGCGAGCTGCCTGCCGCTCGCGGTTTTCATGATCGTGTTCAGGAAATGTATGACGCTTTCCTTGGCGTATCCATTCTCTGAGGCGTTTGCGATGTAGTCCGCCTCGATGAGGATCTGGTAGTCCATGCCGTGAATGTCGCGCAGTGTGTGGTGATGCCCCACGAGGTAGGCCACGCGCGCGATCTGCGCCTCCGTCATGCCGGTGCCGGCGAGAAACGCGCGCACCAGCACAGCGCTCTCCAGCTCCTGATATTTCCCGTTGGTGTTGCCGTATTTCTCGCGGCAGAGCGGGCAGGCAATGTCGTGCGTGATGGCGGCGACCTCCAGAAGGTACTGCGTCTCCGCGTCCAGCCCTTCCAGCTCGCCGATCGTTCGGGCGTAGGCCCAGACGCGCAGGAGGTGGTCAATGTCGTGGATGTTGCCATTGGATGCGACAATCATTTTGTTCAGAATTTGTGCGATGGTCATGGATACCTCCGTTGGCTGTCAGTTAAAATGTCCGTCGTTGGCGGCAAAGAGCCGCGCACACTGGGCGCGCAGCGCCGCATGCTCGGGCGCGGAGAGCACCGGGTCGGCGGCGAGCACCGTGCGGGCCGCGTCGCGCGCGTCGTTGACGGCGGTCATGTTCGTGCCGAGGTCGGCGATGTGCAGTGCCGGCAGACCGTGCTGCCGGTTGCCGAAGAAGTCGCCCGGGCCGCGCTGGCGCAGGTCGGCCTCCGCGATCTGAAAGCCGTCGGCCGTGTCGCACAGCACCTTCAGCCGCGCACGCGCTTCCTCCGTGTGTGCGTCCGACACGAGCACGCAGTACGACTGAAACGGCCCGCGCCCGATGCGCCCGCGCAGCTGGTGCAGCTGCGAGAGGCCGAAGCGCTCGGCGTTCTCAACAATCATGAGCGCCGCGTTCGGAACGTCCACGCCGACCTCAATGACCGTCGTCGAGACGAGAATATCCGTCTCCCCGGCGGCGAAGGCGGCCATGCAGGCGTCCTTGTCCTTAGCCTTCATGCGGCCGTGGATGCAGGCCACGCGGTGCTGCGGGAACGTCCGCTGCAGCACCTGAGCATGCTCTTCGGCGGACTTGAGATCGGACGGGACGTCGTCCGTCTCCTCTACCTTCGGGCAGACGACGAACACCTGCCGCCCCTCGCCGATGAGCTTGTCGATGAAGGCGTTGAGCCGCGCGCGGTAGCGCTCGTCCACGCACACGGTCTGCACCGGCTGGCGGCCGGGCGGCAGCTCGTCGATGATCGACACGTCCAGATCGCCGTACACCAGCAGCGCCAGCGTGCGCGGGATGGGCGTCGCACTCATGACGAGCGTGTGCGGCTGCTCGCCCTTGCGCACGAGCGCGGCGCGCTGCTCGACGCCGAAGCGGTGCTGCTCGTCCGTGATGACAAGACCGAGACGGAAAAACGTCACCGAGTCGCTGATGAGCGCGTGCGTGCCGACGACGACATCGAGCAGGCCGCCGGCGAGCGCCTCTTTTACTTCCCGCTTCTGCCGCGCGGTCATTGCGCCCGTCAGACGGCCGACGCGGATGCCGAACGGCTCGAGCAGCGTGCGCAGCGTGTGCTCGTGCTGCTCGGTGAGGATCTCGGTCGGCGCCATGAAGGCGCTCTGGCAGTCGTTTTCGTGCGCAAACCAGATGCACGCCGCGGCGACGAGCGTCTTGCCCGAGCCGACGTCGCCCTGCACGAGGCGGCTCATCGGCACGCCGGAAACCATGTCCTGCACGGCGGCGGCGACGGCGCGCCGCTGCGCCCCGGTGGGCGAGAAGGGGAGCGTGCGGTAAAATGTCTCGAGGTCAGCGCCTTTCATGCGGATGCCGCCCTCGGCACGCCGCTGCGAGCGGATGCGCGCCATGGCAGTCGAGAGCACGAACAGTTCCTCGAACACCAGCCGCTTGCGCGCCGTGTCGAGCGCCTGCGCGTCGGCCGGTTGATGGATATTCTGCAGGGCATAGTCCTGCTGCGCGAGCTGATAGGCGCGCGCAATGTCCGCCGGGATCACGTCCTGCAGCTGCCCGATGCAGGCGTGCAGTGCGGGCGTCATGGCCTTGCGGATGTCGTTTTGCGTCACGCCGGTCGTCAGCGGGTAAACGGGGTAAAAGCAGTTGGTCACGGTGCCGCAGCGCGCCGCCTGCTCGCAGACGGGGTTCGTCATCGTCTTGCGAAAGCCGTTGGCCTCCACCTTGCCGTAGAAGATGTACGTTTCGCCCGCGTGCAGACTGTTCTTGCGGTAGGGCTGGTTGAAGTAGGTCACGTCCAGCGCGCCGGTGTCGTCCGCGATGCGCACTTTCACGAGCGTGAGCCCG
>OLWH01001233.1_pt1 | contig 10158 bp, 3 predicted proteins | sample 1673381 | NCBI WGS metagenome assembly OLWH01 (sample SAMEA103958110, study PRJEB25191) | human gut metagenome | reverse complement strand
CGCCCGCCCCCGAAGAGATCCGCCACCAGTTCCGTCAACGCCCGGCCGCCGCGCCCCTCCTTTTCAGAGGCCTCCGGCAGCGGGCCGATATTGATGACCATGCCGCCGTCGCGAACGAAGTCGCGCAGTTTTTCGAGCGACGAGTGGCGGATCGCCCGCATGGCGGGAACCACGACCACGCCGAACGACTCCCCGGCCACATGCAACCGGCCGTCGCGCACCTCGGCGCGGCCGAGCGATTCGTAATCCATGTAGTCGAAGTCGATGCCGTCGCGGTAAATCGCCTCCCCAGCGGCAAAGGCGGCTTCGACAGCCTCGTTGCCGTACCCGGCCACCACCGGCTCGACAGGATAGAGGATCGCCACGTCGACGACGTGGTATCCCTGCGACAGGATATAACTCAGGCGCTCGGTACACTCCAGCAACCCGTCCATCTCGTCCCAGTAAGGCTCGTGGAAATGGTTGCAGGGCGCCGCCCACTCCCACCAGCCCCCCATGGTCGTATAGTAAAGCCCGTGCAGGCTCAGCAGATTCTGCCCCATGGCGAAATTGGCGAAGATCGCATCGGTCAGCTGCGCCGAGTTGGTCGACCACTCGCTGCTGTGGAAACCTTCGAGCCAGACGCGCTGGCGTTCGTAGAGGTGCGAGATCGACGAGGCGACCTTGTTTTTAATAATGTCCTTCTGCAACATCGGCTGGTCGCAGCCCGGAGCCTGGTTCCAACGCTGGGTACGGAAATAGTCGCCGAACTCGCCCACGTCGCGGCCACGGCCGCCGTGGTCGCATCCGAAGAGCAGCCCGCGCCGCTGGTGCCACTCATAGACGGGGATGAAGAAGTTTTCCTCGCTCAGCGCCACGCGCACGTCGTTATAGTCCATGCGTACCTTGACCGAACTGTCACCCAGGTCGACGAACAGCGCGTCGATCTGCGGCAGGATGTCGTATCCCTTGCGGCGCATGAACTCGTCGCGGAAAATATCGTTCCAGATATTGCCCTGCAGGTTGAAGTTCAGCTCATCGGAGAAAAAGAAATTGAGCCCCGTTTCCGATTCCCCGGGGAAACGGTCTGCAAAACGTTGGAAAAAGTGCCGCACGTAACTGTGCCCCGCACGAGGGTGCATCGGATCGAGCGAAGGCAGGCGCCGCTCGGCCTTCACTTCGGCCACGAGGGCCCGCGGCCAGGGGTTCTGCCACTCGACCCCGTCTGGCCCCATTTCCGGCAACAGGTCGACCGGCGCCCCGTCGATCCGGCCCCGGGCATCGAGCGGGTAAGCGTTCAGCGAAAGCGGCCGCTGCGCATAAGCCCGCGAGAAACGCTCCCCGCGGCCGAGTTCCAGGCTGTCGAAATGCAGTTCCGAACCGTTGAGCGTCGGGTCTTCGGCCAGCATCTCGTCCACATAGGAGCCCTGCCCCACGCCCAGCGTATAGTCGCTCAGGCTGACGGTCATACCGCGTTTGCCGGCCTCGGTCATGAACCACCCGAAAAGCTCCCACCACGCCGGAGTGAAAAGGTCGGGCTTCGAACGAAATGTCCTGCCGTAGGTGATGCCGCCCGTATCGGTGTGGCAATAGTTGATCTGCAGGCTGCTGATCCGTTTCCGTGCCAGCATGTCGAGCTGCCAGGCGAGATGTTCGCGCGTGAGCGTGTCGCCGATCCACCAATAGAAGGGCACCTCGCCGTAACCTGCCGGCGGGGTTCGGAACCCCCTTTCGAGGTCTATATTCCCCGAACGGTCGGGATAGCCCGGTGGCAGCGGGCGCGGCGGTTGTGCAAAGGTCATGGCGGCGGCGAGCGCCAGGAGAGGGATCAGGATCCGTTTCATATTCTTTTCGGGTTGAAGTCGGTTGTCAACAGCCCCGGACGGGCCTTTTCCACAAAAATACAAAATTAACAACACAAATAAACAAGACCGGCACAATAAAAACACACACACTCCGTTTTATACTTGTAATAATAATTGTTTTTCAGAGAGATAATACACTGGAAAAATCTACATCCGGTTTCGGCAGGGTATCGGTACGGCTTTCAGCCATCGTATCAAAAATAAAACATTCCGAATCATAATTGTATAACGGCAACTGACGCCCGGCACCGGCCGGCAACAGGCAACTAATCCCGGCGCAGTCGGTATATCCCGCACAAGAAGCCGTCCGGTACAGAGCCGCCCGGCACCGCAGGCAGCCCCGGTAACCAAAGCCGGCGAACCCCGCCCCCGCAAGAGCTCTTTCCGGCACCGGCCACAGGGAGCCTATCCTGCCTCCGTATACCCTTTCCATAGTACCGGAACTATCCTTCCGGGGGAGCATCTTCTCCCTGCGAAAAAGGCCGGAAACCCGTTCAGAACACATCCAAGCCCGTTTCCAGCATCGCACACCGAGAATTTCAGCCGCACAATCCACTCAGGGACAATGCAATAAATACCGCTCAACAAGTTAACATAATATTTAACAATAACATGCCGTTAGATAGGCGAAGAATCAAAAGTTAGACTATTAAATTTCATGACGACGCAACATGCAAGTAAAAATTTCGAAGACGCTCGAGGGCATCATTGCCCGCGCGGCGTTTAATACGACCAAAGCAGGAATCGACCACTCGCTGAAGGATTTTCTCATGCTGGAGATGCTCCGCGAAGAAGGGTCGCTTGCCTACCAGCTTTTATCCTCCCGTCTGAAGGACTGGGAGCTCTACCAGGTACGCCTGCGCATCGAACGCGAGGTACTCGGGGCAGGGCGGCGCGAAAACACGGGCGCCGAAGAGTTTTACCGCGCCTTTACCGACGAACTGTGCGCCGTATCGGGCGCCGTGCGGAGCGTCTCTACGGCCCACGCACTGCGGGCCATCGTCGGCGACCGCTCGACCGCGACATCGCGCGTACTCGAAATGTACGGCATCACGGGTGAAGTCGTATCCGAAGACATCAAGAAATTCGCCGCCGGCGACGATTTCCGCACGGAGATACAGGTACACATGCTCGATTTCAGCGAGGAAAACAAACCCGAAGAGAAAAACACATCGCACGTGCTCGACAAGTTCGGCGTAAATCTCACGCAGATGGCCCGAGAGGGTAAAATCGACCCCGTCGTGGGGCGCGAGCAGGAGATCGAGCGCGTAGTCCAGATACTCTCGCGCCGCAAGAAGAACAACCCGATCCTCATCGGCGAGGCGGGCGTGGGCAAGAGCGCCATCATCGAAGGGCTGGCTCTGCGCATTGCACGCGGCGAGGTGCCCTACACCATCGCCGACAAGACGCTCTTCTCGCTCGACGTATCGTCGCTCGTAGCGGGCACGAAGTTCCGCGGCGAATTCGAGGAGCGCATGCAGCAACTGCTCGACGAACTGCGCAAGGCCAAGGACACGATCATATTCATCGACGAGATACACACCATCGTGGGTGCCGGTTCGACACAGGGCAGCCTCGACACGGCCAACATCCTCAAACCGGCACTCGCACGGGGCGAACTGCAGACCATCGGCGCCACGACGCTCGACGAATACCGCGAGAACATCGAAAGCGACTCGGCGCTCGAGCGCCGGTTCCAGAAGGTCGTCGTCGAGCCCACGACGCCCGAGCAGACGCTCCAGATCCTGCGCAACATCGCCTCCCACTACGAGCAGCACCACAAGGTACGCTATACGGAAGAGGCGCTGCAAGCCTGCGTGGAACTCACCGGGCGCTACATCACCGACCGCTTCTTCCCGGACAAGGCGATCGATGTGCTGGACGAGGCGGGCTCGCGCATACACCTGCAATCGGCGCGCGAACCGGCCGAACTCCGCCAGATGGAAAACGCACTCGACCAAGTGCGGCGCGAACGCCGCGAGGCGGTCAAAGAACTGGTCTACGAAAAGGCCGCCTCGGCACGCCTGCGCGAAATCGCACTCCGTTCGAAACTGGGCGAAAGCCGCAACGAATGGCAGCGGTCGCTCGAAACCAACCCCGTGGAGATCACGGCCGAGCATATCCAGCAGGTCATCACCTCGATGACGGGCATCCCCGCCGAGCGCATTTCGGGCGGAGAGATGACCCGCCTGCAAACCCTCTGCCAGCACCTTTCGCAGCGGGTCGTAGGGCAGCAGGAGGCCGTCGAGAAGATCTCGCGCACGATCCGCCGCTCGCGGGCCGGACTCAAGGACGAGAACCGTCCGATCGGGGTATTCCTCTTCGTCGGCCCCACGGGGGTAGGCAAGACGCTGCTGGCCAAGGAGGTCTCGAAATGGCTCTTCGACGAACAGCGCGGACTGATCCGCATCGACATGAGCGAATACAGCGAGAAGCACAACGTCGCCAGGCTGATCGGCTCGCCCCCGGGTTATGTCGGCTACGGCGAGGGCGGCCAGCTCACCGAGACGGTACGCCGCCAGCCCTATGCCGTGATCCTGTTCGACGAGATCGAGAAAGCACACCCCGAGGTCTTCAACACGATGTTGCAGATCTTCGACGAGGGACACCTCACCGACGGCTCGGGCCGCAAGGTGGACTTCCGCAACACGATCATCATCATGACCTCGAACGTCGGGTCGCGCGACGTGGTCAAGAAATCGGTGCAGGTAGGTTACAGCACCGTATCGAAGAGTGCCACAGCCTCCGCGACGCCCCGGTGCGAATACCGCAAGGCACTCGAGCAGACCTTCGCCCCGGAGTTCCTGAACCGGATCGACGACATCGTATTGTTCCGCACGCTGGAACTGAGCGATGTGGAGCGGATCATCGAACTGGAATTGCAAGGGCTGTTCGAACGCACGCGCCGCCTGGGCTACAAGGTGAAGATCACCGACGGAGCCAAGCGTCGCCTGGCGGCCATGGGCTACGAATCGCGCTATGGAGTCCGCTCGCTCAAACGTACGCTGATGGACAACGTCGAGGAACCGCTTTCGACGCTGATCATCGACGGCAAACTCCACGAAGGCGACACGGTCGTCGTCGAGTCGGACAAATCGCACGGCGTAAAGCTGCGGGTGGCATGACTCCCGGACGGTTCAAACCCGTCCCGTTAAAAGAGACCGGCTTGCAACCGGTCTCTGTTTTTATGTTTGCTATTTTTTAAATGATAATTCCCCGAAAGATTTTTTTCATAAATTTGTCCGAATTTAATATTGTTTCACGACACCGACATGCATCATATTCTCCTGAAAGCCCTTGCGTCAGGGCTAATTATGTCCTTGTTTCCGTACGCTGCAATATCGGCGCCCCCCAAGCCGGCACAAACCGACAGTCTGCTTACGCTCTTACCGAAAACACCCGATGCCGCCGACCGGGGACGAATATACGTCCAACTGGCCGATCTGAGCGGCGACAGCCTCGAACTGGCCGCACCCTATTGGGAAGCGGCACTCGCCGAAGCGCACAAGGCCGGGGATACCTACGGATGCAAAGATGCGCTGGACTTTCTGGTTCGTAAATTCGCCGACCGCGACACCCGGCGAGCCGAGAAATACATCGCCCTCTCGGACAGCATTCTCCCGGGTTCCCGCCACGCCCTGTTCCGTTCGTCGCTTTACGCCTACTACCTCTGGAAACAGATGAACGACAACAATTCGATCGAAACGGTAACGCGTGCGCTGGAAGAACTCAAAGGCAAAAACTACAATCGGCTCACGCCCGAGGAGCGCATCGAATGGGAATTCCTGACAGGCCTGGCCATCGACTTTTCGTCGGTCACGACCGAAGCCTACGACAACATCGCCAAGGCGATCCCCTATGTGGAGCGAGCGCTGGAAAACCTCAGGAAATACCCGCTCGAAGAGCGTCTCCACCTGGAAAAGATTTGCCACGACGAACTTTCCGATCTCTATATGCTCTGCAAGGACAAGCGCGCCGAAGAGCAGATCGGACAATGTATCGACCTGCACCGCAAATGGCTGGCGATGGACGACCGCTTCGAGCGGCCCCACCGCGACACGACGGGCTACATGATGCGCGCCTATGCCAAAATGGTATACCTGCGCGACCTGATCTCCCGAGATAAGCTGAACGAGTATTACCAAAAATGTATCGGGCTGGCCCGCGCCAGAGGCGACATGGCGGAAATATACAGCACCAGCGCCCGGTATTATCAGTGTACGGGGGATTACGAACGGGCCGTGGCTTACATCGACTCGACCATAACCGCCTACAAAAGCAAAGGCATAAAAGCGGACTTAGCCCCTATCTATGCCACCCAATCCTATCTGTACGAAAAAATGGGCGATTATAAAAACGCCCTCAAAGCGGTGCGGACAACCAATAACATCCGCTTCAACGAGCGGGTAGAAGAGGCGCAGAGCAGTCTTGCCGAAATGCAGACCTTGTTCGAGGTGGGCAGGCTGGAATTCGAAAAGTCCCGGCTGACCGGCCGCATACGATTCATCGCCCTGCTTGCCGGCGGCATCCTGGTGTTGCTGCTCATCGGCTGGAGTATCTACCAGTACGCCATGGTCCGACGGCTGAAGCAGATCAGGCGGCAGTTGATCGACGCCAACAAAGAGATAACCCGCCAAAGCCGCCGCGCCATGGAGAGCGAAAAGATGAAAACAGCCTTCATCAATTCGATGTGCCACGAAATCCGCACGCCGCTCAACGCCATCAACGGGTTCTCGGATCTACTGCTCGAAGGCGACCACGACCACAATACGCGGCGCGAATTCCGCGAACAGATATGGGCCAGCACGACCGCGCTGACCACCCTGCTGGAGAACATGCTCGAACTGTCGCGGCTCGTCAGCTCCGAAGAGCCCCTGCCGCTCGCCGAAACCGATCTCGGCCTGCTGTGTGCCGAGCGGCTGCAAATCCAGCGTGAACTTTCCCAAAACCCGTCGGTAGAGTACATCCTCAAGGGGGGGGGTCGCGGCACCTGCGTCATCCCGACCAATGAAACCTACATGACGCGCGTAATCGACAACCTGTTGCAGAACGCCGCCAAATTCACCGCAACGGGTTCCATCACGGTCTGCTGCGAAAAGGACGACCGTGAACGTCGGTTCCATATCCTCGTGGCCGATACCGGCATAGGCATCGTCCCGGACAAGCAGGAATGGGTGTTCGACCGCTTCACCAAGGTAGATTCTTTCAAACCCGGGTCGGGCATCGGCCTGTACCTCTGCCGCCTGATCGTCACACGGCTCGGGGGCGCAATCCGCGTATGCCCCGACTACCGCGCGGGCTGCTGCATCGAAATCACGCTTCCGTACTGACCCCAGGCATGGAATCCGCCCCGAAACGGGCGGATTTTTCATCCCGGGACAGCCCGAGGATTGCAATCCGGACATAAATAGCTATCTTTGCACCCTAATCCGGAAAACCGAATGTACAGTTTCTCGAAATACAAAGACCAGTACAAGTCCAACCTGCGGCTGGCGCTGCCCGTCGTACTGACGCAATTGGGACAGATCCTCACGCAGGTGGCCGACAACCTGATGGTAGGCCGCTACGGCGGCGACGACCCCGTGCCGCTGGCCGCCGTATCGTTCGGCGGGGCGGTGTTCTTCATCCTTTTCATCGCCGCCATCGGCATCGCGCTGGGCATGACGCCCCTCGTGGGGGAACTCTACGCGCAGGGCGACCGCGAGAAGTCGGCCGGGCTGCTGCAAAACGGCATCCTGTTCTACACGCTGCTCGGGTTAGCGATGGCCGCCGTACAATATGCCGTCATCCCGCTCATGTACCACCTCGGCCAGCCCGTCGAGGTCGTCGACATGGCCATTCCCTACTACAAGATGCTGGTATTCAGCATGCCGTTCGTCATGCTCTTCTTCGCCTTCAAGCAATTCCTCGAAGGCGTGGGCAACACCAAGGTCGAGATGGTCGTGACGATCATCGCCAACCTGGCCAACATCGGCTTCAACGCGGTGTTCATCTACGGCCGCTTCGGCCTTCCCGAGATGGGTGCCGAAGGCGCCGGGCTGGGTACGCTGCTCTCACGCATCATCGCCCCGATCCTGATGATCGGCTACTTCTACAACCGCCACAAATACCGCGGCTACCTCGACGGGTTCTCGCCCCGCAACTATTCGTGGGCCACGGTGAAGAACCTGCTGCACATGGGGCTTCCGATCTCGATGCAGATGTTCCTCGAAGCCTCGGCGTTCGTCGGCACGGGGATCATGATGGGCTGGTTCGGCAAGGAGACCATGAGCGCCAACCAGATCGCCGTCACGATCGGCAACTGCGCCTTCATGATCGTCATGTCGATCGGTGCGGCCACCACCATCCGCGTGTCGCACTGCTACGGTGCCCGCAACATCGGGGAGTTGTCGCTGGCGGCCAAGGCGTCGTACCACCTGGTACTGGCCTGGAACGCTTTTGCAGCGCTGGTCTTCATCACCATGCGCAACATCATCCCGACGTTCTTCTCGACCAACCCCGAGGTGATCGCCATCGCTTCGCAACTGCTGGTCTTCGCGGCGCTCTACCAGCTTTCGGACGGCATCCAGAATGTTTCGGTGGGTATTCTGCGCGGCATACAGGACGTGAAGATCATCATGCCGATCGCCTTCGTATCTTACTGGCTGCTGAACCTGCCGGTGGGTTACCTGTTCGGCTTCACGCTCGGCATGGGCCCGACGGGGCTTTTCCTCGGCTTCTCGTTCGGCCTGTCGGCCGCGGCCGTGATGATGATCGTCCGCATCCGGCGCAGCGTCCGCAAGCTCCGCCTGGGCAATTGAGGCAACGATTTAGGCACAGTGGCCGCCGGTTAAAAAAAATTTCGTATCTTTACGCAAATTATGCCCACAAATGGACACCGAAAAACAATATACGAAAAAGTGTAAACCCGAAGTCGGCCGCGGATGCAGTTTCTGCGATTGCGGCGCAGAGTGCGAGGCGAAACTCTGCGACGGGTGTTTCAAGCTCCACGAAACGGCGTGGCTCGAGGAGTACCCCGAGAATATCCCGACCGACATCGTGGAGGTGCGGTTCAAGAACACGCGCCGCTCGTTCTACCAGAACGCCAACAACCTGCAGCTCAAGCGGGGCGACATCGTGGCGGTCGAGGCATCGCCCGGACACGACATCGGCGTCGTTTCGCTCACGGGCGACCTGGTAGCACGCCAGATGCGCCGCACGGGATTCAACCCCTACAACGGCGAGTTCAAGAAGGTTTACCGCAAGGCCAAACCCTACGACATCGAGAAATGGCAGGAGGCCATTGCCCTCGAACACGAGACGATGATCGCTTCGCGCCAGATTGCCGCCGACATGGGACTCAACATGAAGATCGGCGACGTGGAGTACCAGGGGGACAAGATCAAGGCTATTTTCTACTATATCGCCGACGAGCGTGTCGATTTCCGCGAACTGATCAAGGTCTTCGCCGAGCGGTTCCACATCCGCATCGAAATGAAGCAGATCGGCGCACGCCAGGAAGCCGGGCGCATCGGCGGGCTGGGTGCCTGCGGGCGCGAGCTGTGCTGCGCATCGTGGATGTCGAGCTTCTCGAGCGTCACGACGGGTGCCGCCCGTGCACAGGAGATTTCGCTCAATCCCCAGAAACTGGCCGGACAGTGCTCGAAGCTCAAATGCTGCATGATGTACGAATACGACACCTATGTCGACGCCCGCAAGGAGTTCCCGCGCCTGCGTGAGCCGCTGCAGGCCATCGACGGCGAATATTTCCTCGTCAAGAGCGACATCCTCGCCGGTACGATGACCTTCTCGTCGAGCAAGGATGCGATGGTCAATGTCACCACGCTGCCCGTGTCGCGCGTGCGCGAAATCATGGCGCTGAACCGTGCAGGCAAGAAGGTCGACCAGCTGCAGCACGCCGACGACATCCGCCCGATAGCCGAGGAGCCGACCTACCGCTCCGAAGAGGACAGCATCACCCGTTTCGACTCGGCCAAACGGCGCAACAAGCGCGGCCGCAACCGGGGCAAACAGAACGGGCAGGAGGGGCAGAACGGACAGCCTTCCCAGGAAACAGGACAGGAGCGCCGCCAGGCTCAGCCGGGGCAGCAGCCCCAGCAGGAGCGCCCCGAACGCCGCCAGCGGCGCAGCGACCGTTCCCGCAACGGGGAAAACCGTAACGGGGAAGGCCGCAGCAACGAGAACCGGAACAACGGGGAGGGCCGCAACGGCGGTGATCGCCGCAACGGGAACCGCAATGAGGCAGCTCCCCGCAACAATGGCAACGGCAACAACGGAGGCAACAACGGCGCAGAGGGCAATACAAACGGCGGGG
>OLWH01001227.1_pt1 | contig 10209 bp, 8 predicted proteins | sample 1673381 | NCBI WGS metagenome assembly OLWH01 (sample SAMEA103958110, study PRJEB25191) | human gut metagenome | reverse complement strand
TCTCCGTCGGCTGCGGCAGCGGCCTGTTCGAGAGTATGATCGACTGCAAGAACATCGAGGGCGTTGAGCCCTCGCGCGACATGGGCGCGATCGCGCAGAAGCGCGGCATCAACGTCATCGCCTTCGGCGCGATCGAGGAGGTCGAGCTTGAGGAGAACGCCTACGACATCATCTATTTGAACGGCAGCTCCAGCTATATGGAGGACCTGACGCGCGCGTTCGACGTGTGCAAAAAGGCGCTCAAGCCGAACGGCAAGTTCATTTCGCTGGATGTGCCCAAGGAGAGCGCGTTCGGCTTCATGTACCTTCTCGCCAAGGCCGTTGGCACGTTCGACCACCCGTCCCTGCGCGGTGTCATGCCCAAACTGCCGTATCCGCTCGAGCTGTGCTGCGCGGGCGTGTGGCACTCGACCGAGGAAAAGGTCGACGCGCTCAAATCGCTCGGCTTCCACGATTTTGACTTCTACCAGACGCTCTTGAAGAACCCTATGTACACTAACGAGAGCGTGGAGGACGTCGTCCCCGGCTATCAGAGCGGCGGCTACGTCGCGCTCATCGCCCACAAATGAGCGGGGAGAACAGAGTGAAGCTCTCCGAGAGGATCTACGAGCGGGCAAAGGCGCTCTGGCCGCGGTATCTGACCCATCCGTTTGTGATGGAGATGGCGGACGGCACGCTGCCGAAGGAAAAGTTCCGCTACTATATGGTGCAGGATTATCTGTACCTGCGGGATTACGTGAAAATTTTTGCGGCGATCCTTCAGAAAACCGACGACTTCGAGCAGATCCGCTTTTTGAGCGGGGAGATGGCGAACACGATCGACGAGACGTTCCGCACGCATCTTCCGTACATGAAGCGCCTCGGCGTCACGGAGAAGGAGATCGCCGATGCGCGCCCGCACATCGACAACAGCGCCTACAGCCATTACATGCTCTGCGAGGCGCAGGCGGGGGATGTGCTGACGGGGCTTGTGACGCTTTTGAACTGCTCGTGGAGCTATGCGTATATTGCCGAGCAGATGGTGGAGCGCTGCCCAAGCGCCCTGCACGATGAGAACTACGGCGCGTGGTTCGCGGGCTACGTTTCCGAGGAGTACCGGCAGACGAATCAGGCCTTGATCGACCGGATCGACGCGCTCGCCGAAGGGATCGACGAAAAGAAGGCGCAGCGGCTCTGCGAGATCTTCGAAAATTGCTGCCTTTTTGATCTGCGCTTCTGGGACATGGTCTACACGATGGGCGAGAACTGAACAGGAAAGAAAAGCCGGAGCAGCCTGAGCTGCTCCGGCTTTTTCATTGAAAAGAAAGGAAATTCACGGTTCCACGTTGGCGTGCTCCATCAGGTCGATGAGTACGCGGATGCCCTGCAAATACGAGCGGACGAGAAGACGCTCGTTCGTGCCGTGCACGCCGGAGGCGGCCTCCGCGGGCTCGGTCATAAACGGGCTGCACCGCAGGCACGTGTCGCAGATCTCCTCATAGCGGTGCGCGTCCGTCGCGCCCACGGTCATCGAGGGAATGAACACGGCTTCGGGATAGTAGCGCTGGAAGCTCTCGACCACTGTGCGGTAGCCGTAGCCGTCGCGCTTTGCGATGGCGGAGGGATCGTTGGCCTGCAAAAAGCGCATCTCAACGCCCTTATCCTGCACTGCCTCGCGGCAGTGGGCCATGACGCTCTCGACCGTGTCACCGTCGGCAATGCGGAAGTTGATGACCGCGGTCATATCCTGCGGCATCACGTTGCACGCGGCGCTGCCGCCGCGGATCATCGTGGGCGCGATAGTGGTGGTGACAAACGGGAAGAGGTCGGGCGAGCCCATGCAGCAGGCCGCGATGGCGTCCGCGTTGCCCGCAACATCCTGCACGAGCGTTTTGAGCGGCTCCTGCGTGATATAGGGCGCGAGCGTTTCAAACGCGCCGGTCATGGCGCTGTTGAGGCGCACGGCAAACGGTGCGCGCGTGATGTCGGCGATCGCACCGGAGAGACGCCCAAGTGACGTGCCGCCGTAGGGGCGGCTCGAATGCCCGCCGATGCTGTGGACGGAGAGCTCCAAATCGGCATAGCCCTTTTCCATCAGCTGCACGCTGACAATGGACGTCTCCGGCGCGCCGAAGGCCGTGCCGGGTTCAATTTTGCAGCCGCCCTCGTCAAGAACGAATTCGAGCGTCACGCCCTGCGCCTTCAAATGCTCGGCGATGGCGAGCGCGCCTAAGTTGATGGTCTCCTCGTCGTCGCCGAAGGCGAGATACGCCGTGCGGGCAAAGGACTTGCCGCGGGCGAGCAGATATTCCGCGGCCTCCAGCACGCCGAAGACCTGCTCTTTGATGTCGAGCGTGCCGCGGCCCCAGATATAGCCGTCCACGATGTCGCCGGAAAAGGCGGGATGCGACCAGTCCTGCTCTGTGCCCTCAACAACGGGAACGATGTCCTGATGCGACATGTAGAGGCAGGGGCGCAGAGAAGCGTCGCTGCCGGGGATGGTGATGAGCACGGCGTGGTGGCCGATGCGCTCAAACGTGCCCACGCGCATGATGTTGGGGAAGCTTGCCTTGATGTGCGCGTGCAGCTTGTCGAACTCCGTGTAGTCCGTCCGGCTGTGGTCAAAGTAGTTGATGGTCTTGCACCGGATGGCGGCGGACAGGCGCGCGGCCGCACCCTCGCCGTCCAGGTCGGGATAATTGCCCTCCAGGGCAAAAAAATCGGTCACTTTTTTCTGTATCATGCCATTTTATCCTCCAGATAACGGCTGAGAAACTCACGCGTGCGCGGCTCCTTGGGGTTACCGAAGACCTCCTTGGGCGAGCCCTGCTCTAAGATAACCCCCTGATCCATGAAGACGACGCGGTCGCTCACTTCCTTGGCAAACGCCATCTCGTGCGTGACGACGACCATTGTCATGCCCTGCTGGGCGAGGTTTTTCATGACGTCCAGCACTTCGCCGACGATCTCGGGGTCGAGCGCGGAGGTCGGTTCATCGAAGAGCATGATCTCCGGTTCCATGCACAGCGCCCGCGCGATGGCGACGCGCTGCTTCTGCCCGCCGGAGAGGCGGCGGGAGTCGGCGTGGATGAAGTCGGCGAGGCCAACGGTCGTTAAGTGCTTGATGGCCGTGGCCTCGGCCTGCGTCTTGGGGATGTGCTTGACGTCCATGGGAGCGAGAGTGCAGTTGTCAAGCACGGACTTGTTGTTGAAGAGGTTGAAGCCCTGGAACACCATGCCGATCTTCTGGCGCAGGGCGTTCAGGTTGACCTTTAAGTCCATTAAATCCTGCCCGTCGAACCAGATGTGGCCCGAGTCGGCCTCTTCCAGTAAGTTGATGCAGCGCAGCAGCGTCGATTTGCCAGAGCCGGATGCGCCGATGATGCACACGACCTCTCCGCGGTTGACCTCAAGGTCAATGCCCTTGAGCACGTGCAGGTCGCCGAAGGACTTTTCGAGCTGTTCGATTTTGATGATGGGATCGTTCGTCATAGCGCCCTCCTGTCAGTTCGAGCTGGGAAGCCCCAGATCGACGGTTTGGTTGCCCTGGTGCCGCTTGGTGTTGTCCGGCGCGGTCATCTTTCCCGTGATGGCCTTGAGCAGGAGCGAAGAAAGATACGTCAGGAACAGGTAAACGATGGCGGCGATGAGGTAGCACTCGGTACCTTTATAATAAATACCGGCGACCGAGCGGGTCATGAACATCAGATCGGACACGCCGACGACGCACAGCACGGACGAATCCTTGATGTTGATGATGAATTCGTTGCCGATGGCGGGAAGTGAGTTCTTGATGGCCTGCGGGAAGACGACCTTGCGCATGGCCTGCCAGTGCGTCATGCCGAGCGAGCGCGCGGCCTCCATCTGGCCCGCGTCCACGGCGAGAATGCCGCCGCGCAGCACCTCGGCGAGGTAAGCCGTGGAGTTGAGGGAAACAGTGACAAGACCTGCTAAGAACAGAGGCCAGACGCGGTTGATGTCCGAAACGCTCATGCCCGTGCGCTTGAAGAGGCCGAACACGGCGTTGTAGAGGATCAGCGACTGCACCATCATTGGCGTGCCGCGGATGACGAAGATGTAGAAGCGGGAGAACTTGTTGGCAACGATCTTGAGGAACTTCACAAAGTCGTTGTCACGTTTGTCGGGCTCCTGAATGCGGAGAAAGACCATGAGAAGCGCCAGCACGAACGCGATCGCCGTGCCGAAGAGCGCGAGGCGCACCGTGTACGAAATGCCGATGGCGAAGAGCGAGCGCTGGTTGTACGCCATGTAGGCCATCATGGAGAGCGTGTCGGTCGGGTTGCTGTCGGCATGGATGGCGGCGTTGATGATGTAGGCGAGCTTTAAAATGAAGCGGTCGAGCACCAGCAGCGCGCAGGCCGCGGCGTCGAGATACGAGAGGTAACGGCTGACGCGCACGATGAGGGGGCGCTTCATAATAGTGGAGCTGTAATTGTTCCAATAGGCCCACTTGACGAGCAGCGCCATGGCGCTCACGCCGAGGAAGAACCAGCAGATCGCCGCGAGCGCCGTGCCGAACACGGACTGCGCGGGGATGAAGCTGTACGGGCTGGGAGCGGAATAAAACATGCTCAGGCCCAGCAGGGCGATGAAACTTCCGCCTAAATAAACATAACGGTGATCCCGGGTGATGAAGTTCTTCCGGGGCGCGGTGGGTGCTGCCATGGTGTTTCCTCCTTTATGGTGCGAAGCGCGTTGTCTCTAGAGTGCTTCGCGTACCCGCCGCCGCGTGAAAAACGCGGCGGCGGTGCGTGGGATATTACTGGGGCTGGCGGTCGACGGCTGCCTGCCACATGGCGGCGCGGGCGTCGTCGTCGATGCCGGAAAGGATGGTGTTGATCTGATCAAGGAGTTCATTGTCGCTCTTGCGCAGACCCACGCAGGAGCCCTTGGCCGGCAGCGTGAAGCCACTGCCCTCATCGAAGGTGACCAGGCGGAAGTTCGGGTTGGAAGCGAGGTAGCCCTGCGCGTTCTCAACGTTGATGACGATGGCGTCGCAGGTGCCCTGCTGCAGGCGGGAGATCATGTCGGGCACGCTGCCGACGGGGCTTAAGTGGTCGACGCCTTCGATCTGCTCGATGACATCGTCAAGCGCCGTGCCCTGCTGGCCGAGGACGGCCACGCCGGAGAAGTCCTGAATGGAGGTGGCATTTAAGTACGGGGAATCGGCGAGCACCATCAGGCCGTAGGTGGTCTCACGGTAGGGCTCGGAGAAGTTGATGGATTCGCGGCGCTCGGCGGTGTCCATCATACCGGCGATGATGGCGTCGATCTGGCCCTGATTGAGCGCGTCGATCAGGCCGTCCCAGCTGAGCTTGACGATGACGAGCTCCTTGCCGAGGCCCTCTGCGATGGCCTTGGCGATCTGCACGTCGTAACCCTCGGCATACGTGCCGGCGACGTTTTCAACGGGGACGTTCGAGTCCGTCGCTTCGCTTTCCTGCCAGTTGTTGGGGGCGTAAGCGCACTCCATGCCGACGCGGAATTCGTTGCTTTCGTTCGTGGTGGTGTCCTGCTGTTCCTGCTGCTGATCGCTGCTGGAATCGTCGGCGGCCTGACTGCCGCAGGCGGTGAGTGCGAAGAGCATGATGGCCGCCAGCAGGAGGGCGGTAAAGGTTCTGAGCTTCATGATGGTGGTTTCCTTTCTTGCGATGAGTTTGATTTTTCAAAAACAGGGGAGTCCTGCTTTTTTCGGGTTTTCGCACTCCCGATGCAGACAAAAAACAAAGCCGTAAATGCTTTGTGAAGCATTTACGGCTGCAACTGTACTGCAATCCGGCAAACCGGTCATCACCTTGGGGGGGATAAACAGCTTGCCGACCTCGATAGCGCTCCACATACGTGACAGTCCGGCGGATGTTCTCCGACGAACCAGCGGCAAACGGCACAGGAACCGTTTCCACTTCGGCGGCATCCCCTTTCGCGCGCTCCGGCTTCCTGTGCCGGTGCGAACGCGCTACTTTTGTCAGCCGCGCCTCTATCTTCCCGACCTCGCGATCGGGCGTTTGAAATTGTTGGCGTTACCATACTCCCATGCTGGGAAAATGTCAATCCCTAATTTTCCACTTCTCCAAATTTTGAGAATCTTTTTACACGGAAGAATGGGTTCTTGTGAAATATTACCACAGCTTTCCTGCATGAATATCGGATATGACACAGCGAAATGTAAAAAAGGGGCCGGAGCATGATACCCCAGCCCGCTGAAAATTCATCTCAAAACTCGGTGACGACATCGTATCCGCTGCCCGTCCAGATGGCGGGACGCGTTTCCAGCGTGTGCAGCGCGGTGACAAAATCGGGCAGCGTTGTGACCGTTTCAGGCAGCCACGTCACATATTTTCCCACCTGCCCGGGCACATGCGCGTCGCTCGCGCCGATGGCCTTGAGCCCCAGCTCGCGGCAGAAGCGCAGTGCCGTCCGGTTCTCCTCAAGCGGCGTGCTGCCGTTGAGGACCTCCACGCCGTCAAGACCGTGTACATCGCGCAGGTGCTCGCGCAGCCCACGATTGTTGTTGCGAAAAGGGTGGCAGGAGACGCAGAAACCGTCCTTTTCGCGCACCAGGTCGATAAGGTCCTGTGCGCTGACGCGCTGGTCGGGGATGCCGTCGATGCCCCAGGCGGTGATATCGCCCCAGAGCGAGAAAAATTCCACGCCGACGAAGATGGGATAGCCAATCTCGCGGGAATAGGCCTCCGCGCGCTCGCGCAGGCCCATGCTGTCGTGGTCCGTGATGCAGATCGCGTCCAGCCCCTTTTGCCTGGCGATAGAGACGATCTCCTCCAGGTGGAGAAAGCTGTCGGTCGAGTAGGTGCATTCGTGCAAGTGCATATCAACAAGCATGGTAAGCTTACTCCTTTTCTCCGTGGCGGATGACCTTCAGCACGCTGCCGTCGTCCTTCCACACAATGTCGTTGAGGCCGAGAAATGACGCGATATAGTCGTTTGCAGGATGGCGGAAGACCTCCTTTGCCGAGCCGAGCTGCAAGAGCTCGCCCTCGCTCATCACGGCGATGGAGTCAGCCAGAATGAGCGCCTCCTCCTGATCGTGTGTGACGAAGACCATCGTGGTGCCGAGCTCGCGCTGCAAGCGCTTGAGCTCGCCGCGCATCCGTACGCGCAGCGCCGCGTCGAGGTTCGAGAGCGGCTCGTCAAGCAGGCAGAGCTTTGGCTCGACGATGAGCGCGCGGGCGAGTGCCACGCGCTGCTGCTGGCCGCCCGAGAGCTCGCCGATGCGCGCGTTCTCGCGCTCGGCAAGGCCGACGAGAGTCAAGTACCGGCGGCCCTTTTCCTTTGCCTCCGCGCGGGAATAGCCGCGGAATTTGAGTCCGTAGGTCACGTTTTGCAGCACGCTCATGTGCGGGAACAGGCCGTAGGACTGGAAAACGGTCGAAACCGGCCGCCGCTCGGGCGGGAGCGCGGTGATATCCTGCCCGTCGAGGATCGTGCGGCCCGTGGTCGTCTTGCCGCAGCCCGACGAGCCGAGAATGCACAAAAGTCCGCCCTCTTCCAGGCCGAGGGAGAGGTCATGCACGGCGTATTTGCCGTCAAATTGCTTGCTCAAGCGGTCAAGTTCGAGATACACGGCGATTTTCTCCTTTCCGGGCGATGAAGTAGGCGAGGCCCTCAACGAGCAGAACGATGACGGTGATGACGCTCGCGATCAGCGAGGCAAGGGCGTAATCGCCCTGATACACCGCGTCAAAGAGCTTGAAAACGGCCAGCTGACGCTTGGCGTCGATGAGAAAGATGATGGAGCCCGCCGTCGTCATGCTGCTCGTGAAGTTATAGACAAAGCAGCTCAAGAACGCGGGCCGCAGTGCGGGAAAGACCACATCGCGCAGCACGGCGAGCCGTCCCGCGCCAAGGTCGCGCGCCGAGCGCTCCTGCACTTCGGGTAGGAGCGCGAGCGACGCGGTGCAGATCTTCGTGGAGGTCGGCAGCTGCTTGAAGAGCATGTTGGCCAGCACGATAAGGGCCGTGCCCGTCAGCTTGAGCGGCGCGTGGTTGAACGCGAGAATGTAGCCGATGCCGAAGCACGTGCCCGGCAGCATATAGGGCAGCGTCGCAAGGCAGTCGAAAAGGCTGCGGCCGATGATACGTCGGCGGTCCATGTAATAGGCGAAGAGCATCGCAAAAACCGTGCCGGCGATGGAGACGATGAGCGCGTATTCAACGCTTCGCAGCATCGTCGACGAGCCGATGCGCCAGAGCTGGTCCCAGTATTGCAGCGTGAAGGAGTAGACACCTTTCGTGCTCTTCAAAAAACCCGAGAGGAACACACAGCCGTATTGCAGCACGATCATGACGAAGAAAACGGTGCTCAGCGCGATCATGCCCCAGCCCATTGCGCCGCAATGCGGCAGCGAAAGGCCAAGCTCTGTCTGAGCGGTGCGGCTGGCGTCGGTCAGCCTGTCCGAGCGGCGCATCAGCGCGCGGTAGACAAAAAAGAACACAATGGACGGGATGAGCAGGAACATGTTCATCGCCGAGGACTTTTCAAGGTCCGAGTATCCAACGACTTGCAAATAGATGTCCGCGGCCAGCGTGCTGAAGCGCCCGCCGATGATGATGGGCGTGCCGAAGTCCGCGAGCGAGCGGACGAACGAGAGCAGCAGGCACACGAGCGTCGCGGGCCGAATGAGCGGCAGGACAATATCGCGCAGGATGGCGCCGCCCGATGCGCCGAGGTCGCGCGCCGAGCGAAGGCTGCCCTCGTCCAGCTTTTCGAGGATGCCGGAGAGAAACATTGCGTTGAGCGGCACGAACGAGATCGACTGCATCAGGATGACGCCCCAGCGATTGTAGGGGTTCAGGCTCAGGTGCAGCAGGCGGTAGGTGATCCACCCGCGCCGCCCGTAGAGCTGGATATAGGCAAGCGACGAGACGAACGGCGGCGACACCATGGCGACGAGCATGATGATCATGCAGAGCGTCTTCTTCCACCCGCGCGCCGTGGCGCATACGAGCGCCGCCGAGAGCGAGAGGATAGTGGACAGCACTGCCGTAAAAACACCGACAAATACGCTGTTGCGCAGGCTCTCACCGTATTGGCGCAGAACAGTGCCGAACATTGCAAAGCTCACGCCGCCGTCCGCGCCGCGCAGGCTCCGCAGCGCGATGCACGCGATGGGCCAGAGAATGAACAGCAGCACGCTCCCGAGCAGGACAAGTAAGATCAGCTTGTCGGCCGCGTTTTCACATAGGGGAAAAAGGACATCGTGAGATGCCCTTTTTTCTGTATTTTTTTGGATCGTACCGGCGGACTTCATTTATTCCGCGGCGGCCTTGTCGCCCATCAGGGGCTCAAAGCGATCGAGGATCTCGGTGCGCTGGGAACCGAACAGGGACAGGTCCTCCGTCATGAGGAGCGTAGGATCATAGGACAGCTCAATGCCTTCGATGGAGGGCTTGATGACCTTGATGCCGTTCTTCTGCTCGATCTCGGCGAGCTGACGGAGATGATCGTCGCTGCTGAAGAGCCACTCGACGAAGTACTTGGCGGCGTCGACGTTTTCAGCGTTTTTGAACACGGCCACACCCTCGGGGACCCAGGGCATCCCGTCAGAGGGGTAAACGATGGTCAGGTCGTTCTCCTCGGCGGCCTGCTCGATGCTGGCGTCGATATAGGAGATGCCGACAGCGAACTCACCGGAAGAGACCTTGTTCTTCGGGTCGGATCCGCGCTTGCCGTAGTAGGCAATGTTGTTGTTCAGGGCATCGAAGTAGTCCCAGCCCTGATCGCCCTTGGCCTGCAGCAGCGCGTTGACCACGGCGTAGTTGGTGCCGGAGACGGCAGGGTTGGACATGACGATTTCGCCCTTATACTGGCTGTCGGTCAGGTCATCCCAGCTCTCGGGAGCGGTCAGACCCAGCTCCTCCATGAGAGAGTTGTTGAGCAGAAAGCCGACAATGGTGATGCCCTTGGAATACCAGTAACCCTCGGTATCCTTGTACTCGTCGCCGAGCTCGGCGGCCGCGTCAAAGGTGACGGGCTCAAGCAGGCCGTCGTCCTTGGCACTCATGAACGCGTCGATGCCGCCGCCGAACCACAGGTCAGCGGACGGGGTGCCGCCCTCGGCGCGGAGCTTGGAGAGCACCTCGCCGGAGGACATAGACAGGCATTCGACCTCCACGCCGGTGTCGGCGGTGAACGCGTCGAACAGGGGACCGTAGACGTCGCCGGTGGCGACGACCTTCATCGTGCCGGAG
>OLWH01001224.1_pt1 | contig 10235 bp, 7 predicted proteins | sample 1673381 | NCBI WGS metagenome assembly OLWH01 (sample SAMEA103958110, study PRJEB25191) | human gut metagenome | reverse complement strand
GCTCTTCGAGCTGCTCGCTTGCAATGGGAAACGCCTTTCTTTTGGACGGGCGACGCCCGTTTTCTTTCTCGGGAAAGAAAATGGGGGTCGCATCACGCGGCATGTATGCCGCAGAGCACTTCGCACCTGTGCGAAAAAGAAGAGCCGTCTCTCGAGAGACAGCTCTTTTCTTTTTACAGCTTGCGGAAGCGCTCCGCAATGACCGCCGCCGCGTCAGCGGTCGACAGCGCACCGGTGTCAAGGTAAAGATCATACCCCTCCGGCGCGCCCCAGGCCTTGTGGGTGTAGCTCTCGTAATACTTGCGGCGCTGCTTGTCCATCTTGCGGATCAGGCGGATGGCTTGGTCGCGCGTGAGCTTTTCCTGCGCCATTTTGCGCTGGATACGGTGCTCGTCCGGCGCGGCGACGAACACGGTGAGAAGCCTCACGTCTTCGCCGCGCAGCACATAGTCTGCGCAGCGCCCCACGAACACACACTCCTCGTGGCGGGCGATGCGGCGGATCTCGTGGCTTTGCAGGGCGAAGAGCACTTCGCTCGTCGGTTTGCCGCGCAGCACATGGTGGTTGCCCTCGTGCACGGTCTGGAAGAGGTAGGGGTTGGTCGCCTTTTCGTCCGAGGGGGAGAGCGTTTTTTCCGAAAGCTCGCCGTACTCGCACGCGAGGCGGATCAGCTCGCGCTCATAGACGCGGATGCCGAGGAGATCCGCTGTTTTCACGGCCACTTCGTGGCCGCCGCTGCCGAACTGGCGGCTGATGCTGATGATGCGATTTCCCATAGTATGAATCTCCCTCCGCTTTTCTATTGTTTCAGCGCGTTGAGCGCCGGCTGGGGAATCGAGAATGCACGATCCGCCGGCGTGATGACGGCGGAGAGCGACACCGGAGCGTCGGAGAGGATGAGGTGCAGCGCGCCGCTGCACGAGATGTTGACGGACTGGAGCTCGCCCTGCTCGCTCACGCGGACGGAAATGCGTCCGGAGGAGAAGGTCACATTCTGTGCCTTGATATCCGGCGCGATGGCGGCGGCGAGCTCGCTCATCGCGTCGGAGTCGAGCGAAAGACCGTAGAGATAGCCGTCGCTCACCTTATCGCAGCCTGCGCTGCCGTTCAGAATGGACTGGTAGCAGAGGTCAATGAGCGACGTGGCATCGACGAGCTGCTGGCTCGCGGTGTCGACACTGTTGCCGTCCGCGTCGCAGATCTTGCTGCCGGAGAAGTAGACGGCGAGCGTATTTTTGCGGATGCTGCCGTAGCTCTGACCGTCGATGCTGCTGCGGTCGTACTGGAGCGTGCTGTTCAGCACGATCGGGCCGCAGTCGGCGGAAAGAGCAATGTCGGCGGACAGATCGTCCGCGGTCAGCTCGCCCCAGGCACCCAGCAGACGGAGCGCGTTGTCCGTCAGCGTGGAAGCGTCGTCATTGCTGCCCGAATGGATGGCGGTGAGCACATCGTCGGGGATCACCGGCGCGAGCGCGTCGGTGAAGTGCGCGGCGGCCTCCACGCGAAGATCTCCGGAGTTTTCCGCCGTGAAGCTTACGTCCATCAGCTCGCCGCTCTCGGCGGTGAGATCCACGCGGATCGCGGAAAGCGATGCGGCGTTCGCGATATCGTCCGAGGTGAGAAGACGCAGCAGTGTGCTCGCGTCGTCGCCCTCGGCGGTGAGGGTGTAGCGCTTTTCCTGCCCGTCAACGGATCTCGTCACCGTGAGCGTGCGGCAGAGCTCGGCGGTCTCATCCATGAGCTCGGCGTAATTTGGGAATGCGCCGCCGACAGCGTAGGACTTGCCGTTTTCAAGGTAGATCGCGCCGTCTGCGTAGTAGAGCGCCGCGCCGTCGCGCTCGATGCAGGTGATGGGAGCACCGTCCTTCTTCGTGCGGGCGACGGAGGCATCCGCGCTCAGGCTGATTTTGCCATAGGAGGCGTCGACCGTGACGTCCATGGTCATCGGGTCCTCTTTGACACGCGCCTCGACAAGGCGGTAGGCTTCGAGGTCCTTCTTAAAGTCGGAGTGGAGGAAGAACGCCGCAGCCGCGCCGAGCAAGACTAAAATCGTGATGAGAATAGGGAGGAAGCGGCGGCGCCTGCGCTTTTTCGGCGTGGGCGGTACTGCTGGCTGCGTGAGCACGTTTTCGCGTGCCTCGCGCTCCTCGCGAAGAAGCCGAAGTTCCTCTTCCGCGCGCGCAAGGCGCGCCTCGATGGAGTCGGGATCGGCTGCGGGAGCGGGTTCGGAAGTGGGAACGCTTTCTGCGCCCTCGACCGCGGCGGTGACAACCGGCGCAGCGGTCGCTGCTACTGCCACGGCGGCGGGGACGGCCGTAGATTCAGCGGACACAGGCGCATCCGCCTGAGTGGCTTCTTCGACCGCTGCGGGGGCGGCTGCATCTGCCTTGGCAGGGGCTTCGTCTGCTGTGGACGCATTGGCGTCCTCGCCACGGACGATCTGCTCGGCCTGCGAGACGGCGCTCGCGCTGCGCGCCAGCGCTTCGGCGCGTCTGCGCGCTTTGCGCTTGTGGCGGTGGACGAGCAGAACGATGATAAGGATCAGAACAGCCAGCACGGCGAGCACGCCGAGCCAGATGCCCCAGACGTCGAGCGTCCGCACGGCGGCAAACTCAACGCTGTCGCCGCTCGTGGAGAAGGTGAGGTAGCTGCCCATCGTGCCGCAGTCGGCCTCCTGCCAGCTGCCGCCGTCTTCACGGGTGTAGATGCGCAGCTCCTTCTGCCCGTCGGGCGGGAGATAGCGCACGGTGTGCGTGTCCTGCCCGTCGTCGGCAAGCTCGATGCGCCACTGCTCAAGCACTTCGGCGTTGGCAACCATCGAAGGCATTTCGCCGCGGTTGAGGCAGGAGAAGTAGCCCTTCACGCGGTCGAGCACAGTGCCGGACTGCACGTCGAACGCCGCGGGCGTGAGCGGCTGGGCGGTCACGGTGATGGCGTCGCCGTCGTTGTAGTTGCCCTCGACCAAGATGACAGCCTGTCCGCTCTCTCGCGTCTGTTCAGAGGCAAGGCCGGGGGTGTAGGCCTCGTAAACAGCGGTGACGACGGTGTCAAAGTGCAGATTCGTGAGGTCGGTGCGGTCCCAGTGGACGTGACAGCCGCTCTTGGCGGGCGGCTCGGGGATGTCGCTTTCGTCGATGGAGTCGCCGTAGTTGAAAGCGCGGCTAAGCACCGTCTTGTCGTCGGCGACGAAGGTGAGCGTGAAGGACTTCATGCTCTCGGGGAGATCGGGCAGCGTGAGAAGCTCTGCATAGCTGATGGGCTCGGCCCGCCCGGTATAGCCCTGACGGTTGATGCCGGGAAGATCGTCGGAGACATAGTAGTTGTGCTCAAACGTGCCCGTATCGCTGCCGGAGATCGCGCCCTGGTACTGCTGGCAGTCGGTGATATCGACGAGCGAGTAGTTCCAGCTCACGGTACTGCCGCTGCCGTCGACATTTTCCTGTACGCCGGAGCCGACGATGCCGCCGACATACTTCTTGCCACTGAGCGTGCACTTGGAAAAGCTGCCGTGCACCGTCGCGCCGGTGAGACCGGCGATGCCGCCGGTATAGCTGCCGTTTTCGTTCGTGATGGTGCAGGACGACGTCTCACACGCAGTTAGATAGCCGAGGTCCATGCGGCCGACAATGCCGCCGACATAGCTGCGCTTGCCGGCCACATCGCCGGTGTTGACGCACTTCTGGATGATGGAGCGGTACTCATACTGCTTGCGGTAGATGTTCGAAAGATGGCCCGTGACATCGTCCTCGGGGTCGAGCGTGTATTCAATGGTCATGGAGCCTGTGATGCCGCCGGTATTCACATCGCCGTACACCGCGCCGCTGTTGCGGCAGGAAGAGACTTTACCGAACGTGACGGAATCGATGTCGACATCGGAGGTGTCGACAATGATGTCGCCCGTGCCGCCGCTGAGCGAGGAAATGGCGGAAAACAGCGTTCCTGTCAGCTCGTTGAACTTGTTGTTGATCGAACGAATATCATTTGCCAATGTGCCGACCGTGCCGCTGGCGGCGTTGTTGAGCATCGTGACCTGACTGCTCAGGCCGTTGATCGACGAGGTCAGCCCGCCAAGATCCGGTGCAGCGACAATCTGAGTCGAGCCGGTGACGGTGCCCGAGGCATTGCCCTCATGGCTCGCGCCCGCGCTTGCGCCCTTGCCGCCGCCGATCAGAGTGTCGGAGGAATGGGAGCCGTCGCCGGTGATGACGCTGTCAATACTGGCGTTCAGCCGGACGTTGTTCAGCTCGTTGGCGGCGTTATCCACATAGCCGGACATGCTGTTCAGGCGCGAGGCAATCTCATTCGAGCCGCCTTCGGCATGGTTGGTTGCTGTGTTGACAAGACCGCTGAGCTCGTTGAGTTGTGTTTTGAGCTGCTGCAGCAGACCGTCGGAGATCTCCATGCGGATATAGGGCTCCATTTGGCCGGCGATGCCGCCGACGTCCTTTCGCCCGCAGATCGCGCCTTCATTGCTGCACGCGAACACTTGTCCGCTGCTGCGGCCGACCACGCCGCCAATATTGTAGCCGATGTGCTGATAACCGACGGCGGCGTAGTTCGTGCTCGATGCGATCGCGCCGGAGGAATAGCCTGCAATACCGCCGGTGTCGGTGGCGGTGTTGAGCGTGTCGGCGCGGGAGAGCTTGGCGAGGTCGAGCGAGAATTCGAGGTTCAAATTGCTCAGGTCGATGGAGGGGTCAGTGCTCTCGATGTTTACATAGGCGCGGCCGCGGCAGGAGACGATGGAGCCGAGGTTCTCGCCCACGATGCCGCCGGTCATGCTCTGGCCGAAGATCGCGCCCGAGGCGTCGCACGCGCGCACGATGCCCGTGGCGAGGTTGCTGCCCGCGATGCCGCCGACGCTGCGTTTGCCGGAAACGCTTCCGTTGAATGTGCAGCTTTCGATCGTGCCGTGGTTTTCACCCACGATGCCGCCGATATTTTCGCTGTCGCCGGACGGGGTGACCGTGCCCTCAACATTCAGGCTTTTGATGACGGCGTCCTTTTGCAGCACGCCGAAAAGACCGGCGGGGGAGACGCTCTGCGTGATGGAAAGGCCGCTGATGGTGTGGCCGTTGCCGTTGAACGTGCCGCCGAACGTCGGGATGGGGAGCTCGTCATCGTCGGTCAGCTCGATATCGTTGTCAAGCACAACGGTTTTACCGCGCGACCAGGAGTCGAGCGTGCAGGAATGCGCGAGGGATCGTAAGTCTTCTGCGCTCTTGATATGGATGGCGCCGTCCCCCTCTGCCAAGACCTGCGTGACAGGGAGAAGTGAGATGAGCAGCAGGCACGAGAGTGCAAGCGCGCAGAAGCGATAGAAATGATTAGTCTTCTTCATCGTCTTGCTCCTCATTTGCAGATCCGGAGATCAGATTCAGGTCGATGTCGCCCTCGACCGTGGCGTGCATGATGCCATGCACCGTACCATTGATGTTGCCGCGCACCATGCCGTTGACGGAGACCTTACCGTGACCCGATTTCTTTTCCGCGATGGACGGGACGGAGAACGAGGTCTTGTCGACGATGCCGCTGCCGATGAGCAAGATCTGCGGCAGGGCGAACATGACCATGATGATGGAGATGACCGTGCCGCGGCCAAGGCTCTCGCCGATGCCCGCGATGACGGGCTCAGATGTCATGCTGCCGATCAAAAAGCCGCAGATCGAGAGGATCGAGCCGGAGGTGATGATCGTCGGGAAAGCGAAGTTCAGCGTCTCGACGATGGCGTCGCGGTGGTGCATTTTGGATTTGAGCTCCTGATAGCGGCTGGCGATGACGATGGCGTAGTCGATATTCGCGCCCATCTGGATGGAAGAAACAATTAGATATCCTAAGAAGAAGATGTACTTGCCCGTGATGGTCGGGAACGAGAAGTTGAGCCAGATGCAGCCCTGAATCACGAGGATCAGCAGCACCGGCATACCGGCGGAGTTGAACGTGAAGAGCAGCACCAGCATAACCACGAGCACCGACACGATGCTGACGACCTTGTTATCCACGGCGAAGGACTTTTCGAATTCGTATTCGTTCGTCGATTCGCCCGCGAGGTAGACGTTTTCATCGGGGTAATACTTTTCGGCAATTTCGAGAATTTTGTCGGTGAAGGCGTAGGTCTCGTCGCTGCTTTCGGGCAGCGTGAGGTAGATGAGCATGCGGTCGTAATCCGTACCTTGAAGCTGGGCCTTGGCGCTGTTCATCTGGACCTCGGCATCCTGGAGCATCTGCGTCTGGTCGTCACTGAGCGTCACGATGCCGGCGTCCACCTGCTCGCAGACAAAGAGGAACATATCGATGAGCGGGACTTTGTAGGTGGCGAGATTGCCCGCAAGCTTGCCGTATTCTGAATGCTGCGCGGCGTAGGCGGCGTAGACGACCTGCGCGGCCTCGTAGTCAAGGCCCGCGAGCTCGGCGAACTGACGCGGCGTCAGCTTGTCGGCCAGCATATAGCCGTCGAGCGCTTCGATGTTGGTAAGACCCATCGTGGAGTCGACCTCGTCGTACTGGCCGAGCTCGTCTAAGATGGCGGACTCCTTGTCGTAGTCGCCCGTGGGGACGATGAGTGCCAGCATGTTCTTCGAGGTGAAGTTATCCTCGATCATCTGCTGAGCAAACTGCGTCTCATTCTGCTTGGGGGCGGAGATGAGGCCATAGCCGTAGGCGTAGGGGCAGTCGGACGACAGGCGGTAGCCGATGACGGCCAGCACCACGAAGACGATGGGGATGATGTAGCGCGTGGCATAGTCGAGCTTGCCGACGAACGGGATCTTCGGCACGAAGCTGCGGTGCTGCGTGCGGTCGATCAGCGGGCCGAAAAGCATCAGAAGGCCTGGCATCACGATGAACGCCGCGAGCAGCGCGAACAAAATCGACTTGATGAGGCAAAGCGCCATATCGGGACCGAGCTTGAACCGCATGAAGAGCATCGCGACAAGGCCGCCGATGGTCGTGAGGCTGCTCGCACCGATCTCGGGGATCGACTTGCTCAGCGAGACGATGACGGCCTCACGCAGCGGCAGCAGCCGGTGCTCCTCTTTAAATCGGTTGCAGAAGATGATGGCGTAGTCAATGGACAGCGCCAACTGCAAGATGCTTGTGACCGAGTTTGAAATGAACGAGATTTTGCCCATCAGGAAGTTTGTGCCCTGATTCAGTATGAGCGCGACCACGAACGTCAGAATGAGCACCGGCACCTCGCCATAGGTCTCGGACGTGAAGAGCAGCACGAGCACGATGACGATGGCGACATACACCATGATGACGCTGATCTCGTGGTCGATGGTCTCCTGCTGCGTGTTGCCAAGGTCCGTGTCGACATATAGATCGTAGTCGGACAGGTATTCCTTCACGGCTTCGAGCGAGTCGAGGCAGGCCTCGTCATCCTCACTGTAGGCAAAGGTGATGGAATAGAGGGCGGAGAGGTTATTATAATGTGCGGTGGTCTCGTCGTAGTCCACGCTCTGCACGCCCTTGATCTCCTTGATCTTGGGCTCGAGCGCGGCGGCCTGCTCTGGTGTGATGTTGGCCACCATGACCTCGGCCGTGCCATAGGTCGTGAACTGCTCGTCCATGATGTCGAGCGCCTGCTTCGTCTCGGAATCAGACGGCAGGTAGTACGTCAGGTCGCTCTCGACCTCGACCCAGTTGCGGGAAAAGGCGGAGAATACGAGCAGAATGATCGTGAGCAGAAAGATGAGATTTCGCTTGTCGACGATGACCGTCGACAGCTTTTCCATAAAGCTGGAGCCGGTCTTCTTGGTTTCGTTACTCATGGCGGTACGCATTGCCTCCTTTCTCGTGGGTGGGTCTTCGCTTCTTCATGCGCTCAAGGCCGCTTTTGATCGGCGGCTCGGGCGGGGCGAGCTGCACCACGTCGCCGAGCGAACAGTCGAGCTGGCGGCAGATGCGCACAAGCACCTCGAGCGAGACGAGCTCATTTTTCGAGAGCTTGGCGAGCGTGTTGGAGCTGATGCCGACCTCGCGCGCAAATTCCGTTTTATTTAAGCCCTTGTCGATGAGGAGCTTAAAAAGGTTGCTGTAGGTAACATACATGGTGGTACCTCCTGTTCAATCGTCAACATTATATGAAAATATCCGGAAGAAGCAAGATTAAATTTGCAAAAGCAGATATTTTTTGAACAAATCTGGCAAAGTGACAAAAGCAGGACAGTACAGATGAACAATGCGCAGCCCCTTTTGAAGCGGGGATTTGTTGATCGAGTGAAGGAGAAGATGAAAAAGGGCAAGGAAGTACCGGAGAGCGGTAAAAAGACATCTTGACTTTTGCACTGTCAGTTACTATGTTTCGGTTAGAGATGACTAACTGACGTAAAACGAAAGAAAATCGGAACGAGAGCATAGCGAGACGAGGCAGAACGAAGGAAACAGGTATTTTTAGGATAAGAGGAGACTTGGCTATGAAAATTTTAGTATTCGGCGCGGGCGTGCTCGGCTGCAATCTGGCGCGGAATTTCTTCCGCGCGGGAAAGGACGTCACGCTGCTGGCGCGGGGAGCATGGGGCGAGAGCATCCCAAAAAACGGCCTTCGGATCAAGGATAAGTTTTCGCCCCGCATGTCGGTCAGCCGCATTCCGGTCACGGCGGAGCTGAAAGCGGAGGACAAGTACGACGTGATCTTCATCGTCCTGCGCTATACACAGCTCGACGCGATCCTCGATACCCTGCGGACGAATCCGACAAAGAATATCGTCTTTGTGGGAAACGACATGCGCGCAAGTGCGCTGAGCGCTTCGCTGCCGGAGAAAAACGTGATGTTTGCCTTTGCGGCCTCGGCAGGCCATCGGGAGCGGGAGTATGTGGCGTCCGTCGACCTCAAAAAGCTCAAGGGCAACACGGCCTATTTAAGCCGACTGATCGACGCTAATATCGAGAGCTACCGCGCGATCAAAAACGCGGGACATGAAATTTTGCCGAAGGACAACGTGGAGTTTGAAGGCGCGGCGTACCACAAGACCTGTCTGCGCTTTTTTAAGCTCATGTCCGCCACGAGCCTCGGAAAGATCTGCGCGTCCGACCATGCGATGAACGCGGTCGACGAAATGAGCGCGCTGAACCACGATTTGAAGGCTTTCTTCGATGAAAACGGCGCGAAATATTCCGTGTGGCAGGAGCTTGAGCAGGAAGTCGCAAAATACCTGAAGTGAACAAAGGGGAAGCGCCCGTCATTTGGCGGGCGCTTTTTTTGCCCGCTCACGGAAAAATCAGACTTCGGCGAGGCATCGGTGAATTTTTCGACAGATATTGCCAAAGCGGATGATCCATGACTGATACTGAGAGCGCCCGGACAAAAAATGTTTGGGCACTCTTACTGTATGAATAAATTGTAATTTTCCCATGATTAAGAAGTAAATATTGTAAAGGAAACTTGACAAGATGAGTGTGTCATGCTATAGTAAGCTTGTAAAGGAAACTTGTCATGCAAGGAGGCGTTTTTTTGAAGAATAAAGTTGAGCAGTTACGAAAGGAGCGAGGATTAAATCAAGATGATTTTGCAAAAATGCTTCGTGTTTCAAGACAAACCATTAGTTCAATCGAAACAGGAAAGTATAATCCATCATTGGAATTAGCTTTTGCAATTTCAGACTTTTTTGGTAAACGGATTGAAGAAATCTTTATCTATGAAAGAGGTGCAGAAAATGAAAAAGAGTAATTTGATAACCGGGATACTATATGTGCTTTTCGGTGTGGTTTGTTTGATTGTTGCGCTATTGATTGAAACAAAGTTAGAGGGCATTTTATGGGGCTTTGCTGGCGCAGGTATCTTCCCTGGAATTATGATGATATGCAAATATTTTTATTGGAGTTCCCCCAAGAATAAAGAGCAATACGAAGAACGTTTGGAGAACGACCGAATTGAGCAACATGACGAGTTGAAAACAAAAATTAGAGATAGAGCCGGAAGATATGCTTACGGCATAGGACTGGTGGTTATTTGTTTCTCTATTTTGGTTTTCAGTATTCTCGGAGCATTGGAAGTTATCGACAATGCTCGCATGATCATACTCTATCTCAGCGGATATTTAATGTTTCAAATTATCACAGGAATTATCATTTTTAATAAGTTGATGAAAAAGTATTAAGGGAAATCTCTTTAGGAACTAAAGGGCGCACTTCTATACTCTCCTATCGGGAGTATAGCACAAGGGATGATGACGGGAATGTGGAGGATAGCGGAACTCTGCTGCTGCGCATGGTGTGTTGCACAAGGCGCTGCA
>OLWH01001223.1_pt1 | contig 10247 bp, 10 predicted proteins | sample 1673381 | NCBI WGS metagenome assembly OLWH01 (sample SAMEA103958110, study PRJEB25191) | human gut metagenome | reverse complement strand
CCTACAGAGTCGGAGTCTGTCACTCTATCCAACTGAGCTACGGGCGCGTATGCAATTACGCCGTTTCTCAAACGGCTTATCTATTATACCAACTTCCTCCTCCGTTGTAAAGAAAAATTTTTTCAAAAAAGATTGTTAAAAAAGTTGACAACTACCGCATCTTGCGCTAAAATAACTTATAAATTTTTTCAACCCCAAAGGATGGTATATATGAAAAAACAAAAAATCTCTGACGCTGTGATCCACCGCCTTCCCCGTTACTACCGCTATCTGGACGATTTGTACAACAAGGGCGTGGTGCGCATCTCCTCCCACTCGCTGGGCGATAAGATGGACATCACCGCTTCGCAGATCCGGCAGGATCTGAGCTGCTTCGGCGAGTTCGGGCAGCAGGGATACGGCTATAATGTGGCGGAGCTTCGCGCAGAGATCGGCCATATTCTGGGCATCGACAACGACCACAAGCTGATCATCATCGGTGCCGGCCATCTGGGTCATGCGCTGCTGCAAAACTTCGACTTTGCCAAGGTAGGCTTCCATCTGGACTCCGCGTTCGACGTCTCCTCCGCCCTGATCGGCGACGAGATCAACGGCGTGACCGTGCGCTCCATGGACGAGCTGGACGACTACGTAGCGCAGCATCACCCCACCGTGGCGGTGCTGACGGTGCCGCAGCACGTGGCGCAGCCGCTGGCTGACCGACTGGTGGCGCTGGGCATCCGGGGCTTCTGGAACTTCACCAATGTGGAGATCTCCGTGCCGGAGGACGTATATTCCGAGGATATCCACTTCGTGGACACCCTGCTGACTCTCAGCTACCACATCTCCCGCAGCAATCAGGAGTAAATCTTTTTCGCCGCCCCTCTCACACTTTGCCGCGCCTCACATACTATGGAATGAGGCTTCTCCACGGAGCCAGAAATTTCATAGGAGGTTACGCTATGTGTAATCAGAACTCTTGCTTTGGCGGCAGCAGCTGCTGCTGGATCATCATCGCCATCATCCTGCTGTTCCTGTTCTGCGGTAACGGCTGTGGCTGCGGCAACGACTGCGGCTGCAACAACAACTGTGGCTGCAACAACGGCTGCGGCTGCTAAACCCTAGATACCATGGCCCCATCTTCGGATGGGGCCTCATTTTTTGCTTCAAAACAGGCGGCAAATGTGGTATACTCTAAAAAAAGCGACTCAGGAGGTACGCACTGTGGAGATCCGCGATTTTTACAACACCTACCGTGACCATCAGCCCCGACTGCTGGGTGGCCGGAGCAACTTTGCCGTGCTGGTGCCGCTGGTGAAAACAGAGCAGGGGCTGTGCCTTTTATATGAGGTACGTGCCGACGGCATTCGCCAGCCCCACGAGGTCTGTTTTCCCGGCGGACGGATGGAGCCGGGAGAGACCCCCACCGCCTGTGCGCTGCGGGAGACGTGGGAGGAGCTGGGCATCGACAGCGCCGCCATTCAGGTCATCGCGCCGCTGGATTTCCTCTATCTCCGGTCTGACGCGCTGATGTATCCAGTGCTGGCCAGCGTGGACGCCGGTGCGCTGTCTCACCTGCGGCCCAGTCCCGACGAGGTGGCGGACACATTTCTCGTCCCGGTGCAGTGGCTGCGGGAGCACCCTCCCACGCTGTACCGCTATCCCCTGTGTCCCATGATTGGCGAGGACTTCCCTTATCCCTGGGGCGACGGCCATATGGAGGTGCCGGTTTACGAGGGGCTTCCCTATCCCCTGTGGGGCATGACCGCCCGTATCACCTATTACCTATTGAAAAATGTGCAGGCGTGAGCCTGCACATTTTTCATAAGAGAACCTCCACCGGCTGGTCGATCGCCATGCTGTCCGGCGTAACACGGCAGCTGTAGGCGGTGATGTTCACCCCCGCCGCCTTCGCCTGACGCAGCGCCTCGCCAAAGGCGGGGTGGGTCGCGTCATTGGGCGCAAAGTCCGCCACGTCCGCCATCTGGATCACGAAAAACGCCGTGGCCCGATGCCCCAGCTCCACCGCGCGCATCAGCTCGTGGAGATGCTTCACGCCCCGCTCCGTAGGCGCGTCCGGAAAGCGGGTATGGCCGCCGTCCTCCAGCGTGACGCCCTTCACCTCCACCAGATGCAGCCCCTGCGGCGTCTCCAGACAGAAATCCAGCCGGGACTGTCCGAAGCGGTACTCGCTGTGGACGGCGGTGGCGGTGGGGTCGAATTGCAGCGCCCACTCCGCGAACACCTTGTTGGGCGCCTGCGCGTCCATGTTGATAAGCTTTCCGTTTTTCTCCACGGCGATCAGGTCATAGGCGGTCTTGCGGTTGGGGTTCGTCCCTTTCTCCAGATACACCGCCGCGCCGGGCACCAGCAGCTCCCGGCAGCGGCCCGTGTTTTTCACGTGGCACACCGTCTCCGTGTCGTCCACCAGCACATGGGCGATAAACCGGTTGGGCCGCGCCAGAAATATTCCCTTTTTCACCTGTTCGTATCGCATATGTTGTCACCTGTCGTCGTCTTTTTTACATATTTTATAGTATATCATGGCATCCTCTTTTTGAAAAGCAATTTCATCCGCAGTTGTCCGAAGCGTCAACTTATCCAAAAAATATTTAGGCATTCTTACAAATTTTGTTGAAACAGGGAATTTGCGGTTGAATTAATGCCAAATGTTTGGTACAATTAAGATGCTAATAAATGGCAACATTATAGGAATGGGAGGTAGTATAGGCAATGGATTACTCCAACTTGTTTGTGTGCCTGATGGGACTGTGCACGGTGTTTGTGGGTCTGATCTGCATCATCGTTCTGGTCTCGGTCATGAGCAACGTGGTACGCAGAACAGACGCGAAAACAGCAGCTCCCGCAATTCCCGCACCGGCGGCAGCACCTGCCGTGTCCGCCGTAACGCCGGAGATGGTGGCCGCCGTGTCCGCCGCCATCGCGGAGGAGTTGGGCACCGACGTCAGCGCCATCCGCATCGTTTCCATGAAAAAGATCTGAGGAGGAGAAGAATCATGAAGAAGTACAAAGTCAATGTAAACGGCACCGCCTATGAGGTGGAGATCGAAGAAATGACCGGCGCTCCTACCGTCGCTGCTGCTCCTGTGGCCGCATCTGCTGCCGCTCCCGCCGCTTCCGGCGCGGGCGAGAGCATCACCTCCCCCATGCCCGGCAACATTCTGGCCGTCAACGTGGCCGCCGGCGACATGGTGAAAAAGGGTCAGGTGCTGATGGTGCTGGAAGCCATGAAGATGGAGAACGAGATCATGGCTCCTCAGGACGGCAAGGTGACTTCCGTGGCCGTGGCCAAGGGCGCCGCCGTGGAGTCCGGCGCGCTGCTGTGCACCATCCAGTAATGGAGGGCACGTAATGCAAGCCATTATCAATTTTTGCGAGCAAACCGGTTTTTACCAGTTTTTCCAGGGCGATAACTGGAAATGCGCCATCATGATCGTGGTGGCCATTGTGCTGCTGTTTCTGGGCATCGTCAAGAAGTTTGAGCCGCTGCTGCTGGTGCCTATCGCCGTCGGCATGCTGGTGACCAACCTGCCCGGCGCGGAGATGTATCACGAGATCCTGTTCGCCGGCGGACACATCCACTGGGATCTGTTCGGCGGCAACCCCATCACGGCGGAGTTTATCGCCGAGATGCAGGCCGCCGGTGTTTCCGAAGCGGTGCTCAACGGCGTCGCCGTGGGACAGACGGTCTCCGTGGGTCTGATCGACGTGCTGTATCTGGGCATCAAGCTGGGCATCTATCCCTGCCTGATCTTCATGGGCGTGGGCGCTATGACGGACTTCGGTCCCCTCATCGCCAACCCCAAGTCCCTGCTGCTGGGCGCGGCTGCACAGCTGGGCATCTTCATCACCTTCGTGGGCTGCCGTTTCATGGGCTTCACCGGCCCGGAATCCAGCGCCATCGGCATCATCGGCGGCGCAGACGGCCCCACAGCCATTTTCGTCACCGTTCTGCTGGCACCGGCCCTCTTAGGCCCCATCGCCGTGGCGGCTTACTCCTATATGGCGCTGGTCCCCGTGATCCAGCCTCCCATTATGAAGCTGCTGACCACGGAGAAGGAGCGCCAGATCGTTATGAAGCCCCTCCGGGAGGTCAGCAAGAAGGAGAAGATCATCTTCCCCATCGTAGTGACCATCTTCGTGGCGCTGCTGGTTCCCTCTGCCGCCCCCCTCATTGCCTGCCTCATGCTGGGCAACCTCTTTAAGGAGTGCGGCGTTACGGAGCGGCTCAGCAAGACCGTTCAGAATGAGCTCATCAACATCGTGACCATCTTCCTTGGCGTCAGCGTGGGTGCAACGGCCACCGGCACCACCTTCCTGTCCCTCCAGACCATCAAGATCATGGCCATGGGCGTGGTGGCCTTCAGCTTCGGCACCGCCGGCGGCGTCCTGCTTGCCAAGTTCATGAACCTGTTCCTCAAGGAGAAGATCAATCCCCTTATCGGTTCCGCCGGCGTGTCCGCCGTGCCGATGGCGGCCCGCGTATCCCAGATGGTGGGCCAGAAGTACAACCCCGGCAACTTCCTGCTGATGCACGCCATGGGCCCCAACGTGGCAGGCGTCATCGGCTCCGCCATCGCCGCGGGCGTGCTGATCTCCCTGTACGGCTGATAGGAGGCAGATATGGAATTTTTATCGAACAAGCCCCTGCTCATTACGGATACCATCCTCCGGGACGCTCACCAGTCTCAGGCGGCCACCCGTATGACCACGGCGGATATGCTCCCCGCGCTGGAAATGCTGGATTCCATCGGCTACTACTCTCTGGAGTGCTGGGGCGGTGCCACCTTCGACGCCTGTATGCGCTTTCTGAACGAGGACCCGTGGGAGCGGCTGCGGACCATCCGCCAGCACGTGAAGCACACGAAGCTGCAAATGCTGTTCCGTGGCCAGAATATTCTGGGCTACAAGCACTATGCTGATGACGTGGTGGACGCTTTCTGCCGCAAGTCCATTGAAAACGGCATCGACATCATCCGCATTTTCGACGCGCTGAATGACGTGCGGAATCTGGAGCAGGCCATCAAGTCCACCCGGAAGTACGGCGGCGAGGTGGAGGCCACCATGAGCTACACCGTCTCCCCCATCCACAATGAGGACTACTTCGTGAAGCTGGCCAAGACGCTGGAGGAAATGGGTGCCAGCGCCATCTGTGTCAAGGACATGGCCAACCTCCTGCTGCCCATGGACGCCTACTCCCTCATCAAGCGGCTGAAGGAGACGGTCTCCATCCCCATCCACCTTCACACCCACAACACCACCGGCACCGGCGACATGGTGAACCTCATGGCGGCCATGGCCGGCGTGGACATCGTGGACACCGCCCTCTCCCCCCTTGCCAACGGCACCTCCCAGCCCGCCACGGAGTCTCTGGTGGCCACGCTGCGGGGCACCGTCCGGGACACCGGGCTGGATCAGTCCAAGCTCAGCGAGGCGGCGGCCCACTTCCGCAAGGTGGCGGCCCGTCTGCAAAACGAGGGCATTCTGGACCCCAAGGTCCTGCGGGTGGACACCAACACCCTGCTCTATCAGGTCCCCGGCGGAATGCTGTCCAACCTGATCTCCCAGCTCAAGCAGGCTGGGAAGGAGGACAAGTATTACGATGTGCTGGCGGAGATCCCTCGCGTCCGCAAGGACTTCGGCTATCCCCCGCTGGTGACTCCCACCAGCCAGATCGTGGGCACCCAGGCGGTGATGAACGTCATCGTGGGTAAGTACAAGACCTTCCCCAAGGAGTCCAAGGGACTGCTGCGGGGCGAATACGGCGCGCTGCCCGGCGAGGTGAACCCGGAGGTCCGGGCGCTGGCGGGCATCGACCCGGAGGAGGTCATCACCTGCCGTCCGGCGGACAACATCGCCCCGGAGCTGGAGACCTACAAGGAGCAGTTCAAGGACATCGCCAAGTCTGAGGAGGACGTGCTGTCTCTGGCCCTGTTCCCCCAGGTGGCCCCCAAATTCCTGGCTTGGCGGGACGGCCCTCACGAGGCCCCGGCCCAGCCAGCCGAAGCACCTAAGGCCCCTCCCGCCGACCCCAACGCCGTCCGGGAGCTGTTCGTGGAGTACAAATTTTAATCTTTCCCTGCCGTCCCGGGCCTTTTAAAAAGGTCCGGGACGTTTTTTCCGGCGTTCCGAAACGCGGAGGGCCGGTTTGTTTTTCATAGAAAAACGGTCTGCCCCGCAACTGTTTTTTATCCGGGTGCATCAGCGCTTCTTATAGTAAATATTTGATTTTCATTCTTTTCTTGTAAAAAAAACCATTCTATAATAACCCGGTCAAAAAAAGCAATCGTATGCCGTGCGGAGCTTCCGCACGTAATTTGGGAGGCAATGGAATATGGCAAACTGCGCGATTGTAGGCATTAACTGGGGCGATGAGGGCAAGGGCCGCATGGTAGACTACCTCACCAGCCATTACGACGTGGTAGTGCGGTATCAGGGCGGCGGCAACGCCGGACACACCGTGGTAAACGACAAGGGCACTTTTGCCCTGCACCTGCTGCCCTCCGGCATTTTCCGGGAGGGCGTGGTGAACATTCTGGGCAACGGTGTGGCCCTGGACTGCGAAAACCTGCTGAATGAGATGAACACCATCCGGGCCGCCGGTGTGTCCATCACCCCGGAGAATCTGAAAATCAGCGACCGGGCTTCCCTGCTGCTGCCGTGGCACCGGGAGCTGGACGGTCTGGAGGAAGCCCGTCTGGCGGACAAGAAATACGGCTCCACCAAGCAGGGCATCGCCCCCTTCTATTCCGACAAGTATCAGAAAAAGACGGTGATGGCCGGGGAGCTGCTGCACCCCCAGCACCTGAAGGAGCATCTGGCAGATCTGCTGGAGTGGAAGAACCTGACGCTTCAGAAGGTATACGGTGCCAAGGGCTATACGCTGGAGGAGCTGCTGAACTGGGTGGACACCTACTGCGAAGCCGTCAAGCCCTACATCACCAACACCACCGCCTTCCTGCGGGACGCCCAGAAGGCGGGCAAGTCCATCCTGTTTGAGGCCCAGCTGGGGGCGCTGCGGGATCTGGACTACGGCATCTATCCCTACACCACCTCCTCCAACGCTGTGGCGGCCTATGCCCCGGTGGGCTCCGGCCTGCCCACCGCCAAGCTGGACGAGGTGGTCGGCGTGGTAAAGGCCTATTCCTCCTGCGTGGGGGAGGGGCCCTTTGTCTGCGAGTGGTTTGGTGAGGACGCCCAGAAGCTCCGGGACGCCGGTTCGGAATACGGCGCCAAAACCGGCCGTCCCCGCCGGGTGGGCCCCATCGATCTGGTGGCTACCCGCTACGGCGTGCAGGTGCAGGGGGCTACCAACATTGCCCTGACTAAGCTGGACATTCTCAGCTACATGGACAAAATCCCTGTCTGCGCCCACTATGAGCTGGACGGCCAGCAGACCGACGAGTTCCCCTTCCCGGTCTGCCTGCAGGACGCCAAGCCCGTGACGGAGTATCTGGAGGGCTGGAAGTGCGACATCTCCAAGGCCCGCAGCTGGGACGAGCTGCCGGAAAACGCCCGGAAATATGTGGAATATGTGGAGCAGGCCATCGGCTGCCACATCGGATATGTGTCCGTAGGCGCGGAGCGGGACAGCCTGATTATCCGCTAAGGGGCAAAACTGGAACGGCTGTGCCGTTCCAGTTCCTTTGTGTGGACATTTTCCACGGCTTCCTGTAAAATGGAGCCAATTCAACAAGGAATGAGGAACTTTTATGCGTAAGGATCTCTATGAATCCCCTCTTGCCTCCCGGTACGCATCCCAGTATATGCTGCACCTGTTTTCCCCGGACATGCGCTTTCAGACGTGGCGGCGGCTGTGGGTGGAGCTGGCCCGGGCAGAGCATGAGCTGGGGCTGCCCATCACTGCGGAGCAGGTGGCGGAGCTGGAAGCCCATGTTACCGATATCGACTACGACGCCGCCCAGCGGCGGGAGAAGGAAGTCCGCCACGATGTCATGGCCCATGTCTACGCCTACGGTCTGGCGGCCCCCTCCGCGGCGGGGATCATCCATCTGGGCGCTACCAGCTGCTATGTGACGGACAACGCCGACCTGATCCTCTACCGGGACGGTCTGCGGTATCTGCGGGGGCAGATCTTATCCGTTCTGGTGAATCTGGCGGCCTTTGCCCGGCAGTACGCCGCCACGCCCACTCTGGGCTACACCCACTACCAGCCCGCCCAGCCGGTGACGGTGGGCAAGCGGGCGGCATTGTGGATGCAGGACTTCCGCTCCGATCTGGAAGAACTGGATCACGTGCTGGCCACCCTGCGCTTCTTGGGCTGCCGGGGCACCACCGGCACTGAGGCCAGCTTCATGGATCTCTTTGAGGGCGACGGGGCGAAAATCGACGAGATGAACCGCCGGATCGCCGCCGCCTTCGGCTTTGAAAAATGCTTCTCCGTCTGCGGCCAGACCTATCCCCGAAAGACCGACAGCCGCATTTTGAACGTGCTGTCCTCCATCGCCATGGCCTACAAGCGGAACCCCATGCGTTCCGAGCGGATCTGCTCCCTCAGCCGCTATCTCATGGCCGACGCCGCCAACGCCCCCATGACCGCCTCTGTTCAGTGGCTGGAACGGACGCTGGACGACTCCGCCAACCGCCGCATTTCCCTGCCGGAGGGCTTCCTCTGCGCCGATGCGGTGCTGCGGCTGTGCCAGAACGTGACCAACGGGCTACACGTCAACGAGAAGATCGTGGACCGGGCCATCCGGGAATATCTGCCCTTCCTGGCCACGGAAAACATCATGATGGAGGCGGTGAAGCGGGGCGGCGACCGCCAGGAACTGCATGAGAAGATCCGCCAGCACTCCATGGCCGCCACCGCACGGATGAAGGAGGGCGAATCCTGCGATCTGCTGGACCGTCTGGCCGCAGACCCGGCCTTTGGCATGACCCGTGCGGAGTTGGACGCCGTGATGGAGCCGTCCCTGTACATCGGCCGCTGCAAGGAGCAGGTGGAACGCCTGCTGGCGGAGTATGCCCCCCTGCTGACGGACGCTCAGACCGCCGACGGCGCCATCAGCCTGTAAATACTGAGGTATCAAGCTTCATGCATGAGTACCGCACCGCGAAAATGCGTAAATGTCGGTGCATGAAGTTGTTGCGCACCATTTCCGGTTGCCCCACAGGGGCGAGAAAATGGCACATTTCTGATTTTGCATAGCAAAAAACGGCGTTCCTATTCTTCCAGCTCGGAAGTTAGGAACGCCGCTTTTGGTTCGGTCTATATTTTGTTTTTCGCTGTGCCTGTCAGGGCCTCACGCTTTGATTCAGCTGATCGACAAACGGCTGCGGACCAGCTGATAGAGATACTCCACGCCGTATTTCAGCGCGTCCTCATCCATCAGGTAGCGGCAGTTGTGATGGGGGGAGGTAATACTCTTTTCCTCACTGCGGGCTCCCAGCTCCACAAAAAAGCCAGGGCAGTTTTCCTGCAGGGCAGAGAAATCCTCACCGGGCATCAGGGGATCGATCTCCAGCACAGCGCTTTCGCCGAAATGCTCCTCAATGACCTTGCGGCTGGAAGCCGTCAGGGCCTTGTCATTCATCACGGAGGCATAGCCCAAGGTGAACTTGAAATCGCAGTCCGCACCGTGAGCCGCGCAGATGCCGCGGGCAAGCTCCTCCATCAGCTTGGGGAGCCGCTCCCGAGTCTCCTTGCTGAAGGTTCGGGTGGAACCGGTGATGGCCACCTCACCGGGGATGATATTATACGCCTCTCCGGCATGGATCATGCACACGGACACCACGGCAGGCTCCACCGCCTGGATACGCCGGGAAACCAGGGTCTGCAAGGCTCCCACGATCTCACCGGCGATGACGATGGGGTCCACGCAGGTCTCCGGGAACGCGGAGTGACCGCCCTTGCCGATGACCCGGATATCGAAACGGTCCGTGGCGCTGGTGAGGGCCCCGGGCCGGACACCGAAGGTGCCCGTGGGGAAGTTGGAGCTCAGGTGCATGCCGTACAGCTCGTCTACCCCCTTCATCACGCCGGCCTTCAGCATTTCCACCGCGCCGCCGGGAGGCAGCTCCTCCGCATGCTGGAACAGGAACCGCACCTCGCCCTTGAGGCTGGTCCGCTCCGCCGCCAGCAGCTTAGCTGCCGCAAGCTGCATGGCCGCATGGCCATCGTGGCCGCAGGCATGCATGACCCCAGGCACCGTGGAGGCAAAGGGCAGGCCCGTCTCCTCCTGAATGGGAAGCGCGTCAATATCCGCCCGCAGGGCCAGCACCGGACC
>OLWH01001220.1_pt1 | contig 10254 bp, 5 predicted proteins | sample 1673381 | NCBI WGS metagenome assembly OLWH01 (sample SAMEA103958110, study PRJEB25191) | human gut metagenome | reverse complement strand
ATCACCGCGCTGTGCATCCGGCTCAGAATCAGAGAAAACCAGAAAAAAGACGGGGCGGACAAGGCCGACCCGCAAGAACAGGAGGAGAAAAGCCAATGAAAAAACGAATACTCAGCATCCTGCTCCTATGCTGCATGGTGCTGACCATGCTGCCGACAGCGGCCTTTGCTGCGGGTGATCTACCGGATGTCAAGCTTTCCATTCCAACGACGTTTGACAAGACAGTGTACCTTACAAATCAGAAAAAAGAATTGAAAATCACGGACAGCAAGACCTATCTGATCAAGGGCTCCACAGATCCGAACTGGTATTTTCAATACCGGATCAAAATCGATGGCAAGCGCAAGAAAATTACGCCGCACATCTTTCTGGACGGCGTCCGCCTTCAGGCGCCAAAGGACGGCCCTGCCATCGAGCTTTACGGCGGCGCCTCCGCCTGCCTGTACTTTATCGGCAACGACAGCGAGCTGATCGGCGCGGAGAACTTCGCCGCGCTGCAGAAAAACAAAACCGATGGTTATCTCCGGGTTCTGGTGCAGACGGGGACAAAGCTCACGTGTCAGGGCGGCAGGTATGGCGCTGGCATCGGAGGCTCAAAGGTCGGAATCAAGGATTTCTCGCAGGGACACGGCGTGAACCTTCATTTCGGCTCTCTGGCGACGGATATCTATGGCGGTGAGATTTCTGCGATCAGCGGCGTATACGGTGCGGGTATCGGCGGCGGTCAGGGCGGCCCCGGACGCTTTATTTATATCAAGGGCGGCACGGTGAATGCCGGCAGCGAGTCAGGCGGAGCAGGAATCGGCAGCGGCGATCAAGACGGACAGAACAAGTCGGAAGATGCGCATCATATCGAGATTTCCGGTGGAACGGTCGAAGCTTGGAGTAACTATGCCGGTGCAGGAATCGGTGGCGGAAGAGACGGTTCGGGCTATGACATTTCCATCACTGGCGGCGTGGTGAGGGCGCAGGGCTACTTTGGTGCGGGCATCGGCGGCGGCATGAACGGCAACAGCGGGAACATTCTAATCAAGGACACAACGCTGACTGCGCTGGCCCTTCCGCTTTATTCGAGTCCCGATTATACAGCGCTGTCTGCATCTGCGGTCGGAAGAGGCTCGAACCGGGTGCACTACCAGGTAGTGATGCAAGATCAGGAATTTGCAATGTCTATAGAAGAGAACATCAAAATCGGAGCCTCAAACGGGAAGTCCGTGTGGCTGAGCGCGACAGGGTGGCAGTGGCGCCACAACCAGGAACCGAAGAAGTACTGGTACTGGGACACCACAACGGAGCTTCTTATCCCCAACGAAAATGGGCGCGTGGACCTGCAACGGCTGAGCCTGCCGTATGCCTACAATTACGGCAGAGTAATCAGCAAGCTGGAGCTGCGCTGCGAGGAAAGCACATGTAGCCATGAATTTGGCTGGGCGATCAGGGACGACTGCCACATCTGGGCCTGCATGAAGTGCGGCGCACGAGACCCCGCCGCGGAAATGTCCAAGCAAAACGGAAAGCACATCCCCGGCGACTGGAGCAATCAAAAGCAGCTCTGCACTGTGTGCGATCATGTGCTTGAGAGGGACACGAAAGCCCCGGTTATGGAAACTCTGACGGACGGCGAAAGCTACACCGTCGAGGATACCCTCGATGGAAAGCCCGGCGCGTACACATTCACCGTGATCGACCCGGCTGCATCGGGAGAGACGTCTTCCGGCGTCAAGTCCGTGACCATCAACGGTGTGGAGCAAGACGGCCCCACCTATCGTCTCCCCGCACCCGACGGCGGCAACAATGACGCGGGAGCGGAATATACCGTGGTCGCAACTGACAACGCGGGAAATGAGACTACGGCGACAGTCAGAACATACAGGCGACACCATGAGCACAGCTACGGCGACTGGAGCAGGGACGGTACGAGCCACTGGCACGAATGCACGGATGCTGATTGCCCGAATAGGGAAGAAAGCATCAAGGACAAGGCCGCGCACGTCTATACCGATGACACGGATACGACCTGCGATGTTTGCGGCTACGAGCGCACCGTCACGCCTCCTGCACCCACCGAGTTCATCGTCACCTTTGACGGCAACGGCGGTACGGGCAGCATGGAGCCGGTCACCGTTGAAGAGGGCAGCCGGTACGTCCTTCCCGCCTGCGGCTTTACCGCGCCTGCTGGTCAGGAATTCAAGGCTTGGGAGATCGGCGGCATTGAATACAATGCGGGCGACGACTACGTCGTGCTCGGAAACACCGAGATCAAGGCTCTGTGGAAGGATTCCGCAGTGATTCCGACCACGTTCACGATCACTTTCAACGCCAACGGCGGCACGGGCAGCATGGAACCGGTCACCGTTGAAGAAGGCAGCCGGTATCCCCTTCCCGCCTGCGGCTTTATCCCGCCCGTGAATATGCAGTTCAGCGGCTGGGCGCTCAGCGCCGGCGGCAGCGTGATCGCCGACGGAGCTATCATGGTGACATCGAATATCACGCTCTATGCCATCTGGGAGCCGGTTCCCGTCAACGAATTTGTCGTTTTCTTTGACGGCAACGGCGGCACGCCCGCCGTCAGCAGCATGACGACCATCGGTCACAGGCTGGCGTTCCTGCCCGGTGCGTTCCGAAGCGGCAGCTACCGCTTCGACGGCTGGTACACGGAGCGAAACGGCGGTGAGCTGATCACGACCAGTACCGTTTTCGCGGCAAATACCATCGTGTACGCCCATTGGACCTATACCGGCGGCAGCGGAGGCAGCGGCGGATATGTTCCCGGCTATTACATCATCCGGGCGACTGCCGGTGCAGGCGGCTCCATCACGCCGAGCGGCGACGTCAGCGTCCGGGCGGGTGCGAACCAGACCTTCACCATCACGCCGAACAGAGGCTATGCCGTCTCCGACGTGAAAATTGATGGCCGGAGCATCGGCGCGGTGCGGTCCTACGCCTTCGAGAACATCAGCGCGTCCCACACCATCGAGGTGCAGTTCCGGGTACGCAGCAGCTTTGTCGACGTACCGTCCGGCAGCTATTATGAAGACGCCGTGGATTGGGCCGTTGCAAACGTCATTACCACCGGCACGGACGCCGCGCACTTCTCCCCGGACGGCATCTGCACCCGCGCGCAGGCCGTGACCTTCCTGTGGCGTGCCGCCGGAAGACCCGCGCCCGAATCCCGCACCATGCCCTTTACCGACGTTCCCGCAGACAGCTACTACTATGACGCGGTTCTGTGGGCCGTCGAGAACGGCATCACGAAGGGCACGAGCAGCACGACGTTCAGCCCGGACAATACCTGCACCCGCGCCCAGATCGTGACCTTCCTCTGGCGCTCTGAGCAGTCCCCGGCAGCAGGCAGCAGCAACCCGTTCACAGATATTTCCGCCGATGCGTACTACGCCGACGCGGTCCTGTGGGCAGTAAAGGAAGCGATCACCACGGGCACCACCCGCACCACCTTCAGCCCCGACGCAGAATGCACCCGCGCCCAGATCGTCACCTTCCTCTGGCGCTGCAAAAAGTGACCGGCTGAGCTGCGGAAAGCCAGCAGAACGAAAATAAACGACCCGCACCGCCAATTTAAGGCGGTGCGGGTTTATATCTGCAAGCGGGAGAAGAACTGCTCGCGCGCAGTGCTGCGGTAGGTGCGGCTGATGGGAACGCGCAGGCCGCCCGGCAGCAGGAAGCAATCATTTTCCATCGTCTCGATCTGCCGGAAGTTGACCCAGTAGCTCTGGTGGCAGCGGATGAACTGCTGCGCAGCCTCCGCATCCAGCAGCTCCGCAGGCGGCAGCGCTGTCCATTCTGTTATGCCGCCCAGCAGCGTGAGCTTTGTTCTGCGGAGAATGCGCTCCAGACCAGCATTGCGGCAATGACATATCCAGTGCGCGGAAGCGTCATCTCGGTCAGGCACACCCGGAGCCACCCGAACAGCAGCAGATACTGGCTGAGCGGAAACAGCATATACAGCGCCCATTCGCTGCCGTGCAGCCGGTTTTTATAGCGGTTCATGAACAGCACCAGCATCCACAGCAAAAACGCGTCGAGACTGACGCAGATCGCATAGGCGGCCAGCCGCTGCGGCAGAGGCTGCAGGGCAAGGCCCGCGTACATCTGTTCCGGCGTAAAAATAATTGCGCACGGAACAAGATCTGCGACATACATGAAAACAAGGCAGCTCAGCGCTACAAAGAGTATTCGCTGCCACTTGTCGCGGAAGAGCAGGAAAAGCGGCAGAACGATCGCGATCAGCGGATAAACGACACGGAGGATCGACCCATACGCCATAAAATACGGCGGAATGACCCAGATGAAGTATTGGACGACAAAGCCGAGAATCGTGACAGGCATGGAAAACCGCCGCGTCAGCGTACAGCAGAAGGCTGCGGCCCACATCGCGAAGAGCAAAGCGTTGACAGCGACAAACAGAGGAGAATATTGAGCCATAAAATGATCCGATCCGTGCAAGTTATGTCGAAAATGCTGTGAGTTATGCACAGACACTTTCAAAATCACAAAAATTCGTGTATCATTACTTCATGTAATTTCAAGCAGATTATACTACAAAAAAGAAGTAAAGGCAAGAGAAGGGAACCGTAATATTTGCCTGAACAACTGCCGATTGCCCCAGGGTCAGAGAAGGGCCAATGCCGCCAGCCGGTTCTCCCGCGTAAGAAGCGAACGCAGCCGGCAGCGGCGGAAGGCGCAAACAGCCTGACCATATTGAAAAACGGGAGAGAAGCGTATGTATCAGATATCCGTTGCCTGCGGCTGCGATATTGGCAGAGTGCGGGCAAGAAATGAGGATAATATCTATTTGAACGGCCGCACGCTGGAGCAGAATAACCGCGGACTGAAGGGGATTCTGACGGCGAAGTATCTGCTGGACACGGAGAAATGCTTTGCCGTTTTCGACGGTATGGGCGGCGAACAGGCCGGAGACGCTGCGGCGTTCACGGCGGCCAGAGCGCTGCGCGCCGGGCAAGAGCGGCTGCAGGAATATGTGGTGCGGCCAAGCGCCTTTTTGAAGCAGGCGTGCAGCGAGATGAACGATGCGGTATGCGCGGGATGTGAAGCGCTGCCGTATGGCCGGATGGGAACGACCGTGGCCGCGCTCCTGTTTACGGCGGAGGAGGTCTATGCCTGCAATCTTGGCGACAGCCGCATTTACCGGCTGCGCGGCCGCGTGCTGACGCAGATGTCCGTTGACGACAGTGAGCCTGTGCCGGAGGGTACGGGGCACGGAAAACCGCCGCTGACACAGTATCTGGGCGTTTTCCCGGACGAGCTGACGCTCGTGCCGCATCTGGTCAAAAGCGCATTGAAGCCCGGTGATTTTTATCTGCTGTGCAGCGACGGTCTGACCGATCTGCTGCCGAACGTGATGATCGCCGACTGCATCCGGCAGCACACCAGCGTCCGGCAGATCACAGATCATCTGCTCCGCGCGGCGCTGCAGAACGGCGGGCGGGATAACATCAGCGTGATCGGGATCAAGATCAATGAATTGAGGTGAGGCGCATGGAACAGCAGTATCGTACCCGTCTGCCGGGATGGGAAATTTTAGAGCCGCCCATCGGCACCGGCGGATTTTCAACGGTTTATGAAATTGTCCGTGTCGACAAATTCGGCATGGAGGAGCACGCCGCGCTGAAGGTGATCTCCGTGCCGGAAAACAAATCGGATATCGAAGCCTTCCGCGATGACGGACTGGATGACAAGAGCATTACCGCATATTTCAAAACGCAGGTGGACGATATTTCGAGAGAATTCCTTCTGCTTTCCGACATGAAGGGCAACAGCCATATCGTCAGCTATGAGGATCATCAGATCGTGCAGCACGACCATGATCCGGGCTGGGATATCCTGATCCGCATGGAGCTGCTGGCTTCGCTGACGGATTACTACCGCGCAAATTTCGCGGGAACCGCCATCGATGAGACGACGGTGATCAAAATCGGCGTCGATCTGTGCCGGGCGCTGGAGCTTTGTGAGCGAAAGAAAATCATCCACCGGGATATCAAGCCGCAGAATATTTTTGTCAATCGGAACGGCGATTTTAAGCTCGGCGATTTCGGTATCGCCCGCGTGTCCGACCATACGACGCGGGCGACAAAGGCGGGCACGTATACCTATATGGCGCCTGAGGTCTATCAGAACAGAGGCTACAACGCGAAGGTCGACCAGTATTCGCTCGGCCTTGTGCTGTACTGGCTGCTGAATGACCGGCGTATGCCGTTTGCGCCGCTGGACGTTCCGACAGCCGAGAGCAACAGTATCGCGCTGCAGCGCCGCATGAGCGGCGAGCCGCTCCCCGCGCCGCTGCACGGAAGTCCGGAGCTGAAGCGGATCGTCCTGCGGGCCTGCGCATTCAACCCGAATGAGCGCTTCAGCAGCCCGATGGAGCTGCGGCTCGCGCTGGAGCTCATCGCGCACGGAGGACTGGAGCATTGGCGGCCCGGCGTGGTCCCGGCGGGACTCGGCCGCAGCAGACGGCAGGCGCGGCAGCCGGAGCAGCGGAGCGGCGCGACGGTCGGGAAATACACCTGCTCGCGTCAGGCAGAGGAGACGACGCAGTCCTTCTATTCCGGCGCCGAAACCGTCGGGAAGGATGAGCCGTACAGACAGCTGCGCAGGCCGGAAAAAAAGAAAAAGCGCTGGCTGGTTCCCGCTGTCTGCGGCGCGGCTGCGCTTGTGGCCGCGGCGGGCTGCATATTGGGGAGCTGGCTCTACAGGCAGAGCGTTCAGAAGGAGACGGTGGAAGACGTAAATCTGCCGGAGCCGAATCCGCCCTCGCCGGAGCCGGACACGCCCTCGGAGGAGCCGGCTGTGCTGGAAACGCTCTCCATGCGCGAGCAGACGCTGACGCTCTTCATTGGCCGCGAGGCGCAGCTTTCCCTGTCCGCCATACCGGCGGATTACCCGCTTGACGGCGCTGTATGGAGCAGCAGCGATCCTGCGGTCGCCGAGGTCGACGAAAGCGGACTTGTCGCCGCAAAGCGTGCGGGAGAGACCGAGATCACGGCGGAGAAGGACGGAAAAAGCGCCGTCTGCCGCGTCACGGTCAGAGATCAGAAGATCACGGGCATTACGCTGGACAGCAGCGGCGCGAAAACAGAATATTTTGTCGGCGAAGCGTTTGACGAAACGGGGCTGAGGGCGCTGCTCCAATACAATACCGGCGACGAGGAAACTGTGACGTCCGGCTTTACGGGCGAGCTGGATTCGTCTGCGGCGGGAAGCGCATCCGTGACCGTGTATTATGGCGGCGAGCTGGCCGGCAGCTATTCCGTCACGGTGAAAAACGCGGAGGTCAGCTCCATCCGGATCGTCAATCTGCCAAATACCGCGCTGACCGAGGGCGAGAGCCTGAGCCTGAACGGCCTTGAGATCGAAGTGACCTACACCGACGGCAGCGTAAAGAACGTCCACGCAGGCGACAGCGCGCTGTCCTGCAGTCCGACCACGTTCAGCTCAACAGGTGAACAGACCGTGACGGTGTCCTATGGCGGAAAAACAGCGTCCTTTCCCGTCCAGATCGCTCCAGCCGACCGGTACGTCGTCTCGCTTTCCAGCTCCAACACCAGCTATGGCACGGTCCTGGGCGGCGGCACGTTCAAAAAGGGCGAGACGGCCACGCTTGAGGTCGTGCCGAGCGAGGGCTGCCAGTTTGACGCATGGAGCGACGGCAGCACGCAGACGCACAGAACGATCAAGGTCGAGGAAAACATCAGCCTGACTGCGTATTTTTACGGGCCGCTGGTCGATTACACACCGGAAGATGAGATCCCGCAGAACGCGGTAAAGGTCGGGGACGCGAAAAAGCAGTATCAGTATCAGAAGAAGGAGTATACAACAAGCAGTCAAAGTACACTGGACGGCTGGACTCTATATGACAGCAGCTATACGTGGGGTGATTACGGCCCCTTCGGAGAATGGACAGATTTAGGAAATGGCGTGGTTGTCGAAGAGGGCCAGAAGATAGAACGGCGAACGGTTTACCGCTATTACTATTTCCTGTGTAATAGCTGCGGCGCGCATATGCATGGATACGGCACGTGCTATAAATGGGCCGGAGGGTGCGGTGGTAAAACCTATGCCAGCGATTATTATGTTGTATGGTCGGAAAAGAGCTACAGTGAATCCGGAGACTGGCATGGAACGGGCGTAAATTATGTTTATACAGACGAGGGACTCGGTTTTGCATACATATCGACAGCATCCAAATATTATGAGCAGCCGAAAGAGCAGTACCGGATAGCAAGCCGTCAGAAACTATATACATATTCGTTTTACAGATATGGAACACCATACTGGAGCGATTCGCAAGTTTCCTCCGACGATGTGAAGCTGGTCAGCACCAGACTGCTCTATCGGTACCGCCTGCGGTAAGCGGCGGAGAATACGATCAGAATTATTTTGTGAATATGGGAGGCAGTTTCAATGAACCGAAAAAGATGGATGATTTTGGCCGTCTGTATGCTCGTTCTGCTCAGCCTTGCGGCGTGCGGAAAAGCAGACGGCGGAGATGACAGCGGGGCAGCCGCGCTGAAGAGCACGCTCCAGCAGGTCAGAGACAAGCTCGACGAGGCCAAACGCGATAAGGCTGAAAGCGACAGCACCGCAGACGATTCGGTACCGGAGCCGGAAAAAACGCCGGAACCGGCGGCGGCTGCGGAGCCGGAGCAGTCAGCGGTTGAAAGAATTGAGCTGACGCGTGTGCCGTCGGGCGTGGACGAATACGCCGTCATTACCGGCTATGACGCCGCGGAAAACACGGTATGGAGCTTCGAAACGCCAAGGTTCGGGGTGACTGAAATGATATCCGTCGTCGAGCTTGGACAGCGGGGTGACCGCTATTATTATGTCGAGAATACGACGGTCGTGTGTCTGGATGTGCAGACCGGAACGCGCCTGTGGGAGAACAGCGACTATGCGGGACGAGCGACAGGCTTCGCGTTCGGCGATTCCGCGCTCTATCTGTGCGGACAATACGGCCCGGACTTTTTCGCGGTGTCCTATACGGGCGAAACGCTGGCGAGGATCGAGCAGTTTGACCCGAATTATTACTGGGCCAGCGAAATTGAGCTTCGGGGAGAGCAGGCGCTGGTCTATCTGTACGGCGGCACGCCCAATTATGACGACCCCATGATCTTCTGCGTGGATCTGCATACATATGCGGTCAGCTCCGCAGCAGACACGGCCCCGGCGGGCCATATGACGACCCCATGATCTTCTGCGTGGATCTGCATACATATGCGGTCAGCTCCGCAGCAGACACGGCCCCGGCGGGCCAGTCGTTTGCGGAGCAGTACAGAGCGGTGCTGCTGACGTATCCGGCAGAGATCTCGGGATATAAAACGAAATATACCCTGTATGACATTGATCAGGATGGAACGCCGGAGCTCATTGTACACGAAGACGTCTCGTACTACTACATCTATTCCTTTGACGGTGAGCAGGTCATTCCGAGCGAAAAGTTCTACTGGAACTACAGCAACGGCCTGTATGCGTATGACGGAAACGGCCTCGTGGTACACGACGGGGGCCAGGGGTTCATGCGGTTCGAATACGTCGAATTTTATACCATGACAGGTCATCAGCTGGAATGGTCGGAGGAGCTCATGTCTTCGGAAAATTACACCTACAGCGAAATTCGTGAGTATCTGGATACCCTGACCCCAATCGACAATTTCATCCCGATCACGGATGATTCGTATCTGTCCAATTCGTAGGGTGCAGGCGAAAAAATGAAATGCTTCTTCCAAACGCCGGGAAAGAATGGTACAATGGGGTTGAGGTGATCACATTGCTGAAGGTTTTTCTGGTGGAGGATGAATGTGTCGTGCGGGAAGGTCTGCGCGACTGCATCGATTGGGAGCGGTACGGCTTTGAATTCTGCGGCGATGCGCCCGACGGGGAGCTTGCCCTGCCGCAGATCCGCAAGCTGCGCCCGGACATTCTGATCACGGATATCAAAATGCCGTTTATGGACGGGCTGGCGCTCAGCAAGCTCGTCTGCGCCGAGCTGCCGGAGACAAGGATCATCCTCATCAGCGGACACAACGATTTTGAGTTCGCGCAGGAGGCCATTGAGATCGGCGTGGAGCAGTACCTGCTCAAGCCCGTGACAAAGGCGTCGCTGCTGAAGACGCTGGAGGATGTCAGCCGGAAAATCGACGAGGAGCGAGAACAGAAGGACTATCTGCGCCGCTTCCAGCAGGAAGGGCCGGAATATGAGCAGTTTGCCCGCCGCAA
>OLWH01001219.1_pt1 | contig 10254 bp, 5 predicted proteins | sample 1673381 | NCBI WGS metagenome assembly OLWH01 (sample SAMEA103958110, study PRJEB25191) | human gut metagenome | reverse complement strand
AATTCATGTCCAGCACCGACGCCTTGCGGATGGCCATGAAACGCTCGACGAAGATGAAGATCGTCACGCCGCCCAGCGCCAGCAGCGGCCACATCAGCCAGCCGCCCATCGAAAACAGTTTCCAAAGTCCCATGCGGGTTTCTTCACTGGTGGCCACCGCCTCGGCAGCCTGCAAAAATGTCATCATAGTTTAAAGAAAAATTGTTATTGTTTGATTCGAGTTCTTTTTCTGCCGTTCAGTTGTTTTCGTCCTTCTTATCCATAACGGGCCGCAGGGCCGAAAGCGTATCCGCCGGCTGCCGCAGCCGCTCCTTTTCCTCGCGGGCGGCCTGCCGCCGGGCTTCGCGCCGCGCCTTGCGTTTCTTGTTGGTGAAACGCTCCCTGATACGCCTCCGCAGATCCCGGAAATTATTGAAATCCTCCTTGAAATAAATACCGATGCCGGTCTCCTGCAGCCCCTGGTTCTCGTCGAAACGGTCGATGGTCTGCGTGAAGGCCTTGGCCTTGAGCGTCCCGGCACGGTCGATCAGGTAGGTGATGTACGCCTCGCCCATGAAGTTGGACATCGAACTGTTCACAGCCTGCTTGTTGTCGATCAGGTAGTTGCCCTCGACCTCGACGAACAGGCGGTTGTTGATCAGGCTCTTCGAAAGGCCGAAGTCCACTTCGTCGCTGGTCAGTTCCGACTTGGGACGGTAGCGGATGACGATGTTGTAGTCGTCATTCGAGAGTAGGTTGCTCACCATGTTCGACACGAATTCCAGACCCGTGGCGGCCGAGACCGAGGTGCCGATGTTCGACGACGACGAACTGTTCTCGCCCATGAAGCTGTTGAACAGCAACAGGTAGGCGAACTGCGTATCGACCGTCTCGGGCGTGGTGAGGGCATTGGCGATCACGGTCTGCGTCTCGGGGTCGGTGCCGGGGACATGCACGTCGAAGGTGACGGCCGGGTTGGAAAGCCGCTCGCCGAGGTGGATGACGCACTCCACGGGCACCGAACGGTCAGCCGCGAGGTTGTCGGACGTACCCTGCAACAGGGGCTGCAACGACGCCTTGAGCTTGTAGATGGCGTTGATGTTGAGCATGGCATCCATCGGCGAGCCCGTCCACTGGATTGTGGAGCCATCCTCGATGACGAACTTCTTGTTGATGATGTTCTGCAGCGAGAAGAGGAAGCTCCCCTCGGTGATGGTATAGTCGCCGTACATCTCGAAGACGTTGGAACGGGGGTTGATCTGCAGGTTGAGCGTACCGTCGCCGCGCGCCCGGAGCGTGTTGCCCGAGACGGTGAGTTCGACCTCGACGCCCGGCCGCACGTTCAGTGCCAGCGAGATATCCATCCGGCTGCCGGCATCGGACTTCTGCTGCCGCTTGCGTTCGAACATCATCTTCTTGCGGGCGAGGTTGTCGACCGTATCGACCCTGGCCGGTTCCCTGAAGGTCACGAAGTCGGCGCTCGATATATTGGACTTGCTGGACAACGGCATGAAGAACGACGAACGGTCGTCGGTCGTGGCGGCGATATCCATCTTCACGAGCCCCTTGTCGCCCGAAATGCGGGCGGAGCCCGTGGCGTAGACCTTGCCGTAGAAAGAGTCGTTGTCCTGCGGGGTGGTGTTGAGCACCATCATCTGCCGGGGTGCGACGCGTACGTCGTAGGCGATGTTCGAGAGGTGTTGCAGGCTCAGGTCGATGTCGAAGCGCCCCTCGTTGCCCTCGGGATCGAATATCGGGACGTTCGAAGCCCGGAAGCGGTTGCCCTTGACGCTCAGCACCGCCCGGGGCATGGTGTAGGGCACCTGTGTGAAATCGACGCGCGTCGACAGCCCCGTGACGCGGATTTCGCCCGTGAGGTCGGCCTCGCGGCGCTGCCCCTGGAGCACCAGGTCGGCGGAGGCGTGCCCCCGGGTATCGGAAATGACGCCCGTGAGGATCGGGTCGAGCAGCCCCATGTCGAGGCTGTCGACATCCAGACGGGCATAGTAGCGCACCTGCGACGGAGCGTAGAAGCCCCGCACCAGCGTATCGCGCTTATGGCGGTCGGTGACGGTAACGCCCGCACGGTTGCGCAGGAAATCCCAGCGCGAGGTGAGGCGCAGCGGCGGTGCGGGTATGTCGTTGACCTGAAGGCTGTCGAGCAGGATGTCGGCCGTGATCTCGCCCGCATGGAGCGCTGATTTCATCGTCGCGGAACCGTTGGTGCGCCCCTCGAAGACGTAGCCCATGCGTTCGATGACCTGCGTGAAGGGCGCGAGGTCGAAATTGCGCAGGCGCAGCGTCACCGAATCCTCGCGGCTGCGCGAAGCGATACCGTCCAGCAGAAGTTCCTGCTCGCGGTTCATCACGAAGAACTTGTCGATCACGACCTGCGCCGTGTCAAGCTGTATCTTGTGGGCGAAAATCTGCCAGGTCTTCGAGCCGCGGGTGATGTGCGACGGCAGGATGCGCAGGTCGACGACGCGGCCGTTGGGCCCGTGCTCGTCGACGACGTCGGCCCGGACGCCCACCAGTCCGGATACCTTGCGCAGCGTATCGTTGAAGCCTGCCGAGAGCTGCACGCGCCCCTGCTTGGCGCCGCCCGTGAGCGAAAGCCCCGGCAGGTGGAGCATACCCGCATAGAGGTCTTCGGCCGAAGCGTAGACCGTGAGCGAGTCGCCCCGGTTCGAAGCGTTGACGTTGAGCCGCGTGGCCAGCATACGCTTGCGTTCGATATATTCCGAAGTCGCCTTGAGCGAAAGCTGGTCGCTCGCGGGGTTGAAAAGCAGTTGCAGCGACGAGCCGTCGGCCACCTGCAGGCCGGGCGAGATGGCGTCGGCGATCGGGTCGATATGGCGGACGTCGACCGAGAGGAGCGAAAAGTCGTTGGCCACGGCCATCCCCGATGCGCGGGGCCCCGACTCCTCGTCGCCGTGCCGCAACAGGGGGAGGTATTTCCAGGCACTGGCACGCAGGTAACGGAAGACCTCGCGGTAGCTGGTCTTGCTGCGGAACGTGGCGTCGGCAAAATCCGAGCGCAGTTCGACCAACTTGCTCCGGGCCGAGTTCTCGCCCGTGACGGTCATGCTCTTCGACGTGAGCTGCTTGTCGTTATAGCGGTAGAGGACGTCGGTGACCTGGATGCGGCCGTTCAGGTCATCGAGCGAGCGGCCGCCGGCCTTGGCGACGATATGCGCCGAAAGTTCCGAGACCGAGTCGCGGCGGTTGACATGCAGCCGGGCCAGGTCGGCACGGCGCAGATCCATCGTAAAGTCGTAACGGGGCACCGAGTCGTTGAAGTCGACCATGCCGAGGAAATCGAAATCGAGGTTGGGGTCGCGGGCCGTGATACGGCCGTCGAACTCGCGGTTGCGAAGCCGCCCGTCGAGGCGCAGCGAATCGTAGACATAGCCGTTGAAGCCCAGCTGCGTGACATTGCCCACTACATTGGCGTCGGTGACCCCCCGCCCGACGACGCCGTCGACGAAAGCCGTGAGCGTGGCGTTGCCCAGCAGGTCGCGGCGGCCGAGTAGTTCGCCCAGCCTGAGGTTGCGCGCGGCCACATCGCCCCTGACGCTGCTGCGCCCGCCGCGCAAGGGGCTCATCTGCAGGTTACAGTCAATGCCGCCCACGTCGGTCTTGGCACCCACCCGCATGTCGAACGACGAGAGCAGCCCGCGGAAACGGGCGTTGACGTCGATGTCGCCCGAATTCCCGAGGATCGCGACCAGCTTGTCGGAAAGCGCACGGCCGCCGATGCCCGCAGCCAGGGCGTCGATGGATTCGGCCGTGGAGGTCAGGCGCGGAATCGTCAGGTCGAAATGCGTCGTGCGGATGTCGGGCAGCCCCCTGACCGCGGCATCGGCCGTGAACCACGTCCCCTGGCCCACCTGTAGGCTCCTGACCTTGCCCGTGAAGTCGGAGACGACGCCCGCGACATCGATGTCGATATTGCTGAAAACGGTATGCCACCCGCGGAGCCGCGGGGCGAAATAGGCGATGTCGTCCGTGGAGACGGTGCTATTGCGCAGCTTGCCGTCGATGCGCACCTCGCCCAGGAAATCCTTGTAGCCGGCCCACGAATCGCCGACGAGCGAAATGTAGGGGATGTCGACGTTCGAACGGGGCGTGACGACGGAGGTATCCTCGAAGCCCAGCGCACCGTTGGTCAGGTAGAAACGCCCCGAGAAATGGTCGAGCACGAAGCCGCTGCGCTCACGTGCCGACATGGCCTCGATGGTGGTGTAGATCGACTGCCCGTCGATGGTGAAGTCGCTGACGTGCGCCGTGATGCCGTAGAGGTGCATATGGCCGAAGTCGATGCCGAATTCGGGATCGCGCCTCGTGAGCCGCTCCAGACAGAGATCCATGCCTTCGATGGAAGCCTTGCGCAGCGACAGGCGGAAATTGCCCTTCCGGGGCTTGTCGGGGTCGCTGATGCGGTTGACGATCTGCTTGATGTTCATCTCCCCCTCGGGGGTCTCGCGCAGGTAGAGCTTCGCCCCGCTGATCTCGCCGCGGCTGAACACCACCCCGCCGCCGAAAATGCCCAGCCCCGTGATGTAGGCGTCGAGGCTGCCGACGTAGAGCAGCGTGTCGCGCTGGTAATCCTCGACGTAGAAACCCTTGACCTTGACCTTGCTGAAAAGCCCGATGTCCACGCGGTCGATGCTCACGGTGGTTTCGAGCTTCCTGGATACCATGCGCACGGCTTTCTGTACCACGTAGTTCTGCACGGCGGGAATATCGAGCAGCAACGAAAGCACCATGGGCAGAATTATCAGCAACAAAACCGCTACCGAGAACACCTTTCCCAATATTTTTATACCTTTGCGCATTGATAGGTCGTTATAACCTGCAAATTTAACTAAAATAGTTAAAAAAAACGAAAAACCGGATGGATATTACAATTCTCGGCATCGAATCCTCGTGCGACGATACGTCGGCTGCCGTGATCCGCAACAACCTGCTGCTGTCGAACGTGATCGCCTCCCAGGCCGTGCACATTAAATACGGCGGCGTGATCCCCGAACTGGCTTCGCGGGCGCACCAGCAGAACATCATACCGGTGGTCGACACGGCACTCCGAGAGGCCGGGCTCACCGTCGGGGAGATCGATGCCATCGCCTTCACGCGCGGCCCCGGGCTGCTGGGTTCGCTGCTCGTCGGGGTATCGTTCGCCAAGGGGCTCTCGGTGGCGCACGACATCCCGATGGTCGAGGTCAACCACCTGCAGGGGCATATCCTCTCGCACTTCATCGACCTGCCCGACCGCGAACTGCCCCATCCCGGCTTCCCGTTCCTCTGCCTGCTGGTCAGCGGCGGGCATACGCAGATCGTACGCGTGGATTCGCCGCTCGATATGGAGATCATCGGCACGACGATCGACGACGCCGCAGGCGAAGCGTTCGACAAATGCGCCAAAGTCATGGGCCTGCCCTACCCCGGCGGCCCGGTGATCGACCGCCTGGCAAAGGAGGGCAACCCCAAGGCGTTCCGCCTGGCACACCCCCATGTCGACGGCTACGACTATTCGTTCTCGGGGCTCAAGACCTCGTTCCTCTATATGCTGCGCGACGCCGTGGCCGGCGACCCCGATTTCATCGAGCGCAACAAGGCCGACCTCTGCGCGTCGCTCCAGAGCACGATCGTGGAGATCCTGCTCGACAAACTGGTACGGGCGTCGAAGGACACGGGCATCCGCGACATCGCCATCGCCGGGGGCGTATCGGCCAACTCGGGACTGCGCAACGGCATCGTCGAGCAGGGCCTCAAGCGCGGCTGGCGCACGTTCCTGCCGGAATTCAAGTTCACGACCGACAACGCCGCGATGATCGCCATGGCAGGCTACTACCACTACCAGCACGGCGACTTCTCGTCGCTCGACGTGTCGCCCGTGGCACGGCTCGAAGAGCTGTAATGCGGCCGGGAAGATGAAACGGCTCGCGGCATTCGTGCTGCTCCTGGCGGGGATCGGCAGTGCATACGCCGGCGACGGCGATGCGGAGCGGCTTCGCGCATGGCGCGCCGGGGAAAAGGTCTCGGAAGAAGCGGTGGCGGAATACGGCATCGACCGCTGTTTCGCCAGTTCGGAGATCGGCGACGCACTCTTCGCGCGCATGTACGGCAAATCCTACAAGCCGGACTGCACCGTCCCCCGCTCGGAGCTCCGCTACCTGCGGGTGCTGCACCGCAACCTCGCAGGCGAAACCCTGCTGGGCGAACTGGTCTGCAACGAGGCCATAAGCGGCGACCTGCTGGAAATCTTCCGGATGCTCTACGACGCGGCCTACCCCATCGAACGCATGGTGCTGATCGACGAATACGACGCACAGGACGGCCCTTCGATGCGGGCCAACAACTCTTCGGCATTCAACTTCCGGTTCATCGCGGGAACCGGAGTGCTCTCCAACCACAGCCGGGGCATGGCCGTCGACATCAACCCGCTCTACAACCCTTATGTCAAAACGAACGGCGGCCGCACGGTCGTCGCCCCCGCGGAAGCTGCCCCATATGCCGAACGGAAGCGGGATTTCCCCTACAAGATCGCCGAGGACGACCCCTGCTGCCGGGAGTTCCTGCGCCACGGGTTCACCTGGGGCGGCCACTGGAAAAGCCTGAAGGACTACCAGCATTTCGAGAAAAAGCAATAGCCGCCCGGAAGCCTCAGCACTGCGCAGGGAGGCCGCCCGCGGTTATTTCGGGAGGGCAACGATCGATTCGGGAGCGCTCCCGGGTATTCCGGGACAGCATCCGGCCAGTTCGGGACAACACAAAGGCTCCCGACCTCGAAAGGTCGGGAGCCTTTTTTCCTCCGGGCATCCCCGGATTTTCCGGAGACCGGATTATTTTACGCCGAAGAGTTTTCCCTTCAGCGAAAAATTGTCGTACTCGGCTTTGAGCGAAGCCATCAGATCGCGCACCGACTGGATCTTTTCGGCCCGCCATGCGTTGGCGCCGCAGAAGGCATAGCCGTTCTGCAATTTTCCCTTGAAGGCGTTGTAGAGCGCCAGCATGATGCAGTAAGGGCTGTGCGTCACGTCGCACGTCTTGATGCAGTCGAACGGGCAGTTCTTGGGGCGTTTCAACCCCTCCTTCACCCGGTCGAGGAACGAGCTGTGGATGGCCCGCCCCGGCATGCCCACGGGGCTCTTGATGATCTCGATATCCTGCTGCGTGGCGTCGAGGTAGCTCTGCTTGAAGGCCGGGTCGGCATCGCACTCGTCGGTCGTGACGAAGCGGGTGCCCATCTGCACGCCCTCGGCGCCCAGCGACATGATGCGGTAGATATCCTCGCCGGTATAGATACCGCCGCCGGCGATGACGGGGATATGGCAGCCGTGCTCGGCCTCGAACGCATGTACTTCGGCGACGATTTCGGGGACGATGCTCTCGAGCGCATAGTGCTCGTCGACAAGCTGCTCCTCCTTATAGCCGAGGTGGCCGCCCGCCTTGGGGCCTTCGACCACGATGGCGTCGGGAATGTACTTATATTCTGCAAACCATTTCTGGCACAGCAGTTTCGCGGCGCGCGCCGACGATACGATGGGTGCCAGTTTGGTTTTGGCTCCTTCGGTAAGGAACGACGGCAGGTTGAGCGGCAGCCCGGCGCCCGAGAAGATGATGTCCGCCTTCTCGGCGATGGCGGTTCTGACCATGTCGGCGAAATTGGACATGGCGACCATGACGTTCACGCCGACGATGCCTTTCGTGGCCTCGCGGGCCTTTTTCAGTTCCTGTTTCAGCCCCCAGATCGAGGCCGTACGGTAATCTTTCGAATAGTCTTTGTAAATCACTCCCAGGCCGGCCGACGAAATGACGCCGATGCCGCCCTGGTCGGCAACGGCCGAAGCCAGCCCTGCGAGCGATATGCCTACGCCCATACCGCCCTGCACGATGGGGACGGGAGCGAGCAAATTTCCGATTTTCAATGCTTTCATTTTGTTGTGGATTAGTGCAAACCTAATTAACCGCACCAAAGGTACGAAAAACAAAACGGAACACACCATATCCCATACGAATTAATTGTTAATTCTCTGCCGGGCGGCGCCGGAACCGTCGGGAAGGCACGGGCGGAGGATGCAGCGCCCCGTCATGCCGCCGGGGAGCGGGAATTACAGGAACCGGGCGCGGTTGCGGCCGGGGGCTTCGCGCTCGACGATACCGGTCACCACGTCGGCGGCATCGTGCCAGCGGTTGGCGCGGAACCGGCGGCGGTAGGTCGTCAGGTGGGCGTAGAGCTCCGGCCAGCGCAGGTTCCAGCCCCGGGGAAAGCGCACGAGGTGCAGCGCCGTGGCCGAATTGGAGAGGATGCGCGCCTCTTTGTTGGCGCCCTGGTGGAACCATTCGATGCGCACGGAGGGTGCCAAAGCCTGCAGCGAGCGTGCAAAACCGCGGCCGCCGTTATTGCTTTCGACGGCCGCCTGCCGCGTATCGGAGCGCAGGAGCATCCCGGCCACGAGCGGCTCGGTGACCTCCATCGGTTCGCGCGAATAGACGGCATCGGTAATGTAGACTACCCCGTCGGCATCGACTGCATACGAGAGCGAACAGAGGTAGTCGTCGCCCGTATCGGCCGTATCGGTATAGTTGGCGCGGCGGACGATCTCGTGCGGCAACTGGTCGTACTCGGCGAAGTTCAGCCCGTAGAGCAAACCCTCGCGGGACGAGGGATGCCCCTGGTACATACTTTCGAATTGCAGCGGGTCGAGCCGCCGTTTGGCTTCGAGCAACGCACGCCCCTGCTGCCCTTCCCACAACGCCTCGCCCGGGACACGGGGGTCGACCTCGGTGGGCGGCGAGGCCTTGAGCGCCTCGAAATTCAGGTGCAGCCACGTGTCGGGGGACAGCCCGTCGAGCTGCGCCCAGCGGGTGAACTCAACGACGGGTTCACGCGCGGCGAGCGTGCCGATAAGGTCTTCCTCGTGCCAGCGTGTGAAGACGATCAGTTCGCGCGAGGCGTTGTGCATGCGCGTCCGCACGACCGAGGTATACCACTCCCAACAGTTGGCGCGGACGATGGGCGAATTGGCTTCGAGGGCATCCTTGTAGAGGTCGTCGAGGATGAAGCAGTCGACGCGGTTACCCGTGAGCGAGCCTTCGCGCCCGACGGAGAGCAGTCCGCCGCGGCGGCCGATGACCTCCACTTCGTCGGCCGTACGGATATAACCGGGCGGTTTCGCACCCTGTTTGATGGTCGTGGCGGGAAAAAGCGCGGCATATTCGCGCGATTCGACGATGCGCTGCACGCGGCGGTTGAATTTCGAAGCCAGCGCCCCGGAATAGGAGGCGATCGCAACGCGCAGGTCGGGATCAAGCCCCAGCACGTAGGCCGGAAGCAGTGTCGTCGCGCCGACGCTCTTGCCGTGCTGGGGAGGCATGGTGACGATCAGACGCCGGATGCGCCCGGCCGCAAAAGCCTCCAGCACACGGTAATACGCCCGGTGGAAGGGTTGCAGCTCGAGGAAGGGATAGACCGCCAGCGCGAATGCGCCGAACGAAGGGGGCACACCCGCGACGGAGGGAAGAGCCCCGGACGGCCCGGCTCCATCCGTGCAGATCGCCCCGTACCCGGGCACGGCGGGCCGGCCGGCAATGGCACCTTGGGCGGGGGAAACAGGCCGGACGGGCACAGCTGGAAGGCCGGGTGTGACGGGCTGACCGGAGGCGACGGAAATATCGCCGGGAACGGACTGATCGCAGGGAACCGATTGGGCGCAGGGAACGGAAGATCCCGAGGGATCGGGCTGGCCGGGTATAGCGGGCTGGCCGGGCGCGGCGCGAAGGCCGGGGAAATCGGGATCGAGGATGGCGGCAGGTACGAAAACCTCTGCGGAAGGAATTTCCGCAGAGGCCGGGTCGGTTTTAACAGACATTGGTTTGATTTTTGAACCCTATGCGCGGCGCCGCGGCGGGAGGTTCGGAAGAAAATGCCGTTCCGGCGGCTGCGCCGGGCCCGGAGGGATGGCCGGAACGGATGAAGCGGATTACACGCAGCGCTTCAGCTCGGAGAAGTCGAAGTCGTTGAGCACTTCGCCCCCGGCTTGCGTGGTGTGGAATTCCCACCAGACGGGCACGAGATCCGTAACAGGGTGCTGCACCCCTTCGGGCAGCGGATTGGTTCCGGCCGGGACATGCATCCCGATGCGGACGCCCTTCGCGGCAGCCTGCCGGCAGATTTCACGGTAGATGGGATTCATCGCGGCCGTATCGGCGAGGTTGGCGCCGCGCGGCGAAAGTACATATAGGTCGAGGTCCAGCTGCCCGAGCATCGTG
>OLWH01001215.1_pt1 | contig 10281 bp, 8 predicted proteins | sample 1673381 | NCBI WGS metagenome assembly OLWH01 (sample SAMEA103958110, study PRJEB25191) | human gut metagenome | reverse complement strand
GAATATTTTATCACAAGAAGAATTGTGGGAAAGAGAAAGGAAGCTTCTGGAAAGAAGGAAGGAATTGCACTATCAATGTACCTTGAGTTTGGAGAAGAAACGGATATTTTTCGAGTGGGAATACCGTCAGCGGTATATGGTGCATATGTAAGTCGAGAGGAAAGTACATATCACTCCTTTATGGAGGATCGCCTGACAGGAGTGATGCTGCTTTTATTTGATGAGGATCATAAGAAATCAACGGTTGTGCAGAAGATGAACCCTGCAAAATATATAGAAAAGGAAGAGCGGAAACGTGGAGAGGGCAGGTACCTGCATAAAACAGAGACTACGTCCATAGGGTATGGCTTCGGGGAAGCAGCTTATGTAAAACTCTGCTGGCCTTATGAGGAACGGGAAAAAAGTGTGGCGCTTGATTCAATGGAGACTCCTGCACAGGCATTCTATCCGTTGGAGGAGGAACAGATAGAACTTGTTTTGGAATACAGGGTGGCACACAAAGAATGCAAAACCTTTACGGATGGTCTGTATCAGGAATATCAGGAACTTTCGCGGCGGCTTGTGAAGAGAGGAGAGAAGACAGTGCGCTTGCCTTTTTCTAGGGAAGAGGGAATACAACTCCGAAGAAAGTGTGTAGGCAGAACTTACCGGGAATTTGGTCCGGATGGAGCGGGTTTTTTCTTCGATTTCGACCCTGAATATGGGTATGAGTCGGAACCTTCCGGATTCGGGACGTCTTTCCACACGATTCCACATAAGACTTACACGCATATTCTGGAATACGGATTTACCGGACGTCAGCTTAATATTGCGCTTGATCTGGCAATGCATAGTGAGGACTATTTCAGGAAAGCTGAGAGGGTCATAGATTTCTTTGTGAATTACTGTATAACGGAAAATGGGTGGGTGTACTCATTGTACGAAAAGGGAGCGCCCTTTGCGTCCTTCGGAGATGCTTCAGCGCCTCGGTTGCACTATATGTACTACGAAAAATGTAAGGGCAATTATTTGAGAACTATGACAGAGCCAATGCTGGATTTGTTGGAGGCATATCTTTGGTATCGGAAAAAAGGAGTAAAAAAGGAAAAGTGGCTGGAGAGCGTTATACGCTTTGCCAATTTTCTGTTAGAGAAGCAGAATGCGGATGGCTCCTGGTGTCGGGCTTATTCCATGACCGGAGAGCCAGTGTATATGAATGATCGGGAGGACTACACTACGGAAGAAAATGACAGAGGGAGAAAAGCTTCTACGATTATTCCGGTAATGTTTTTGTGTGCGCTGGCAAACTGCCTGGGCGAGGAAAAATACCTTCAATCGGCTAAAAAAGCGGGCAATTATGCATTGGAGCATGAGGTGAGATGGGAACTTTACCAAGGCGGAACCATGGATAATCCCAATGTCGTGGATAAGGAGGCCTCCCAATATATGATGGCAGGTCTGTATCATCTCTACCAGATGACAAAGTCTCCAGAATATCTGGAAGGGGCACTGTGCGCTGCCAAGCAGTTTGTTACATGGAATTATATCTGGAACGCACCTATGAGAAAAGGAAATATTCTTTTTTCCAGAGGATTTTGTACGAAGGGAATGGGAGCCATTAATTCCATCTGGTGCGGTGGTGTGGTTGACATATACTCGCTCTTCCATATCCGGGAGCTATACTTGCTTGGGAAAGAAGCAGAGGAATCATTTCTTATAGAAATGGCAGAAGATATCAGCATTGCAACCCAACAGATTCTGTCATGGTCTGGAGATACCATGGGCTTTTGCGATAGTGGCATGCAGCCGGAGGGATTTGGAATCTGCCCTCAGGGAATGGATGAGGGAATGATTGAAAAGGGAGATATCTGGGGAACTCTGGGTTGGATCTACTCAGCTGGAATCTCAGGAATGGAGCGGTATTTGAAGGTGATAACATAGAGGCTGTTCTCTGTCCAGGCGCCGGACAGAATAGTATGATAAAAGAAAGCAAAAACAAAAGGAGGATTTACTATGAAGAGAAGAATTACAAGCATGCTGCTTGCAGCGGCAATGACCATTACTATGCTGACAGGATGTGGCAGTCAGGGGAAAGAAACAGAAAAAACAGATACGGGTGCAATTGTATTGGACATGTATCATAGCTGGAGCACCGACAGCGAAAGAGGAGCGGCTTTGGACAAACTGATACAGGAATTTAATAAGGAATATGAGGGAAAGATTGAAGTAAAAGTTACAATTAATCCCGATTTCCCAGCATATCAGGAAAAGGTAAAAACCATGATTTCCACTGACACAACGCCGGATATTTTTCATTATAATTTTAATCCTAACGATTTATCGAGACAGAAGTCAGGAAAACTGATGGACTTTTCGGAATATATGGATGACGAGTGGAGAGCTAGATTTGGAGAGGGAGATCTTGAAAATCTGACCATAGACGGAGAGATTACATCTATTCCTTTTGAAAAGGCAGGAGCAGTTTTCTATTATAATAAAGAAGTATTTGAAAACCTGGGACGAGCTTTTGGAGGCGTGCAAAAAGATTAAAGACAGCGGTGTGACACCAATTTCCCTTTACACGGCAGATGATGCATGGTATACCTGTAATCTGTTTACATATCTTGCGGCAGGCTATGCAGGTGTGGATGCACTGAACAAGGGCGGCGATATCAATACTGAACAGATGAAGGCGGCAGCTGCAAAGCTGAAAGAGTTCTGGAATTATACGACAGGAGATGCTATAGGAGCAAACTATTCTGTGGCAATGAATAATTTTGCATCTGGTAAGACTGCGATGGTAATTGACGGACCTTGGCTGATTGGCTCTCTTGGTAACGATATCAAGGATAAGATTGGAATTGCTCAGGCGCCTACTTTTGGAGACGGAACCGTATCTGAAAATTATGTGATTACAGATGCACAAACACCATGGGCAGCTGCAAAGACAGATGATAAGGAAAAGGCGGAGGCTATCGTAACCTTTATGAAATACATTACTTCTGAGGAAAGTGTAAAGCAACTTACCCTGGAAGGGGCGGTGTTCCTTTCTCCGAAGCTTGATATGGAAGATCCAGATGTACAGGGAACAGGCGGGCTTCTGGGAGAATACCTCGCTCTGAACGCGAACGCTGAGGAGAGTACCGTAAATATCCAGAGAAACTTAAGCACAGCAGCCAATTCGAAGCTGCCGTCCCTGTTGGAAGAGCTTGCCCTTGACAGGCTCACGCCGGATGCATTCATTGAACAGCTTGCGGCAGAAAATAAGTAGATAACCCAAGGAAAGAGAAGGAGCGTGTACTATGAAAGGACAACAAAGACTGTTGTATTTACTTCCCGCCTGTATATTGGTGTTTGCCTTTTTCCTATTCCCATTGGCTTATCTTTCCTATATAAGTTTTTTTGAGTGGGATGGTTTAGGACCAAAGACATTCGTGGGATTTGAGAATTTTGAATATGTGTTTTCGGATCCGATTTTCCGGACAGCAGTGAAAAACACGATTGTGTGGCTTTTATCGGCACTGCTCCTTCATATCCCTTTTGGGCTTTTGTTGGCACTTTTGCTGAATCGAAAACCAAGAGGGTGGAAGGTATTTCGGGTAATGTATTTTATACCTAATGTGATCTCAACCACAGCCATTGCATTTTTGTGGTATTTTATTTACCATGTGGACGTAGGACTTTTGAACAATATGTTGAATGCGGTAGGGTTAAAGAAACTGACCCATGCATGGCTTAATGATCCAACAACAGCTCTGTGGTGCAATCTGGTTCCATTTGTCGTGTATGTGGGGTTGACGATGATTATCTTTATGACGCAGCTTTCGACGATACCGAAAGAACTTTATGAGGCAGCGGTCGTAGATGGAGCAACCAGCCTGCAGGTGGATCTTAAGGTGTATCTGCCATTACTGAAACCAGCGTTTATCACGAATATTATGTTGAATCTGGCATTCTGTCTACGTACCTTTGAGTATCCGTTTTTAATGACGGGAGGAGGACCGGCAAACAGCACCATGAATCTGTCGCTTTATATTTATAAAGAGATGGTGGGAGCAAATCGGTATGGCATTTCCATGGTAGCAGGTCTTGTGACAGTATTTATGGGATTGATTGTAATGGTATTCGTCAATATTCTGCAGAGAGAAAGGAGGAACTGCCATGCATAAGAAGAAAATAACACCAACGGGAGCATTGCTTTATGTATTTCTGACGGTTGTACTGGTATTTATGATGATTCCGTTTGTCTGGCTTCTGATTTCCTCTTTGAGACCGAATGCAGATTTGTTCAATGAACCATTTGCAGTGCCCAAAACGTTGTCCTTTGAAAATTTCCGGGCGGTTATGGAGAGCCATCCCATGCTTTTGTACTTTGCAAATTCGGTTGCCATTGCAACGATTGCCACGGTAATAGCTGTTGGGGCGGCTACGCTTGCCGCCTACGCTATGCAGCAGAGATTTTTAACAAGGAAGAGTCTGACGGTATTATTTTCCATGTGCCTTTTTATTCCTACCAATGCATTTATGGTGCCATATTATGTTATGATTAATAAAATAGGACTGTACGATAATGTACTCGGAATTGCCTTAGTATATGCGGGAGTGAATCTGCCTATGAGTTTTATGGTAATTAAGGGCTATATGGATACGATTCCGGGTGAACTTTTGGAGTCAGCAAAGATTGATGGAGCTACTGCAGGACAGTCTTTCTGGAAGATTATTCTTCCGGTATCGAAGCCGGGAATTGTGACTGCATGTATCTTTCTGGTCATCAATTCATGGAACGAACTCCTTTTTGCAAACCTGCTGAATCAAAGTGACTCTTCCAGAACCATTCAGGTGGCGATCCGGTCGTTCCTTACGACTTTTGAGGCTAATTATGCATATGCTTTTGCAGCTATGGTAATTTCTATACTGCCTACAATTATTATCTATGCATTGCTGACAGATCGGATTATCGGAGGTATGACTGCAGGCGCAGTAAAGGGATGATTGCAATGAAAATCATGATAGTAGAGGATGAGGAAAATATAAGAGATGGCATTAGAAATCTCGTAGACTGGAATCAGGAGGGGTTTGAAGAACCCCTGCTGTTTTCCAGTGCTGTGGAGGCGCTTGTGTTTTTAGAGACAGAGACAGTGGATGTGGTGCTGACGGATCTCTATATGCCGGTGCTGAATGGAATTGAATTTATCCGTATGCTACGAGAGCAGAACCAAGTGTGCGAGGTAATTATTCTGACAGGACACGAACGTTTTGAACTTGCCAGAGAGGCCATTGCATTAGGAGTAAAGCAGTATCTGCTAAAGCCGGTGACGGGGCAGACGCTTTTAACAGAACTGCACAAAGTCAGCCGGGAAATTCAAGAGCGGATGAGGTTAAAGGACTGGGTCGATATTGCGAAGAAAAAGCTTCATGACTATCTTCCGGTCATTCAGAATCAGTTTTGGAATGATCTTTTGTTAGGAAATTTAATTGAACTGAAGAAAATTAAGGAGAGAGCGCATTCCGGAGTCGGAAATGACCTGCCTTGCGGTGCAAAGGAAGGGGGAACAGCTGGAAAGAGACAGGATCACCAGAGAAATGGCGCTTCGGGAACTTACAGAAGAAATATTAGGGGAAAAATATTTGGGTGCTCTTTTTTATAACGGAATGGAGATGGTGATATGCAAGGGACGGATTTCTAGAGACTATGTGGAGATTCTGAATGAGTCTGTCAAGCATAATTTCGGCTATTCTATTTCAATTGGAGTAAGCACGGCACAAAAAGATGCGACAAATCTGAGAAATCTGGCAAGAGAGGCGATGGATGCGGTGCAGTCCATTCATGAAGAGGATGTAATATCTTATATCTATTACCGGGATATTGAAAATAAAAAGAAGGAAAGGGTGGAATACCCGTACGAGGAGGAACGAAGGATTTTACATGAGATTCGATTCCAGAGGCTTCCAGACAGGAACTTGCTTCGGAAATTTTTAGAAAAGCTTCTTCCTCCCCGGTATTCGGTGGAAAAGTCTAAAATGCTGCTTTTACAGTTCCTTTTAGCACTTGTACGGATGGCAGATGAACTAGAGATAGATGTTGCGACGGAGTTTGGAAAAGCGGAAGCAAGCATTGAGAGTCTGCAGAAGGTGGAAGAAGCATTGGAGAGAATGATCACAAGAATGGTCAGTGAGAAAGAGAAAATGTCCAGAAGATATACAGAGATTCTTGTACAGTCGGCAAGAAACTATATTCAGGAGCATTTTGCTGACGAGGAGCTTTCGGCCGGAAAAATAGCAGAAGCAGTGGGAGTGACACCTAATTATCTGTCCAGAATTTTTAAGAGTATTACAGGAGATACCTGTGTCAGTTTCCTGGGCAAGGTAAGATTGGATGAGGCAAAGAAACTTTTGCGTGACTCTTCATTTAAAAGCTATGAGGTGGCGGAGGCGGTGGGGTACAAGAATCCTAATTATTTTGGTGCTATGTTTAAAAGATATACCGGGTATACACCGAAGGAGTACCGGGAGGCTTCGTATGAAGATAAGAATTAAGTCTGTCAAAAGCAAGATAATCGTTTTCTTTATCGGTCTGGCAGCGTTCCAGATCTGTGTGATGGCAGGGTTTGCCAAATTGCAGTTGGAGCCATCCATTGTGAGTATGTATTCAGAACATTTAGAACGATTTGCAGATGTGGCGTTAACAGAAACGACACAGGAGACGGAGAAGATAGAACGTTATATGGTAAATATCATCGGTGATGCCCAGATTCAGGATTTCCTCCGCAGAGCGGACGAGGAGCAGAGTGCAGAACTGCCGCCGGTGTTGTCTACAGAACTTCGCAACCGGATTCTTAGCTATACAGATTACGATAATATTATTACGGCAATATATCTCGTGGATAATTATGGAAGGATTTACAGTAATCTTGGGAAAAGCCCTATGCAGACCTTTATGAACCGCAATCAGGAGTTGAAAGACAGGAAGGAGGAGTCTGCTGTCTGGTATGGAGGGGAAAATGGAAATACCATAACGGTGTACCGGAACGTCAATAATAACACCACAGATCTCACACAAAAGATCGGAGCGTTGTGTATTTTTATAGACCGCAAGATGTTTCAGGAACGCATTGATGATCTGATGATGGAAGAAGAACAGCATTATGTTCTGGAAAATGAGGAGCGGCACCTAAAGATTTCTTCAGATCAGGATGAGACAGAAGAAAGGGACAGTATTGTGGTGATGAGAACGGATGGCAGGTGGGGGCTGAGAACCTGGATTGAAAAGGATATCATTTACCGACCGGTGAAGATGATGATGCGGATCCTGCTAGCAGAACTTTTTGCACTGCTTCTGGTGAGTATTGCTCTGGTGGTATTTCTGTCAGAACGGATTACAAGACCAATACGTAAGCTTACTATTGCCATGAAGGAAATTGGAGCGGGAAATATTGATACGGTGGTATTAGATGAGGGGGAGGATGAACTAGGGCTTCTTGCAGCAACCCTGAACCGAATGTCAAAAAGCATCAAAAAGCTCATGGAGCAGATTCATGAGGATGAGAAACAGAAACGATATCTGGAGCTAAAGGCTATGCAGTATCAGATTAATCCTCATTTTCTCTATAACACACTGGACTCTATTGCCATGTCTGCCAGAAGAAATCAGGATAGGCAGAGTGAGGAAATGACCCATGCTCTGGCTGAATTTTTCAGAATCGGACTAAGCCACGGAGCGGAATATGTAACAGTGGAAATGGAGGTTCGGTATGTAAAAGCCTACCTTGAAATTCAAAATATGCGATTTCCCGATTTATTGACATGGGAGTGCAGTATAGAACATGGACTTGAGGAGATAAAAATTTTAAAATTTATTTTGCAGCCGCTGGCGGAGAATAGTATTTATCATGGCTTTCGTGACTCGGGAGAGTGCGGTCACATAGAGATTCGTGTATATACCAGCGGAAAAAATCTGCAACTTTGTGTATCCGATAATGGAATTGGAATGATGCCGGAACAACTGGAAATTCTAAAAAGCAGGATGGCTTGGAAACAGATGACAGAACAGAGTATTCAGGAGGGGGGATTTGGGCTGCAGAATGTACAGCAGAGATTGCAGCTTGTGTATGGTACGAAAGCCGGACTTCACATAGAAAGTGAGTGGGAGGAAGGCACCAGGATCACGGTAGTGATTCCGGATATAATAAAAACACATTCAGAAAAGGAAGGGAGTGTTTGATATGGAAAAAGCAAGACCGGTTTCGTTGAAAGAGATACGTATTAGGGATAACTTTTGGGATAAATATCGGAGACTTGTAAGGGAGGAGATTCTGAAATATCAGTGGTGCGCTATGAATGATCAGATTGAGGGCGCGCCTAAAAGTCATTGTATTGAAAATTTCCGCATTGCAGCAGGAGAAAAACAGGGAGAGTTTTACGGGGCTGTGTTTCAGGACTCAGATGTGGCTAAATGGCTGGAAGCGGTAGCATATACATTGGCAGAGAAACCGGATAAGGAACTGAAGAAACTGGCAGACAGTGTAATTGAACTGATCGGTAGGGCACAGGAGCCGGATGGGTATTTTAATACATATTTTATTCTGAAAGAGCCGGGACAGCGGTTTAGAAACTTAAGAGAAGGGCATGAACTATATACTTTGGGGCATATGATTGAAGCGGCAGTGGCATATAAGCGGGCGACTGGTGAAAAACGGTTTCTGGAGATTGTACAGAAGATGGCGGATCTGGTGGCAAATACTTTCGGAGTGGAAGAGGGAAAACGCATGGGAATGCCTGGGCATCAGGAAATTGAGCTGGCTCTTATGAAACTTTATGAGGAAACGGGTAAAGAGAGCTATAAGGAACTGGCAAAATATTTTATTGATGTACGTGGCTGTGGAAATAGAAATTATTTTCTGGAGGAGATGAAACAAAAGGACGTAAAACGTATTTTTCCGGAGCTTAACGACTATCGTCCGGAATATTCACAGTCTCACCTTCCGGTGCGCAAACAGCGCACGGCGGAAGGACATGCAGTGCGGGCAGTTTATATGTATGCGGCAATGGCAGATATTGCAGCGGAATATGATGATGAAGAGCTGCTTGGCGCGTGTGAGACGTTATGGAATAATATGGTGCATAGACGGATGTATGTGACAGGAGGAATCGGATCATCCGGGATTTTGGAACGCTTTACTGCGGATTATGATCTTCCTAACGATTATAATTACTGTGAGTCCTGTGCATCTATCGGACTGGCGTTTTTTGCGCGGCGCATGATGCAGATTACAAAAAAAGCAAAGTATGTAGAGGTGATGGAACGGGCTTTGTACAATACGGTTCTTGCAGGTATTGCAATGGATGGAAAGAGTTTTTTCTATGTCAATCCGTTGGAAGTATGGCCACCGAGCTGTATGGAGCGAACCTCCAAAGAGCATGTGAAAAGTGTAAGGCAAAAGTGGTTCGGAGTAGCATGCTGCCCGGCCAATATTTCAAGAACGCTTGCGTCATTGGGAGAATATATTTATGCCTGTGAGAAAGATACTATCTATGTGAATTTGTTTATAGGAAATGAGACGCAGATTACAGTGGGAGAACAGAAGGTTCACCTGTCATTGGAGACTGACTTCCCGTGGAAAAATCAATTCAAAATCAACGTTTCCGGCGTGAAGGAAAGCGTACAGCTTGCAGTTCGTATCCCAGAATATGCGCAGGATTATAAAATTTTCTGCGAGGGAAGGGAGCAGTTTTACAAGGAAAAAGATGGATATGCCTACATAACCTGTGAAAAGAACGGAAGGTATGAAGTTCAGTTTGTTTCAGAGCCACGCTTTGTGAGGGCAAATCCAAAAGTAAGAGCAGATGAAGGAAAGGTCTGTGTGATGTGGGGACCACTGGTATATACAGTAGAGGAGACGGACAATGGAGAAAATCTTCAGGCTCTTTACATAGATACTGCCAAGCCGGTAAAAAAAAGTGAAAAAGAGGAATTTCCAATGTTGATTGCAGCAGGAAAGCGTATATGTGAAAGCGGTTGGGGCGAGGAAGAACTTTATGGAAGTCATCCTTTGGAATTTGCAGAAACAGAGATTACGTTGGTACCTTATGCTTATTGGGGTAACCGGGAAAACGGGGAGATGGCAGTGTGGTTGAAGGAGTATCTGTCTGATAGAAATAATAAGTAAAAAAGGATATGTTCCACTTGATATACTACCCTCATAATAGGACAATGAAATATAAAAGTCCTATATGAGGGCAGTTTCATGTCCAGAAAAAGTAAGATAAGTCCAATATAAAAGGTCAAAATAGTTGAGCAATAGT
>OLWH01001214.1_pt1 | contig 10292 bp, 7 predicted proteins | sample 1673381 | NCBI WGS metagenome assembly OLWH01 (sample SAMEA103958110, study PRJEB25191) | human gut metagenome | reverse complement strand
TATGCTCTGCTTATTTCTTCATGGCCAGCGCCTGCTTGACCTTGGCGATGATGCCGTCGGCATTGACGCCGTAGGCGTCGAGCACCAGCGGGGCCTTGCCGCTGCGGCCAAACTCGTCGTTGACGCCGTGGCGGACGACGGGCACGGGGTAATTCTCGCTCAGATATTCGGCGACTGCCGCGCCAAAACCGCCGAGGACGTTGGCCTCTTCGGTGGTGACGATCGCGCCGGTTTCCTTCGCGGCCTTCAGAACCAGCTCGGTGTCGAGCGGCTTGATGGTGTGCATATCGATGACGCGGGCGGAGATGCCCTCGGCGGCCAGCTTTTCGGCGGCGGCCAGCGCCATCTGCACGTTCATGCCGACCGCGATGATGGTCACGTCGGTGCCGTCGCGCAGCGTTGCGCCCTTGCCGAGTTCAAACCTGTAGCCGGGGATGGAATCCGTGACCGTTTCGACGGCCAGACGGCCCAGACGCATATAGGCCGGACCCTCGTAGTTGACCAGCGCCTCAACGGCCAGCCGCATCTCGTTGCCGTCGCACGGGCACAGGACCAGCATACCGGGGATGGCGCGCATGATGGCAAAATCCTCGATGCACTGGTGCGTCGCGCCGTCTTCGCCGACGGACAGACCGCCGTGGCTGCCGACGACCTTGACATTCAGGTGCGGGTAGGCAACGGAGTTGCGGACCTGCTCCCAGGCACGGCCGGCTGCGAACATGGCGAACGTGTTGACGAAGGGCTTGAAGCCGCACAGGCTCATACCGGCGGCGACGCCGACCATATCGGCCTCGGCGATGCCCATATCAAAAAAGCGTTCCGGGCAGGCGGCCTTGAAATACTTCGTCATGGTCGCGCCTGCGAGGTCTGCGTCGAAGCAGACAAGGTCGGGATATTTTTCGGCCAGCGCGGCAAGCGCCTTGCCGTATGCTTCACGGGTTGCAATTTTCTCAGCCATTTTTTAACCCTCCAGTTCCTTGATCTTCGCTTCAAGCTCTGCTTTGGCCTGCGCCCACTGCTCGTCGTTTGGCGCCTTGCCGTGCCAGCCCGCGTTGTTTTCCATAAAGCTCACGCCTTTGCCCTTGATGGTCTTTGCGAGGATCATGGTGGGCTGCCCCTTGGTCTGCTCGGCTTCCTTGTAAGCGGCTTCGATCTGATTGAAGTCATGACCGTCACACTTGATCACGTGCCAGCCGAACGCTTCAAACTTCTTGTCCAGCGGCTCGGTGGGCATGACGTCCTTCGTCTCGCCGTCGATCTGCAGACCGTTGACGTCAACGCAGGCGCACAGATTGTCGAGGTGGTACTTGTTGGCGGCCATCATGGCCTCCCAGACCTGACCCTCGGCGACCTCGCCGTCGCCGAGAATGGCGTAAACGCGGTAGTCCTTCTGCGCGACCTTACCGGCCAGCGCCATGCCGACGGCGACGGAGATGCCCTGGCCCAGAGAGCCGGTGGACATATCGACACCGGGGACGTATTTCATTTCCACATGGCCGGACATATGGCCGTCGATGCGGCGGAACATCTTGAGATCCTCGACCGGGAAGAAGCCGCGCAGCGCCAGCACCGGGTACATGGCGGGGGAGCAGTGGCCCTTGGACATGACGAAGCGGTCACGGCCGGGGTCATGCGGGTTCTTGGGATCGACGCGCATTTCGGCAAAGTACAGGTACGTCAGCACGTCCATGCAGCTCATCGAGCCGCCCGGATGGCCGGAGGCCGCGTCGTGCACCATCTGGACGCCATAAAGACGCGCCTTTGCCGCGTTCAGCTCGAGCGTCTTCAGTTTGGTTTGTTCCATATGAATTCCTTCCTTTGTTCATAGAATCGGGAATTTCCTGCGTTTGTGTGGGATTGATTTGCCTCGCAGGAAAACTCATTTTGCTTCTTGTTGCATTCCGGCTTCTATCATACAATATCTGCGCGGATTTTTCCAGTAGTATTTACAAAAAAACAGGTTTTTGCGTTCAGTTCAGGTATTTGCCGTCTCTGCCGCCCGGCACAGGGTGACGAACGCCTCCCGGACGGGGGCAGGGGAGAGCAGCTGCGCCCGCGCGCCGAATGAGGCAAGCCAGCCGAAAAAGTTCGGCGACACCGCGACCTCGACCGTGCAGACAAACGCGTCCGGCCCATCCGGGACGCATGGGGTCCCGCGGCCGAAGCGGTCGATCACAACACCCGCCAGCGACCGGTCAAAGCGCAGCCGCTGCTGCTCCCGGCTGCCCGCGAACATACCAAAGACGTTTTTGCCGTATTCGGTCAGATCAAGCTCCCGCGTCTGCGCGTCCATATAGCGCGGCTGGCCCGTCATGCTGATCGAGGCCATCTTGTCCACACGGTAATGCGTCAGCCCGTGGCGCTCGGAATGCGCGATGAGATAATAATTTTCATCCTGCCAGCACAGCGCATAGGGGCTGGCAGTATACAGCCCCGGCCGGTAGCGGCGGGAGCCGTTCAGATCATAGTCAAAATAGCGGAACGTGATGCGGCTGTTTTTCTGGATGGCCTCGTGCAGCAGATCGACGGAATAATAGACGCTCTCGTTCATGGTCTTGACGCGTCCGGCGACTGTGACCTGCCGCCGCAGGCTCCCGGCGGCATACCCGCTGGCAAGCGTCTCGAGCTTGGCGATCAGCTGCATGGACTTCCGCTCCGACAGGAATTTGCTCGACTGCACCGCGTCGACCAGCAGCTTCAGCTCCGGCAGCTCAAACGTGCGCGAGGCAAGAAAATACCCGCCGTTCCGGCCCTTGACCGTCACGATATCCATGCCGAACTGCTGCAGGCACAAAATATCGTCGTAGACGCTCTTGCGCTCGGCCCGGATGCCCTGCGCGGCGAGCGCGTCCAGAATGTCCTGCATGGAGAGCAGGTGCTCCTCATCCGACTGCCGCTCGAACAGCTCCTTTAAATACAGCAGCTTCAGCTTCTGATTCTCCGTCCGTCCCATCGTCCGCGCCTCCTGTCAGTAGTGGTATATTTATTGTACAGATTTTTCGCGCCGGGAGCAAGTGGAATTGCGGATTTTCCAAAAACGTGATAAACTATAAAAAATACGCTTGCAGGAGGCCGCTTATGCTGTATCTGGGCTGCCATTTGTCCTCGTCGAAGGGCTATGCCGCGATGGGGAGGACCGCGCTTTCCATCGGCGCGAACACCTTTCAGTTTTTTACGCGCAATCCGCGCGGCGGTGCTGCAAAAAGTGCTGACCCGGCGGACGCCGCCGTGCTCGTGCAGATGCAGCAGGACGGGCAGTTGGGCCGCGTCGTGGCCCATGCGCCGTATACGCTGAACCCGTGCTCCAAGGACGAGCGGACGCGGGAATTTGCCCGCGAGGTCTTTGAAAGCGATTTGCAGCGCATGGAGCTGACACCCGGAAACTTCTACAATTTCCATCCCGGCAGCCATGTCGGACAGGGCGTTGAAGCCGGGATCGAGCTGATCGCCGCGTGTCTGGATGCGGTCGTCCGGCCGGAGCAGCACACGACCGTTCTGCTCGAAACAATGTCCGGCAAGGGAAGCGAGGTCGGCGGCCGGTTCGAGGAGCTGCGCGCGATTTTTGACGCCTGCCGGTGCGGGGAGCTGCTCGGCGTGTGCCTCGATACGTGCCATGTGTCGGACGCGGGATACGACATTGTAAACGATCTGGACGGCGTGCTGGCTGAATTCGACCGCGTGATCGGCCTTGACCGGCTGAAGGCGCTGCATCTGAACGACAGCAAAAATCCCTGCGGCGCGCATAAGGACCGGCATGAAAAGCTCGGGCAGGGCTGCCTGGGGCTGGAAATGTTCCGGCGTATTCTGCACCACCCGGCCCTGCGGGGTCTGCCCATGATCCTCGAAACGCCGAACGAGCTGCCGGGCTACGCGCAGGAGCTTGCACTGCTGCGCGCACTAGGGTGTATCTGAAAACTCCCAACGCACCCGGACAGCGGGCCTTTTTGCGGTGCGCCGCGTCATTTTTCCTTGAAATACGTCAGTATTCCTGCGAAAAAATGTCTTGCGCAACGCAAAAATCCCTCGCTGCCGGTCACATCATGAGTTTTCAGATACACCCTAGGGGAATCTCTGAATTGACGTTTTCTGTCGAATATGATACTTTATAGATAACTGGGAAAAGGAGAATCGCGTATGAACGAACATCGAGACAAGCCGTACGTCAAATGGGGTCTGACGGCGCTGGTCGTGATCTTTGTCAGCATTCTGCTCGTCGTGATCTTTACGGATCTGCCGGGTTTCTTCGGTGTGCTGACGGCGCTGGAGATGATTCTGGAGCCGCTGATCTTCGGCGTGGTGATCGCGTTCCTTCTGAACCCGATCGTGCGCTTCGTCGACAGCCGCCTGCTGCCGCTGCTGGAACAGAAGACAAAGTGGAAGCCCGCGTTCATCCGCAATCTGAGCCGTGCGGCGGGCATCTTCGTCAGCGTTGTTGTGGCAGTCCTGATTTTATACGCGTTCTTCTCCATGCTGCTGCCGCAGCTGTATGAGAGCGTCGTCGGGATCGTGGACAACGCGGAGACGTATTATACCAGCATCGACCGCTGGGTCACGAACATCCTCGAGGACAACCCCGAGATCCAGAGCTATGTCGACTCGGCGCTCGGCAAGATCTATGAGTTCATCAACAACTGGATCACCACGACGTTTTTGCAGGACGTGCAGAAGCTCCTGACCACGCTCACAAGCTCCGTAGTCGCCTTTGTCAAGGGCTTTATGAACTTCCTCATCGGCTTCGTCGCGTCGATCTATATCCTGTGGTCGAAGGAGACGTTTCAGGCGCAGAGCAAGAAGATCATCGTCGCGCTGCTCTCGCCGAAGGGCGCGGATCACGTGTTCTATCTTGGCCGCAATATCTACCGGGTGTTCAACGGCTTCGTCATCGGCAAGATCGTCGACTCGGCCATCATCGGCGTTCTTTGCTATATCGGCATTCTGATCCTCAAGATGCCGTATCCGGCCCTGATCGCCACGGTCATCGGCGTGACGAACGTTATCCCGTTCTTCGGGCCGATCATCGGTCTTGTGCCGTGCGCGTTCCTCATTCTGCTGGTGAACCCGCTGCAGGCGTTCTATTTCGTCATCTTCATTCTGGTCCTGCAGCAGGTGGACGGCAATGTCATCGGGCCGAAGATCCTCGGCAACACCGTCGGCATCTCGGGCTTCTGGGTGCTTGCGTCCATCACCATCGCGGCCAGCCTCTTCGGCTTCGCAGGCATGATCCTGGGCGTGCCGGTGTTCGCGATCATTTATCTGCTCATTTCCGATTCCGTCAACAATAAGCTTCGCAAAAAGAATCTGACCACCGACACGACGGCCTACGGCCCGATCAGCGAGGTCGCCGAGCTTCCGGAGCAGGACAGAACCGCCGCACCGTAACCGCCCGTACATGGAGAATTTCTCATGCAGGATGCACTGACTACGTTTTTTTCACAATTTGAGCCCGTTCCGTGGCTGTGCTATCTGTTCCCGGTGCTTGCGCTGGGGATCCTGATCCGCTGCGCGGTGAGCCTGCTGACGTTCCGGCCGGAGCCGGAGGTCTGGGCATGGCTGACCACGCCGGACGGCGCGCACATCCCTGTCACGCACTGGGAAAGCCTTATCGGCCGCGGTGCAGGCTGTGATGTACAGCTTGGCTACCCAACCGTCTCGCGCACGCACGCAGTCTTAACGCGCTACGACGACGGCAGCTGGACGATCTCGGACGCGCACTCCAAATCCGGCGTGTTCGTCAACGGGAGGCAGACGGCGCTGTCCGCGCTGCGCTTCGGCGACGTCATTACGATGGGCGGCGTGAATTTCACGCTCATCCCCCTGACAAAGGAGCAGGAGCGCATTCAGGCCGGGACCCGCACGCGGGCCGGCCATGCCGTGCATCAGGTGCCGACGCTGCTGCTCCTGACGCTGTTCCAGCTGCTGACAGCCATTCAGCTCATCCTCGGCGGCTGCGATCCTGCGCTGGAGCTGACCGCCTTCGGCGGACTGATCGGACTGGAATGGGCGCTGTATCTTGCCTTGCGCGCGTTCCGCAGAACGGGCTTCGAGGCGGAGACGCTGGCGTTTTTCCTGTGCACGATGGGCCTTGCCGTTGTGTCAAGCTCCGCGCCGGAAAGTCTGATCAAGGAGCTGCTTGCTATCGTCGCGGGCGTGTGCGTGTTCCTCGTCGTCTGCTGGTCGCTGCGCGATCTGGAGCGGGCAAAGACCGTGCGGTATCTCGCGGCTGTTGCAGGCATCGGCCTGCTGGCGTTCAATCTGCTCTTTGGCGTGGAAAAATTCGGCGCGCGCAACTGGATCCAGCTGGGCGGCGTGTCGTTCCAGCCGTCGGAGTTTGTCAAGGTCTGCTTTATCTATGTCGGTGCGTCCACGCTCTCACGGCTGATGGCAAAGCGCAATATCGTGCTGTTCATCGCCTATTCCGCCGTGATCTGCGCGTGTCTGGCGCTCATGAAGGATTTCGGAACCGCGATCATTTTCTTTGTCGCGTTCCTTGTCATCGCGTTCCTGCGCTCCGGCAACTTTGCGACCATCGCGCTGGCCATCGCCGCGACGGGCTTCGCGGGCGTTCTGGTACTGCGCTTTCTGCCCTACGCGCGCAACCGCTTTGAGGCGTGGGGCCATGTGTGGGACTATGCGCTCACGACCGGGTATTCCCAGACACGCTCGATGATGTGCATCGCCTCGGGCGGTCTGTTCGGCCTCGGGCCGGGGAAGGGCTGGCTCAAATACGTCGCGGCGTCAGACACCGATCTGGTCTTCGCCTTCGTCTCGGAGGAATGGGGGCTTATTATGGCGGTTCTGATGGTCGCGTGCATTGTCATTCTCGCCTGCTTCGTCGTGCGTTCCGCACCCGCGGGCAGAAGCTGCTTTTATACCATCGGCGCCTGCGCGGCTGTGACGGTCATGGTCACGCAGACGATCCTGAACGTGTTCGGCATGGCGGATTTCCTGCCGCTCACGGGCGTGACGTTCCCGTTCGTATCGAACGGCGGGTCGAGCATGGTCTGCGTCTGGGGCCTGCTGGCCTTTATCAAGGCAGCCGATACCCGGCAGAACGCCTCTGTCGCCATCCGCGTCCCGCACGGCGTCACGCCGCTGCCGGAGGAGCCTGACGCACAGGAGGCTGCTGAGGAACCTGCGGCGGAGGAACCTGACGCCGTCTGGCAGCGTCCTGCCGGAAAGGAGGCGTGCAGATGAAAAAGGTATCGCGCCGCGCGCTGTTCGCGCTGGCTCTGGCCGTTGTGCTTGCCGTGGGGACGCTGGCCTTCTGCGTCAAATACGCGGCAAATGCCGAAAAATGGGTCACGTTTTCCGGCAGCCCGCACGTCTATACCGGCACGAATCTCACCGGCGGCAAAATTTACGACCGCTCCGGCGTACGCATCCTGAATACAACGGATGGCCGCGTGTACAGTGCCGATGAAGCTGTGCGCGAGGCGACCGTCCATCTGCTGGGCGACCGCTACGGCTATATCAGCGCGCCGCTGCTGGGCAATTTCGCCGAGCAGATGATCGGCTACGATAAAATTACCGGCCTGAACGAAGCATCCAAGGGCACGGCCAGCGCAAGACTCACCATCAGTGCCGAGGTGCAGAAAGCAGCCCTGCAGGCGCTTGGCAGCTACCACGGCGCAGTCGGCGTTTATAACTACAAAACCGGCGAAATTTTGTGCGCTGTGACCAGTCCCAGCTACGACCCCGACAACATCCCCGACATTGCGGGCGACGAGACGGGCACATATGACGGCGTGTATCTCAACCGCTTCTTTGACGCGGCCTATACGCCCGGCTCCATTTTTAAACTCGTGACCAGCGCCGCAGCGCTGGAAAAAAGCGCGTCCGCGCAGGCCGGGACCCATACCTGCGCCGGGAAAACCATCATCGGCGGACAGGAGATCGTCTGTATGTCCAGTCATGGGACGCTTGCCATGCCGGAGGCGCTGGCGCATTCGTGCAACGTCTATTACGGCGAACTGGCCGCGTCCCTCGGTAAGGACGCTTTGCAGGCGGCCTGCGATAAGCTCGGCCTCAACGGAACGCTCACCTGCGACGGCTATACCGCCCGGTCGACTGTCGATCTGTCAGACGCGGACGACGGCAGCGTCGCCTGGGCCGGGATCGGCCAGTATACCGACCAGATCACGGCGATCCAGTTCCTGCGCTTTATGGGCGTGATCGCGAACGGCGGAGAGGCGGCGGAGCCGTATCTCATGCAGAAAATTTCCCGCGCGGGCCAGACGGTCTATGAAGCGGAAACGAAGACGACCGGGCGGCTGTTGTCCGAAGAAACAGCCGAAGCGCTCGGAAAGATGATGCGCGGCGCGGTCGTGAACCAGTACGGCGCGTGGCAGTTCGGCTCTTTGACGGTCTGCGCCAAGTCCGGCACGGCGGAGCGCGAAAACGGCCCGGCAGACGCGATGTTCGCGGGCTTCGTGGAGGATGAGGCATATCCGCTCGCGTTCGTCGTCTTCGCCGAACGCGGCGGCTCCGGCAGCCAGACAGCCGCGCCCATCGCCGCAAAGGTCCTTGCCGCGTGCAAGACCATGCTGGATACCCCGAACCCGAACGGTTGAGCGCTTGGACAGCCGGCAGGCGCGAAAAGCAGTCGTCCGCCGGCAAATCCATGCAGCCACATAAAGTATAAACGTAGGAGAATCCCACTATGACTGATTTCCACACGCTGATCGACAGCTATCAGAACTGCGCCTGCGGGCAGGCGCATGAATGTGCCATCCGGGATATCGAGATTGGCAGCGGGCTTGTGTCCGAGGCCGGCGAGATCCTGAAGAAAAACGGCTTTGGCCCCCGGCTCCTGCTGGCGGCGGACGAGCAGACACTTGCCGCTGCGGACGGCATTGAGGCTTCCCTGTCCGGCTTTACCGTCCTGCGCCATATCTGGCCGTCCATCCGCGTCGCGACCATGCAGGACGTGGAGAAGATCGAGGGGTATTTTGACCGCGTGGACGGCGTGCTTGCCGTCGGCACGGGGTCTGTCCATGACCCGTGCAGGCTTGCCTGTGCGCGGCATAACGTGCCGCTGTGCCTGTTCGCAACAGCCCCCTCGATGGACGGCTTCGCGTCCTATTCCGCGCCCATTGTCAACGGCAATTTCAAGATCACCTATCCCGCAAAATGCCCCGAGGTCATCATCGGCGACACGAAAATTCTCGCGGACGCTCCGGCAGAGCTTAAATCCGCGGGCTTCGGCGATATGATCTCGAAATATATCGCGCTCATCGACTGGCAGGTATCGAATCTTCTGACCGGGGAATCCTATTGTGAGCGCGTCGCCGCCCTGACGCGGCGGGCGACCGACCAGATCTTCGCTATGGCCGGGAGCGTGACGAAACGCGACGAAAAAACGGCGGCGGCGATCTTCGAATCGCTGCTTCTGACCGGTATCGCGATGAGCTTCACCAAGACCTCCCGCCCCGGCAGCGGCACGGAGCATATCATGGCCCATTTCTGGGAGTGCATGGAGCTGCTGGACGGCAAAACGCCCAATTACCACGGCGAGGACGTCGGCGTGACGACGCTCATCATGCTCCGGTATTACGAAGCGCTCTCCCGTCTGCCGCAGGTCACGGCCCATCCGGAGGTCTGCAATTGGGATGAGATCTACCGCATCTACGGCCCATTGGCCCCGGATGTCCAGAAGCTCAACACCCCGGACACCATCACAGACGGCATCGCCCCCCGCCGCATCGAAGCCTGCTGGCCCCAGATCCGCCGGATCGTGCAGTCCGTGCCGTCCTATGACGCCTGCCTTGCCGCCATGCGGCAGGCCGGGTGCAAAACAACGATCGGGGAGGTCGGCAAAGCGCCGGACTTCGTCGAGATCAGCTTCCGCTTCCACCCGTATATGCGCCGCAGGCTGTCATTGAAGCGTGTGAGCCATATGCTGGATCTGCCGGAACCGCTTTTCTGAACAGACACGCCGAAAAGGAGCGCAGAACCATGGAAAATTACGATGAAAAGATGAACTACAGCTTTGAGCCCGCGCCCGAGGAGCCGTCCCGGCCGCCGCTGGAGCAGGCCAAGGAGGAGATCCGGCGCAGCGGCAAGCACACCGGACTCAAGATCGCGGCGCTGCTGGCTGCGCTGGCGATCGTTGCGGCTGTCGGCGGCTCCGTGCTGACGAAGACCATCGACGCCATCGGGCAGAAAAACCTCGCCGAGCAGGAATCAAGCGCCTCTGTCGGCGCTATGGCTGAGCAGTCTGTCGAACAGGAACAGCCCGCAGCGCAGAAGCCGCAGGCCGACGCCTCCTACCGGCTCGAACGGACGCCCCTGCC
>OLWH01001210.1_pt1 | contig 10315 bp, 9 predicted proteins | sample 1673381 | NCBI WGS metagenome assembly OLWH01 (sample SAMEA103958110, study PRJEB25191) | human gut metagenome | reverse complement strand
TAAGTTTTCAGAACTTTTATAAAGTTCTGGAAACTTGCTCAGCGGGGCGAAAAAACTTTTTCGACACGCTGATAGTATACCACACAAAAAGGGACCTGTAAACTTGTTGAATTTTGTTTTTACATTTTCTGTCGGACGTGCTATAATGTGATGGATTACGTGCAGCAAGGGAGGGTGTCCATGGAATTTCACAGTCATAACGAAGCGGAGACGGAAGCCATCGGCGCCCGTCTGGCCGCCGTGCTGAACCCCGGCGCGGTGGTGGCGTATTTGGGGGATCTGGGTATGGGCAAGACTGCCTTCACCCGGGGACTTGCCGCGGGGCTTGGCTACAAGGGCCGGGTCACCAGCCCCACCTTTGCCATTGTGAATGAGTACGAGGGCGGCCGGCTGCCTCTGTTCCACTTTGATATGTACCGTCTGAACAGCGCCGATGACCTGTTCGACATCGGCTGGGAGGATTATCTCTCCCGCGGCGGCGTCTGCGCCGTGGAGTGGAGCGAAAACGTGATGGACGCTCTGCCGGAGGACACCGTCTGGGTCCGCATCGCCCGGGAGGGGGATACCGGCCGCAGCATTACCATAAAAGGAGTGGAGCTTCCATGAAAATTTTAGCCCTGGAGACCTCCGCCAAGGCGGTATCCGCCGCCGTATCCGAAAACGGACGCATTTTGGCCGCAGGGTATCAGGACACCGGGCTGACTCACAGCCGCACCTTGATGCCCATCGTGGAGCACATCCTGAAAAATACGGACTTGAAGCTGTCCGATATGGACGCCATTGCCGTGGCTGTCGGCCCCGGCTCCTTTACAGGCATCCGCATCGGCGTTTCCGCCGCCAAGGGCCTTGCCTTTTCCGTGGACAAGCCCGCCGTGGGCGTGTCCACGCTGGCTGCCATGGCCCGGAACGCGGCCTTTTTCGACGGGCTGATCGTCTGCGCCATGGACGCCCGCCGCAGTCAGGTCTATAACGCCAACTTCTCTGCGGAAAACGGCGTCCTCACCCGGCTGACCCCGGATCGGGCCGTCTCTCTTGACGAGCTGGCGGAGGAGATCCGAAACGATCTCCAGCCCATCACCTTAGTGGGTGACGGCGCGCATCTGGTATACGCCCGCTTTACGGAGCAAGGCATCCCCTGCCGTATGGCTCCCCCCCACCTCATCATGCAGAACGCCACGTCCGTGGCGCTGGAGGCAGAGGCGTTAGCCGCTCAGGGCAAGCTGGTCTCCGCTCAGGAGCTGGAGGCTTTCTACCTCCGGCCGCCGCAGGCGGACCCCCTGAAAAAGAAACCGGCGCCGATTCAATAACGTCTTCAATTTTTTGATATAGAGGAGAACAGAATTATGGGTAAAGTAGTCATTATGGATCATCCCCTGGTGGCCCACAAGCTGACCATCATGCGGGACAAGAACACCAGCGTCAAGGATTTCCGGGAACTGGTCAGCGAGATCGGTATGCTCATCACCTATGAGGCCACCCGCGATCTGCCCATGACCACCAAGCACATTGAGACCCCCATCTGCGAGATGGACGCCCCCACTCTGGCCGGCCGCAAGTTCGTAGTCGTCCCCATTCTCCGGGCCGGTCTGGGTCTGGTGGACGGCGTGCTGCGGATGGTTCCCGCCGCCCGTGTGGGCCATATCGGTATGTACCGGGACGAGGAGACTCTGGAGCCCCATCCCTATTTCTGCAAAATGCCCAAGGACGTTGCCGAGCGCGACGTGCTGATCGTGGATCCCATGCTGGCTACCGGCGGTTCTGCCGCAGAGGCCATCGGCGAAATGAAGAAGCGGGGCTGCAAGCACATCAAGCTCATGGTCCTCGTGGCCGCTCCCGAGGGCATCAAGTTCCTGCAGGAGAAGCACCCCGACGTGGATATCTATGCCGGCGCTCTGGACGATCACCTGAATGAGAAGGGCTACATCGTCCCCGGTCTGGGCGATGCCGGCGACCGGATCTTCGGCACCAAGTAAATCTGTTCTTTTTAAGATCACGACAGCGAAAGCGGGAGCCATCGGCTCCCGCTTTTTTCCATTTTTTATTTGCTCTATCCAACTTTCTGTCTCCAGGCCGCAGATTTTTCTTGCATTTTTCCCCGCTGTCCTTTACAATAGGGTTACAAGTACATAACTGCAAAGCAAGACAGCTGCAACGGAGTGCCATGCGCACGGGCTGACACCTGTCTCCTTTGCGCGGCAGGTGTTTCGGGAGACCGGAGCGCCTTTTTCTTTTATCCTTTTTCGCAAATCATTTTCAAATTTCCAATATTTTCTCAAGGGGGGACGTATTATGACACTTGTTACCAACGGACGGCTCATCACCCGCGACCCGGAGGGTCAGGGCTACTACGAACACGGCGCGGTGGCCTACGAGGGCACGAAGATCGTGGAGATCGGCGAGGAAGCCGCTCTGAGAGCCAAATACCCGCAGGCGGAGATCATCGACGCCAAGGGCGGCGTGATTATGCCCGCCCTCATCAACGCCCACACCCACATCTATTCCGCTCTGGCCCGCGGCCTGAGCATCGTGGGCAACAACCCTACCAATTTCTATGAGGTGCTGGACGGAACGTGGTGGGCCATCGACCGCCATCTGATGATGGACGGCACCCGGGCCAGCGCCACCGCCCTCTACATCGACTCTATCAAGCAGGGCGTGACCACCATCTTCGACCACCACGCCAGCTACGGTGAGATCCCCGGCACCCTCCACACCATTGCGGAGGAGAGCAAGCGTCTGGGCCTGCGCTCCTGCCTGTGCTACGAGGTCAGCGACCGGGACGGCGAGGAAAAGTGCTTGCAGGCCATCCAGGAAAACGCCGACTTCATCACAGAATGTGAAAAGAACAAGGAGCCCATGCTCTCGGCCATGTTTGGCGGCCACGCGCTGTTCACCATTTCCGACAAGACCTTTGACCGCATGGCCGCAGCCAACAATGGCCGCACGGGCTACCATATCCACGTCTCCGAGGGCATGAACGATGTGTACGACAGCCTGCAGAACTACGGCCGCCGCCCCGTCCAGCGTTTGCAGGACCACGGCATCCTCGGCCCCAAGACCATTCTGGGTCACTGCATCCATGTGAACACTGCCGAAATGGAGATCATTCAGGAGACCGGCACCATGGTGGTGAACAATCCCGAATCCAACATGGGCAACGCCATCGGCATCTGCCCGGTGATCCAGCTTTACAAGCGGGGCATCCTGCTGGGCATGGGCACCGACGCCTACACCAACGATATGCTGGAATCCCTCAAGGTGGCCCTCTGCTCCCAGCGGAGCCAGAACTGCCTGCCCAACGTCGGCTGGTGCGAGGTCACGGATATGCTCTTCAAGAACAACGCCAAGATCGGCGAGAAGTACTTCCCCGACACGCTGGGCGTATTGAAGGCCGGGGCCGCGGCGGACATCATCGTGATGGACTACAAGCCCTACACCCCCTTCTCCGATGAGAATATCGACGGCCACATGATCTTCGGCATGACGGGCCGCCAGTGCCAGACCACCATCGCCGCCGGTAAGCTGCTGATGAAGGACCGCGTGCTGGTAGGCATCGACGAGGAGGCCGAGAACGCCCATATCCTCGAGGCCGCCAAGAAGCTGTGGGGCGATCTGAACCACAGAACGTACTAAAACAAAAGTTATCATCATAATGAGGTGTGAATATGTCTGAGTTAATGACCCCCATTTCCTTCCGGCAGCTGATGACCTGGATCACCGCTGAATATGACCGTGAAGGCTCCGTGTTCGGCGTTCATCGCCCCTTCCATCCCAGCGGCAAGACCCTGCCCATTTTCGGAGAGACCATCGAAACGCCCTTCGGCCCCGCCGCTGGCCCAAACACCCAGCTGGCCCAGAACATCGTGGCAGGCTACTTCGGCGGCGCCCGGTTCTTTGAACTGAAAACCGTTCAGAAGATGGACGGCGCCGAGCTGGCCGCCTGCATCAACCGCCCCTGCATTCTGGCAGAGGACGAGTGCTACAACTGCGAGTGGTCCACGGAACTGACCGTCCCTCAGGCCTTTGAGGAATACGTAAAGGCGTGGTGCGCCTGCAAGATCATGTCCAAGCTGTACGGTCTGGGCGTTCCCAACGGCTTTGTGTTCAATATGTCCGTGGGCTACGATCTGGAGGGCGTCAAGGGTGAGAAGGTGGACACCTTCCTGAACGGCATGATGAACGCCGCCGAAACACCTATCTTTCAGGAGTGCATCTCCGTTCTCCATGAGCTGTTCCCGGCTGAAAAGGACGCCATCGACGCCATCTCCCCCCGGATTTCCCGCTCTGTCACCCTCTCCACCCTCCACGGCTGCCCGCCGGAGGAGATCGAGCGCATCGCCACCTATCTCATCGAGGAAAAGGGGCTGCACACCTTCGTCAAGTGCAACCCCACTCTGCTGGGCTATGAGACTGCCCGCTCCATTCTGGACGAGATGGGCTATGACTATATCGCCTTCGATGACCACCACTTCAAGGAGGATCTGCAATACAAGGACGCCGTCCCCATGTTCCACCGTCTGGAAAAACGGGCCACGGACCGGGGTCTGGAATTTGGTCTCAAGCTGAGCAACACCTTCCCCGTGGACGTAAAGGCCGGAGAACTGCCCAGCGAGGAAATGTACATGGCGGGCAAGAGCCTGTTCCCCCTGACCACCACCATGGCCGCGCGGCTGAGCCGGGAATTTGACGGCAAGCTGCGGCTGTCCTACGCCGGCGGCGCCGACGCCTTCAACATCGACAAGCTGTTCGCCTGCGGCATCTGGCCCATCACCATGGCCACCACGGAGCTGAAGCCCGGCGGCTACCAGCGCTTCACCCAGATTGGCGAAATTCTGGACAAGCTGGACTTCGCCCCCTTCGGCGGCGTGGATGTACTGGGTATCGACGCACTGGCCCTGTCCGCCCGGCGGGATAAGTACCATCTGAAGGACATCAAACCTCTGCCCCGGCGGAAACTGCTGGAAAAGGTGCCTCTGATGGACTGCTTCACCGCTCCCTGCGAGGGCGGCTGCCCCATCCGGCAGGATATTCCCGAGTATATTGAGCTGTGCCGCAAGGAAAAGTACACCGAGGCGCTGGCCCTGGTCACTGAGAAGAACGCCCTGCCCTTCACCACCGGCACCATCTGCGCCCACCGCTGCCAGACCAAGTGCACCCGGAATTACTATGACGATCCCGTTCAGATCCGGGCTACCAAACTCATCGCGGCGGAGAAGGGCTATGATGACCTGATGGCCTCTCTGAAAAAGCCGGAGCCTGTCACCGACGGCCGCAAGGCCGCCATCATCGGCGGCGGTCCCACCGGCATCGCCGCAGCCTACTTCCTGGGCCGGGCCGGTATCCCCGTCACCGTTTTTGAGCAGAGCCACAAGCTGGGCGGCGTGCCCCGGCTGGTGATCCCCGGCTTCCGTATCAGCGAGGAGGCCATCGAAAAGGACATCGCCCTCATGACGTTCTACGGCGCTGAGGTAAAGCTGAACACCCCCGCCCCCTCCGTCAGCGAACTGAAGGCCATGGGCTACACCCACATCTTCTTCGCCGTAGGCGCGGGCAAGGCCGGTCAGTTGGACATTCCCGGCAATGTTGTACCGGTGATCCAGTGGCTCCGTGACCTGAAGGCCGGGAAGGACGTCTCTCTGGGCCATGTGGCCGTGGTGGGTGGCGGCAACACCGCCATGGACGCGGCCCGCGCGGCTCTCCGTGCCGGGGCCAAGACCTCCACGCTGGTCTACCGCCGGACGAAGAAGTATATGCCCGCCGACGCGGAGGAACTGGAACTGGCCGTAGAGGACGGCGTCCGGTTCCTGGAACTGGTAGCTCCCGTAGAGCAGGCCAACGGCAAGTTGAAATGTGAGGTCATGAAGCTGGGCGATCCCGATGAAAAGGGCCGCCGCAGCCCCGTCCCCACCGGGGAATTCACTGAGATCGACTGCGATACGGTGATCGCCGCCGTGGGTGAGCGGGTGGACAGTGACCTGTTCACCGCCAATGGCATCGAGGTCAACACCAAGGGCATCCCCGAATTCCGCACGAATCTGGAAAACGTCTTTGTGGGCGGCGACGCCATGCGCGGCCCCGCCACCGTGGTGGAGGGCATTGCCGACGCCGCCGCTTTCGCCGCTGAGGTCATCGGTGCGCCCCACACCTACGAGATCCCCGGGCAGGCCTACGTCACCATCGCGGACGCCGCCGCCAAGAAGGGCACCCTGAAGATGGCGGAATATCCCTGCCATGAGGGCCAGCGCTGCCTACAGTGCAAAACCGTGTGCGAGAACTGCGTGGATTCCTGCCCCAACCGCGCCAACGTGGCCATCGCCATGGCCGACGGCAAGCACCAGATCGTCCACGTGGACAAGATGTGCAACGAGTGCGGCAACTGCACCCAGTTCTGCCCCTACTCCTCCGAGCCCTGTCACGACAAGTTCACCCTGTTCCAGACCGCTGAGGACATGGTGGATTCCCACAACGCAGGCGTCCTGTTCCTGGGCGGCGACAAGGTGCGCGTCCGTACCTTCGGTGAGCCCAAGGACTACGACCTGAGCGACGCCAAGAACGGCCTGCCCGCCGATCTGGAGACGCTGATCGTCACCATGCGTGACAAGTACAGCTACCTGTTCGCGTAAGAGGTATCACAATTGCATAAAAAATGGCCACCCGAAAGGGTGGCCATTTTTTTGCGCAGGGTTTATGAAAGCGCCCGGCTCTCCAGATTGCTCCGCAGGCTGGTGGCAGCCTGACAGTTGTTGATAATGAGGGCGTCGGTGACACCGTACTGGGAGATAATGCCGCTGACGCTGCCCACATCCTCCCGGATATCCACCACCACGATCCGCTCGTAGTAGTCGATCATATAGGGGACGAAGGCGTTGCCGTAGGACTCCTTGAATACCAGCAGGGTTTTGCCGTTCTTGTTGTCGGTGGTGATGACCGTCAGGGGCTGGTCGCCGCACAGGAACATCCCGGCATAGTCGCTGACGCTGCCGTTGACCGCCTGGCCGTTATACTGCACGCCGTCCCGATAGTACACCATGGAATAGCCCACATGGGGAAAACGGGCCACAGAGTAATCCGGGTTGGCTGTCAGCTCGGCAGGATGATTGCCGTACATGTACAGAGAACCGGTGTAGCCGGTGCGCACCACCGTGTCATAGCTGTCCAGCGTCCAGGGCGTCAGGCCGTTGGCCTGACAGTAGGCCGCCGAGGCATAGTAGGCGCCCAGACTGGTCCAATGGTGGTCGGTGCGGTAGAACATGTACTCTCCGGCGTGCTGATCCATCAGGCCCATGCAGTCCACAGTGGTGACAGAGCTGTCCATCATGCCGTAGGTAGACTTGATGAAGCTGGCGATGTTGTCATGGGGATCGTCATAGTCTGCCGGAGAATGATAGGCGCAGCACTTTGGCGTCAGCAGGCAGGTCACGTGGATGTTGGGGTACTTGGCGGCAAACTTGTTCACCGTTTCGGCATAGGCGCTGGAGCCGGTGGGGTCGGGGTCGAAATACTCCACGCCGTAGTCACCGCACACCAGCACCGCGTTGGCATAATAGGCGGCGATGTTGTTGTGATAGTGGCCGTCGCTGGCCGTCTCCGCCGTGACGGCAGAGGCGTTGTCGGAGGAAACAGCGCTGCCCTTACCGGGTGCGATGTACCGCTGTCCGGCCGGAACCACCTGCTGTCCGCAGGTAGTGCACACGCCGTCCTCCCCTACCGTGTGACCCAGCGCAGGGCTGATGACCGCGCCGCATACCGCACAGACCTCGGCCTCCGTGCAGGTGGCAGGGCCGGCAGAAGTGTGGGGCAGCTGGGGCGACAGCTCAATACCGCACCGCCGGCAGGTCTGGGGCGCGGCGCAGGTGGCCTCGGGGCCGGGGTCGTGACCCAGCGCCTCAGTCATCACCTTGCCGCACTCGGTGCAAATCTCCGGCTCGGTACAGGTAGCGGGCGCGGCGGACACGTGCTTGTGGCAGCCGGTCAGCGCCAGCGCCAGCAAAAGCAGCGCCGCTGCCAAACATATGATCTTTTTCATGGAACGCTTCCTTTCTCATGGGGGTCTGTCTCTATTACTATGTGATGATTATAGGCAATAGGACAAGTTTTTGCAAGACTTTTCGTCCGCGGGAAAAAATAGGGTGGCTTTATTGGATAAGGTATGATATACTAATGTGTACTGACTTAAAATGAGGTGAAACCATGAATCGGCAATATCCCTGTCTGGAGGTACATCTGGACAGGCTGACCCATAACGCACAGGAGATCCTGTCCCGTTGCCGGGCGCAGAACATTCAGGTCTGCGGGATCATCAAGGGCTGCGGCGGCATGCCGCAGGTGGCGCAGGTCATGCGCCAGAACGGCGCGGCGCAGATCGGCACCAGCCGTCTGGAGCAGGTGGCACGCTGCCGCGCCGCAGGCGTGGACGGCCCGTTCCTGCTGATCCGCATTCCCGGACTGACGGAGCTTCCCGACACAGTGGCGCTGTGCGACCTGTCGCTGCAAAGCGACCGGACGACGCTGGACGCGCTGGAGCAGGAGTGCCGCAGGCAGAACAAGACCCACGGCGTTATCGTCATGGCCGATCTGGGCGACCTGCGGGAGGGCTTCTGGGATAAGGACGAATTTGTTGACGCCTGCGTCCACGTGGAACGCGATCTGCCCCACGTGCACCTTTCCGGTATCGGCGTGAACTTGAGCTGCTACGGCTCCATTCAGCCCACGCCGGAGAAGATGGGGCAGCTGACCGCGCTGGCTCGTCGTGTGGAGGCACGGATCGGCCGACGGCTGGAGATCGTCTCCGGCGGCGCCACCAGCTCCTATACGCTGGTGCACTGGGGCACCATGCCGGAGGGGATCAACCACCTGCGCATTGGGGAAAACATCCTTCTGGGCTACGACCTGCCCAACCTGTGGCATATCGAGGATATGGACTATCTGCGGCAGGATACCTTCACCCTGACGGCAGAGGTCATCGAGGTGCGGGAAAAGCCCACCTATCCCCAGGGGGAGTTCTGCATCGACGCCTTCGGCCGCAAGCCGGTGTATGAGGATTACGGCGTCCGCCGCCGTGCGCTGCTGGCGCTGGGTCGGGCCGACGTGGGCGAGCTGGAGAGCCTGACGCCGCTGGACAGCGGCGTCACTGTGGTGGGCGGCAGCTCCGACCACTGCATTCTGGACGTGACCGACTGTTCCCGCTCCCTACAGGTAGGTGACACGGTGTCCTTTGCCCTGCGCTACAGTCATCTGCTGTACCTGTCGGGCCGTGAGGATGTGCGGCAGGCCTTCATCCGGTAAGAAAATCAAATTTTGAATAACTAAAGGAGTATTTACCATGGGAAATATGGAAGGATTTGGCATTTTTCTCTGGAACGCGGTCATTACGCTGTTTTCATTTCTGGCGGTGGCCCCCATCGTACTGTCGGCAGTCTCTCAGTTCGGCGTACAGAAGCGCTTTGCCCAGGCCATGATCGACGAGGGGATCATCAGCGCCGAGGAAGTGAAGCTGCTTCAGCCGAAAAAGCAGATCGCAGGCGTGGTCATCTCTGTGATCGTGGTGGCGGCGCTGGCCTATACGTGCGTGAAAATGCTGCCCTACGGCCCTATCTGCGCCCTGTTCGGTCTGGCAGCGGGCATTATGAAGTACCGCAAGGTGCTGCAGTTCAACTCCCTGACGGTGCAGCGGTTCAAGACCACCTATAAGGACAGCTACGACGCGAAAAAGCTGAACGCTTACGTGGATAAGATGTTCTAAATCATTTCTAAACGATTATTCTATAGTAGAAAGGCGGCGATAACTGTGACAACCAACCATCCGGAAGCCGGAGAAAAAATCTTCAAAAAGGGCGAAGTCATTTACCAGCAGGGCGACTATGTAACGGCCATCTTTGACGTGCTGTGGGGGCAGGTGGCTCTGTACGTGGACTACCACAAGCCCACCCAGCGTCTGCTGAACGAGGTGGAGGCCGACGGCTTTTTCGGCATCGTGGGCTTTCTGGAAAGCCGTCCGCAGAACGCCACCGCCGTGGCGCTGGAAAAAACGGCCTGTATGGTGATCACTCATGAGAGCTTCAGCCACTACTTTCAGGAGCGGCCCGCCAAGATCATGAGCCTGATGCAGTATATGAGCAAGCGTATGCGGGTGCTGACCCGCGGCTATCTGGAGGCCAGTCAGGCGCTGGAGGAATACGCCGACGCGGAGCGTCTGTTGAAAGAGCGCAAGGACTGGTACGAGGAGCACAAGGATCTGTACCACCGCATCATGGGGTTGTTTGGGTTCGACTAAGCACATATAAAAGGACGCTGTTCCATCGGAACAGCGTCCTTT
>OLWH01001203.1_pt1 | contig 10334 bp, 10 predicted proteins | sample 1673381 | NCBI WGS metagenome assembly OLWH01 (sample SAMEA103958110, study PRJEB25191) | human gut metagenome | reverse complement strand
CGAGGGGCTGACGGACAAGCCCTTTCCGACGCTTTTTCCGGAAAATTACGCTTGCGCAGAAAGGAAGAATTTTCCCGGAAATGCATTTCAAAGCGGCGGAACCGGCGCGGCAGCCGACCTTTGCGACCGAAAAAACCGACCGGGGACGGGAAGACGGATGAACGGCAGGGGACCTGAAAACGGTAGAAAAGGAAATTGCCGCACAAGTGGAGTGCGTGAACGACACCCGCGCCCGATAAAAAAGGCAGGCCGGGGACCGGCGAGACGAAAAAAGAGGACGGAAATCCGTCCTCTCTCCATTCATGCGGAAGTTTTCCGGGGAATCCGGCTCCTCACTCTTTGTCCTTGAGGTTGCAAAGCGGAACCCATACCGCATTCTCCCCGAAATCCTTGATACCGCGCTCGTCCAGAATCGCTTCGTTCAGGCTATCGAGAGCCTCGTCAGGCTCGTCGGGGAAAAGATACGGTTGCGATTCCGGCCAGCGGAGCGGTTTGAAATAGCGGTTCGGCTCCGGCTCTTTCCCGAGGCATTCGATGTAGTCGTATTCCGGGACATAGCGTGCCCTGCCCTCCGACGAGGGATAACCGATGTGTTCCTCCTCGAAACAGGACGTGTCGTCGGGAAACTCGACCAACACGTACAAATGTTCGTGCCATTCCTGCCCGCAACCATCGCAAGAAAGCGTTCCGGTTTGTTTGTCGAAGCTGATCTGCGGATTGCTGCAAAGCGGGCACACCGGATAATACGGAAACTCCAACGCTTCGGCGATAGCTTCCATGTTCGACAAGAAGAACTGCTCCCCGTAAAAATGTCTCATTCTTTTTGCCAGTTCACGCATCTGGGCATCCGTAATGGAGCGCGTGTCGAAACCACAGGATTGCAAATTTTCCCTGCTGACCAAGGCAACGGGATAGAAACCTTCGTTGAGTCGTTGAAGGAGATCCTGCTCTTGCGGCGTCAGTGAGGTCTTCGCCTCGAAATACGCCCGAATGTCATCCAAAATTTGTTGTACCATCATTCATCCATTTTTTGTTTTGTTTTTCCCTCTGTTCGGCATCTCTTTCCGGAGCCGTTCGGGTTTTACGGAGCTTCGAGGGGCTGACGGACAAGCCCTTTCCGACGCTTTTTCCGGAAAATTACGCTTGCTCAGGAAGGAAGAATTTTCCCGGAAATGCACTTCAAAGCGACGGAACCGGCGCGGCAGCCGACCTTTGCGACCGAAAAAAACGACCGGAAACGGGAAGGTGGAACAGCAGGGAGAAACAGGCGGCGCAAAGCCGCTATAAAGGGAGAGGACGGTAAAAAAGGGTGTCTGCCGGCGGCAGGGGCTAAAAAAGAGGGCCACCCCGCGCGGCCCGTCTTGAAAGCGGCACACTATACTTTCTTGCCTTTCCTATTCGGTTTCTCCGGCCGCCGTATCGGAGAGAACAGGCCGTTGAAACATACCGTCGTGGCGAAAGTCCGCGCCTGCGTGGTATTGCACAATCCTGCGCCGGGCATGGTGGTCCCGTTGTAGTGCTTGCAGTCCTTACATTTCATCTTCATCTTGTCGCTTTTTTATGGGGTAAAAAACAGCAGGACGGATTGCTCCGTCCCGCCTTGGTAACGATTACGCGGCGACCTCCGCGGGTTGCGCGTCCGTATGTCCGTCCGTTTCCGCCTGCGGCTCCTCGGGCCGGGCCGCCTCCTGCGCCGCCTTTTCCTGCGCGAGCAGGACGGCTTTCTTCTCCTCGATGCGCTTGTGACGTTTCTCGTAGACTTCGTTGTGCCCGCTCTTGATGTCGGCGAGCGTCTCGGGCATGTGTTTCTGCGCGAAATCGAGCAAGAGGGAAGCGATGGCATTCGACCCGAATGCACCCTTGAAATTGGCAAGCAGATAATCCCTGCGGATAAGTGCTTTTTCCTTGGCCGTGAGGTTGTCGATGATACGCATCTTTTCCTCGTCCGTAAGGTAGTGATAAGCATCCCCACATTCGATGCCTACGGCGGCGAAATGCTCCCGGCGAAGCGACGAAAGCAGGAAGAAATAGATCATCCGGTCTTCGTCCGCACCGAATTTGGTGTCGGCCATATCGACCTCCAAAATCCGCTTCTTGGTATCTTCTACGGTCTTTTCGAGGGCGATTTCCCGGTTGCGGGCATCCTGCTTTTCGAGTTTTTCCATGGGAGAGATCTGTTGCTCCGGCGCGGTGTCCGCCGTTTCACGATAACACAGGGTAATATCGTCGTTGTCGATACGGAGATAGTACGCCATTTCGCCTGCGGCGACCCGCTCGCGGATCATCTCGCACTCTTCCGTATAGTCGGCGGATGCACGCTCCGGCTGTTCGGGGTACTCCTCGGCGTAGGTTTTGAGCGTTTCGACCTCGTACCCCATAGATGCAAGGCGTTCGACTACGGTTTGGTTGTAGCAGTATTCCCGATGGCATAGCGTCGCGGGGTACTGCTCCATAAGCTGTACGGCTTTTTCGGCGAGGTACGAGGCGTTCGTTTCGTCCAAGCACGAACGGTTGGTGCAGTTGCCGCACCCGCCCTCGCAGAACAGCATCATGTTATTGGTGTTGTGGGGACACGACATGCAGAGGGTCTTGTCGAACCGGTAGCGGTCGAGGTCGGTCGTGTACTGCCGCTCGATGTTCTTCGCCACGTCGGAGGCTTTCAGACCGCGCCAACTGTTGTGCCCGTGCACTCCCTCTTTCAGATGATTGTCGTACACGTCGCGCTGGATGTCTTCTCCGTAGCGGCAGATTGCACCCGCCACGCCGACCGTCAGCTCGTCCGCCTCCAAAAGTTCCGCGATTTCGGGTATCAGGGAGAGGAATTTCAACCGCGTGCGGATGTAATTCTCGCTCTTGCCGAACTGAACGGCCAGCGAGGGCACGTCGTGGCGACCGCTTTCGATGAGCCTTTGGTAGGCGTTGGCCTCCTCCATGGGGCTGACGTCCTCGCGTTGCAGGTTTTCCGTCACGGCCATTTCTTGGGCCTCTTCGTCCGAAGCGTCCAAGACGATAGCCGGGATTTCCGCCTGTTCCGCCATGAGCGAGGCGCGATAACGGCGTTCGCCGAAGATAATCTCGAAGCGGCCGGTGTCGGCCACGGGGCGCACGCCGATAGGTTGCAGGACGCCCTGCTGGCGGATGTTTGCGGCGAGTTCGGCAAGGGCCGCTTCATCGAACCGCTTGCGCGGGTTGTAGGTGCTGGGCTGAATGTCGGCCAAGGCCAGCGATACGATGTTTTTTTCGGTCGAAACGATGTTTGCTGTTTCCATAATGCACTTGAATTTAACGGTTTATAATTGATTTGTTTTTGAGGTTCTGCGGTTGTGGCTTATCGGGTAGTGTCGAACTCGTACATCGGATCGTCGTACCCTTCGAACGAGAGCCCGAAATCCTCGAAATCCTTGCGGCCCGCCAGTCTGACGGTAGCGTTCGGCCCGATGAAATAGGGCTCGCGCATCACGCGCCACGGTGCGCCGCGCAAGACGCTATCCTTTAAGGTGTAGAATGTGTCGGGGCGTTCGGGCATGATATACCCCAATGCGTACTCGTTGTAGACGGCCAGTTTGATTTTGTCCATGTCTTTGCGTTTTAATCTCGGTTGTTCTTTTTCCCTCTGTTCGGTTCGTTTGCTGGCGGAACCGCTTCGGGATTTTTACGGATGCGGTTTCAGGCTGTCCGAAAGAGCTGTCATACGGCGGTTTTCCCGGCCAATTACGTTTCGTAGAAGGAAGAATTTGACGGGAATGCACTTCAAACCGCCGTATCCAGCGCGGCAGCCAACCTTTGCGTCCAGAAAAAACCGAGCGGCGACGGCGGGAAATGAAGCGGGTAAAGCGGCAAAAGGAAGATAGAAAGGGAAAGGCCCAAACGGGGTACAAAAGGCAGGAATCGTGGCCGTAAGACGGACTTCTCGGACAAAATGTAATCGAGATAATGAAAAAAGGATTATCTATGGAACCAAACATCCGATATGACCCTATCAGAATGGATTGACACGCGAGATTACCACGCCACCCACCCTTCAACGGTTCGGTGACATGCTGGAAAAAGTTCTGAAAGAGCAAAAGACAGCCGACGAAATCCGCATGATTTTGGTCCCTTACCGCAGGGACCTGAAATACCGCCCCTGGCAGCGGAACGTCCGCAGGATGATGCGCAGAGGGATTCTCAACGGAAAATAATCATCAATCAGGATATAGATAGTCTGTCCCTTACAAAAGGACTCTCCCGCCGGTCGGGATATGGACAATGGGCCACCTACCCCAATCGGCGGTGGCCCATTGTCCCGTATTTAGGGTTAGAAATGATAGTCGATGACTCCGCCGATATAGAGCAGCGTGCCGGGTTCAAACTCACACACCTGCCGCATGAACTCGTAGGACTGTTCGGCATGGGATTGCAGGCCCTCCTCGTCCATGTAGAACCAGTAAGCGGTATCGAGCGGGTTTTTCAGGAACTTTTCGAGTTGATAGACCGGGCCAATCCAGTCCTGTACGCTGTCAGGGGTAATGGCTTCCGCCCTGCGTCGAATGTCGGTAACGAAATCCTCTCTCCACTGTTCCGCTCCGCCATTGTAGCGCATGGTATCGTCGGAGATAAGCTCGAACATGCCTTTGGGCAGAATGTTGTTTACCAAGTTGTCGATATGGTACTGGCGTTCTTCGTCGTCAATCTCGGCACAATAATCGAAAAAGCTGTCATCGCCTTGCATGAGGGTGTCCTCGTTCAGGTAGTTGTCCTTGTCCACTCGGGTTCGAGTAATTTGAAAAATCTTGCTGTGCATAACCTTGAATTTTAATTTGTTGAACTTGCTTTTCTTTTCCCTCCCTTCGGAAGCCTTTCGGCTTTCCTTGCCGGGAGAGATTTTACATGCAAGCCAGACAGCGGGAAAAGGACGGAAAGGCAAGCAAACAGCCGGGGAATTTCACGGAATACCCAACCCGACAGGCACGGCATGTCGGGGAACTGAAAGGCCATCTTTGATTTGCGGAAGGCTGCCGGGCAAATTCAAGAGCCGTTAGCACAGTGGTGCTTGACGCCGGACGACCGCTGTACCTTTGCATGGGAAAATCTAACCGGCGAGGGAGCGACGACAAGATAGTAAGAGGAATGTAATATGGTTAGAATAACCACATAAAAAAGTGGCAAATTGTTTGTGAATTGATATAACCCTGTTATTGTTAAATTCTGCGTACCATTTTGTTGTATGGTAATAAAGTAGTATTTGCATAAAATTAATGATTATGGTTATAACGATTAAGAATATTCCGGTTTTGGAAGGTGCTACGGCAGAAGATTTCGTGCGTAATGCAGAAAAGAATGCCGTAAAGGTAACTCCACAGTTGTCCGTGGCGGCCAAGAAACGGCTACAAAAGGTATTGGAGAAATCCCGTTCATTCCGATTCAATTGACAATGGACGGGATTTCTTTATACGATGATTGCGTCATGCTTGCCTATACAGGGAAGTGCGGGAAAAGTGTCTCCCTTTCACTTGCGGCGAGGATGATCTTGATGATTTTTTCCTTCATGATGCCGATTTATATGCGGATGAACTTTTAGGGAAAACTTAATGTTGGGTGACGACTGAATTTCCGCACCGTATTGTAGCGTTGTTTACCTTGGCTAATGACAGCATCAAGACCAAATTAATCTCTTCCAATGACAAAAATCGTTTGCAACGTAACATCGTAAACCCTAAACGTGGGCGTAGCTATCCGGCTGTATTGATAGGAAGACTGGGGGTAAATCGGGAATATCAGGGCACACCGAGCCATGTCGGGCAGCAACTGATGGTCTTTATAAAAGACTGGTTCCGTCACGAGGACAATAAAACGGGATGCCGCTTTATCGTAGTGGATGCGTACAACGAGGAAAGGGTGCTTAAGTATTACGACAAAAACGGCTTTCTTCCTCTATACAAGACAGAAGAGATAGAAAAGCAATATTATGACATTCCACAAGACGCACCTTTGAAAACGCGCTTGCCATATAAAGGACTGATATAACTTGAATTTGACAGAAACGGTCTCGGAATAATCATTCGAGGCCGTTTTTTATGTGCATATTATGCAGTCGCCAAATGCGGTCATAAGGTTCAAGTTATATAATTTACTGAATAGCAATTTCTTTTCTAATCAGGAAAAGAGTTTATTGATAGTTTTTTCGTATATTTGCAATCGGATTGAGACAACTCTATCCAAGACATATTTAGAAAAGAAAGAAGCGTTATGCTTATCTTGTAAATCGAAAACGTAGGAAATTTTCAGATGTAGTACAAGGAAGGCATAGTGGTTCTCACGCTATAGCGTGGGCTGCTATATCCATATCTGTACTACAGGTTTCCTACGACCTTCGATTTAAGACGTGGCATTTGCAGTTCACGCTTTTATTATTTAATAACAGCCTTCTAAGGACTGGGAAGACATAAAAGAACTTAGGATGATGGATAAATTATCGGTTCACGCAAAAAAGACATTTCTTTCCCAACGACTTATTGCATGGGTATGTTGCTTATGCGCTATCGGAACAGCGGCAAAAGCATACGCAAATAATGATCCTACGTTTACAGTTTCTGCTCCGGAGAATATCGAAATTAATAAACAGTTCCGGCTAACATTTATTGTATCTTTCCCGGAGAAACCTGCTACTGTTGAAATACAGAATCTTGCTGTGCCCGAATTGAAAGGCTTTAAGGTGTTACTTGGCCCCACCAAAAGCAGTGCCACCAATGTGGAAAAAGTAGATGGAGAAATAAACCGGAAATATCAAGAGTCTTATACTTATGTGTTGCAGGCATTACAGGTGGGCAGGTGTTCCATTCCCTCTGCAAGTATTGTGGTGAACGGGCATCAGCTACATTCGCAGCAACTCGCAGTGAATGTCGTACCTGACGGGAAATTACCTCCTTCTTCCGACCCACAACCAAAACCGGATGTCTTTATGACAATGAACGTATCAGAACGCTCTCCTCGTATAAATGAACCCGTCGTGTTGGAATGCAAGTTATATACCACATCCCTTGCAGATAGCCTCGCCAATATGGAACAACTCATCTCTTCGGACGATTTCAAAATAGAACCGATAGATTTGCGGGGCAGCGCATGGCAAATAGAGCATCGGAATGGAAAGAATTATCAGGTGGCGGTGTTCCGGAAGTTATTACTCTATCCCCTACGGGCGGGAGAACTTCGTATAGGAGACCTGTACATGGATGTTTATATCAGGCGGTACAATCTTTCTTCAGACCCGTTTGAAGCATTTTTTGAGGACGGCAACCACCAATTCGTAAAACAACGGGTGAACTGTCAGGGCATCACTCTCCATGCACACGAATAAACAGCTAAAACTTATGGATATGAAAACGAAAACAATTGTAACCGCAATGCTGCTGGCTACGGCGTATGTGCTGTTAGTCAATCTGATGTTCCTGTCCGGTTTCGGTAAGGATGAAATGGTAAAGGTTGGTTGGTATAGTGAGTTCGGAGGAAACAGCACGACTACCCTATATCCTCTTTATGTGTGGCTTAACTTTCCTTACACAGTTTGCTTTTATTTCTTCACGACGCTTTTCTTCGCCAAAGTGAAAGTACACGTAAACAAGTGGCTGGGCGAAACGGCTTTTGTGCTGTGGTGTGTCAGTCTCGTTCCGATTTTGGTGAATACCGTTTACGACTTGTATATGGTATCCAGTTTTGACGGAGATGAAATGTACCGTTCTTTGGAGAATTATTGGGAAACGGAAGGCAAGTCTGATTATCCTTTTATGTGGCTTCTGCTTTCGTCCCGTGTAGGGAATAATTGGAATTGGATGAACGATTTGAATTATTACGGTAATTGGGCGCTTTGGGCAGCTTTCTTGGCATTTGCCATTGTCTTTGCCTTACTGTTTAAGAAAGACAAAGTATTAGGCATTGCGGGTGCGACAGTTATGGTGGTATCTATCCTGCTGAACATGTTTCCGCTGCCATGCGGGTATATTGCCATCGACCTGTGTTGGATTGCATTATGTGCGGCAGTCTTATGGAGATTGCGCCAGTCGTCATTTGATAAACCGTTCGTTTTGCCATGAGAAGATTTTTATTAATGCTGGCGGTAGTCCTTTTTGCGATGACCGCTTTTGCCGCCATTGCTCTATATCGGGTAAACGTTAACTCCACGCTCAATGTGCGCAATGCACCGGGTGGGGCTAAAATCGGATCGTTGTCCAATGGAGATCTCGTGCAGGTGACGGCGTGCGAAGATGATTGGGCACAAGTGTCTTTGAATGACGGTCGCACGGGCTATGTGCATGAACAATACCTTGAGCCTTTCTCCACTCTGGCTGCTCCGGCTGGAACATCTTACTCCACAGTCGGTCTTTCCGAACTCCGGCATTATACCCCTTTTGCCATATTGCTGTTTGCCGTCATTGCCTTCATCGGACTACGTACAGATACCAGATCGTTGTTCCACGCAGGTTGCCTTTTATGGGGCGGGGCTGAACTGTTCATGTTCGGAGCTGGGAGTGACAGCGCACTCGTCTGGTTCTGCGACCCTTCGGATGTAGGATGGATATTTACTATTATCAATTTTTTTGTAGCTATTGGCATCCTGTTCTTCCAGTACACTATTTACCGGGAGTTTACGGGCAGTCTTTTCGATGGCTTTTGGAGAAAACTTCTGTTTGGTATCTTTATCATTGTAGGAGTAATCCTGTTCTTAGGTATTTTTAATTACAATAGATACGACAGTATCACCCCTGATTCGCCAGAAACTCCGTTCTTTAACGAGACTTGGCATTTCGTACTTGCTTTCGTTGCCTATATGGCAGTATTGCTCTATTTGTTAAGAGATTGTGGTATTTGGATGAGCCTTTCGTTCACGATGTTTGCTTTTGGTTTGGGAATTTCTTTTCTTGGAATGTTGAGCACCTTGATACTTGGAGCTTTACTGTGGCTGGGGCTGGCAGCATTCTCCGGCAGTGGAGGGAGCAATGGAAGTCGCGGAAATATCATAATTGAAGATTATGACGGTACGTATGAAGCCTACGAACATGGCTTTGGAATCTACAAAGATGTAACAGGTTCAGGCAAGACGTGGCGAAAGGAGGGTTCTCAATATATCAGAATAAATTAAACATCGTCCAACCTAATTTAGATTTATGAAAACGATCAGAAGTATGCTCAAACATTTATTCTTGGCTGTTCCGCTTATGCTCATAGTGTCATGTAACAGTCAACCACCATCTACCCTTATACCGCACCGTTGCGAAAACGGGAAATTCGGCTATGTCGATGAAAAAGGCAAGGAATGTATAGAAGGCAAATACGATTATGCCGAAGAATTTTCCGAAGATTTGGCAGTAGTGCAAGTGGGCAGGTACTTTGGGTACATAGACCGTAAAGGAGAAATCGTCATCCCGCTACAATATACTCAGGCTGCTTACTTCCTCCAAGGCAGGGCATTGGTGGCAAAAGAGGAACTGTATGGTTTCATCGACAAGGAAAACCGGGAAATCATTCCCTGCATTTATGAACGTATCACGCCGTTTGCCTCACACGAAGCCTATGCGGTAAAGAACGGAAAGACAGGCATCATCGATACGGAGGGTAAAGTGCTCGTGCCGTTTGAATACGATAAAATAGAACAACTGAAAAGCGGGCTATTCGTTGTTAACCAAGCCGGCAGGGAGGGTTTCCTCAATGCGCAGAAACAAATGATTCTGCCCTGCCAATACGGTTACTATACCATAGAGGATAAAGAAGGCAAGCCCCTGATAGTGCTGCGCACGAAAGACGACACTCCCTATTACCGCATCTCGTATAATTCCAGATACGGTCTGATGGACTTTGAAGGCAATGTACTGACACCATGCAAATACGAGAAAATAGGTGCGTTTACAGACGGAAACCTTGCCCATGTCATTCTCAACGACAAGGTTGGCTACATTGACTCGAACGGAAAAGAGGTCATTCCGCCCATATACGACTATTCGAGAACACTGCCGGGAAACAGGTATGCGCTTTATAAAGACGGTCTTTGTTATCTGGTGGATAACCGGACAGGCAAGCAAGTCACATCCCAAGTTTATAACAAAATAGAGCAATATAGGGACAACCTGCTCAAAGTTTCCCTTGATGGGAAATATGGCATGATAGACCCGGACGGAAATATTGTGCTCGAGCCAATCTATGATGAAATGTATGTATATGACGATTGGCTGAAACTTTATATCAAAGGAAGCGGAAAGGATGGTTTTGCCGGACGTGCTACCGTAGAAGAAGCCAAGTTGGTTATTCCTTGTGACAGATATGTCCGCATTGAAAGCTTCAACTTGGGTGGCGGCCAGTATGCC
>OLWH01001197.1_pt1 | contig 10389 bp, 9 predicted proteins | sample 1673381 | NCBI WGS metagenome assembly OLWH01 (sample SAMEA103958110, study PRJEB25191) | human gut metagenome | reverse complement strand
CCCAGCTGCTTGGACATCTTGCGTCCGATCTTGTCGCGCACGATGCCGGTGAAATAAACGTTGCCGAAGGGCTTCTCGCCGCGGTATTCGTAACCGGCCATGATCATGCGCGCCACCCAGAAGAAGATGATGTCGGGGCCCGTCACCAGATCGGCCGTCGGGTAGTAGTAGCGAATCTCCTCGTTGTCGGGGTTGCGGATGCCGTCGAAGACCGAAATCGGCCACAGCCACGACGAGAACCACGTGTCCAGCACGTCGTCGTCCTGTCTGAGGTCGGACGGCTGCAACGAGGCGTCGCCGGTTTTCGCACGCGCCTTTTCGAGCGCCTCCCCGGCCGTCGGGGCCACCACGAAGCCGCCTTGGGGCAGGTACCAGGCCGGAATGCGCTGGCCCCACCACAGCTGGCGCGAGATGCACCAGTCCTTGATGTTCTCCATCCAGTGGCGGTAGGTGTTCTTGTATTTTTCGGGCACGAAGCGGATCGCGTCCTCCATGACGGCCTTCGTCGCCGGTTCGGCCAATTGCCCCATCGAGAGGAACCACTGCATCGAGAGTTTCGGCTCGATGGCCACGCCCGTGCGCTCCGAATAGCCCACGTTGTTGGTATAATCCTCGGTCTTCTCCAGCAGGCCGGCTTCCGCCAGGTCGCCTTCGATCTTTCTGCGGACGTCGAAACGATCCATGCCGACGTACAGCCCCACTTTGTCGTTGATCGTGCCGTCGTCGTTGAAGATGTCGATCACCTCGAGGTTGTATTTCTCGCCCAGCATGTAATCGTTCACGTCGTGCGCCGGGGTCACTTTCAGCGCGCCCGTACCGAACTCGATATCGACGTATTCGTCGCGGATTACGGGGATTGCGCGGTTCACCAGCGGTACGATGACGCGCGCCCCGGCCGGCAGCCAGCCGTAGCGCGGGTCGTTGGGGTTGACGCACAGCGCCGTGTCGCCCAGGATCGTTTCGGGGCGCGTCGTGGCGACGATGACCGCCTTGTCCGAGCCTTCGACCATGTAGCGCAGGTAGTAGAGCTTGCCGTGCGACTCCTTGAATACCACCTCTTCGTCCGACAGCGCCGTCTGCGCCGCGGGATCCCAGTTGACCATGCGTACGCCGCGGTAGATCTTGCCTTTCTCGTAAAGGTCGCAGAATACCTTGATGACGCTCTCGGTGCGGGGTTCGTCCATCGTGAAGCAGGTGCGCTCCCAGTCGCACGAGGCGCCCAGCTTGCGCAGCTGCCTGAGGATCATGCCGCCGTATTTTTCCTTCCACTCCCAGGCGTATTCGAGGAATTCCTCGCGCGTGAGCGACGACTTCTCGATGCCCTTTTCATGCAGCATCGCCACGACTTTCGCCTCCGTGGCGATCGACGCGTGATCCATGCCAGGCACCCAGCAGGCGTTTTTGCCCGACATGCGGGCACGGCGGATCAGCACGTCCTGCAACGTGTTGTTGAGCATGTGCCCCATGTGGAGCATACCGGTCACGTTGGGCGGCGGGATGACGATCGTATAGGGTTCGCGTCCGTCGGGTTCCGAATGGAACAGCCGGTTGTCGATCCAGTAGTCGTACCATTTCTGTTCGATCTCCTGCGGCGAATATTTATCAGCGATTTGCATAAAGGAAAGGTGTGAATGTTTTGCTTCGTTATTTGGCCTGCAAAGTTATTAACATTCTGTCAAAGATAAAATAAATATCTATAAAAAATCGTTACCTTTGCACCATTATATATTTGTATCTGTAAACTATGAGTAAAAAAGATAAGATAATCGAAACCATCGAAGTCGAAGATGCGAGCCTGCTTCCCGAGCTGCTCGACGGCAAACACCACGTGATTCCGATCGTGACCGGCGGCGACGAGGTTGCCGAGGAGGTCGAAGTGCCGGAGATCATCCCGATCCTTACGCTGCGCAGTTCGGTGCTCTTCCCCGGTGCGATCACCCCGATCACCGTGGGACGCGACAAGAGCATCAGCCTCGTACGTGCCGTGAATGCCGAAGGCGGCATCCTGGGCGCCGTGTTGCAGCGCGAGAGCGACGTCGAAGACCCCGCGCCGGACGACATGTACAAGGTCGGCACCGCAGCGCGCATCATCAAAATCCTCGAAATGCCCAACGGGAACCTCACGGTGATCCTGAACGGCCTGGAGAAGATCGAAATACGCGAATACATAACGACCGAGCCCTATTTCCGGGCCCGGGTGACCGCCCTGCGCGATACGACGCCCGACCTGAAGAGCATCGAGTTCGAGGCCCTCGTGGATTCGATCCGCGACGTGGCGCTCAACATCATCAACGTTTCGCCGTCGATGCCCAAGGAGGCGGCCTTCGCCATCAAGAACATCGACTCCAAGCGCGGCATCATCAATTTCATCTGCTCGAACATGGAGCTTACGGACGAAGACCGCCAGTCGTTGCTGGAGGCCCCCGGCCTGCTGGCCCGAGCCCGCAAGCTGCTCGAAATACTGATCCGCGAACAGCAGCTGGCCGAGCTGAAGAACCAGATACAGGAGCGCGTGAAGCAGGAGATCGACAAGCAGCAGCGCGACTATTACCTGCAGCAGCAGATGCGTACGATCCAGGACGAACTGGGCGACGGCGCCGATGCCGACATCGAGAAGATGCGCGAGGAGGCCAAGAAGAAGAACTGGCCCAAGGAGGTCGGCGAAACCTTCGAGAAAGAGTTGCAGAAGGTCGAGCGGCTGAATCCCGCCGTGGCCGAATATTCGGTGCAGATGACCTACCTGCAACTGCTGCTGGAACTCCCGTGGAACGAGGTAACCAAGGACAATCTCGATCTGAATTGCGCGCGCGAGCAGCTCGACCGCGACCATTTCGGGCTGGAGGAGGTCAAGGAGCGTATCCTCGAACACCTGGCCGTCATCAAGCTCAAGGGCGACCTCAAATCCCCGATACTCTGCCTTTACGGCCCTCCGGGTGTGGGTAAGACCTCGCTGGGCAAGTCGGTGGCGGCGGCGCTGGGCCGCAAGTTCGGGCGTATCTCGCTCGGCGGCCTGCACGACGAGTCGGAAATCCGCGGGCATCGCCGCACCTACATCGGCGCCATGCCGGGACGGATCATCCAGACCATCAAGCGCTGCGGTTCGTCCAACCCGGTCATCATCCTCGACGAGGTGGACAAGGTGACCGTTTCGAACCACGGCGACCCGTCGAGCGCGCTGCTCGAGGTGCTCGACCCGGAGCAGAACACCACCTTCCACGATAACTACATCGACATGGAGTACGACCTGTCGAAAGTGCTGTTCATCGCCACGGCCAACAATATCGCCAACATCGCACCGGCGCTGCGCGACCGCATGGAGATGATCAATATCCCCGGCTACCTGATCGAGGAGAAGGTGCGCATTGCCCTCGACCACCTGCTGCCCAAGCAGCGCGAGGCGCACGGCATCAAGGAGCAGGAGCTCACGATGGCCCCCGAGGTAGTCGAAGGCATCATCGCCGGCTATACCCGCGAGTCGGGTGTCCGCTCGCTCGACAAGTTGCTGGCCAAGATCGCCCGCGCCCGTGCCAAGCAGATCGCCTTCGACGAGGTGTTTGCCCCGGAGGTTTCGGCCCGGGAGGTCGAAAAGATCCTCGGCATGCCCAAGTTCCTCAAGGAGGAGTACGAGGTGGGCGGCATGACAGGCGTTGTGACGGGCCTGGCCTGGACGGAGGTCGGCGGCGACATCCTCTACATCGAGTCGGTGCTGACGCCCGGCAAGGGCAAGGTCAGCCTTACGGGTAACCTGGGCGATGTGATGAAGGAGTCCGCTACGATCGCCCACGAGTGGGTGATGGCGCACAGCAAGGAGCTGGGCATTGACCCCGCACTGTTCGAGAAGAACGACATCAACATCCATGTCCCCGAGGGTGCGATCCCGAAGGACGGCCCTTCGGCCGGCATTACGATGGTGACCTCGATCGTTTCGACCTACACGGGGCGGAAAGTCCGGGATCGCATCGCCATGACGGGCGAGACGACGCTCCGCGGCCGTGTGATGCCGGTGGGCGGCGTCAAGGAGAAGATTCTGGCGGCCAAACGCGCCGGGATCAACGAGCTGATCCTCTCGGAGGAGAACCGCAAGGACATCGCCGAGATCAAGCCCGAATACATCGACGGACTGACCTTCCATTACGTGAAGACCAACGACGAAGTGCTGAAACAGGCGCTCATATAGCGGCCCGAAAGAAGTAAAAGGTGGAAAGTTTTGTTTTTCACCTTTTACTTTTTTAATTTTATGGATCAATTCCTCTGCCGATGAAATTTATCGCAATCATACCGGCGCGGTATGCGTCGACCCGCTTCCCGGCCAAACCGTTGGCCGTGCTGGGCGGGAAACCCGTTATCCGGCGGGTCTACGAGCAGGTGGCGGGCGTACTGGACGATGCCGTGGTCGCCACGGACGACGAGCGGATTTACGATGCCGTAGTGGCGTTCGGCGGCAAGGCCGAGATGACCTCGGCAGACCATAAGAGCGGCACGGATCGCTGCTGGGAAGCCTACCTCAGGCAGGGAAAGCCCTACGACGTGGTCGTCAACGTGCAGGGCGACGAGCCTTTCATCCGGGCGTCGCAGCTCGAAGCCGTGAAGCGCTGCTTCGACGATCCCGCGACGGACATCGCCACGCTCGTGAAACCCTTTGCCGAAGCGGACGGCCTGGCCGCGCTGGAAAACCCCAATTCGCCGAAGGTGGTGCTCGATGCGCAGTCGCGGGCCATCTATTTTTCGCGTTCGGTCATCCCTTACCTGCGCGGCGTCGAACGCTCGCAGTGGCTTGCGCACCATACGTTCTACAAGCACCTCGGCCTCTATGCCTTCCGCACGGAGGTGCTGTGTGCCGTCACGGCGCTGCCGCAGTCCACGCTCGAAAAGGCCGAGTCGCTCGAGCAGCTCCGCTGGCTTGAAAACGGCTACAGGATCGGCGTGGGCATCACCGACGTCGAGACCATCGGCATCGACACGCCCCAAGACCTCGCACGTGCCGAGGAGTTTTTGTCACACCATCCGGAATTTATAAAATGACAGCTATGAAATTCATCGCCGGCCCCTGCGTCATCGAATCCGCCGAGTTGCTCGACACCGTGGCCGAACGCCTCGTGGCGATCAACAAGGCCCTCGGGACGGATATTATCTTCAAGGCCTCGTTCGACAAGGCCAACCGCACCTCGATCTCCTCGTTCCGCGGCCCCGGACTCGAACAGGGGTTGCGTATGCTCGCCGACGTGCGGGCGAAGTGGGGGCTGCGCCTGCTGACCGACATCCACGAGGCGTGGCAGGCCGCACCCGTGGGCGAGGTCGTCGACGTGATCCAGATCCCGGCCTTCCTCTGCCGGCAGACCGACCTGCTCACCGCCGCGGCCAGGACGGGCAAGACCGTGAATATCAAAAAGGCGCAGTTCCTTTCGGGGTTGGACATGCAGTACCCCTATGAGAAGGCGCGCGATGCGGGGGCTTCGGAAATATGGCTCACCGAACGCGGCAATATCTACGGTTACAACAATCTGGTGGTCGATTTCCGCAATATCCCCGACATGCTGCGCATCGCGCAGACCGTGGTGATGGATTGTACCCATTCGGTGCAGCGTCCCGGCGGTGCGGGCGGTACGACGGGAGGCAACCGCGAGTTCGTGCCGGCCATGGCCCGGGCGGCCCGGGCGTTCGGTGCCAACGGCTTCTTCTTCGAAGTGCACCCCTGCCCCGACTGCGCCAGGAGCGACGGCCCCAACATGTTGCAACTCGACGATCTGGAGAATCTCATTAAAACCTTGCTATAATGACCGATACCACCAAAGCGCAGATCCTCGACCTGGCCCGCAAGGCCATCAATACCGAGATGCTGGCGCTCAAGCACATGAAGGAGACCTTGGGTGACAATTTCGCCGATGCCGTGGAGCTGATCCTCGCATGCAGCGGCAAATGCATCGTCACCGGCATGGGCAAGTCGGGGCTCGTCGGGCGCAAGATCGCCGCGACGCTGGCCTCGACCGGAACCCCGAGTTTCTTCCTGCATCCCGGCGAGGCCTTCCACGGCGATCTGGGGATGATCTCGAAGGACGACGTCGTGCTGGCGCTCTCCTATTCGGGCGAGACCGACGAAATCCTGAAGATCGTGCCTTTCATCCACTCCAACGGCAACAAGCTGGTGTCGATGACGGGCAACCCCGAATCGGCGCTGGCGAAGAATTCCGATATCCATCTCGACGTGAGCGTCGAAGAGGAAGCCTGCATCCTGCACCTCGCGCCGACGACCTCGACCACGGCGCAGATCGCCATGGGCGATGCGCTGGCCGTGTCGCTCATGCAGATGCGGGGCTTTACGAGCGTCGATTTCGCACGCCTGCATCCGGGCGGCAGCCTCGGGCGGCGCCTGCTGATGACCGTGGGCAACGTGATGCGTTCGCACGACCTCCCGGTCGTGGCGCCCGACTGCTCGGCGACGGATATGATCCACGCCATCAGCAAGGGCGGGCTGGGGCTCATCATCATCTGCGACGGCGAGAGGATCGAGGGCATCGTGACCGACGGCGACGTGCGCCGTGCGATGGAGCGCCGCCGCGCCGAGTTTTTCAATATCAAGGCCGCCGATATCGCCACGCCCAACCCGAAAACCATCTCCGCGGATAAGAAACTGATCGAGGCCGAGAAGATGATGACCCGTAACAAGGTCACGTCGCTGCTCGTCACCGACGATGCAGGGAAGTTGCAGGGCGTGATCCAGATTTACGACATCAAGTTATAGGGCTTTCGCAACTGCGTCACGCCGCATAGACGGGGACGGTCTGTTCGGAACGGAGCGCCTGCCGTGAAAACAAAGGGGACGGTACCATGCGGTACCGTCCCCGCGTGTCTTGTCTGCCGGTATGTCTCCGCGGTCAGTCCCCCTCTTCGAGCTGGAAAACCTGTTCGACGGGTTTGCCGAAGATCCGGGCGATCTTCAGTGCCAGTACCGTCGAGGGGACGAAGCGCCCGGCCTCGATGGCGTTTACGGTCTGGCGGCTTACGCCGATGGCATCGGCCAACTGCTGCTGGGTCATGCGCACTTCGGCGCGTTCGACCCGGATCCTATTCTTCATCTGCGACCGCGTGTTTCAGGCGCCACAGTTTCCAGCGGAATACCGCGAGGAATATCAGCAGCATGGTGAGCAGGTTGTAGATCATGACGTAGAGGAAACTGAGGTCGTAGGTGCATAGCGCCGTGGCGATAAGCAGGGCATAGTTGACGTAAAGTGCCGTCAGCAGGGCGTTCAGCCGTATGCGGGAGATCATTTCATCCTCGATCCGTTCGCGGGAGCAGGCTACGAATATCCCGCCGATGCAGATGCCCACCAGAGCGATGTTGTTCAGCGCGCGGCCTGTCGTAGTCGAGCAGAGCGTTTCGTAGCAGGCCGTTCCTTGGGCCGGCATCAGATAGGTCGGGTAGCCGTTGAAGCCGTCGATGAGCATCAGTACGCCCAACAGCAACGTCGGGATCAGGATGACCCAGCCGATTTTCTTAAAACTGTGGGGAAGTAGTAATTCCTTTGTCATAACGTGGTTGTTTAAAGGTTTGAGACAGGACAAATGTAAAGTATATTTTACATTTTAGCAAATAAACACGACAAAATTTTTGCGGCATAAAAATTAGAGGGTCTTTTAGACCCTCTAAAAATTTTGTTCGGCGGTATGATTTACCGGGGCGGAATTGCGCAGGGCGGCTCCGTACGTATCCCGAATTCCCGGGCACGCACACCCTGAACCCCGGGAATCGGGTATGGGATGGAGGCTGCATGCGGAATTCCGGATACGGAGGCGTAATCCGGAAATCGAAATCCAAGATTTGGAATCCCGGAGTCGTAACACGGCTCGGGGAACCCCTGCACCCCTGGTGCTTCTCCTTTCCGGGATCAGTTGCGGATGTAATGCGGCATTTCGGCGGGAATCTCCATCGAGATTTCTGCCAGTCCGCCCACGACGCCGTCCACGCGCCAGGCTGTCTGGTAGATCATTTTGCGGACGCCGTTTTTCTCGATCGTATAGACATTCGTGCCCCCGTCGGCGAGCAGGCGGCGGATGATTTCGCGCGACCGCTCGCCGTGGCAGTCGAAGAGGTTTTTGCCGACCATGTCGCCGTGCCGTGCGAAGGTCGTGCGCGCCTTGTCGTTCATGTAGAGGATCGTGCCCCCGGTGTCGCATACCGTAACCGCGCAGTCCATGCCGTCGGCCCAGGGGTAGGGATTTTCTGTCGTCATATTGCCGTAGGTTTATCGTCGGGGAAAGCCTCCCTTTTCAACGGGAGGTTCGGAGTGATTATGGGCATTGTAGCGAAGATACGGCGCTAAACCCCGGTTTACTGTTGTATCTTCACCAATTGTTCGCGGTAGGCGTTCAAGATGCGCGATTTGGAAATGAAGCCCAGGTAGCGGTTTTGTTTGTCGACCACGGGCAGCATCCAGGTATGCTTGTCCTCGAATTTCTCCATGACACCCTGTATCGACTCGTGTTCGAGGATTTTGTCCGGGGGCTGGATCATGTAGTCGGAGATCGGGTGCCCGTATTTTTCGTGTTTGAACATGTCCTCGCGCAGGTCGTCCAGCTGGACGACGCCCAGCAGGTGTCCGAAGTTGTCGATCACGGGGAAGATGTTGCGGCGTGCCGTCGAGATGATGTGCACGATGTCGCCCAGCGTCATGTTCTCCTTGATGCGCAGGAAGTCGGTCTCCATCAGCTCGTCGAGTTTGAGGAAGACGAACACCGACTGGTCCTTGTCGTGCGTGAGCAGTTCGCCCCGCTGGCGCAGTTGCTTGGTGTAGATCGAGTCGGGGTCGAGGTAGTAGTCCACGGCGAACGAGATGCAGGCCGTGATCATCAGCGGGATGAACAGCCCGTAGCCGTTCGAAAGCTCCGCGATGAGGAAGATCGAGGTCAGCGGCGCCTTCATCACGCCCGACATCACGCCGGCCATGCCCACCAGCGTGAACGAGACGACCGAGACGTCCCAGTCGAAAAATGCATTGCACAGCAGGGCGATCGAAGCCCCCGTGAACGCCCCCACGAACAGCGACGGCGCGAAGGTTCCGCCCACGCCGCCTGCGGCGTTGGTCGAGGCCATGGCAATGACCTTGAAGAACATCGTGGCGATGACGAAGAGGATGACCACCCAATCGATCTCCCGGAACCGGTAGAAGAGCGAATTGTCGAACAACTCCTGTGCGCGGCCGTGCATCAGCGACATGAACCCTTCGTAGCCCTCGCCGTAGAGCGGCGGGAAGACGAAGAGCAGGACGCCCAGCGTGATGCCGGCGTAGAGCCATTTGCGGCCTTGCGACGGAAGTCGTTTGTAGAAGGCGCCGATGCGTGAGTTGACCGTAGTGAAATAATAGGACATCCCTCCGCACAATACGCCCAGCAGGATGAACATCGGGATCTGCCGCAGTTCGAAGGCGTCGGCCGCCGTGAGCGTGACGGCGATGATCGGATCGAAGCCGCGGAAGACGAAGGCGTGGTGGCCGTGATCGAGGCGATGAGCAGCGGGATGACCGACGAGGCGGTGATGTCGAGCATCAGGATTTCCAGCACGAAGACCACGCCCGTGATCGGGGCCTTGAAGATCGCGGCGATCGCCGCCCCGGCGCCGCAGCAGAGCATCAGCGTCGTATTGCGGTAGTTGAGGCGTGCGAGTCTTCCCACGTTCGAGCCGATGGCGGCGCCCGTCAGTACGATCGGCGCCTCGGGGCCGACCGAACCGCCGAAGCCGATCGTGGTGGCGCCGCCCACGATCGAAGTCCAGCAGTTGTGGGGCGGGATGCGCGAATCGCGGCGCGACATGGCGTACAACACGCGCGTGACCCCTTCCGAGATGTTGTCGCGCACGATGTATTTGACGAAGAGCGTCGCCAGGACGATGCCTATCGCAGGGTAGATCAGCAGCAGGAAATGTGCGCTCCCGACGGGAAACCAGTTGACCAGGCAGCTCTTGATCGCATAGAGCAGGATTTCGAAGACATAGGTGCCCAGTCCGGCCAGCAGTCCGACGATCATGGCCAGCAGCATCATGATCTGGCGGTTGCTCAACCGGCGCGTCAGGCGGTAGAAGAGGGCGAAGATGCGCTCGTATCGGAAATCCCTGAGTCTCATGGTCGGCTTCCCGAAGGCGTTATCCGAGTTTCTCTCGGTAGAGCGCCGCCTGCGAGGCGATCAGGTCGCGGTCCTCGAAGTAGTTGATCTTCATGGCTTCGCGCACGTCGTGAAGCGTCCGTGCGGCCTCCTCGCGGGCAGTCTCGGAACCTTTGTGCAGCACGTCGTAGACCCATTCGATGCGCTCCTCGTAGTAGCGGCGGCGTTCGCGGATTGGGTCGAGCGTCTCGTTGAGCACGGCGATCAGGAATTTCTTGACCTTCACGTCGCCCAGGC
>OLWH01001179.1_pt1 | contig 10525 bp, 12 predicted proteins | sample 1673381 | NCBI WGS metagenome assembly OLWH01 (sample SAMEA103958110, study PRJEB25191) | human gut metagenome | reverse complement strand
TCGATATCGATATGTATATGCGCATCGCGACCGAGCTGCACCTCAAGCGCCTGATCGTCGGCGGCATGGAGCGTGTCTATGAGATTGGTCGTGTATTCCGTAATGAGGGTCTGGACACCAGACACAATCCGGAGTTCACACTCATGGAGCTGTATCAGGCATACACCGATTACCACGGCATGATGGATCTGACCGAGAACCTTTACCGCTATGTGGCAAAGGAAGTGACCGGTTCTGAGATGCTGACTTACGGGGAGCATACCATGGATCTCTCCAAGCCGTTTGAGCGCATTACCATGGTGGATGCGGTGAAGAAGTATGCAGGCGTCGATTTTAATGAGGTGAAGGATACCGCCGAGGCGAAGAAGCTTGCAGACGAGCATCACATCGAGTACGAGGAGCGCCATGAAAAGGGTGATATCTTAAATCTTTTCTTCGAGGAGTATGTCGAGGAGCACCTGATCCAGCCGACGTTCGTGATGGATCATCCGATCGAGATCTCTCCGCTCACGAAGAAGAAGCCGGAGAACCCGGACTATGTAGAGCGTTTTGAGTTCTTCATGAACGGCTGGGAGATGGCAAATGCTTACTCTGAGCTGAATGATCCGATCGACCAGCGCGCACGTTTTGCTGCCCAGGAGGAGGCTTTTGCAGCCGGAGATGAGGAAGCGAACCACACCGATGAGGATTTCTTAAATGCACTTTCCATCGGTATGCCGCCGACCGGAGGTATCGGATTCGGAATCGACCGTATGGTCATGATGATGACCAACAGCCCGGCGATAAGGGATGTGCTGCTGTTCCCGACGATGAAAACTTTGAGTAAAGAAAACCAGTAAAATCAAGGGTTTCAGCGATTTTGAGTTGTGATTTACTACAAATTTACTACAAATTTGCTACGTATAATACGGAATAATACTTGATAATACGTTTTGTGCGACATTTAATTTTATAGGGTATGTACCTTTAGGACACTTTCCAAGTGAGAATTTGGGAGTGTCCTTTTGTTATGGTCAAAAATAAAATTTGGAGGTAAATACAATGAACAGTACAGCGTTAGGAGCAGAAAAGAAAGAAAACATTATTTTTATCAGCGATGCACATGAGAAATTCTATTACGAGAAGTTAAAAGAGGTAAGGTATCAGGATGTTTACCACAAGGCACTCTGCTACTGTCTTGGCATCAGTGACGATACCAGAAGAAATATTAAAAGCATTTATGATTTTAAGACAGGCTGCGTGAAAACGGAATGCCTGCAGGAAGGCTGGCAGACCAGCGGAAGCGTGAAAGTAGTCAGAATGGCATTTAATCTGTACTGTAATGGTACACCGAGTGTTTTTGACTATGAGGATATGGAGGAGCAGATTGACGAGTGCAGGAATTACACGGTGGAGGAACTGTTCTGCTGTGCCTACGCACCATATTTTTGGCAGGCGGTACAGATTCGTTATCCGGAGTATGCAAGATACAACCGGGAGCTGTATGCCCTGTTTGGAGGAGCAGACTAATGTTAAAGGTCAGACTGATGGGAACGAAGAACGATATTACTTGGTTCGGAAAGATATTGAACAATAATTCCAAAATTGAAGTTACCGAATTTTCAGATTTGTACCCGAACAAGGGGACAAAGAAGTTTTACAGAGCGTATGTGGAAGTAAGAAAGAGCAATGTAGCAGAGAAATCATAGAAAACAGCATAGAAAAAGGAGAATGTATCATGTGTAAAGTTATATCAATTGCAAACCAAAAAGGTGGTGTGGGTAAGACCACCACCACAAGCAACTTAGGAATCGGGCTGGCAAAGCAGGGAAAGAAAGTCCTGCTGATCGATGCGGACGCACAGGGGAGCCTGACTGCAAGTTTAGGCTTTACGGAACCGGACAAGCTGGAGGTCACGCTTGCCACGGTCATGGCAAATATTATCAATGATGAGGAAATGGAAAAGGGATACGGCATTTTGGAGCATGAGGAGGGCATTTCCCTCATGCCGGGAAATATTGAGCTGTCCGGTCTGGAGGTATCGCTTGTGAATGCCATGAGCAGGGAGCTGGTGCTGCGTTCCTACATAGAGCAGGTAAGGGAGGACTACGATTACATTCTGATTGACTGTATGCCCTCGCTTGGCATGATAACCATAAATGCCTTTGCCTGTGCCGACAGTATCTTAATTCCCGTGCAGGCGGCATATCTGCCCGTAAAAGGTTTGGAGCAGCTTATCAAGACCATAGGCAGGGTAAAGCGGCAGATCAATCCAAAACTGGAGATAGAGGGGATTCTGCTGACGATGGTGGATAACCGCACCAACTATGCAAAGGACATCAGTGCATTACTGATTGAGAATTATGGAAGCAAGGTTAGGATATTTCAGAACAGTATCCCGATTTCCGTAAGGGCTGCGGAAATTTCAGCAGAAGGTGTCAGCATCTATCGGCATGACCCGAAGGGGAAAGTGGCGAGTGCCTATCAGTCTTTGACGGAGGAGGTGCTTCGTGATGAGTAAGGCAGGAAGTGCATCAAAGGTCAAAATAAATAGTTTTGATGATCTGTTCGGAGCTTCCCAAGCTCCGGCAGGCACAGAGCAGGTGCGGGAGATACCGCTTTCCGAGCTGCATGAGTTTAAGGGACACCCGTTCAAGGTGCTTGACGATGAAAAGATGCAGGAAACCGTGGAGAGCATTAGAAACTATGGTGTGTTAATGCCCGGTATTGCAAGACCGAGGGCAGGGGGCGGCTATGAGATCATTGCCGGGCACCGCAGGAAGCACGGGTGCGAGCTGGCAGGGCTTTCCACCATGCCGATGTTCGTGCGGGATTACAGCGATGATGAAGCAACGGTTATCATGGTGGATACCAACATTCAGCGTGAGGATATTTTACCCAGCGAAAAAGCAAGGGCTTATGCAATGAAGTATGAAGCCATGAAACATCAGGGCAAAAAGGGAAGCGGAAGCAGCCTTGACGAAGTGGGGGAAGCTGCCGGAGAGAGTGGAAAGACGGTGCAAAGGTATATATGGCTTGCCCGTCTGTCTGATGAATTGCTGGATATGGTCGATAAGAAGAAAATCGGTCTGGTGCAGGGCGTTGACATATCGTTTCTCACGGAACAGGCGCAGGAATGGGTACAGGTCATTCTGGAGGAAACAGGTGCAGCAATTTCCACCCACCAGTCGGCAAAACTGAAGGAGTATGGAAAAAACGGGGAGCTGACCCTTGCAATGGTAAGGCTCATTTTGACGGAGGAAAAGCCGAAGGAAAGAAAGGTCACAATCAAAGGCGAGAGGATCAGCCGATATTTTACGGAGGAGTATTCCAGTGAGGAAATAGAAAATATCATCTATCAGCTATTGGAGGAATGGAACGCCGCAAATGGCGTGAGCAAGCAGTAAAGGAGGCACGGAAAATGGGCGGTACAATCAAATTCGATTATTACTACGGAATCGAAGCGGAGCAGTTTTCGTTTTACCGTGTTCCACGTCTGCTGATTAAGGACGAGAGGTTTAAGGGGCTTAGCAGCGATGCTAAGCTCCTCTATGGACTGATGCTTGACCGTATGGCACTTTCCATGAAAAATGGCTGGCTTGATGATGAAAACAGGGCGTATATCATTTATACGGTGGACAGTATCATGGAGGATTTGGGATGCGGCAAGGATAAGGCGATAAAAGTCCTTGCCGAATTAGATACCAATAAAGGGATCGGTCTGGTGGAACGGATACGCAGGGGACTTGGCAAGCCGGATATTATTTATGTGAAGAACTTTGTTATTCCAGAGGAAAATGATGAGCAGCCGGATAAACAGGGAGGCGATAAAGGTGCTTTTACTGAGGACGGAGAAGCCGACTTGCAGAAGTCGGAAAAACCGACTTCAAGAAGTTTGAGAAGCCGACTTCAAGAGGTCGGAAAAACCGACTTCAAGGATTCGGATAATCAGACTTCAGGAGGTCGGGAAAACGAACTTCAAGAGGTCGGAAAACCAGCCCCTAATTATACTGACTATAATAATACTGACATGAGCTATAACAATCCTATCAATCAATCAGGAGACCCGGAGCAGAGAAACGATAAGATTGATGTGATGGAGGACGTGAACGCATACATAGAGCTGATTAAGCAGAATATTGAGTATGAGCATCACATGAAGTATGATAAAAGGCAGGACAGGGATTTGTATGAGGAGCTTTTTGAGGTCATCTGTGAAGTGGTATGCGTAAAGCGTAAAACGGTCAGAATAGCGGGAGAGGATTACCCATATGAGCTTGTAAAATCGAAATTCCTGAAGCTCAACAGCGGGCATCTGGAGTATGTGATCGGCTGTATGCACGATACTGTCACAAAGATAACCAACATTAAGGCATACATGGTTACAGCACTTTATAATGCTCCCTCAACTATGAACCATTATTATCAGCAGGAGGTACAGCATGATATGTATGGCGGCGGCTGGGAGGAAAAAGGGATTGTCTGAAAGAATTGGAAAGATTTTTGCGGAGATAATAAATATATTCACAGGCAGCTTTTGGACAGAGTGTCCAGAGGTGGATAATGGTTTAAAAAATAGATTAGGCGGTGCGGTATGGAGAAGAAAGTATATATCACGAAAGAAGAACAGGAAAAGTGCAGAAGGGTTGCGGAGGCGTTTGCAGAGCTGTATGGGCTTGAGAATATCCTTGTCATGGATGCAGGAAGATACGGCTTTGTAAAATTGCAGTATTACAAGGAGCCGCAGGGCTTTGATGATGTGATAACCTTCACGGATAGTCAGAGTATGTTTGAAAATCTGTGGCAGGAATGGCTTGATACAAAGCTCTATTTAATGGCAAAGGGAACGCCGCTGATGGAGAAAGGTTATGGCGGCGTATTAAAAAGTCTGCCGGAGGAAAAACAGAAGGAACTTACAGACAGAAAAGCCGACTTTGCAATAAAGGCAGGAATTACATTATAAGCAACACAGCGTAAGGGCAGTTATGAGCAGACAGCTTGTAGCTGCCTTTTTATGTTCAATGACTTTTGGACACGATGTCTAAAGGTGGAAAGGAAGATAACAATGGAATCAATGAGAGATATCAACAGGGTAATGGAGAGGGAGGTTGCAAAGGGGAGCTGTCCGCTGGCTTTTGAACGGATGGAATTTGGCAGTAAGCCTTTTCAGTTTATCATATCAGAGGAAAAGTTAAATGAAGTTCTTACATATCTGCTGCGGATCAGAACCTTCGGGCAGTATGCAGGGAAAAGCATAATCAACAATGTATATATGGATTTGGATATGCTCTGCAAAAAGCCGCAGTTTAAGCGCACCCGTTCCGTCGTGGAACGGGAAGAAGTTTACACAAAAGTGCAGAGATATAAAAGAAAACTGAAGCCGGAATATGACGGCAGGGTGTGTCTGGAAACGGTACAGTGTATTTTCAGCCTGCCGGAGAAAGAAACGGACAGATACAGAATGATCTATGAAGGGCAGGAAACCTATGGTTTTATTATGTCAAATAAATATATCCTCGGTCTGTTTGCTTATTGTGAAGCCGCAAGAAAAACTATTGTGTGGGATGGCGTGGAATTTGAACACCTGACGGAGCAGGAGCAGAAGATCGTTTTGCTTGATAATGTGCGGGATGTGCTGTTTCAGGCATTGCTTTTCGATAATGTTTCAATGGAGAAGAATCATATCCGGGCAGATATGTGTACGGTTATGTTATTGGAATAATAAATACAGACAAAATATTTTATGATAAAAAGACTTCTGTTATAATAATTGAAGCGGAATTTATTTTAAAGAGGGATTATATGAAACAAAATCATCATTCGCTTGCATATAAGCGGCAGAAGCAGCCAAATAAAACCTATAAGGATTTAAAGCAGAAGCAGAAAATGAAAATTGCTGACCAAATGTTTCGGGAAACCTGCTCTTATTATAAAGAAAACGGGGAAATGCCCACAGAGGAAGCAGCAAGGGAAATTACGGAACGTATTTATAAAAAGCTGGAATCACAGGCGGTATGGGTTCCCTTTGATGAGGTTTACCAAGCATATCTTTTAAAGATGCCTCGTTATGAAATCCGTATCAGGGAAAACGGAATACCGGAGGAAAAGCCCGCAAAGGAGAAAAAGCCTGATTTACCAAAGAAAAAGAGGGGAAGCAACAATAAGATATGCCCGGAGTGCGGCAGGAAAATGAAACAGCAGTTTATCGGTTTGCAGCATTGCAAATGCGGTATGAGCTGGAAGAAAGATATTGGATATTTTGAACGTACCGGGGATATGGTGTTTGCTTTGGAACGCAGGAAAACAGGTAAAAAGACAAAGCAGTGTCCGGTAATCCGGTACAGATAAATTAAATATGGTACACAGCGTCAGGGCAGTTATAGACCATAAAGGTTTATAGCTGCCCTTTTTGCGTTTACAGACTTTTGGACACGATGTCCAAAAGCGGAAAGGAGAGCTTATGAAATATTTACTGCATCGGCTGTATGTTCCACCTTAGCGGAGCTTACAGTCAGATAACAATGGATCAGGAGGTACTTATGCAGGAGGAAGTAACGCAAAAGACAATCGCCCTTGTGATTAAGACCTCAAAACTAAGTGCCAGCGTACTGAAAGCTGCAATGCGGATTTATCTGAATCATCAGAAGCAGAAATCACAGAAATCGCATGGTAAAACTTCTGTGAAAAAGCTGGTGGGAGAGGGCGTGGGAGTATCGTCTATCGAAGTGACGGACGGCAATATCAAATCCTTTGAGTGGGTAGCTCGTAAATATAATGTTGATTTTGCTGTCAAGAAAGACAGGACGTGCGAACCGCCCAAGTATCTGGTATTTTTCAAGGGCAGGGATGCCGATGCACTGTCGCAGGCATTCAAGGAATTTGTTTATGGTAATGAGAAAAAGAAAGGCAGGACTTCCGTAAGGGAGAAATTAAAGCATTTCAGGGAAGCAGTGTCACAGGATAAGAACAGGGAGAGGAGCCGGGAGAAAAATAAGGACAGGGGACAGAGCCTATGAGCAGCATCATTGCAGGCATAACCAAAGACCTAAAGGCTGTCCCGGAAAATCTGAAAGCAAAGGCGAAAGGTGCGGACGCCAAGAAGCTGCTGCTTTTGAATGTCCCGTATATCCTTGCAGGCTATTTCTGTGACAAGGTGGCGTGGCTGTGGAGAGTATCGGAGGGAGCAGATGCTTCCGCCAAGATGATTGCAGCCATGAACGGCTTTGATACGCTTTTTTCCAATCCCCTGCCCAGCTTCCACCCAAGAGATTTACTGATTGGAGCAGGCTGCGGCATAGCCCTCCGGCTTGTGGTGTACTACAAAGCCAAGAACGCCAAGAAATTCCGGCATGGCAAGGAGTATGGTTCCGCAAGGTGGGGAAATGCCAAAGACATAGAGCCATACATGGACTCTGTGTTTGAAAACAATGTCCTTTTAACCCAGACGGAGAGGCTGATGATGTCAGGCAGACCAAAGCAGCCGAAGTATGCGAGGAATAAAAATATTCTTGTCATCGGCGGTTCCGGTTCCGGCAAGACGAGATTTTTTGTGAAGCCGAACCTGATGCAGATGCACTCAAGCTATGTCGTCACTGATCCGAAAGGAACGGTATTAGTCGAGTGCGGAAAGATGCTGAAAAGGGGCAAATATAAAATAAAAGTCTTAAATACCATAAACTTTGCAAAATCCATGCACTATAATCCTTTCGCCTATTTACGGAGCGAAAAGGATATTCTGAAACTTGTAAACACGATCATAGTCAACACCAAAGGAGAGGGACAGCAATCCGGTGAGGACTTCTGGATCAAGGCTGAAAAGCTCTATTATACGGCACTGATCGCTTATATCTGGTATGAAGCTCCGGAGGAGGAGCAGAATTTCGCCATGCTGATTGATCTGATTGATGCAAGCGAAGCCAGAGAGGACGATGAGAATTTCAAAAATGCCGTAGATTTGCTGTTTGAGGAGCTGGAAGCAGAGAACCCGAACCACTTTGCAGTACGGCAGTATAAGAAATACAAGCTGGCTGCGGGAAAAACAGCTAAATCCATACTTATTAGCTGCGGTGCAAGGTTAGCACCATTTGATATCAAAGAGCTGCGTGACCTGATGGAATATGACGAGCTGGAGCTTGACACGCTTGGAGAGCAAAAGACAGCGTTATTCGTCATTATTTCCGATACGGATGCCACATTTAATTTCGTGGTGTCAATCATGTATTCACAGCTCTTTAACCTGCTCTGCGATAAGGCAGACGATGTTTATAATGGCAGGCTTCCGGTTCATGTGCGGTGCCTGCTGGATGAGTTCAGTAATATTGGGCAGATTCCACAGTTTGAGAAGCTGATCGCTACCATTCGTAGCCGGGAAATATCAGCTTCTATTATTTTGCAGTCAAAGTCCCAGCTCAAGGCGATTTATAAGGACAACGCTGACACCATTGAAGGGAATTGTGATACCACCTTATTCCTCGGAGGGAAGGAAAAGACCACCTTAAAAGAGATGGCGGAGATTTTGGGTAAAGAAACAATAGACCTTTACAATACCTCAGATACGAGAGGTACAAGCCAGTCCTACGGTCTGAATTACCAAAAGACCGGAAAAGAGCTGATGAGTCAGGATGAGATAGCGGTCATGGACGGCGGGAAATGTATCATGCAGCTTAGGGGCGTAAGACCTTTTTTCTCAGACAAGTTTGATATAACGAAGCATGACAGATACAAAGAGCTGTCCGATTATGACCCGAAAAATGCCTTTGACATTGAGGACTATGTGAAGCATCTGCATCACATGAAAGTCACGCCTGCAACAATGGTAGACGATGCCTTTGACTGTGGGGAAGTAAACGGGCAGGAGGATAATTCCTCAATGACAACTGAATAGCGGCTTTTGGACAGAGTGTCCAAAAGTGCAGATTGACAACTGAATATGAAAATCTGTTTAGACATGCACAGGTAATGCAAAGCAAGTGTGCAAGTTTACTTGCAGACACGCAGATTTGCATTTAGCTGTATTTGGCGTTCAGCCGCAGCGAGATGAAGCGAAGCATAATCGAGCTGGCATGGATAAACACAAATCAAAGGAGTTTTGCAATGTATCTTTGTGAGAATAGAAAAGCACCCGGCACAGCCTATCGCCAAACAGAATGTACCGGATGCCAGCAGGGTTCTCCAAAGGATTTCCCTGCCCTTATTTTACCACAAAGGGCGGGGATTTACATACAAAGCTCTTTCTTTATCAAAAAATCAAATCTTAGGAAAGAAAGAGGTAAAAATCATGAGTTTTTTTACAACAGCAGTAACAGGATTAAAGACAGTCGTAACAGCAATCGGAGCAGGCGTGGCAGTATGGGGCGTTATCAACCTTCTGGAAGGCTATGGAAATGACAATCCGGGTGCAAAATCACAGGGCATCAAGCAGCTCATGGCGGGCGGCGGCGTTGCCCTCATCGGCATCACCCTGATCCCTCTGCTGTCCGGTCTGCTGTCCACCACCTAATGATTCTCCAAAACCGGCGGGGGCTTTCGCTTGATAGCGGGAGCCCCCGCAAAGGAGGTGATCTCCCTTGATATTGGATATGATCCAGGAGTGGTTCAAGGAACTGCTCATTGACGGTATCATTTCAAACCTGACCGGGATGTTTGATACCCTGAATACAAAGGTGGGCGAGATCGCCGGGGAGGTCGGCATGACGCCCGCCGCCTGGAACAGCAGCATCTTCAACATGATCCGAAACCTCTCGGAAACGGTGATTGTCCCCATCGCTGGCATCATCCTCACCTTCGTCATGTGCTACGAGCTGATCCAGCTCATCATCGAGAAAAATAACCTCCACGACTTTGACACCTGGATTTTCTTCAAGTGGATTTTCAAGACCTTCTGCGCGGTGCTGATCGTCACCAACACCTGGAACATCGTCATGGCGGTGTTCGATGTGGCGCAGAATGTGGTGAGCCAGAGCGCCGGCGTCATTATTTCGGACGCGGGCATCGACATATCCAGCGTGACCGCCGACCTGGAGACCCAGCTCGCGGATTGGAGCATTGGCGCCCTGCTGGGGCTGTGGTTCCAGAGCATCTTCGTGGGGCTGTGTACGCAAATCCTCTCCATCTGTATCTTCCTGGTCATCTACGGCCGGATGATTGAGGTGTATTTGGTGACCTCGATAGGTCCCATCCCCTTTGCCACAATGGTGAACCGGGAGTGGGGCAACACGGGGCAGAACTATCTCCGCTCCCTGCTGGCCCTGGGCTTCCAGGCGTTTCTCATTATGATCTGCGTGGGCATCTACGCGGTGCTGGTGGAGGGCATCTCCCTGAGCGGCGACAACATTTCCGGCGCCATTTGGGGCTGTATGGGGTACACGGTCCTCTTGTGCTTCACGCTTTTCAAGACCGGCAGCCTCGCTAAGTCCCTGTTCGGGGCGCATTGAGGAGGTGGCTGTTTGAAGATCGGATTGGTGGATGTGGACTCTCACAACTTTCCCAACCTCTGCCTGATGAAGCTCTCCGAGTATCATACACGGCGGGGCGACCGGGTGGAGTG
>OLWH01001168.1_pt1 | contig 10636 bp, 10 predicted proteins | sample 1673381 | NCBI WGS metagenome assembly OLWH01 (sample SAMEA103958110, study PRJEB25191) | human gut metagenome | reverse complement strand
GGACAGGAGCGCGGCCTATGCCGCACGCTACGCCGCTAAGAATATAGTGGCGGCGGGGCTGGCAAAGCGCTGCGAAATACAGATAGCCTACGCCATAGGAGTAGCGGAGCCGGTATCCGTTTACGTCGACACAAAGGGCACCGGGATAATACCCGACGACGAGATACAGAAGAAGCTTCTCAGGTGCTTCGACTTCAGGCCGGAGGCCATAATAGAGCGACTGGAGCTGAGGAGGCCCATTTACGGAAAGACCGCAGCCTACGGCCACTTCGGCAGAACGGATATAGACCTTCCCTGGGAGCATACCGACATGGCAGAAGCGCTGAAAAAAGCATAATTGCAAATGTTTTGCAAAAAGGGGCCGGCGAAGTTGATTCCCGGACCCCTTTGAGGTTATAATCTACATATAAAACAGACGAGGAGGAAGTATCAGTGGTTCGTGTCATCTTTGGCGAAAAGGGGACGGGCAATTCAAAGCGCATTATCCAAATGGCAAATGACTCGGTAGATGAAACTCAGGGCAGCGTGGTATTTATTGACGCGGAGGGCCAGTATCTTTTCGATCTCAAGCATGCGATACGCTTTATAGACGCGGGACACTACAACATAAACAGCCCCAAGATGTTCTACGGCTTCCTTGCGGGCATAGCGGCTCAGGATTTCGATCTTCAGAGGATATACGTGGATGGCTTCAGGAAGCTGGTAAAGCACCCGCTGAATGAACTGGAAGCAATGTTCGCACAGATACAGGATTTTGCGGATAAGAGCGGTATAGACATATTCATAGGCGTCAGCGAGAAATGCCCCATTACCTGAAAAAATATGTGTGCGGATAGCTATATTATATAAAATTATACGGAATTGAGCGGCACTCGTGCCGCTCAATGCTTTTATATGATATAATTAACCTTGTATTTTTTGCGGGAGGTGAAATATGCTGAACATTTTTGATATATTAGGGCCTGTGATGATAGGCCCGTCAAGTTCGCATACCGCGGGGGCCGCACGCATGGGAAACATGGCCCGTACACTGCTGGGCAGCGAGCTTGTAGAGACCAAGATACATCTTCACGGTTCGTTCGCCGAGACGGGCAAGGGCCACGGCACCGACCGCGCCATAGTTGGAGGGCTGCTGGGCATGAAACCTGACGACAGCCATATACCCTTCGCTTTCGACGAGGCGAAGGAGAGGGGATTAAAATATGAAATAGATGCTGTTGCGCTGCGGGATGCGCACCCGAATACTGCGGTGATAGAGCTTACGGGCGCAGACGGCAAGCAGCTTGTCATGCAGGCCTCCTCCATAGGCGGCGGCAGGATAGTCGTCAACAAGCTGGACGGTATAGATGTGAACTTTACCGGCAATTTCAATACTCTCGTCATACGCAATCAGGACGAAAACGGCGCGGTGGCGGCGGTAACGTCCATACTCAGCCAGATAAGGGTAAATGTGGCCAACATGAGCCTCTGCCGCCATAAACGGGGAGGCGATGCGCTTATGGTTATAGAGACGGATCAGCATGTAAAACCCAATCAGGTAGAGTTTTTGAGCGAGCTTCCCGGAATAATTTCCGTGACCTATTACGACAAGGAGGAAGAGGACGATGGCTCTCGATTCGATGAAGGAAATATTTGACCAGATGGAGCGGGAGAACATACCCTTCTGGGAGGTCGTATTGCAGGCCGACATGGAGGAGCGGCAGGTGACGCGCAAGCAGTCCATGGCCAAGATGCTCATCACCTGGCAGGCGATGGAGGACGCAGCAGACACATATACCGGCACGCGAAAGAGCGTCAGCGGCCTTGTGGGCGGCGACGGCATTAAAATGCGCCAATATGCCATGCGCGGCGCCGCCATGTCCGGCGGTTATGTATGCGATGTTATAGCGGAGGCTCTCAGCATGGCGGAGTCAAACGCATGCATGCGGCGCATAGTGGCGGCGCCTACTGCGGGAGCCTGTGGAGTGCTGCCGGCGGTGCTGCTGCCCCTTTGCAATTATGAGGAGCTCACTCAGCATCAGCTTCTGGAAGCGCTGTATGTGGCCAGCGGAATAGGCGCGGTAATTGCACACCGGGCCTGTATATCCGGCGCCGCGGGCGGTTGTCAGGCCGAGATAGGCACTGCTGCGGCCATGGCGGCCGGGGCGCTGGTAGCCATAAAGGGCGGCACGGGCGCGCAGATAGGTCACGCGGTGGCCATGGCCCTGAAGAACCTAATGGGCCTTATATGCGACCCTGTGGCAGGCCTTGTGGAGGTGCCCTGCGTGAAGCGCAACGTAATAGGCGCGGTAGACGCGGTCAGCGCCGCAGATATGGCCCTTGCAGGTGTGGAGAGCCGCATACCCGTGGACGAGGTGATAGACGCCATGGGCGACGTGGGCAGGCGCATGCCTGTGGAATTCAGGGAGACAGCCCTGGGCGGCCTTGCCACGACGCCTACCGGTCAGGAGATAAAACACTGCATGAATAAAAAAGAAAAATAGGAGCGTTTAGCCCCGGCGGAGCCGCCGCACTTGCCAAGAAGCAGACAATAGAAAAATAAATTTCAAACGCCTGGTTTAGTATATAACTGAATCAGGCGTTAGTTACTAATTGCAGAAGCCGGATGCTTTCCCGGCGCTGCCGGCTGCTGGAAGGAAAAAGCGAATATACCGTTGCTGATGCAGCCGGATCTGAGGACCGGCAAGGGCTGTACGGACATTAATATATTTTTACATTATATGGAAAAATGAATAAAAAATACAAAACAAAGAATGGGTGGAAAGGGTCTTGATCCCGTGATCCAGATGATCCAGCGATTGCCAAACCTCGTCGTAAAATAGCTTTCCGTCATTGGTGGGCGCAAGATGGTTTTTCCTCCTTATCATCAATGACGCAATGGTACAACATGTATCAAAAAACAAAAAATCAACAATTTAGTGGTCATTATGTACCATGAGCATTGACGATAATTGTGCAAGGTGCATATAGAAAATAGCGCAAAATAATGTGATAATTGTCCTTGATGGATGAATGACTATATCATAGTATATATATAAATGCTATATTCAAACTTGTATTTTTTGAGGGCTCCGGTTTCGGATCAATGGCAGAAACATCCCTCTGAAAATCGGCAAGCTTTCTTATAAAACGTCGATGCGGACAGGCCTTGACATTCAGGACGGGAATAATCCGCCTTAATAGATGAAAGATTAATTTAATAGATGAAAGATTAAGCTTTATAATAGCAATAGCATAAACGCAGAAAGGAGAGCTGCTTTTGAGAGGAAAGCGGCGGAAAGAAAGAATGATTCTGAAAAATGCAACGCTTCATATCGGCAATGGGGAAGTGTTCCAAGGCGACATGAGAATTGCGGACGGCAAAATAGTCGAGGTCGGAAAGAACATCAATGGGGACGAAAGCCGCTCTCTCAACGGAAAGCATGTATTTCCCGGCTTTATTGATTCCGGAAATTTCCTCGGCGCGCAGGACATGGCTTTTTTTGCAAAGGACTATAACGAAAACTCGAACCCTGTCACGCCGTATCTCGATATCTGGCATTCTATTGATCCCGATGAGTTGAGTCTTCAGGAATTGTATAAGGCCGGCATCACCAGTATGTTAGTTACCCCGGGCAATGAGGGGATTCTGGGCGGTACCTGCACCGTAGTAAAGACCAAGGGAAAAAATATAAATAAGATCACGGTCAAGCGCGATGCGGCGATGAAGGCTTCCATGACCAGCGAAGTTATTCGCGTATTTAGCGGCAAGGGCAGCCCCCAAACGCCAATGGCCCTGATCGCCATGCTGAAGACGGCGCTGCAAACCACAGAGTATGCCAATGACTACCGCAGTCAGCGCACCAAAGAAGTCATGGATGCTGTGCGCGAGGGCAGGATGCCTATTCTTGTCGCCTGCGAGACCGCACCGGAGATGGAGCGTTTCCTTGAAGCGACTAAGGAATACACAAAAATGAAGATCATCTTCACGCTTTCGTATGAGGCGGATCGCTGTGCCGATGCAATTAAGAAGCGCGTCGCGGCAGTAGTGCTGGGCGATACATCACGCAATGCTACGCATCTGGTACACCGCATGGATTTTGCCAAGCTTATGAATATGGCGGAAGACGGAACCAAAGTTGGCCTCACCGTTTTAGGACCCAATATGGCATGGGGGCGTGAGATGCTACTTTGGAACGCTTCCAAGCTGATGCAGACCTGCACCAACAGCGAGGAGATCGTCTCCATGCTGACAGTCAATCCCGCTGAGTTTTTTGGCGTTTCCGACCGTATCGGCCAGCTAAAGGCCGGCTTGGATGCAGACTATCTGATCTATGAAGGCAATCCCATTGAAAAGTGCAATGCGGTATTGCTGGAGACCGTTATCAACGGCGAGACCGTTTATCAGGCTTGAGAAAGGGAGGATTCGCTAATATGCTACTGCTGAAGAATGCCACCGTTTATCCTCAGACGGAGAAAGCTCCCTTTGTGGGCGATGTTCTCTGTGAGAACGGAAGGATCAAGGAGATCGGCAAGGATCTTTCCGCTGACGACGCAGAGACCATAGATCTGACCGGGTTGAACCTGCTGCCGGGAATCGTGGATTGCCATTCACATGCAGGCCTTGGCCCCAACGGGGATGTGGCAACTTTGTCTTATTGTACGGACACGGCGAATCCCGTAAGTCCCGAGATGGATGTTATCTATGCCGCTGATCCTACCAATGGCTGTTATCGCTGGGCTATAGAGAATGGCGTTACCACTCTGGGCATTCTCCCCGGCAGCTGCGATGTCATCGATGGCACCGGCTTTGCCACCCGCACATGGGGCAGCAATATCTTTGAGATGTGCCTCAAGCGCAATATATGTATGAAACTCTCTCTGGGCGAAAATCCCAAGGGCATGTTCCAGAACAAGAATATGGAACCGGATTCCCGCATGGGCGTTACATTTATTCTGGAGGAGTATTTTGCCAATGCCAAGGCCTATATGGATAAAAAGGATCGTGGCGAAAAGGTGGATTACAACGAACAATATGAGGTGGCGATCCCCGTGCTGAAGAGGGAGATCCCCGCCCGCATCCACTGCACCCACAATGACATGGCTGCAGCGATTCAGTGCCTGTCCAAGTATAATCTCCGCTTTACCATTGAGCATGCTTGGGGCTCCAGCAACTATCTTGATGAAATCGTTGCCAGCGGATGCGGGATCGTATACGGCCCCATCGGCGGACGCAAGTCTTTCTATGAGTCGCGTTTTGTGGATGTGGATGCTGTTGCCAAGCTGGATGAGGCCGGCACTCTCTGCTGTCTGACGGTGGACTCGCCGTTGGAAGGGCTGGATAGCTTGCTCAGCCATGCCGAGCAGGCCGTTCGAGAAGGAGCCGATCCCATTCGTGTAATGCGCATGATAACTATCAATCCCGCCAAAGTTATCGGTCTGGATGCAGAGCTGGGCAGTATCGAAGTGGGAAAGTACGCAAATTTTGCCGTGTTCAAAGGCCTGCCAGGTACGGATATGGGGGCGCATGTGGTCTACACCATAGGCGAGGGAAGCGTGCTCTATCATCGCAACTGAGTTTTATGTCTCCGGTAGGAGAGATGTGTAAACATTAGGAGGAAAAAAACACATGGGGAAATTTGTTCTTAAGCGTTTGCTGGCGCTGATCCCGACGATCCTGATAATAGTGTTCGTCGTCTATTTCATACTGGATCTGACGCCCAGTGACCCCGGTCACCTGATCCTCGGTCAGATGGCCAGCGAGGAGGCCGTGGCGGCGAAGAACGCCGAGTTAGGCTACGATAAGCCCTTTACGGTCCGCTACGCGAAGTATATTTGGGATCTTTGCCACGGCAGCCTCGGCAATAGCTGGCTCAGCGGCAAGGGCGTGTTCGAGACCGTTATGGCCCGCTTCCCGGTAACGGTGACGCTGGCTGCCGGCGCCACGCTGATAGGCGTGGTGATAGGCGTCGCGCTGGGCGTGCTGGCCGCGGTGAAGCAATACACCTTCTGGGACGCCATGGGGACCACGCTTGCCATGATGCTGGCGTCCTTTCCGGCTTTCTGGATAGGCATGATGCTCATACTGCTGTTTTCGCTGAAGTTAGGCTGGCTCCCATCTTACGGCACGGGTACCTTTAAGCATTTCATACTGCCATGGTTCACAACGGCCTGCTCCTTCATAGCATCCCAGCTTCGCATGACGCGCACCTCACTTTTGGAATGCATACGCATGGACTATGTCCGCACCGCCAGGGCTAAAGGCCAAAAGGAGGGCGTGGTCATCTGCCGCCATGCGCTGCGCAACGCGCTGATGCCGGTCGTCACCATGGTCGGCATGAACTTCGGCGTCCTGCTCGGCGGTACCGTGACCATGGAGGCCGTTTTTACCCTCAACGGCGTCGGCACGCTGATCCTGACCTCTATCCGCAGCAAGGATATACCCGTCGTTATAGGCGCAATAGTTATCCTGGCGGTCTGCTATACGCTGGTCATGCTGGTGGTAGATATCCTGTACGGCTTCATCGACCCGCAGATCAAGGCCCGCTATCTGAAGCGCTGATGAAGGAGGGAAAAGCGATATGACTAATACTGTGAACGGGGCTGCCGTGCAGCAGCCCACGATAAAAAAGAAGAGCCGCGCCGGCGAAATATGGCGCCGCTTCCGCAAAAACAAGTTAGCCGTTTTCGGCATGATCCTTTTCGCGCTGATCCTGTTAGTAGCTATTTTTGCAGATGCGATCGTAAATTACAGCGTGGCCACCACACAGGTGGCGGCCGACCGCCTGCTGTCCCCCAACGCAGAGCATTGGTTCGGCACGGATAACTACGGCCGCGACCTTTTCGCCCGTATCGTCCACGGCTCCCGCAATTCACTGCTGGTGGGCTTCGGCTCCGTAGCCATCGGCGTGGTGCTGGGCGGCATCGACTTCTACCCCAAGAAGAAGGTCAAGACCATCACCGACGTGACCCGGCGGTTTTACCGCAACTGGGACGAGACGAAATACCGCCACTATCTGGAGCTGTTCGGCATCGACGAGAGCAAGCGGGTGGATCAGCTGTCCAGCGGCATGAAGGTAAAGTATTTGCTGGCGCTGGCGCTGAGCCACAACGCCAGGCTGCTGATTCTGGACGAACCCACCAGCGGCCTTGACCCGGTGTCCCGTGACGAGCTGGTGGAGCTGTTCCGGGCCATCGTGGCGGACGGCCAGCGGAGCATCCTGTTCTCCACCCACATCACCTCCGATCTGGAGAAGTGCGCCAGCCACATCACCTTTATCAAGGATGGCGCGATCTTCCATAGCTCCACTGTGGCGGAGTTCATGGCGGCCTACGCCGACCGGGGCGCCACGCTGGAGGATATCATCGTTTCCGTGGAAAGGAGGGAGCTGGATGAACGCGCTATTATATAAGCAGCTGCGGCTGGTGTGCCACCCCATGACGCCGGTGTTCTGCCTGTTCGGCGTCATGGTGCTGATCCCCAACTACCCCTATACCGTCATCTTTTTCTATGTGATGCTGGGGCTGTTCTTCACGTTTCTGAACGTCCGGGAACAGAAGGATATCTACTATTCCGCCATTCTGCCGGTTCCCAAGCGGGACACGGTAAAGGCAGGCTGCGTGCTGGTGGCGCTGGTGGAGCTGCTGTCATTGGCGGTGCTGGTTCCCTGTTCGCTGCTGGCGGTGCGTTTGCAGCCGGGCAAGGACAATCTGGTGGGTATGGATCCCAATCTGGCGCTGTTCGCGGCGGGCTTTCTGCTGTACGCGGTGTTCAACGCCGTGTTCCTGACCTCCTTCTACCGCAGCGGCTATAAGGTAGGCGTGGCCTTCATCAAGGCGCTGATCCCCGTGACGCTGCTGATGATCGTGTGCGAAGCGCTGCCCCATTTTCCGGGACTGGGCTGGCTGGACGATCTGGACGCCGCCACCCAGCTGCGGCTGCTGCCGGCGCTGGCGGTCAGCATCGTGGTATATGGGTTGGGTCTGCTGCTGACGTTCCGTAAGGCCGCAGCGCTGTACGAAAAGGTAGATTTGTAAAAACCGCCTTGCAGACTTAACAACCCCCGCTAGATCTTCGTAGGGGCGGGCGACTCTGCCCGCCCTAACGATGACTGTACCATTTTTAACAGGGCCGACAGAGTCGTCGGCCCCTACGAATGTTTACCGTATCTGCTGCGTTTATTATGTCTCCTCCCCTGTCCTCCACCCGGTAACAAAATTTTTACCAAAAGTTACAGTTTGGAAACAATTACCTGAAACCCCTTGACGGCTGGAAAAATTATGGTATATTGGTAACCGTAAAAACGAGAGATACGTTTTTGCAAATAATTTTTTATGGAGGAACCAAACATGAAGAAGATTGTTGCTCTGGTTCTGAGCCTGGTTATGGCTCTGAGCCTGTGCACCGTCGCCTTCGCAGCTGGCTACGATCTGGAAGTCACTGAGAAGTTCGGCAATGACAAGCACGCCAAGTATGACGACCTGAAGTTCGTCGAGCAGAAGGACGACGTCCTGGCTCACTACGAGGGCAAGACCCACTCGGAGTGGTTCGTCGAGACCACCGACGATGACATCTATGATAATGACCAGAACTTCATCGTCACCTATCAGAAGGACGGCAAGGCTGTTTATCTGCTGAAGGTCGGGGAGAACGATCTCAAGGTCAACGCTCTGAAGGCTAAGGCTGTTGCTGAGCACAAGTATGTCGGCTGCGGCGATGAGAACGACAAGGCTCCCAAGAATTGCTACAAGGATGTCAAGAACGACAAGTACTGGGTCAAGTGCGACGCTGATAAAGCTGAAGCCTATGTCACCGTTGATGGCAAGTATGACAACGTGATCGCTGTCCGCGCTGCTATCGTGTTCGGCGAGCAGGGCTGGGATCCCAACGCTGAAGTCATTCCCGCTGGCCACCTGATGGTTCTGGTGAAGAAGAACGTCGAGTACAAGACCTCCACCGATGGCAAGATCGTCAAGGACGTCAACGAGTACAAGTGCTACTTCTGCAACCGCACCTTCTACGGCTCCAACTATCAGTACAGCACCCCCGAGACCGCCGATGTCTATAGCTCCACCTATGCCAAGCAGCTGGTCAACGCCGGCTTCGTCAATGTTGCCGACGGCGTGATCCTGGGCGATGTGGCTTACTACTGGACCACCGATAAGGACAACGGCACCAAGACTGACAACAAGGGCGTCAACTCTGCCAAGACCTTCGACGCTGGTGTTGCCATGTATGTTGGCATGAGCCTGCTGTCCGTCGCTGGCGGCGCTGTCGTCATCGGCAAGAAGAAGGAGTTCTAATTTAGAATCTCATTCTGATTCATAAAAATAGACGCTCGCAAGAGCGTCTATTTTTTTGCCATTGCTTCGGAATGACATGGGGGAGACTGTGCATTGTGTACGGTTTACATTTGCTTATGATATGCCGCTGCCTTTTCCGCTTCTTGGCTGCGTTGGAAAATATGTCCATATAACAGAGACAAAACTGCTACAAATGATTACACATTGGAAACAATTCCGCCAAAAGCATTGACTGCGAAAAATTCTATGCTATACTTGCGGCTGTAAAAACGAGGCGCACGTTTTTGCAAATCTATCTTTTGGAGGAACCAAACATGAAAAAGATCGTTGCTCTGGTTCTCAGCCTTGTTATGGCTCTGAGCCTGTGCACCGTCGCCTTTGCGGATGGCTACGACATTGAAGTCACCAAGAAGGGCGAGCACACCAAGTATGACGAGCTGAAGTCCGTCGCACAGACCGATACCGTTCTGCCTCACTATGAGGGCAAGGCCAATGGCGAGTGGTTCGTTGAGACCGCCGATCCCGACGTCTATGACAGCGCCAGCAACTTCATCGTCACCTATCAGCGGGACGGCAAGATCGTCTATCTGCTGCGTGTTGAGAAGGATGACCTGAAGGTCAACGCGCTGAAGGCTGATGCTGTTGCCGAGCACAAGTATGTCGGCTGCGGCGACAACAACGCCAAGGCTCCCAAGGACTGCTACAAGGACGTCAAGAACAGCAATTACTGGATCAAGAGCGACGCCGATGACGCTGTCGCTTATGTCACCGTCGATGGCGACTATGACAATGTTGTTGCCGTTCGCGCCGCTACCGTGTTCGGCAAGGATGGCAATTGGGATCGGAACTCCGAGGTCGTTCCCTCCGGCCACCTGATGGTTCTGGTGAAGAAGAACGTCGAGTACAAGAACTCCGCCGACGGCAAGATCGTCAAGGACGTCAACGAGTACAAGTGCTACTTCTGCAACCGCACCTTCTACGGCTCCGACTTCCCCTACAGCACCCCCGAGACTGCCGACACCTACAGCTCCACCTTTGCCAATGAGCTGGTCAAGGCCAAGTTCGTGAACGTGGAGGACGGCGTGATCCTGGGCGACGTGGCCTACTACTGGACCACCGATAAGGACAATGACACCAAGACTGACGACACCAACAAGGTGCCTTCCGCCAAGACCTTCGACGCCGGTGTTGCCATGTATGTTGGCATGAGCCTGCTGTCCGTCGCCGGCGGCGCTGTCGTCATCGGCAAGAAGAAGGAGTTCTAAGTTAGAACCTCATTCCATAAAAAAGAGACGCTCAAAGGCCGGCTCCGCATAAGAAAACATACGGTTTTGCCTGCGCCTATTTGGCTAAA
>OLWH01001161.1_pt1 | contig 10694 bp, 7 predicted proteins | sample 1673381 | NCBI WGS metagenome assembly OLWH01 (sample SAMEA103958110, study PRJEB25191) | human gut metagenome | reverse complement strand
AGCGAGCCTACGTGGGAAAGGCTGCCGTCAAAGTAAAGGCAGATATGCCCGTTCATGTCGTTGGAAGGTATGGTATCGCTGCCGTGGGGCCAGCCCTGAAGCGATGCGGCTATCTGCTTGCCGTTTATGGTGACAGTTACAGCCCTCTTTGAAAAGTTGAACTCACCGCCGAACACCTCTCTCACAGCGGCGGAGCTTTGGGAATCTCTGACCTCCATCTCGGCGTGGTTTTCACCGCCTGCGTACTGGAGGTAGAAGGTGGAGCCGGTATTGTAATCGGTAACGAGATAGGAACTGCCTACGGACAGGGCAGCCTTCACATCGCTCCATACCATGGCTTCGCCTTTTACGGCGCCGTCCTTTACCTGGCTGGTGCCTATGGGTATATTGGCCGCTATATCGGCTCTGCTCACACCGTGGCGAAAGAGTATGGTCATGGTCTGGTCGCCTATGGTACCGTCTGATATCATGGGCACGCCGTCATCGGTGGTGTGCTTGAGCTGGAAGGCCTTTGCCGCATTGGCGGTCATGCTCTGGTAAATTCCGGTGGGCTTGAAATTGAAGTAGCAGAGGTCCCGTAGGCGTATCTGCACACGTACCACGTCGTCTCCGGAATAGTTCATGCCGATAAGGCCGGAAAAGGCGGGCACGTTGCCGGAATAAGGCGTTATGGCCGGGTTTGGAGCAGGCGTGGGCGAGGGCGTAACGTCCGGAGCCGGTGAGGGCGACGCCGCATTGGCCGCTGCCGCCGTAAACAGCACACATATTGTAAGTATAAATACCGTCAGCTTTTTCATGGCACAATTATACCATGGGCAAGTCCCGTGCGCCATATGTGTAAATGTAAAATCAATCCAGCGGTTCTGTGGGTATAAGGTTGAGCATATCATCTGTGCTCTCTACGTTGGTGTATACCTGCGGAACCTCGCCTACGATTATGCTTTCGGCTATGGCCGCCTCGGAGCTTACCTTTATGCTCCGGGATATGCCGGGCATAATAAGCCGTATGCTTGCGGTGAGCCTTAGGTTTACCCTGTACAGGGACTGGTTTATGCCTGAGGAGGAAAGAGTGGAGCAGAACTCGCTGTATACGCTGCCTGCGGGGGTGAACGTGACCCTTATCCGGGGTCCGCGGCCGGTAAGGTAGGTGATCCCGGACACGGTGCCCAGAGGCAAGGATACGCCCTGCTCCCCGACTTCTGCTATGCGTTTTTGTGCTGCGGCACAGCATTCGGATGCCAGCAGGTTCATGCGTCTTGCGTCAGCCTGGAGCATATAGACTTTTTCGCCGTTGTCATATGAGGTTATGAGGCAGTCATAGTCTGAGCCGCTGTTGAGGCTTTCGGTTATAGCCTGATTCATGGCTTCCGTGGCAATGGAATTTATGCGGGTCTCCGCAAGGTTTGCGAGGGCGGGACGCATACTGTTGTTTACGGATATGATGAGCCATACTATGCTAACGGCAGCCAGCATTGCAAGGGCGAGGCAGAGCTTTCTTATGTATGGTTTCCTGCGCTTCCTCGAAGATATATCTCCACAGTTTTCCATATTGCCGCTCCTTTTGAAATTTGTCCTTCGACATAAAAAGTCATGAACTGATTGTTAATTCATTATATGCCGGCCGTGGCGTATTGAGAAAGGACAGTAAAATATGCTATAATACACCCAAATATAATGAAGATAGCAGCGCTTGGCCCATGGGCCGGGCCGTTTTATGAAAGGCAAACGATATAAATGGACGATTTCGAGAATAAGGACAGAGGCTTCAACGGGGCGGAGCAGGAAGACGGCACCACCCGTATAGATATGCCGAGGCGGCACAGGCGGGAGGAAGCGCCCGAGGACGCGCCGGAGCGGGAAAAGCGGGACGTGGCGGGCCGGATAGAGTCCGTCATAAATAAAATTAAGGAGCTGCTTGGCCGCAAAAGTGAAAAGCAGGTGGACGAGGAGCTGTTTACCGAGCGCAGAGGCAGCCGCAGCTTTATTCTGGAGCTGCTGTTTACCGTGCTCAAGGTCATGGCGGTGACCGTAATTATCGCCGGAAGCGCGGGGCTGGGTCTCGTTACCGGCGTAGCCAAGGCATACATCGAGACTACCGAGGACATAGATCCTGCACAGCTCACCAAGAGCGACAGGACTTCCTACATATACGACAAGGACGGCAAGCTCATAACCACTTACGCCGGCATGGAATATCGGGACTGGGCGGATATAGGCGAGATACCGGATATGCTCAAGAATGCCCTGATTTCCATAGAGGACGTGCGCTTCTACAAGCATGACGGCGTGGACTACAAGAGGCTGTTTTCCGCCGTTATAAATACCCTGCGCAATACCGATACCCACGGCGGCAGCACAATAACCCAGCAGCTTATAAAGAATAAGGTGCTTTCCAACGAGCAGTCCTACAAGCGCAAGATAAAGGAAGCTTACCTTTCCATGGAGCTCGAGAATATCATGGATAAGGATGAGATACTTGCGGCGTACATGAACGACGTATACCTGGGCGCCTCCAACTACGGCTTTAAGACCGCCGCCAAGGACTATTTCGGCAAGGAGATGAGCGAGCTTACCATACGCGAGTGCGCCATGCTCGCCGGAATGGTGCAAAAGCCCTACTATACCAACCCGCGCTCCAATACCTATACGAGGACGCTGAGCGACTCTGCGCGGCAGGAGCTGGAGGAGCTGCATAATTCCAAGGGCATAACCGAGGAGCAGTATAAGTACTCCCTCGAAAATAACAACCAGATGTACGTCACCGACAGACGCACCAATGTGGTGCTGCTGGCCATGTACGAGGGCGGCTTCATAACCCATGAGCAGTACGAGGCTGCGCTGAACGAGCGGGTGAACATAAAGGAAAAATCCGCCAGCACAGAATTGTACGATATGCCTTATTTCGTCGAATACGGCATTCGTGACATAGTTACGCATCTCCTCAAGCAGCGGGATATGCTGGATACGCGCGCCAATCGTTCCGCAATAGAGAATGAGCTGCGCACAGGCGGATACCATATTTATCTCACTGTGGATACGGAGATGCAGCACATGGTACAGGATACCCTCTCTACATGGGAGAAATATCCACAGCTTGCAGATCCCAGCACGGCCACAAAGACAGAGACCAGCGCCGACGGCAACACCATAACTACTATCGAGCCTCAGGCAGCGGCTGTGGTGCTCGATTACCACACTGGCGAGCTTAGGGCCATAGTAGGCGGAAGGGACACCCCCACCATAAAAAAGGGACTTAACAGGGCCCAGAGCCCATCGGAGGTAGGTTCATCCATAAAGCCTCTGGCGGTATACGGGCCGGCGCTGGATATGGGTGCTTCCCCGGCTACCATAATTAAAAATTTCCCCTGCCCGATCGAGGGATGGGACAGCGAAAAGGGCTACCCCTACATAGGCAGTGAAAGTTACATAGGCCCTCTGACGCTCAGGCAGGGCGTGGTGAATTCCCTCAACGTGGCGGCGGCGAGGACGCTTCTTGAACACGTGGGCTTTGACAACAGCGCAAATTATCTTGAGCTGCTGGGAGTAGATCCGTCACGCATATCGAAGACGGGCTCCGCCATGGCGCTGGGCACCACGAACATAACCCCCATAGAGATGGCGGCGGCATACGGAGCGATTGCAAACGGGGGCGAGTATCAGGAACCGTTGTCCTTTACGAGGATAGTGGACGAAAGCGGCAAGGTCATACTCGACGCTGACGAGATAAGGGAAAAGCATACCGTATTTAAGAAGTCAACGGCTTATATGCTGGTGGATATACTCACAGAGGCGGTAAACTCCGGCACTGGTACCAACGCGAAAATATCCGGCATGACAGTGGCGGGCAAGACCGGTACCAACTCGGATTACGGCAGCGTGTACTTTGCAGGTATGACCCCCTACTATACAGCTACCGTATGGATAGGCCACGATGACTTTACGCCAAAGCTCAAGAGCAAGTCCACAGGCGGCAAATACGCGGCGCCCCTGTGGAAGACCTTTATGTCAAAGATACATGAGGGCTTGCAGAATAAACCCATAATCGATGAGTCTCCCAACGAGATAGGGCTTGAAAAGTGCACCGTCTGCTCCATATCCGGCAAGCTGGCCACCGACGCCTGCTATGCCGACTCCGCAGGGCATCTTCCAGTGACGGACTGGTTCGCAAAGGACGCGGCGCCTGCCGAGGTATGCGATATGCACGTACAGACCAGCATATGTCAGGATAGCGGCCAGCTCGCGTCGCCCTATTGTTATAATGTTATATCGGGCTCTGTGGTGCTGATTCACAATGACTCAATGTATGCGGACATTGATCCCATATTGGTCAAACAGTACATACCAAATGCCGTTTATACCGGCGTTACCTCCGAGGAGTACGCAATGACGATGGAGGGGGGAAGTATGGGAGCGACCTGCTCGCTGCATACGCCTTCGTGGTATAACTACGGCGGAGGCAACGAGAATCTGCAAAATGCCAAACAGGAGGCGCAGCGGCTCATAAGGGAGATAGGGAACTACCTGAACAACGTTCAGAATATCTCGGATACGGACAGGAATACCCTCATACAGGGAATGCAGGATCTCGAGGATTACGTGAACGCCTCACTTACCGAATATATTAAGCGGGCTACTGAGCAGCTGCGGCTCAACTTTGATGCCATATACGAGGAAAACCCGCCCGTAGGCGCAGGGTGGTAATATGGGCCTTGTTGAGCTTTACGAAAAAGAGCGGCTGCGCATAGCTGAAACAGCCGACGGCCGTGGTGATTACTCCCACCCGGTATTTGGGGAGGGGCCTGTGAACCCGCTGGTGATGCTGATAGGCGAGGCGCCCGGAGGAGACGAGGCAAAGCAGGGGCGGCCGTTTGTAGGTAAAGCGGGCAAGCAGCTCGATGCGCTTTTAAGCGGCGCAGGTATAGACAGAAGCCGGGTGTATATTACCAATACCGTAAAGTTCCGCCCCGTGAATGTAAAGCCGAAGAGCGTATCCAACCGTACCCCCACGGGCGCGGAGATGAAAGCGGGGCTGCCGCTGCTTAAAAGCGAGCTTTGCCTGCTTTCGCCGCGCATAATAGTTACTCTCGGCAATACTCCCCTTAAAGCCGTTTTAACGCTGGCGGGCGAGCGGATACGCACTGTCGGGGAACTGCACGGCAGAAGCATAAGCGTGACCATAGAAGGAAAAGGAATGCTGCTTTCGCCACAGTATCATCCCGCAAGCGTGATTTACAACCGTGCACTGGCTGATACGCTGGCGGAGGATATAGGGCGGCTGGGGGAAATGATAAGAGCGGAGGAGGAACGATGAAGCTTAAACGCATGGCAGGCGCTGCCGCAGTGCTGCTGCTTCTTGCGGTCTGTACAGGGGCGCTGGCAGTGGATACCGGTATAATCACGGCTGAAGGCGTCAACCTCAGGGAATCCCCTGATAAGGAATCCAACGCCCTTGGAACGCTTGAGCTGGGCAGCGAAGTAGAGGTGCTGGCGGTGGAAAACGGCTGGTACAGGATAATGCTCAAAAGCGGAACCGTGGGCTATATCCGCCAGGATTACATCTTTTCAAATTCTTCCGGCAGCCGCGGCGCGTATGTATTGGACGACGGCACATATATACGCGGCGGCCCCAGCGAGGATACCTACGCTGTAAAGCAGTTAACAGCAGGCAAGGGCGTGCGCATAAAGGCGGTGTTTGGCGAGTGGTTCTATGTGGTTGCCGATGACGCCACGGGCTATGTTTACCGCACCCACCTGACGCTCACCGGCTCCAACACCGCGTCCGGAAGCATGCTCCGCACCGGCATGGAGGGCGAAGAGGTGGAGCGGCTGCAGAAGAAGCTGTACGATCGCGGCTTTATGTCAAAGCGGGACATGAGCGGCGTATACGATAGCGCTACCCGCAAGGCCGTGCTTGAATACCAGAAAAAAGCGGGGCTTTCCTCGGCGGATGGTATCGCCGGTGCTGAGACGCTCAATTCCGTATTCGACAGCACCAACAAGCTCACAAAGGAAAACGCCACGTTTACCAAGCTCAAGGGCAGCGTAGTGCTGCTGGACTGGTTCAAGGGCGGCAGCGATTGGCTGAACAAGGGCGCCAAGTTTACGGTGACTGATGTGCGTACCGGCAAAAGCTTCCGTGCAAGGCGCTTCGGCGGCTGGTATCATGCGGACAGCGAGCCTATAACAAAAGAAGACACCGCCGTAATGAAGAGCCTGGAGGGCTTTTCGTGGAACAGGCGCCCCATATGGGTTACATACAACGGCAAGACTGTGGCTGCAAGCATGCATACCATGCCTCATATGGCGAATCCTACCAAGAGCAACGGCTTTGACGGCCACTTCTGCATACACCTTCTTAACTCCAAGGTGCACGCCAACAGCAAGGCATGCCCGAGACATCAGGCCTGCGTACAGGAGGCTTATCGGGCTGGCAAAGCAAAATAAAAACAGCATAATTTAATCTGAATATCCCCTGAGGGCGCGCTGCGTTCTCAGGGGATATTTGCCTGTATTGCATATTTTTGTCCCCTATGGCAGATACTTCTATATATATCGCAGAAGTTTTGCATGGGAGGGCAGGGTATGAACGGAATAAAGAAGATAGCCTTGGCGCTGGGCTTCACTAGGAAGCGCAGCGAGTTTGAATTGCTGGAAACCGAAAAGGGGGCGCCGGGCTTTTTTGGCGGATGGCGGTACGCGGAGGAGCAGAAGAAGGAAGAAAAACAGACAGTAGCTCCCTCGTTTTCCGAAAACATTGGCCGAATTAAAGAAAGCTTTCGGGCGGATATAAATCCTGACATAATAATACGCCGCTTTGCCGCAGGCGGGCGGGTGGAGGCGGCGGTGGTATTCATGAACGGCATGGCGGACGCGGAAACCATAAACGATTATGTGCTGCGGGAGACAATGAAAAAGCCTTTGCCCGATAAGCCTCCATACATAGATTATATGATTAAAAACGTGCTGACCGCCGGCGACGTATCAATGGAGAGCGACTGGTATAAGGTAAAACGGGCTATAACAGACGGGCAGACCGTGATGTTCGTAGGAGATGAGGAACGGGCGGCAATAATAGATACCCGGGGTTACGAGCATCGCTCTGTAGGAACCACGGAAAACGAAAAGGTGGTCAGGGGGCCGCAGGAAGGCTTTAACGAGAGCCTGAGGACAAATATAACTCTGCTGAGACGCATGATACGCCGGGAAGATCTTGTGTGCGAGATACGAGAGATGGATGTCCAAAATCACATAAGGGCAGCCATAGTTTACCTTGACGGCAGCGCAAACCCGGCACTGGTGCAGGAGGTTAAGCGGCGCATCGCCGGTGTGCAGACCCGAATGATGTCAAATATAGGCGTACTGGAGCAGCTTACCGAAAACCACCCGTTGTCGCCGTTCCCGCAGGTGCTGACCACAGAACGGCCGGATAGAACGGCGTCGCACATAATGCAGGGGTATGTGGCTGTGCTACTGGACGGCAGTCCATTTGCAAATATAATGCCTACAACGCTGTTTACGCTTATGAGCAGTTCGGAGGACGTATATCTGAGGCAGATGCAGGGTACGGTGGTGCGGCTGGTGCGCTATATTGGGGCGTTGATATCCATACTTCTGCCGGGATACTTCTTATCGCTGGTGCTGTACCATCAGGGAATGATGTCAACAGAGGCGCTTAGCACCGTTGTGGCCTCGCGAAAAATGGTATTTGCGCCGATGGGCCTTGAGCTGCTGTTCTTGCTGCTTGTGTTCCAGCTTATACGGGAGGCTGGCCTTAGGGTGCCGGGCAGCATAGGCCAGGCCATCGGCATAATAGGAGGCCTTATACTGGGCCAGGCGGCGGTAAGCGCAAATCTTGCGAGCTCTGTCATGCTGATAGTTGTGGCCCTGTCCGGGCTTGGCAACTTCTGCATACCGGATTATGCCACGCAGATATCCGCTTCGTATATAAGGGCAGCATTTGTGATAGCTGCATGGATTGGAGGACTTCTTGGCATGAGCTGCATGCTGGTAGCCTTCTTCGCTCTCATGGCGTCTCTTAAAAGCTTCGGCATACCATTCCTTACCCCGGCATCGCCCAAGACATACAGCAAGCGGCCCGCTATAGTGCGGGGCAGAATAACCATGCACGCAAAGACCGACGACTACATAAACACCAGAGAGGGGGAACTGCTTTGAATATAGGCCCAAGCAGGATAGGAAGGCAGGAGAGCGCCGCGATGGTAGGCGTATCCCTGTTCACCGCCACGGTCTTTGCCATGGATTCACAGCAGGCGTACAGCGGCGGAAACAGTACTTATATATGGATGCCCCTTTCCATATTGGTATCTCTCGCTGCGGTGATGGTGATAATGTCGGCCATGGAAAAAAGCGGTGCGGATACGCTGGACAAGCTTTTTACGGCCGCCTTTGGCAGAGTAGTAGGACGTATAGCTGCAATACCCCTTATTTTACTGTTTATCGCAAGCGCGTTCTTCATAGTTACAGACTTTGTGAACATGATACACAGCTTTGTGTTTTACAATTCCGGATATTGGGAGATAGCGCTGTGGGTGCTGCTCACGTCGCTTTTGCTCAGCTTTATGGGTCTTGAATGCATATCACGTACTACGCTGCTCATATTGCCCATGTTCGCGGCAGCGGTGCTCGCGGCGCTCCTGATACCCCATAAGAGCTATGCGATTTACAGGCTTTCGCCATTTCCCGGCAATTCGCTGGGGGATATGGGCAGGCTGACGCTGCATAACCTGCTGCGTACTTTTGGGGCGATGATGGCGCTGCTTACAGTTACGGATAAGCTTTGCGGAATGCGGTTTGCAAGGAGCTCCTGCCTTATAGGCGCGGTATGCGCGGCTGCGTTTACCGCGTTGACCCAGTTTGCAATAGCGATGGCGTTCGATTATATAGACCTTGCGGATATGCTCTTTCCGCTTTACCGGATGGAGATGATAATGGTGGAGGAGGGGTATCTTTTCAGAATGGACAATCTCTCGCTCTTCTTTTGGCTCATGGCGGGCATAACCACGGCGGCATATTACATTTATGGCAGCGCGATGCTGTGGTGCAGGTGCTTCGGCCCGAAGGACACACGGCCGGGAGTAGTGGCGTTTACGGTTATGACAGGCTGCGCGGTAGTGATGCAGTCCGAAGGACATTACGATGAGTTCCGCATGCTCTATTATAATGTGGGCATATGGGGCTGGACGGTAATATCCCTGCCGCTGATAGCGGCGGCTGTACTGAGCGTAAGACGCGGTATGGCAGTCAGGAGCGGCAAGGTATGAAAAAGGCAGCCTTGATGATACTTGCGCTTGTGCTGTGCATGAATATGAGCGGCTGTCTTGGCGCCGTTCAGGCGGACGATTATATTTACGTTGTGGGCATAGGCTTTGACAAGGGTTCTCAGTACAGGTTCAATGTTACGTTTCTGGTACAAAAGGACGTGTCCGGGTCCGAGCAGACATCAACGGGCGGCGCTGAGATAATATCTGCCGAAGGCGACACGCTTTTTGACGCAATAACCGTACTGAGCGCGGGAGTGCCGTTTCGGATAAATTTCTCTCGGGCGAATACCTTCTTTTTTGGCGAGGAGGTGGCTCGCAGCGGCAGTATAAAGGAGCTTTCCAACATAACATTTAACGCGCTGAAGATACGCCAGTCGGCAAAGCTCATGGTATGCCTCGGCACAGCGCAAAGGCTCATGCAGGGTCTCTGCCTGGAAGATGTGCCAAATATAACCAAGCTGCAATTCAGCGTGTTTCAGGATTACGCCGCAGAGGGGATTACGGTCATAACCAATTACGCCGGAATGCTGGAGAGCATAAGAGGACGGCGGTCGGATCCGTTGATGATGCTGGGCGGTGTAGATGTGAGCGCCGTAAAAAAACAGGAGTCCATTGCGAAGGAAATGACGGGCGCGGGCGGGGTGCGGCGGCTCGGCGGCATGAGCCCTTATGTAGCCGGTACGGCTCTGTTTGACGGCTGGTATATGAAGGGCACACTGAGCGGCTACGATACCATGTTCCTGCTGCTGGGGCGCGGGGAACTGAAAAAGGGAGCCTTGAAGGTACAGCATAATGAGGAGTGGGCAGTGCTTTACATAAAGGAAGAGAAGCCTCCGAGGGTAAAGCTGACTCTGTCGGGCGTGCCGCGGGCAGAGGTAGAGCTGGAGATGGCGTGCAACATAGTGAAATACAAGGGAGCGGCCAGATCAGACGAGTGGGACAGCGGATTGCAGCAGACGGCGGAGCAGCTTATATCGAACGAGATGGCCAGGGTATTCAACATATGCCGCGAGCTGAACAGCGACGCCTTTGGGTTCGGGGAATATGCGTCTACTCAGTTTTCCGACATCGTGAGCTGGGAGGGGTATGACTGGAAGAGCAAATATCCTCTTATGGAGGCGGAATTCTGCGTTAAGCTGGAGCTGGCGGATGAAAATGTGACCACAAGGCTTGAGTAAAGGTAAAAACTATGGAAACGGTGTTTTTGGCGCTGTGCGCGGCGGGCGCAGCATACTGCGTGCTGTATGGCGCGTATTGTATAAGCGAAGGAAAGGGAAGCAGCGGGACGAGCGCGATGGCGTTGGGACTGCTTGCGGCTTTCTCAGCGGTGTTGCTCGCGATAATCGCTTAGTTTTGGGGAAAATACATTAAAAAAAGCTGTTTAATAAATCGGTACCATCAGTTGACAAGGAC
>OLWH01001159.1_pt1 | contig 10700 bp, 10 predicted proteins | sample 1673381 | NCBI WGS metagenome assembly OLWH01 (sample SAMEA103958110, study PRJEB25191) | human gut metagenome | reverse complement strand
CCTCCTGTATGGCGTCAACGAATTCCTCGTCCTCCTTGGTGGGGTTGGTGTCGTCCATGCGCAGGTTGCACAGGCCGCCGAACTTTTCCGCCGTGCCGAAATCGATCGTCAGCGCCTTGCAGTGGCCGATGTGCAGGTACCCGTTCGGCTCCGGCGGGAAGCGGGTGTGCACGCGCTTTCCCTCGAACCGCCCGCCGGGGGCAAGGTCCTCTTCAATGAACGCGTCGATGAAATTTCGGTTCTCCAACGGCTTTCTTTCTTCTTCCATAGTAAAAATCCTCCCGGATGAAATGTCCTGTAATTTATACATTATAGCCGATTGCCGTCCATAACGCAATGCAAAAATGCGCGGAGGCTTCCAGAATGTGAAAAAAGTGAAAACAATGCGGGAAATTTGCATTTTCCTCTTTTCAACTCGCCGAATCTATTATAAAATAGACGCGAATCGAAAAGGAGAGATCACTGACTATGCGTGAACCGAAATATAAACGAGTGTTACTCAAGATCAGCGGCGAAGCCCTTGCGGGCGACGCGCACCGGGGACTGGACTTCGTGGTCGGCGGCGGCAACTTCTGGCGCGGCGTCAAAGATGGCGGCGGCAAGATGGAGCGCACGCGTGCAGACCACATGGGCATGCTTGCGACCGTCATCAACGCGCTGGCCGTGGCCGACTGCCTGGAGCAGCGCGGCGTGGAGGTGCGCGTGCAGACCGCCATCGCCATGAACCAGATCGCGGAGCCCTATATCCGCTCCAAGGCCATCCGGCACCTGGAAAAGGGCCGCGTCGTCATCTTCGGCTGCGGCACAGGCAACCCGTTCTTCTCAACGGACACCGGCGCGGTGCTGCGCGCAGCGGAAATTAACGCCGACGCGATCCTGCTGGCAAAGAATATCGACGGCGTTTACTCCGCCGACCCCGCCAAGGATCCCAGCGCCGTCAAATACGACGCCATCACCTACGACGAGGTGCTGGCCCGCCATCTGGCCGTCATGGACACGACGGCGACTTCGCTTTCCATGGATAACCATATTCCCGTTCAGGTCTTTGCCCTCAAGGATCCGCAGAACATTCTGCGCGTCGTGATGGGCGAGCCGATCGGCACGATTGTAAAGGAGGAACTATAACATGGCAGATCTCAAGGAATTCCAGCGCAAAATGGAAAAAACGCTCGACGTTCTCGCGTCCGACTTTGCCGCTGTGCGCGCAGGCCGCGCCAACGCGCAGGTGCTCGACCGCATCACGGTCGAGTATTACGGCCAGCCGAGCCCCATCAACCAGGTCGGCACCGTCTCTTCCCCCGACCCCCGCACGCTCGTCATCCAGCCGTGGGACGGGTCGCTGCTCAAGGCGATTGAAAAGGCCATCCAGACCTCGGATCTCGGCATCAACCCGCAGAATGACGGCCGCATTATCCGCCTCGTCTTCCCGCAGCTGACCGAGGAGCGCCGCAAGGATCTCACGAAGCAGGTCCGCAAATACGCCGAGGATTCCAAGGTCGCCGTCCGCAACATCCGCCGCGACGCAGTCGACTACGTCAAGAAGGCCCAGAAGAAGGGCGAACTGACCGAGGACGACCAGAAGAAGGCCGAAAAGGACATTCAGGATCTCACCGACAAGCACGTCAAGAAGATCGACGAGATGTGCGCCAAGAAGGAAAAGGAACTGATGGAGATCTGAGTGCGTGTTTCCAACGCGTACCCTCTGTAGGGGCGGACGCCTCTGTCCGCCCATGCAAACTGCACTGGTTTTACAGAAATTTGCGGCGAATCCCCTCCGTCATTTTCTTCGGAAATACCACCTCCCCTTACCGCGCGGGGCGCGGCAAGAGGAGGCTTTGGTACGGCCGGCTCCTGTTCGCATTCAATTAAATGCAATCTCCCCAGAACCTCTCAAAAGCCGCCGGACGGCGGCTTTTGTCGTGAAAGGCTTTTTATATGGAATACAACAACACACTCCCGCGGCATATCGCCATCATCATGGACGGCAACGGACGCTGGGCAAAAAAGCGCGGACTGCCGCGCAAAATGGGCCACGCGGCAGGCGCGGAGACGTTCCGCCGCATCGCGACCTACTGCAAGAACCTCGGTGTTGAATACCTGACGGTCTACGCGTTCTCCACGGAAAACTGGAAGCGCTCGGCGGACGAGGTGCAGGCCATCATGGCCCTGTTTGAAAAATATCTGCACGAGGCCATCGACGAGATGGAGCGCGACCATATCCGCCTGAAAATTCTCGGTGAGCTTGGCCCCATCAGCCCGGAGCTGCGCGCGCTCATTGAGCGCACGGACGAAATTTCCACGCACTATCAGGGCTTTCAGGCCAATATCTGCATGAACTACGGCGGCCGGGACGAGATTGTCCACGCCGCGCGGCGCTTTGCTGCCGACTGCGTGAAGGGCGTAAAAAAGCCGGAGGAATTAACAGAGGCGGATTTCGCGCACTATCTCTACACCGACGGCATCCCCGACCCGGAGCTGATCATCCGGCCCTCGGGCGAGCTGCGCACGTCGAACTTCCTGCTCTGGCAGTCGGCGTATGCCGAGTATTATTTCACGGATGTGCTCTGGCCCGATTTTGACGAACCTGAACTCGACAAGGCAATCGCGTCGTATCAGAAGCGCGAGCGCCGGTTTGGAGGCCGCAAATGAAACAAAGACTTCTCGTTGCCGCCGTCGGCGTGCCGCTTCTCATTGTAGTTCTCGTGCTCCTGCCGCCTATCGCAACGGCAATCCTGACGGCGGCCATCGCGGGTGCAGCCGCGTGGGAACTGCTGCATACGGCGTGCAGGCAGCCGAAGCTTCTCTATGTGCCGACGATTTTGTGCGCGGCGCTCGTCGTGCTGGCCATCGTATTCGGAACGGCGATCACGGCGACGCTCATCTACGCGTTTTTCTATGTGATGTTCCTGTTTTACATGGCGGTCAGCACGCATGGGAAGGAAACTGCCATTCCGTTTGCGGACGTGGCGGTCTGCATCGTGGCAGGCTTCCTGTTCCCGGCGATGTACAGCTGCATCGGCCTGCTGCGCAATGTCTCCCCTGCGTTCGTGCTCATGCCGTTTGTCATCGCGTTTATTGGCGACAGCTTTTCCATGCTCGGCGGTATGGCCTTCGGCCATAAGAAATTCGCCCCGCACGTGAGCCCGAACAAGACGTGGGCGGGCTTTCTCGCCGGGCCGGTGGGCAGTGCGCTCGGCATGGTGCTGCTGGGGCTTGTCTCCAAATGGCTCTGGCAGATGGAGCTGCCGCTGTGGTATCTGGCCGTGATCGGCATCGCCGCCAATCTCTTCGGCCAGCTGGGCGATCTGTCCATGAGCCTCATCAAGCGCGAGGCCGGGATCAAGGACTACAGCCACATTTTCCTGACCCACGGCGGCGTGCTCGACCGGTTCGATTCGACGCTGTTCCTTGCGCCTGTCGTGTACGCGATGCTGTTTTTGCTGGAGAAGCTGGTATGACGAAGACGATCACGATTTTAGGCTCCACGGGCTCCATCGGGCGGCAGACGCTGTCCGTCGCGGATGAGCTGGGACTGCGCGTCGCCGCGCTGACGGCGGAGCGCAATGTGGATCTCATGGAGGCGCAGTGCCGCAAATACCGGCCAAAGCTCGCCGTTCTGGCAGACGAAGCCGCTGCGGAGGAATTAAAAGTCCGTCTGGCGGATATGAATATAAGGGTGCTTGCGGGCGCGGAGGCGCTGTGCGAGGCGGCGGCTCTGCCGGAGGCCGATACGGTCGTCGTGGCCGTGTGCGGCTTTGCCGCGCTGCGGCCCACGCTGACGGCGATCCACGCAAAAAAGCGCATCGCCCTTGCCAATAAAGAGACGATGGTCTGCGCGGGCGAGATCATGCAATCTGCCGCGCGGGAATCCGGTGCGGAGATTATTCCCGTCGATTCCGAGCATTCGGCCATTTTCCAGTGCCTCATGGGCTGCCGGGACAGAGCCGAGGTCAAACGCCTGATTTTAACCTGCTCCGGCGGGCCGTTTTTCGGGAAGACGCGGGAAAGCCTGGCCTGCATGACCAAATCGGACGCGCTGCGCCACCCGAACTGGAAAATGGGCGCGAAAATCACGGTTGACTGTGCAACGCTCATGAACAAGGGGCTGGAGATCATCGAGGCTATGCGGCTGTATGATCTGCCGCTTTCGAAGGTCACTGCCGTCATCCACCGGCAGTCGGTTGTGCATTCCCTTGTGGAGTTTGTCGACGGAGCCGTGCTGGCGCAGTTGGGCGTGCCCGATATGCGCATCCCCATCGGTCTTGCCATGACGTATCCGAACCGGGCGCACAATCCGGCCCCGGCGCTCGATCTTCTGTCCTGCGGCCCGCTGACGTTTGACGCGATCGACGAGACGGCCTTCCCGTGCTTCACGCTTGCACAGCAGGCAGCGCAGACCGGCGGCACGGCCTGCACGGCCATGAACGCCGCCAATGAAGAGGCCGTCGGCCTGTTTTTGCAGGATAAGATCGGCTTTTACGACATTGCGGACGCGGTCGAGGCCGCGCTGCGCCTGCCGGTCGTACAGGAGCCGTCGCTTGCCGATATTTTTGAGGCCGACCGCCTCGCCCGCATCCATACCCGTGAGCGGTTTTTGAAATAAAGGTGATTTCATGTATATTCTCTTTGCAATTCTCATTTTTGGTTTTCTGATCTTCATCCACGAGCTGGGCCATTTTCTGACGGCCAAGGCGCTGGACGTGCAGGTGAACGAATTTTCCATCTGCATGGGCCCGGCAATCGTCAAAAAGCAGAAGGGCGAGACGCTCTATTCTCTGCGCTGCATCCCTGTGGGCGGCTACTGCGCGATGGAGGGCGAGGATGAGGAGTCTGACAACCCCAGAGCGTTCACGTCCAAGGTCTGGTGGAAACGGCTGATCATTCTGGCGGCAGGCTCGTTTATGAATTTCCTGACGGGCCTTGTCGTGCTGGCGCTCATCTATTCCTGCGTCGCGGGCTTCTCAACGGCCAAAATCTCCGGCTTCTTTGACGGCTGCCCGCTGGAATCTTCTCAGGGACTTCAGGTCGGCGACGAGCTTTATAAGATCGACGGACGGCGCGTGTATATCTACTCCGACGTCGGCACGCTTCTGGCCCGGAATAAGACGGGGAAATTCGATCTTGTCGTCAAGCGGGACGGGGAACTCGTCAAGCTGGACGACTTTGAAATGAAGCAGCAACTTTATGAAGTTGACGGCGAACAGCAGCTGAAATACGGCTTGTATTTCGGCTATGAGGAAAAAACCGTCGGAACGGTGCTCAAAAACACGTGGTACACGGCGCTGGATTTTGCGCGGCTCGTGTGGATGAGCCTCGGCGATCTGGTGTCGGGCCTTGTGTCGGTCAACGATATGTCCGGGCCGGTCGGCATTGTGTCGGCCATCGCGCAGACGGGACAGAGCGCCGCGACGACGGCAGACGGCATTCTGAACGTTCTCTACCTTGGCGCGTTCATCGCGATCAATCTGGCCGTTATGAATATGCTGCCGCTCCCGGCGCTCGACGGCGGACGCGCGTTTTTGCTGCTGGTGAACACGGTGTTTACGGCCATTACGAAGAAAAAGATCCCCTCGAAATTTGAAGGCTATATCCATGCCGCAGGCATGATCCTGCTGCTGGGCTTCATAGCGTTTATCACATTTAAGGATATCTGGAAGCTGGTGCGATAAAAATGGAGCGGAAACTCACAAGAAAAATTATGGTCGGCGGCGTTCCGGTCGGCGGAGGCGCGCCGGTATCCATCCAGTCGATGCTGAACACGAGAACGACCGACGTGGACGGCTGCCTTGCGCAGCTCCGCGCGCTGGCTGCCGCCGGGTGCGAGATCGCGCGGCTGGCCGTGCCGGATATGGAGGCCGCGGAGGCCTTCGGAGCCATCTGCGCTGCGTCCCCGCTGCCGCTGGTGGCGGATATCCACTTTGATTACCGTCTTGCCATCCGCGCGGCGGAAAACGGCGCGGCCAAGATCCGCATCAACCCCGGCAACATCGGCGGGGAAGAGCGAGTGCGGGCCGTGGTCGAGGCCTGTGGCGCGCGGAACATCCCCATTCGTATCGGCGTGAACGGCGGCAGTTTGGAACCGCGTCTTCTGGAAAAATACGGCCACCCCACGCCGGAGGCGCTGGTAGAAAGCGCGTTCGGACATATTGCACTGCTGGAAAAGTATGATTTCCATGATATCTGCGTGTCGATGAAATCCAGCTCCGTCCCGCTGATGATCGAGGCGTACCGGCTGTTTTCCGAGCGTTCGGACTATCCGCTGCACGTCGGCGTGACCGAAACGGGCACCGAGCGCATGGGCACCATCAAATCCGCTATGGGCATCGGGGCTCTTTTGTGTCAGGGCATCGGCGATACGATGCGCGTATCGCTGACCGCCGACCCGGTGCAGGAGGTGCTGACGGCGAAGGATATTCTGAAGGCCGCCGGACTGCGCAGGGACGGCGTCAACATCATCGCCTGCCCCACCTGCGGGCGGACGCGCATTGATCTCATCCGGCTGGCAAACGAGGTCGAGCAGGCGCTGTCCGACTGCCAAAAGCCCATCACGGTCGCCGTCATGGGCTGCGTGGTCAACGGCCCGGGCGAAGCGCGGGAGGCCGACGTCGGCATCGCCGGCGGAGACGGCTGCGGCATTCTGTTCGTCAAGGGAAGACAGCTCAAAAAGCTCCCCTACGACGAGCTTCTGCCCGCCCTGCTTGCGTACATCGGAACGCTGTAAAAAATCAAAGCGGCATTCCCTGAGCCGGGAATGCCGCTTTTCGTATCACGGTTTTTGACAGGCGGCTATCAGGAATTCCGTCGTGACGCGAAGCGAGGGCACGGCGGCAAGCTTTTGCTGGTCCTCCGCGCCGGTCTTGTAATAATAGGGCGTCATGAGAAACAGCGCCTGCACATCCTCGTTTGACGAAAGCGTGATGGTCTTTCGGAGCGTCTGCGTCCGCAGCAGGCGGAAGCCCTCGACCGCAGGCTCGGCGGGCGGATTTTCGTATGGCCGTTCATAGACGGCGGCCTTCAGCTCGAACAGGTGCCGTTCCATCGGCACAACACGCAGCAGATATCCGCCGGGCTTCAGGACCCGCAGGAACTCCTCCGCCATGAGCGGCGAAAAAATATTGACGATCAGATCGAGGCTTTCCGCCGCCAGCGGAAGATGCGCGGTGCTCGCCGCGCAGAAGATCCCCTCCGGCACCTGCCGTGCCGCCCGTCTGACGGCCTCTGCGGAAATATCCGCGCCGAGCAGCTGCGGGCAGCCGCCCTTTGCCGCAAGCGCGTCATAGATCGCGCGCGTATACGTCCCCTCGCCGCAGCCCGCGTCGAGCACGCAGGCGTCCGGCCCGGTCAGCTGTGCGCAGCTCCCGGCCACGGCTCCGATCAGATGGTCATAATAGCCGCGCGATAAAAACGCCGTGCGCGCCGCGACCATGCGCTTGTCGTCGCCATGGCGTTTTCCGGACGCCGAGGGCGGCAGGAGATTGACATAGCCGCTGCGCGCAACGTCAAAGCTGTGGCGGCTTTCGCAGCGCCAGACGGTTTTCTCCCGCGCAAGCCTTCCGCCGCACACGGGACAGAGCAGATCAAGCATAACAAGCCCTCCGATCGCGATAGTTTCTTTATTATACCGCGCCGGGACGCGCAGCGCAAAGAAAAATCTGGAATCGTGCGCGAAACGTGTTGAATTTATGGCGGAATCTGTTATAATTTCAGCAGAAGAGAACGCGCGGGACAAAACGCCGCGCTGGAGCGGAGGAAAAGCATGAAAAAGCATCGCGCCCTTTGGGTGATTTTAATTGTGATCGTCGTGCTTGCGGCGGCTGCCGCAGGCGGTTGGTACTGGCTTTCGACCAAAGCAGCGGAGGCGGAGCAGGCGCACAGCACTGTTTACGCACAGTATGCGTCCATGACTGCCGCCGTTGACAATGTCACGCTTACGGTAACGGAGGACGGTTCGCCGGTCGGCGAGTATGATTTACAGAAACTCGGTCTGCGCGACGATCTGATGAATAAGGTCACAGCGCAGTTTTCTGAGACGGATCGTATGACAGCTGAGCAGTTTGCCGCGCTCGGCATCCGCGAAAAGCTGAACTGGGCGAAGAATGCGCATCCCGCGCCTTATCCCTGCACCGTCAGCATGGAGCAATTTGACGCGGCAGCAGTTTTGGCCGACCTGCAGAGCATGAAGCGCACGGCGGCAGAAAACGCCTATACTGTGCTGGAGGACGGCGTCTATACCGTCCACGCCGAGGTTCCCGGCAACGAACTGAATGAGCCGGCCGTTCTGGACGGTCTGCGCGCGTCGGCCGCATCGCTCGGCGTCACGGCGGACGGGCCGCAGGACACGGCGTTTGAACTGACCTCGGTTGACTGCTACAAGCAGCCCGAGATTACGACTGCGACGCTGCGAGACACGCCGGACAGCCTGTTCCGCAAGGCGCTGGCAGAGCTTGAAATCAAGGTGACATTCAACGCAGATACCGCGCAGTATCTGCCGCACGGCGAGGAAACGCTCACAAGCCATGATCTGGCTTCCATCGTAGACCTGGACCCGGACGGAACAGTCACGGTTGACGAAAAGGTTCTGAGCGAAAAGGTTTCCAAGCTGGCCGAGGGCTACAGCAAGCAGGACGCGCCGTTCCTGTTCGATTCGTGGGTCAAGGGCCTGACGGAGATCAGGTTTATCACCTGCGACTATCGGATCGACGTGCAGAGCCTGACGGAGCAGATCCGCACGCAGCTGCTGACGATGCAGCCCGGCTCCGTATCTGCCGAGGCCGTCTGCTATGACAAGGACGGCAAGCCCTTCTCGCTGGGCGACAGCTATATCGAGGTCGACTTCGACAACCAGCAGATGACCTTTATCAAGGACGGCCGTCTGGTCGTCAACACCAATATCGTGACCGGCGCGCTCAACGGCCACCAGACCCCGACCGGCCTGTACGAGACGCACGGCAAGGAGCACGACGTCTGGCTCAAGGGTGACGATTATCTCGTCTTCGTCAAATACTGGGTCAGCGTGGTCGGCGACATCATCGGCCTGCACGACGCATCGTGGCGGTCGAACTTCGGCGCAAGCTTCTATGTCTACGGCGGCTCCCACGGCTGCGTCAACACGCCGGAGCAGGCCATGGCCCTGATCTGGAACCTGGCCGAGGACGGAACGCCCGTTCTCATGCACGGCGCCAACGAGTGGTATGAGCCGGCCAACGGAAACCCGCGCGAGACAAAGGAGCCCGTGCGCGGCACGACCAGCAAGATCACCGTCCCGAACGGCACGCGCGTGCTCGAACCCGGCAGCAGCCGCATCGAGATCCAGCCGGACGACGTCGTCCCCTTCGCGCTTCCGAAGGAAGCCGGACAGGACGAGGATCCCCCGACAAACACCACGGACACCGCAAAGCCGGTATCCTGAACCAAACTGCCCCCGGCGAGCCTCGCCGGGGGCAGTTTGCGTACCTGTCAGATATCGAATATGCCGATCATGACGATGCCGATCACGACCAGCGCGATCATGACGTAATGCTTCCAGGAGAGCTTTTCCTTCAGGAAAATGCGGCTCCAGAGGACGGACGCGGCGCAGTAGGCCGAGATGATAGGAGCCGAGAGCGCAACGTGCGCCTCGTCGGCCAGCGCGTAGATATACGCAAACTGCCCCGCCGTCTCGAACAGCGCACCCGCATACTTGGGCGCTTCGGCCTTGAAGACGAGCTTGTCCTTTTTGATCACAACAACATAAATAAAACAGATCACGGCGGCGGCGAGGAACGTCAGCTCATACGCGCAGTTGGCCGAATCCTCGTCCAGCGTGCGGAGCACGAGCGAGTCCGCAAACGTACCCGCCGCATCGAGCAGGCAGTACGCCAGCGGCAGGCACAGCGCCAGCCACGACTTGGCGTATTTATAGTTGGAGCCCTCCTGCCGCTTTCTGCGCAGCTCGTCGTCCTCCGTCGACTCGACAATGCCGAGGCCGACCGCGCCGATGCACACCAGCGCCACCGCGCCGATGACCAGATAGCGCATGGAGCCGGTAATGGACTCGTCCAGCGTCCCGGTGATCAGGCACAGGACCGCGACCAGCGCGCCGGAGGAATTGCAGATGGGGGACGAAATGGAAAGCTCAATGTACCGCAGGCCGACATAGCCCAGCGTCATGGAGCCGATGTACAGAAGCGATACGGGCAGATAGGTCCAGATCACGTGCCACGTGACGACAGCCCCGCCGACGAAGATCTCATACGCCGCGTGAAGGCCCATCACAACGCCGACGGCAATGACCATCTTGAGCGGATTATATTTATCCCGCCCGTCACGGCAGCCGATTTTCGAAAATAGATCCGAGCCACTCCAGCAGAGCAGCGCAATAATTGCAAGCCAAAACCACATAATTGTTATCTCCGGCAGCGTCACCGCCGGTTCCTTTCTCTGAATAAATATCCTTCACCGCGTGTAGGGGCCGATGCCCACATCGGCCCGGCAGATTGCACCGTTTTTACGGGAATCTACGGCGAATTCGCAACTTTCCAGTGGGCCGATGTGGGCATCGGCCCCTACATTGAGGTATGCAGGTGCATACGGCTTTGCCTTCCTTTTATCCCGGCAGCTTCGCAAGGCCCGCGTCCACGAGCTTCTGCAGGCTCATCAGAATGCCGAGCTTTGCGTGGTGCCACGTCAGGCCGCCCTGGAAATAGACCGCGTAGGGTTCG
>OLWH01001156.1_pt1 | contig 10720 bp, 10 predicted proteins | sample 1673381 | NCBI WGS metagenome assembly OLWH01 (sample SAMEA103958110, study PRJEB25191) | human gut metagenome | reverse complement strand
CGTCTCGGCTGCTGAGGCGGGCGGCGATTACCGCCGGAGGAGCCGCCGCTGCGCGGCGGTCTGGGTCCGCCCTGCGGAGGACGGGGGCCGCCCGAACGGGGCGGACGCGGGCCGCGCGGGGGACGGCGCCCCCAGAAGATGGGGTGATACATCACCGTCGGCACGCCCATGCCGGGCATCATGTAGCGGCGGCGATAGCGGCGATAACGCATGCCGTCAAGCATGATCCAGAGGACAAAGAATATGATGAGGATCATGATGAACATCACACCGTTGGCCGCCTCGTCCAGCGCCGCCTCGCTCTGCTGATACTGCTGGCTCAGCTCCACATGGAGCGCGGCGCAAAGCGAGCGCACCGCGGCGTCATAATCGCCCTTCTGCACGTTATCCGCCATGCAGGAGGCAACAAAGCTCTGCGAAAGGCCGCTGAGCAGATCATAGAAATCGCCGCTGGCGACCAGATAATAGTCCTGCTGCTGTTTGGCGATGACAAGAATGGCGTCATTTGAGCCAAGCTGCATCGTGTCCGCATAGTCATACGCCGTATTCTCGAGATTATCCGACGACTGCACCGTGACGACAGCCATGATGCTGCCGAACATCTTGTCCCAGTTAGCGTTATAGAGGCTGACCGCCTTTTCGGCCTTGTCCGAAAGGACGTTCGCCTCGTCGCGCACGTACTGCTCGAACGCCGCCGTGGAAAGCGAGGGATCGAGCTTTTCTCCGCCCTCCGGCGTAGAGACGGCGGGCGTCTTGTGCAGTCCCCACGCACTGGATGCGACGATCGCCAGAATCAGCACGACGATGGCGACGCCGCGTTTTTGAAAGAATTTCATATGCTTCTCCTATCCGGAGCGTCTCAGCTTCTCAGCTCCATGAGCTTCTGCTTCAGCTCACCTTCGATGCGGCCGAGCTCGACCTCCGCTTCCTTGCGCTTCTGCGCGCCCTCGCGCTGGATGTTCACGACCTCGTCGAGCGTGGAGACGAGCTGCTCGTTCGTGTGCTGCAGCGTCTCGATATCGACGATGCTGCGCTCGGCTTCCTTTGCCGTGGCGATGGTGCCCATCTTGAGCATGTCGGCGTTCTTCTTGAGAAGCTCGTTCGTCGTCTGCGCCACCGCGCTCTGTGCGGCCGTGGCCTGACGGCTGTGCTCCATGCCGAGCGCGAGCACCATCTGGCTCTTCCAGAGGGGGATGGTATTGACGAGCGAGGACTGGATCTTTTCGACCATCAGCGTGTCGTTGTTCTGGAGAAGTCTCGTCTGCGGGCCCATCTGGAGCGACACCATGCGCGTAAGCTCCAGGTCGTGCAGCTTCTTTTCAAAGCGGTCGCACTTCTGCGCGTAGTCGTTGTAGGCCTGCGCATCCTCGGCAAGGCCGCTCGCCTCCGCCTTCTTGCGCAGTTCCTCCAGCTCGCCGGAGCGGACTTCGGCAAGGCGCTTCTTGCCCGCGATGATATACATGGTCAGTTCTTTGTAGTACTTGAGGTTCAGCTCATACATCTGGTCGAGCATCGCGATGTCCTTCATCAGCGTGACCTGATGCTTTTCAAGCTCGGATACGATGCGGTTCACGCTCGTCTCGGCCTTGCCGTACTGCGCGCGCATCAGCTCGAGCTTATCCTTCTGCTTGTGGAACAGGCCTGCGAAGCCCTTCTTCTCCTCCTGACCGAAGCCCTTGACCTCGACGACGAGGTTCGAGAGCGTCTCGCCCACCTCGCCCAGGTCCTTGTTGCGCACGGAGGACAGTGCATTTTCCGAGAATGTCGCCACGCTCTTCTGCGCGGCCACGCCATAGTTGAGCACAAGGTTCGTATCCGTAATATCGATCTTTTTCGCAAAATCGTCGACGGCTTTCTTCTCCTGCTCGGTGAGCATGCTCTCATCGACCTTGACAGGCTCGACTTCCTTTTTCTCCGCCTCGGGCGCCGTGGGCGCTTCGGGCGTGAGCGTCAGCTCAGGGACGGCCTCCTGCGCCGCTTCGGTGGGGTTCAGGGTCAGCTCGGGCATCATGTTGTCGCTCATATCATTTCTCCTCCGTATTTTGGCTTTGAGTTTGTTCTTTTTCGTGCTTTTTGATGCGCTGGATGCGGCGCAGGCACAGCAGCGTGGCCAACGCCCAGATCAGCGCGGAATAGTAAAGCGTATCCCTGTGCAGATGCAGCGCGCCGATGATGCTTGCCACACACATGATGGCAAACACCGCGCAGAAGATGGGGTCGAGCCACACGCCCTTCAGCCGTTTCAAGATCCACGCATTGACTTTGGCGTTGAACGCCATCACTTTCTTTCGCATCGCTTACTCCTTTATAGCTCGAGCTTGATGTCGTCCTGCGAGGCGGTCGCCGTGCCGGACTCGGCATGCAGCTCGCCAGTATCCTCGCTCAGGCCCTCGCGCTTCATCATGTTCTCAAGCACCGTGATATCGGCGGAAATATCCATCGCCTCGCTGCCGAAGAGCATGTCGAGCTGCTTTTCAAAAGCCGTAACGATCGTGCCCATCATACTCTCCACGCGCTGCATGGTCGCGTCGATGTTCTCGCCGCTCACGCCCTGCGCGCCCATACGGTCATAGGCGTTCAAGAGCTTAAGGGTCGTGGGCAGGTAGTAGTCCATGAACTTGCGGATCTGCGGCAGCTTCGACGGGTCGGATTTGACCTGCGCGAAAATTTTCGCGCTCAGGTCCTCAAGCCGGTCGATGTCGGCGGAGATCTTCTCATCCTCGATGGACGTGTTGAGCCGCTTCATCTCGGAGATGGCAAGATTGCCGTCCTTGATCATCTTGTCGAGCTCGGGGTTGCCGGTGCTCTCTTCCTTTTTCGGCGGGTCGGGAACTGTGACCTCCACCGTGCCGCACACGGCGTTCATGATGAAATACACCACCGCCGATACGATGGCAATAAAGATGAACTGCGGCACGCGGTAAAGCGGGAACAGCAGCGCATAAATGACCCATGTTCCCGCCGCGGCGTAATAGGGTACGGTGGATCTGCGTTTGACAGTTGCCAAGACGATCCCCTCCTGTTTTCATAAATATTTTGACTGATATATGATATCACATCGCATCAGCGCGGTCAAGCAAAGCAAGCGCTTGAAACATTGCAATATCGCACTTTTTACAAAAGAAGGCGGCGTCCGGTCCAGGACGCCGCCTTCTTGCAAAATACTGCGTTTTTCTTATTCGTTTCGGATGGCTTCGAGCGCCGAGATCTTGACCGCCTTGTTCGCGGGCTGATAGCCGGACACCAGTCCGACCAGCACCGAGAACACCAGCGCGAAAATCACAAGCTCCGGCTTGATGACGGACGTGCGCACCACGCCTTCGCCGCCGATGAGCGCCTGCTTGATAAGCTCCCACGTGACGCCCCCGCCGCCGAACGCGCCGAACGAGAACAGATTGATGATGACGGATATGATGAAGCTGAAAATAAGCCCCAAAATGCCGCCGAGAAGGCCGATGCTGCCCGCCTCCATGAGGAACATCGCGCGGATATCGCGCACATAGCAGCCGAGCGCCTTCATAATGCCGATCTCCTTCGTGCGCTCGGAGATGGACATGATCATCGTGTTCGTGATGCCGATGGCCGCGACCAGAAGCGAGATCGCACCGAGGCCGCCGAGCATCAGCTCGATCTGGCGGGTCTGCTTGTTGAGCTCATCGCGCATGCTCTGCATAGAATACGTACTGTAGCCCAAGTCCTTGATGGACTGCTCCACATCCGACACGGCGTCGAGGCTCTCAGCCTTGACGTTGATGCTTGAATACTCGAACTTCGTGTCGGTCTTGCCGGTCAGGTCCTGAATAAGAGCTTTGAGCGCATTGATGTCCATCATCACGCCGTCGCTCGTCTCGTAGCCCTTGCCCCGATCTTCCTTCATCACACCGACGACCTTGAGCTCGACCTCATAGGGGGTAGGTTCGGTGCCCGTACCGTCGTCATACGGTGTGAGTACCATGGTGATGCTCGTCTTGAGCGGGTCAAAAAACGGGTCGGGGACCTTTTCCGTGTCGATATTGCCGTTTTCGTCCCAGATATATCGGTCGACATAATTTCTGCCATCCGGCATCAGCGTATCGAAGAAGTTATAGGCAAAATACTGGCCCACGACCACCTCGTCGCTGCTCTCCGGATACCGCCCGTCCATCAGCTCAAAGCCCATGTCCTCAAGGGCGCTCGAGTCAATGCCGGCAAAATCGACCCAGTTGGCCGTGTAGCGGCCGTTGACGCCAGCCTTGAAGCTTACATTATATCCGTCGAGACTTGCCTTGGGCATGACGGCCTGCACACCCGCGATCTCGTGGAAGCTCTCGACCGCCTTGTCGTCAAGCTTGCTCTCCGTCTGCGTGCCGGTGCTCTGGTTGTAGCCGCGGTAGACCTCGATGATGGAGAGGTCGCCCATATTTTTGAGCATCTGGTCGTAGGACTCCTGCATGCCCGCGCCGATGGAGACCATCACGATGATGGACGTGCAGCCGATGAACACGCCCAGCACCGTCAGGATCGTGCGTCCTTTGCGCCGTGACAGGCTGTCAAAGCACATTTTCAGGATGTCTGCGAATCTCATTTTTTCTGCTCCTCAGCACCCGTGGCCGCAGTCTCCTTGTTTTCAGCCGCCGCGGCTTCCGCTGCCTCCTGCTTCTCCTCGGCGAGCTCCTCTTCGTCCCACTTGTCCCAGAGCGCCTGCTCGGCCTTCTGCTTGGCTTTCTTCTTGCGGGCGCGGAGCACGATCAGGGCGATGATGGCAATAACGACGAGCGCGATGATGACGTACTTCCACGGGAAGGTGTGCGCCGGCTCGGGGTCGATCATGCCGGGATCGTCCATGCCGGGGTCGGTCGGCTCATAGGCCATGGCTTCGACCGTCGCCTCAAAGACGCGCTCTTTCGTGTTGCCGTTGGAATCCTCGTAGGTAATGACGATCTTGACCTGATTCTCGCCCTCCAGCTGCGGGGTCACGGCAAAGGCGATGGTGCCGTTCTTGCCGCCGTCGATCGTGCCGACGCGCTGATAAGGCGTGGGGGAATCAATGTCACCGGAGATGGTCGCCTCAACGTTGTTGATGGCGCTCTTGCCCTTGTTGACATAGTCGATGGTCAGGCTCGTCTCCTCGCCGACGTAGCCGGTGTAGGAGGTCTTGGGCTCGCTGAGCTCAAAGCGGTCGGGCTGGTAGAGGGGCACGCTCAGCGACAGCGTGGCGTTGCCCGACTTTCTTGCGTTCTGGTCAACATATTCATAGGTCACGTCGATCTTGACGTCCTGCGCGCTGGCGCTGATGAGCTGCGCGGCCTTCATCGGCACGGTGACGGTCTTGCTGCCGCTCGCGGCGACAGATTCAAAGTAGAACGTGTTCGTCGAGCCGTTGAGCATCAGGTCCTGACCGCCGGTGACGGTGACCATGACGTTTTCGATCTTGATGGTCTTGCTGGTGTTCGTGAACGAGAAGCTCAGGTTCGTGCTTGAGCCCGCCGCAACGGACGAACCGCCGTAGTTGTACTTCGAGAGAATGACGATGGGCGTGGGGCTCGCAATGGTCTCCTCGTCCTTCGTATCCTTGGTAACGGTGGAGAGAACGTTCACGCTGCCGCTGGCGCTGCCGCCGGTGAGCTGCGTGCCGTTGTCATAGTAGAACGACAGGCTCGCGTCGATCGTCTGCATCTGGGACTCGATCTTGTCGGGCGCCTTGACCGTCACAGTGACGGCCGTGTCGCGGCCCGCGCGGATATCGTCGAGCATGTAGTCCTGACTGCCCATGATGAGAAGCGATCCGGAGGATTTGAGCGTCAGGATAGGGTCGCGCATGGCGGTCGTGCCGGCGTTCTGGATGTAAACGGTGATGGTCTTCGTCTCGCCCGCGGCAATAGACGTGCTCGTGCCGTCGGAGTTGAAGACGGCGCGCGGCTCGGGAATCGTTTCCGGCGTCGGCTCGGGGGCGGGCGTCGGCTCGGTGTAGGGCACGCACTCGCGCACCGGAACGGTGTTGCCGTCCTGATAGCCGCCGCCGTTGCCTTCATAATAAATTGTAAAGGCAAGCTGCTTGCCGCTGTCGCCGGTGTAGGTCAGGCCGGTGAACGTAACGGTATATTCGCCGTTCTGTCCGCTTGCAACAGCGCTCGCCGTGCCGTCCTGAAAGCTGTCAAGGCCGCGCACGACGCGGATCGAATCGTTGCTGCCGTCCGTGCGGGATAAGTAGACCGTGATATCCACCGTATCGCCGGTGTAAATGCTGCTTCTGCTGGCCCGGTAGCCGGTGATCAGAAAGCTGGTTCTCGCCTGTGCCGTCGTGCCTTCGCCCGTCGCTTTGGCGACATTCACAGGCAGCAGCGCTGCGCACAGCACAAGGGCAAGGCAGAGCGAGAGCAGGGATCTTGAGATGCGTTTCATGTTCGATTTCCTCCGTTATTCGATGTAGGGTGCGGCGTCGATCTCCGCCTTGACCTGATTTTCTACGTTGCTGACGATCCTGCCGTCAATGAGCGTGACGATGCGGTCGGCATACTCGGTCATCTCCGGATCGTGGGAGACGAGCACGATCGTCTGGTGGAAGCGCTTGGCAAAGCCGCGGATCATGTGCATGACCTCTTTCGTCGTCTTCGAGTCGAGGTTGCCGGTCGGCTCGTCGGCGAACACGACCTCGGGGCGCGTGACGAACGCGCGTGCGATGCCCACGCGCTGCTGCTGTCCGCCGGACATCTGGTTCGGAAAGTGGTCCATGCGGTCCTTCAGTCCCACGCGGCAGAGCATTTTCTTCGCCTCCAGCAGCCGCACATCCGGGTCGATGCCCTTGAACATCAGCGGCATGGCCACGTTTTCCGCCGCCGTCAGCTCCGGCAGCAGGTTGTAGGACTGGAAGACGAAGCCGATGTGCTTCTGCCGGAAGGCGGCGAGCTGATTTTCGTTGAGCTGTGAGATCGGCACGCCGCCGATGCGCACCACGCCGCGCGTGGGCTTTTCGAGTCCCGCCAGCTGGTTGAGCAGCGTCGATTTGCCGCTGCCGGACGTGCCGAAGATACAGCACACCTCGCCCCGCGGGATGTCGAGGTCAATATTGTGCAGTGCGACCACGTGCTCCTGCCCCATCATGTACACCTTTCGGAGCTTTCGCACCGAAATGACGGGCTTCTGGTCATTTGCCATCGCAGTTTCTCCTCAATTTTAATCTTGGGTCCATTATAATCTCATCTTATGAGGAAGTCGTTACAATCAGGCGCGATTTGGTTACAAATTATTTAAGAGTTCCTTAATTCTCGCACCAAGCCTTTTCCTGTATTTTTTAGACGGAATTTATCGAAAAATGTTTCATCCTTTTTGAAAAAAAGCGGTGGATTTTTTGATCCGCCGCTTTTCGCGCTTTTATGCTCAGTTCATCGTCTGGGGCACGACGTAGACCGTCATCTCTTCGCCATTTGTGTCGATGGACACGGTGTCGTCGATGGGCTGCGTCAGCGCCGCGTCCGCGTAGAGGGTGCAACCGCTGCGGCAACAGATGTTGACATACGTCCCCCTCGCCACATGGTATTCATTCACCCACCAGTCTTCGCCCCCTTCTTCCGCGGGGAGGCAGACCGTCAGCAGGCAGGCGGGTCTCGTGTCGTCCGTCGCGTACACGACATCGTTCAGAAGATAGCGGCCTGACTTGTAGGGTTCTGTTTTGTAGGGTTCATCGTAGCTCCAGTTGTAGAGCGTCGTGCCCATCTCCGTCGCGCCGCCCGCGCCGTCCTCGATGTAGTCGGTCACGGACATGGCAAGCAGCTCGCCCGTCTCGGGATTGGCGTAGTAGAGGGTGGTATAGTAGTAGTCGTCCTGATCGTCAAAGCGCGTGGTGGTCGAGAGCAGCACCGCGCCGTCCTGCTCGCTGCGCTCGTCGAGCGTTTCCTCGGCGTTTTTGGCAGCGGGATCGGCGCACTGTGGCAGTATGTCAAGGAGATACTCCGTCCCCTCGCCCGGAATGGGATAGATGTTCAGGCTTGCGTTATCGTCGCTCGTCATGCGCGCGGCGTACAGGCTGCCACACCCCTCGCTCCACAGTTCTTCCTCGCCCGGGCCGCTGTTGGCGGTATAGCTGTAGTGCGAGGACATGAGGATCGATCCGTCACCCCCGTCCGTGTACTGCAATCTCGCGGTATAGGTCACCTCGCCGTCCCGGTCGGTGCCCTGAATGCTCACGGTCACGGCGTCGTACTTTGCAAGCAGCACACGCGGAGCGTTGACCTCGCGCAGCGTTTCGAGCGTCACGTCCATCGGCGTGTCGTCCTTGCCGCCGTTCCCATCGTCCTTGCCGTCCTGCATGCCGCAGCCCGCGAGCAGGCTCACGACGCAAAGCGCGCCAATGCTTGCTTTCTTCCAGTTTTTCACCTTGGTTTCCTCCTTTGGGTTTGGGACGCGGAATCATTCGCGTCATGGTTGTTCTTCACTGCTGTCGGGAATGTTGCCGCTCTTTACATAGACGGTCGTGCTGCCGCCGTCCGGCCACTCGATCTCAGGGGTTTGATACTCCTGCGTCATGGCGGCGTCGTAGTAAAGCATGACGCCCTTACCACTCTCTGGGGAAAAGTACGCTGCGCTCGGCACGGTAAAGTGCTGCTCGTGCTCCTGCGCGGTGCCCGGGTCCCACACGAGCGTGATTTCATGCTTGGGAACATCGTCCGACAGCATCAGCGCGTAGAGGTCTTCCTCCGGTTCATAAGGGCGATCATAGCTGAACGTATAGCTTCCCGTGGCAAAGCAGGTGTCTTTTCCCTGCAAGTCTTTTCTGTGCCGCTCCGACTTGATCGATATCAGGTCATCGGAGGTTGGATCGACATAGAGCCATCGCAGCGAGTAGTCCGTGTCATCGTCGGTGATATAATGTTTGATCGGAAACACGAGCTGGCCGTCCTGCTCATACGGCTCTTCGGCCTCCACCGTGATACCGTCACCGGCCACGGGCAAAAACGGTTCCCACGCGGTACTTTCTTCGTACCACTCATCCGTTCCGCAGGCGATCACACTGGCAATTCGAGCGCTGCCGTCATCATTTGTTCCAGCGATAATGCACATACCGTCCGGCACTTCATCCAGGCAGACATTCACGCTATAAATATCGTCTGCGCCGTACTCATCATAATACCAGCCGTGGCTCCAGCTTTGCAGCCGGCCTTCTTCGTCGCGCGTGTACTGGTCAGTGCTCTTGACGTCCTGACCGCCGTTGCTGCTGTCTGTGCTCTCCCGTACAATAGTCACCACCTTGTGCCGTTCAAGCAGCGCAGAGATCTTATTCCTCTCACAGATGTCTTCGTAGGTGATCTGCAGCTCGTCGGCGCTGTCGTCATCGTCAAGCCCACAGTCGCCTCCACAGCCTGCGAGCAGCAGCGCGGCGGCAAGTGCGAGGGCACTCATTAGTCCCCAGCGGTTCATTTTGTTTCTCCTCTCATCGTCTTCTTTCCATCTTGCCTGTGCAGAGCTTTTTTCGTTCCGTACACTCTCTTAGACGAGAAATCTCTCAAAAAGTTTCACCCTTATGATTTTTTTAAGAAACTTTTTTCTTCCCCGTGCGAGCTCTTGCATTTTCCGCCGATGCGGCATACAATGAGGACACATTTCACCCGGGAGGGGCGTTTTTATGAACTATATCGGCATCGACATCGGCGGCACGCTCATCGGCATGCACCTGCGCCGGGCCGAAGGTGGCCACGCCCAGCGCGCAGATGGCATGCTGGGAGAAAAAGGCGATCATCTCCGGTACGGTTTCATTGGGCGTGCGCGTGGGCAGGGAGTGGGAGCGCAGGATGCGGCCATCCGCATCCGCAATGCCCAGCACCATTTTGGTGCCGCCCGCTTCCAGTGCGCCGTATAGCTTTGTATCCATATGTAATCAGGCGGATTAGAACAGCTCGGAGTTCTGATCCAGCAGCTCACGCTGCTGCTGCAGCAATTGCAGCAGCTTATCGCGGTAGGAGCGCGCAGAGGCGCGCAGATCCTCCACCTGCCTGCGCAGAGCGTCGCATTCTGCCGTCAGCGCGGCGGATTGGCCGTTCTGCGCCTGGGCGTTGGCGTTGGCCAGGATGGAATCAGCCTCACGCTTGGCCTCGGCGATGGTGTCATCGTACATCTTCTGCGCGCGGGCCAGCAGGCGCTGGGCGCTGTCGGAAGCTTCGGCGTTGGCGTCGCGCTGCGGCTGGGGAGCGGGCTGGGCGTACATCTGCGTGCGGGAGGCCTGCGCCAGGCGCGCCTGCAGATTGGAGATTTCCTCCTGCATGACGATCATTTCGTCGCAGATATCATCCAGAAACTCGTCTACCTCTACGGGGTCATAGCCGCGAACCTTGGTCTTAAATTCCTTTTCTTCGATCATGGCGACGGTGATAGGCATGGAAAACGGCTCCTTTCGTGGCTGCAATGATATTCCGTTGATAAGGAAACAGGCCATCTTTGCGGATGGCCGATGATGCTTTTATATGACCGCGCTGTTGTACTCCGCGCCTTCATGATCGGGTACATAGCCCTGAGAGGGCTGCTGCTCCGAAAAAGCGGGCTGCTGAGGCTGCGCGTATACGGGCTGCGGCGGGGTGAAGGGATTAACCGGCTGCTGATAGGCGGCCTGACCATAGGGCATCTGCCCCTGCTGCGGCGCGAAGGGGGATTGGAAAGCGCTCTGCTGCATGCCGGGATTGGCGCGCTGCGGGGCGCGGGATTGTGCGTTCATCTGGGTGGTGGTGCGATCGGTATACACCTGCATGCCGGC
>OLWH01001154.1_pt1 | contig 10731 bp, 8 predicted proteins | sample 1673381 | NCBI WGS metagenome assembly OLWH01 (sample SAMEA103958110, study PRJEB25191) | human gut metagenome | reverse complement strand
ACGCTTGCCCCCTATGTATTACCGCGGCTGCTGGCACATAGTTAGCCGGGGCTTTCTAGTAAGGTACCGTCAAATATTAGCCATTTCCTTCTAATACCTTTCTTCCCTCACCACAGAATTTTACATTCCGAAGAATTTCTTCATTCACGCGGCATTGCTCGGTCAGGCTTTCGCCCATTGCCGAAAATTCCCTACTGCTGCCTCCCGTAGGAGTCTGGGCCGTGTCTCAGTCCCAGTGTGGCTGTTTTGCCTCTCAGCACAGCTACGCATCGTCGCCTTGGTGGGCCTTTACCTCACCAACTAGCTAATGCGCCGCAGGACCATCTCATAGCATTCCCAGAAGGACTTTTAAATATACTAAGATGCCTTTGTATATCCTATCCAGTTTTAGCTACCGTTTCCAGTAGTTATCCTCGTCTTTGAGGTAGGTTTCCTACGTGTTACTCACCCGTTCGCCACTAGAGTATTGCTACTCTCGTTCGACTTGCATGTATTAGGCATGCCGCCAGCGTTCATCCTGAGCCAGGATCAAACTCTCCATTTGATTTAGCTCTTAGATGTCTCTGACATCTTTCTTTTCAATTGTTTGTTTCGAAATTGACGTTTTAGTTTGTATTTTTATTTCCTGTTCAGTTTTCAAAGATCATCTGCACCTCAGCAGTGCTCATCTATATTACCAAATACTTCCCATCTTGTAAACCCCTTTTTTAAATTTTTAAAAAAAAAGGTCAAAAGAAAAATTTATTCCCACCTTTAAGTTGGAATAACCTTTACATTAAATTTTATTTAAGGTGTAGTATTTACTAGTACCAAACAGTTTGATACTTCCGTAATTCCTTCTTTTTTTTAGGAAGGTGTTATTTATGTCTCATTTTAAACATTTGGTTCTTGAGGACCGTATTACTATTCAGTCTGATTTACATGATGGCTTGTCTTTCAAAAAGATTGCTGCTCATATCAGTCATGACTGCACTACAGTTTCAAGCGAAATCCGTAATCATCTTACAATCGTTGATGATATGTGGCCTACCAATCGTAAACACAATCGCTGCATCCATTATGACGACTGTAAGAAACGTCATATTTGTAACTTTTGCCAGTCCACAAAAAATACTCTGTGCAAATACTGTAATCAGGTGGCATGCTCCAAGTCTTGTCCTGACTACAAGGAGAAGATTTGCACTAAGCTTTCAAAAGCTCCCTATGTATGTAATGGCTGTGACTCAACTCGTAGATGTCCTCTTCAAAAAAAGTTCTATGATGCCAAGGAAGCACAGCTTGATTATGAACGTACTCTTAGCGATTCCCGTTCTGGTGTAATGATTACTGATGATGAGCTTACTGAACTGGATAACCTGATCAGTCCTTTAATCAAAAATGGTCAGTCTATTTATCACATTACTATCAATAATTCTGATCAAATCAACTGGTCTTCCAAAACGCTTTATACGTACATCAATAAAGGATTGTTGCAGGCCAAACCAATTGATATGCCTAGAGCTGTTCGTAGAAAGCCTAAAAAGAATAAATCTATTAATCATAAAGTAGATTCAAAATGTAGGCAAGGTCGTAATTTCGATGATTATCACGCATATATGGAAGAACACCCTGATTCTATAGTTTGTCAGATTGACACAGTTGAAGGTACAAAAGGTGGAAAATGCATTCTTACTTTGTGCTTCGTAACGCTTAAATTCCAATTTGGAATCCTTAGAGAACACAACGATTCTCACAGTGTTACACAGGCTTTCCAATACCTTTATTCAATCATGGATCATAATTTATTCCATCTTCTGTTCGATGTCATTCTGACTGATAACGGAACTGAATTCAGTAATCCAACCGCTATTGAATCACTAGACGACAATGATATCCATCCGCATGTATTCTATTGTGAGCCAAACCGCTCAGATCAGAAAGGAGCTTGTGAAAACGACCATTCAAACTTCCGTAGAATTGTACCTAAAGGTACGAATATGGATTCTTATACACAAGAGCTTATTGATCTGATTTTTAGCCATGTCAACTCATTCAGTCGAACATCCTTAAACGGACATACTCCTTATGAATCCTTTAGATTTCTGTATGGGCAGGGCATCCTTGATTTATGGCATATACGCTATATCAAACCTAATGATGTCATTTTAAAGCCGTTTCTGGTAAACCAATTTCTCAAGAATGAAGGTGTGTGCCATGATGATGTACACTAGAAGATCAGAAGCCCTTCTCCACTTTTTACACCAGAACGACAATTACGATGATCCATTCAATGTGAAGATTTTTATTTTTATACAGGCATTCGATTATCGAACGAAACAGAACTTTGATCTGTACATCATTCGTCAAAATCCTGATGGCAGCCTATACTGCCTAGTTGACGCTTATGAAGACCGGGATTATCTTCTGCTCCAGTCTTTCAGCCCTGATTGTCTGGACGGAGTTTCCATGTGGTTCAAAGTTTATAAAAAGAATCAGCGGCCTACGCTTTTTGAAAAAGGTGATCAGCTTTATCGAATAAAAAACGATATAAAGTAAGGAAGTAAATCATATAGATTTTTCCCATTACGGATAAACTGTTTGGATAACACAACAGGGATGGGATTTACCAATTCAAAAAAAATTAGTATTGGTAATCCGCAATTAGATAGGGTCGACTAAAAGTTGGCTTCAAGAATTGTAGGGTTGAAAACCCTATGAGTGTTTAAAGGGTTATTAACTAGGGAGCAGAGATGTTTAAATCTCTGCTCTTTTATAATGGGTGATTTGAATCAATGTATTCAGTTAACTTGTCATATAATTCTTCGAATCTTATATCAATGTATCCGCGTAATTCTTCGATTTCAAATTTCATTTCATTGTCTTGTAGATTTCTGAAGTATTCGATCAATTCGATAATATCTTGTGCATCCATGATTATTTCTCCCTTGGTTTCAGGCTGAATGTTGCGTTTGAATCGAGTACATACATTACGCGATTGCGGAAGCGAAGCCAGTTGGTGTAGCCATTGGCGTTGTTCTTGATACACTTTATAATCTTGTTCCGATTCTCAATAATCGCATTATTCACTTTTTTATTGCAGACCACCACCTGGCCTTTGTCTGCCTCAACTTTATATTCAGTGCCTACAATCGTAAATGAATTAATGATCTCCTGTTTCCAGTTAATAAGATTATTGGAGAATTTGATCATTTCTTCAATGTTTGTATCAATGAAGCTGCGAATCAAATGTTCCAGATTCACTTGCGCATTATCGATAGTAGATTTTGAATAGAAGTCTACAAGTTCTAGTTTTAATGAGTAACAAATAGTTAAGTCATTATTGATTTCGAGTATTTTCTTTCTTAAATCGTAGTAGTTCATATAACTTTTAAAATGAGAGTTGTATTTACGCTCACGTTCTACATCAAACAGTCTTCCATATTTATCTTCATCTTCTGAATTTTTGAATAACAGCCAGTTGAATTTCTTTAGAAGATAGTATTCATCCGAAGCCTTATCATCTTTGTATCCTTTCATGACTTTAATACGTACTTCGTTCATTTTTTTGTGAAAATCTTGCGAAAGATGAAAATAATCTAACAAGTGTTTTGCCTCAGGAAAGACCTTATGTACGACATCCCGATATACTTCATACATGTCTGAACAGGCGTATTTTACCTTTTTGCGTTCTTCTAAAGGGATCTTTTGAAAGTAGTTTAAAAGATATTCCTTTTTACGGTTCGGCAGAACATCAACGGGAATCTGCTTTTTAAAATCAAGCAGGACACAGACATATTTACTCTTTTCGGATTTGAAGGCATATACTTCATCAAAATTAATGATTTCCGGAAGCTTGTTTCGGGCAATATCCACATGATTATCAAAAATAGTGGATACAGAAGTTGGAGAAACATGATATCGTCTGGCAACAGAAGTAAATGTCTCGTTGAAGTCTTTCAGATCCTTTAGAATATTATGCACAGTAAGGATCGATATTTTCTGGGATTTAAAGACAAAGGGATTGAATTCATAGTAGGTCTTTCCACAACATGGACATTTGTAGCGTCTTGCCCTGTATTTAATTATACATTTCTGTGTGGTAAGAGCCGAATGAGTGATCTCCTTGGTTACATATTCCTTGATTTTAGGCGCAGTAAACCCACAGTAAGGACAAGCCTGATGTTTGTCTGCAAGTGTAACAAGAAGAACCATCATCTTATTGAATGTAGTACAGACAATATTGGTAATATCATCAGGATTCAGGTGAAAAAGATTGATTAATAACAGTTTGAAAGCATCATTTTCGATCATAAGATCATCTCCTCTCTGATTTCAATGACATAATACCAAAAGAAATCAGAATCAGAGTTGCGACCCTGTTGGTGACAGTACACAAAGTTTACAATAACTTCTAGTAGATCCAAATAGAATATTGTGACGCTTTAAAGATTCTATCTTTAAGTCATCCTGTTTGAAATCTCTCCAGTCTGGGAAGAGTGAATCCCAAAATTCGATTACACGAGCTTTAACTTTACGAATCGTTTGTAGAGCAACTTCAAAAGAAGTGATCAAATCATCATTCTCATCAAGTGTGACAATATAGTAAATGAAAAGATAAGTGAACTGAGTATAAGGAACAAAATTAGTTGGAAGCAAGGCATGGGTGGATTTACATTGGGTACATTGGATACGTTGAACAGGAATTTGAATCTTACAATCACCACTGGAAATATCATCAATAATCACAAATCTTTTGTAGTGTCCATATAAGATAAAAAGACCAACGACACCACAAACAGGACAATGTAAAGAAAGCAGATCAATCGAAGCAACAAAAGCCTGATAATCATTTTCATTCAAAATCATGTTGAAGTCGTTGGTAATTTTCAGTATCATATTATTGTCTAAGAGGACGGGTAGAAATCGCAACTTTGGTCGGTGAAGGATTTCTACCTTCTTTTATTTACGTCCAATCCCTTCTAAAAATACTGTAACAAAAAAGATAGAGTATAAAATGGTACCCATAAGGAGGACAACAACGTGACAGTTGTGATACTCACTTGTGGGTATCTTTTTTCGTTGTTTTAAAATAAATATGTCAAGAACCAAAAGATTTACGAAAGATGAAATAGACGTATTGTCTAAGTCACCCTATGTAAAAAATATTAGAGAAAACAGATTATCATTCACCTACGATTTCAGATGTATCCTTTATGATGAATGGATCAAATATCCTTCAGTGGCTCAAATAAGAAAAGCTCTCACGTTACATAATTTTAACTGTACAATGATCGGATGTGACGTTATTAACAGGCTACATAGAAATTTTAAAAGAGATGGTCGTCCTACTGGCGGGAAGAATAAAACGTTTGGAATACGTTATTCATTAGAAGAAAAGTATGATAATGAATTTTTGATTAAATCAGGAATATTTATGAAATCAAAGAACGGAATTGGATTTACTTCGGAATTCATCGATAAAGTCTATAAAGAGTATCCTAAAGTATCCATTGAATCTCAGCTGGAATCTTATGGTTTAGACCCGAAAAGAGTTGGTTTTCAAAGAATCTATAATTTGAAAAAGCTTTTCGATGGTAAAAAAACTGTAAAGGAAAATATAAGCTTAAATACGATTAATAAATACATCGATCATCCATATATTCAGAGGTGTACATCTAAACATTTTGTTCTTAATAATAGTTTTTATAATCAAGCTTCTAGCTTCAAAGATCTTCCTATAGATGAGGTTCTGGGTATATTTGAAATCAATGGATCTGATCTGCCTGTTGGTGTACGTAACAGAATTAAACATAAATTGAATAGCTGGAATGTTGAATCTTTGGATATCACAGATGAGGTTGATTTGGATTTCAAAAATCGCGTTCAATACAATAAAATGCGTGCTTTAGAGAAGTTGTCTTTGATGCATTTCAACAGATTGCGAGATAATCTTCCACATTATACTTTCGAACAAAAGAAAGCGTTATGTACATGGATCAAAGAGCTTCCTCATGACCGATACGATTATTCTATTCAATCGATCCTTAAGAAGATTAGATTGTCCAGATCATCCTACTATTCGATTCTTTCAAATGACAACTATGGGATGAAGGACAAACAGGATGAGATTGATTTTCAACATATAAAGAAAGTTATAGATTATAAAGGATTCAAGAAAGGTTCACGTACCATCTATATGATGCTTCCTGGAATGTGTGGTGTGCATTTTGGAAGAGCTAAGATCCTTAGACTGATGAAAAAATATGGCTTTGTATGTACTGTGCGTAAGGAACGTACTGAATTGAAAACGAGTAAAGAGAATTTGAAGAATAATCGAAAACCAGACCTATTAAGGCGAAGATTTCGTCTGGCACGACCTAATGAGATACTGCTTACGGATGTGAGTTATTTAAAATACAGTACAAATAAAACAGAATACTTTTCATGTATAAAGGATGCGGTAACAGGCAGAATCGTGAATCATGTCACTTCATCCGCTAATGATTTGAATTTGGCTACAGATACAATAGCTTGCCTTGATTCCACTGAAAATGCTCTTTTCCATTCGGATCAGGGAACGCTTTATTTTAACGATGAATTCCAGAATAAGCTGAAAGAACTTGGGTACGAACAATCTATGTCACGTCGAGGCAACTGCTGGGACAATTCCAGCCAGGAATCCTACTTCGGACATATGAAGGATGAGTGTGACTTCTCTAAATGCTCTACTCCGGAAGATGTGAAGAAAAAAGTTGATGAATATGTGTACTACTACAATTATGAACGTCCTCAATGGTCCCGCAATAAGATGACTCCTGTAGACTATGAAAAATATCTTTATTCGATGTCGGATGATGAATATTCAGAATATATGGAAATCGAACAGGAAAAATATGATAAGATGATGGAAAAAGCAGGAATAAAGGCATTAAAACGAGCAGTTGAGCTCGGTGCCTTTACACAGGAGAAATTGGAACTATGGCTCAAGTAAAAAAGAAAAAGAAGAAACAGACAGAAGCACAAAGACTGGCACATCGTGATGCGGTCATTGCGCATGCAGACAATAAATTCGTTGCAGAACTTACTGAAAAGATGGACGCATTCATTTATACAAAGGATTTTTATATTGCCCTTTATAAACAGTTGGAAAAAGGGATGACAGCTGTTGAAGCCTATGAATCATTGGGATTCAATACAAATACACTTGGAAAAGACTGCGCGCAGTCTGCAGCCAAACGTGTAAGACAAAAAGCTAGAAATGGCGAGTTTGAACCAAAGTCAGACAATTTTGATGGAAGTATTCCAATTAAAGAAATGCCTGAAATGAGTCTTGAAGAAAAAGTGGCATATCAGGAGGCTCGTATCAAATATTTGGAAGATTATGTAGAATTTCAAAAAAAAATGCCATCCATATTGGAGGAGATATACTCATCGTACAACGTCAAGAAGTAAAAGATGATAAATTCTATATGGCATATGACTATATAAGAAGAGGAAAAGCTGAAGAAAATGGATATACGAAGACCAAGATTTTTAAAATGTTCGGTATCAGCAGCACGGGTTATTATGATTATGTTGCACGAAAAGAAGACCGGAATGGAAAGCTAGCAGCTAAAAGAAGAGATGAAAGTTACGTGATCCGCTGTTTTAAACGTATCATTAGAAGATTGGGATTTGTCCCTGGCAAGCGAACATTCCGCCGCCATATGTTTAGAAGATTCAACTATAAGATCAGTGTATCCAGAACATCAAAGATCATGAAAAAGATGCAGATCACAGCACAGCTTCCTAAAAAAGATGCCTATAAAGGTCAGGCTACACATCACCACGAATGTATGGCCAAGCCAAATCTTGTCAACCGCAATTTCAAACTAGGAGTAAGACAAGTTGTTCTTACTGATATCACTTATATTCATTATGGTTATTATCGCACACCTGCCTACATGTGTGTTTTTAAAGATGCCTATACAACAGAAATACTAGGATGTGCCGTATCAAGTAAAATGGATGTAGCACTTATTCAGGAAGCCTTCAACAATATGATGGATGACCATAAAAGTGAATTTCCAAAAGATATGGAAGTATACTGTCACAGTGATCAAGGCTCTCAGTACCTTTCAACTACATTCAAACAATTATTAAATGAAAATGACTTTATTCAGTCCATGTCTAGAAGAGGCAACAGCCAGGACAATGCACCAATGGAATCTTTTTTTGGACGCATGAAAACTGAAATAATCGATATTATCGCTAGATGTAAAAATCTGGATACTGTAAAACAATTGATCAACGGATATATAAACATGCACAATAACGAACGTTATCAGGAAAACCTTGCAGCTCTTTCTCCAAGTGAATTCTATACATATAAAGTAACAGGACAATATCCATTGGACAATTACTATGGAATAGAAGCTACAGAACTCATGTCATTAGAACAGATCATTGAAGCAAAACTGGAAATGCAGGAAAAGAAAAAAGAATTAAAAAGAGAACGTCAAACGATCAATGAACAGCAGTCTAGATTATTTACAGATCCACTTGAAATCATAAAACGCGATAAGAGGAAAATAAAATCCGAAAAGAAAAAATGGGACAAGAAGCTTGAACTTGTAGAAAACCAATTGGCGAAGCTAAAAGATGTACTAAAAAAAATCGATGACGCTTTGCGCTTCTACTATAATGAAGCAACTGATGAAATCAAGGAACAATTGAAAGATCCATTGAACTGGAAGAATCATACACAACTTGATTATTATAAAGATATTGACGCATTATACTAAGATTAAAAAACAACAATAAATCATAAATCTCAGATTGAAAAAAGTCCAAAAATCAGGACTTCCTTTCGTCGTGCAAATAATATATAAATTACAAGCATTAAAAAATGAGCATCACAATTTGTGACACTCATTTAGTAAGAACTGTCAGATATTTGTCCTTGACTTTTGAACCAGTTTAAAACGGAATCCTTTTTTATATATTAAGATTTTGGTTTCGGAACAGGGAAATGCGGTATGTGAAAAACTGTCGAATTGTCACAATTTGTTGATTATGAGGAACGACAAAAAGGACTATCGTAATAGCCAACATTTTGCATTTGCCTTTTAGTTGCTGAATTATTTTTTTACAATCATCTTATGATCACATTCAGGACAGTGCATCATATAGTTTTCTTCAGGTTCATTTGGGAATAATTCATCGATTAACCATCTAGGTACTTCTTCTTCGTAACCGCATTTTGTACATTTCATCAATACATCTTTTTCTGTATGTTCTGTCATTTCTCTTGTCCTCCAATGGATTATATGTATAAGTATACTGCATAATGGCTCCACATTTACATTGAATTGGGTCTCTATTAAAAGAATCAATCAAATGAGTGCGGTACTTCAATTTATTGAGTTTGTTTTTAAGGGCCTTGGTTCTTGTTTCACGAGAATAATCCTTATTCTTTTTGATTCCAAGAAGTGCATGTACTTTATCTAGAGTTTTCTTAGATGCATTGGCATAGAATCCATAATATCGAGTGGTTAAGAAATGATAGTCTGGAATATGTATAATAAGGCGGTTTATAAAGTCGATCACATTATCTGTGACATCATATCTTTTCTCATCCTTATGATCATTGTAGAACCAGCTGACAGTATTTGATCCTTTATTGTATTCTGTGATTCTATTTTCAGCCATGGCAGGTCTACCGGCATAACGGATGAAATAGTTTACGCAGCCTTGAATATCTTTACTATTTTTATTAGATGAAGTATCGTTAGAAGCGTTGTCAGGGGATTTGAATTTGGCGTAGACATAGAATCCTTTAGGATGATCTTTATAGAGTCTGTTCTTTTCTTCAGGTTTCTTTAAACCACCGGCTTCCTGTATGAGTCGAGTTAATTCAAATTGAAATGTTTTTCTAAGCTTAATGAAATTGAAATGATGAAATGTTTTGATTTTATCCTTTTTAAAGGAATAGATCAATTCAGGAATAAGACAATGGACGTGTGGATTCCATTTAAGGTCTCTTCCAAAAGTATGTATAGTGGCAATCATGCCAAATTCATTACGAACAGGAATATCTTTGAATATATAGTGGGTATCCGATAATTTTTTCTTTTTGAGTTTATCGGCAAGAGATTTATTGGTGAGAATGGAAATGGTGTTTCTAGAAGCAACAAACAAAAGATTGAGTCGAGTACGATCCTGTCTGAACCAGTTTCTAAGTTCTTCAGGAATAGTAAAGACAATGTGCCTATGAGGGCAGTCAAGACAAAAAGAGGTAGCCTTGGCTGCAAGCTGTTTGGCATATTTAATACCACATGCATTACAAAATCTAGAATGACAAGAATGTGGAATAATATTCCAGTTGTCACAATCCGTACATTCAAACTGATCAAAACCAAGATAGCATGTATGGCAAAGAAGAGAACGTTCTACATTGTCTAAAATACAAGGACGAGCTTTACCAGAAGCATCTAATTTTCGAATGTATTCAATATTATCGAAGAAGATATTCTTGATGGGATGAATAAAATCGAAGTTTCGAACATCACAATCTAATAATGATAGAGTTTCAATTGGAATGTTTGAATGATAAGTAGTGTCCATAATTGAAGTATAGAATTAAATAGAGATGTAAACAAGACTTGGCAAATGAAAAGCGCCCATACAAATCATTTTATATGATTTGATGGGCTTTTTTTATGGTATGATGGGCATATGGAAAAAGGTCAATATGTATATATTTTAGAGTGT
>OLWH01001153.1_pt1 | contig 10733 bp, 6 predicted proteins | sample 1673381 | NCBI WGS metagenome assembly OLWH01 (sample SAMEA103958110, study PRJEB25191) | human gut metagenome | reverse complement strand
TCCGTTCCTGCACCACGGATATTCGCACCCATACTGTTTAAGAAATTTGCCACGTCTACCACATGAGGCTCTTTTGCTGCATTTTCAATTACGGTTTTTCCTTCTGCCATGGATGCTGCCATCATAATATTGATCGTTGCTCCAACCGATACTTTATCCAGATAAATATGTGTTCCGTTTAATTTTTCTGCCTCTGCAATAACAAGACCATGTGCAATATCCACGTCTGCTCCCATTGCACGAAATCCTTTGATATGCAGATCAATCGGTCTGCTTCCGATATCGCATCCGCCCGGAAGAGCCACTTCCGCCTTTTTGTATTTTCCAAGAAGTGCACCGATCAAATAATAGGACGCACGGATTCTACGGATAAATTCATTGTCCACCGTCACGTCTTTGATAAATGAACCGTTGATCTTTACGGTATGTGCATCAATACGGTCTACCATTGCACCGATCTCTGCAATCGCCTGCAATAATACATTAATATCTCTCACGTTCGGCAAATTTTCGATTGTAACCGTTTCATCCGTCATGATCGCAGCTGCAAGAATTGCCAGTGCCGCATTCTTTGCCCCGCCGATTTCTACCTCACCATTCAGCGGATTTCCGCCTTTGATTACATATTGTTCCATATCTCACCTCAATAAACGCCCTATTTCGTATAGTACGCTACCCTACTATCTATCCTATTCATCTAGTGTAAATTTGTGATACCATCCACAATCTGTTCAACGGTCTGTTCGATATCCAGCCCCGTCTCCGAAATCCGGATATCCGCATATTTTTCATACAGCGGCGTGCGCTCCAGATACAGATCATATAACGTCTGTCCGTCTCTTAAAACAACACCCCTGCCTTTGATATCTTCCAGACGCTTTTCCAGCTCCGGATATGCCACCTCAAGATATATAACTGTTCCGATTTCCTGCAGATGCTCCATAGCTTCTTTTCCGTAGACGACACTGCCTCCGGTTGCAATAATTGCATGATGTGCCTCAAGTGTCGCATTCACACGGTTTTCTACCTGAATGAACCCTTCGGTTCCCTCTTCTGCAATGATCTCACGAAGCAGGCGCTTCTCCTGCTCCTGAATGACTAAATCTGCATCTATAAACTGATATCCCAGCACCTTAGCAAGGATAACGCCGACGGTGCTCTTACCCACCCCCGGCATTCCAATTAACACAATGTTATCTTTTTGCATTACTGTGTACTCTCTGCATTCTGTGTTTCTGTGGAAGTCTGTGTCTCTGTAGAGGCATTCGGGTCCTGCTGTGTCAGGGAATTCTTAAATGAAATCTTTGCAACATTCTTTTTATTGACCTTCCAGCCGTCTTTTTTCTGCCAGCCCTCCAGCACTTCATTGTAGTGGTCACTTTTACGTTTGTCAATAATATTCTGACGATTTTTTTCTGTAGCGTCTTTGTCTGTTTCACTGTCCAGACGAACAATATATAATGCACTGTCTGTTTCAATCACATCGGAAGTTTCTCCTTCTTTCAAATCATCCAATGCCTTTTTCACAGATGTATCCAGTGTGGAATCATCGGATGCATACGCACCGGTAGTGGTCTGCTGATCCTCATCCTTTGCAGCATCTTCGAGAGTTTTTCCATTCTTTACCGCATCTTCGATTTTGTTTGCGGTCTCCTTCAGCTGCTTTTTCTCATCATCGGTATATTCTACGGTATTTCCGCTGTCATCCTGATGGGAAGTTGTAGAAATAGTCATCATCGTATAACCGCGCTCATTTGCCTCTTCATCCGTCACATTGGTATCTGCTTCTGCCTCGATAGCTTTCTGCATCTTGCTGCGGATGGTGTAGAGCGTAAGCAGTTTCTCCACGGTATCTTCGTCTGCAGTCATCTCCTTGAGTGCCTCGGAAGAATTATCGCTGATAAACTGCTGTGCAGCTCTTTTGATTGCTGCCTTTTCGTCTTTTGTCACACTCACATCATAGTCTTTCATATGTGCCTGTAACGTATACATCTCATGAAGCTGTTCCATAACGGAATCTTTCATGGTGTCTTCCATGGTTGTTCCGTTTCCATATAAATCCTTGCTCCAGAGCTCACTGCTGCTTTTGGCCCCCATCATGCTCTTATAATAATCTTCTACATTTGCCTGCTGATAACGGCATGTAAAGTTTGCCATGCCCATCGTGACGGTCTGATTTTTCATGCTTGCTGCCGTCGCACCTGTATTTATACCACATCCGGTAAAAGCTGCTGCGCAGATTGCACCGGCTAAAATAATCGCTGTAACTTTTTTTGCTTTCATAGTTCCTCCCGGGAGTTTCTTTTCACCTATATACCAGAGTATTATAATTCTTTTCCCTACATCAGGCAAGCACTTTTACGGCTCCGCACACAAAAAAACGTGCATTTGTTCCAATAATTGCCTGAGAACTTCCAGAATTTCCCTGTTCTTTTCCCTTGAATTTGCTCCTAGACGGTAAGTGAAGTACGGTCCCTTCGGATCTGCCGCAAATTTCAGTGATGGAGCAAACGCTTTTACCAGCTCCGGAATACGCTGTGCGTGAATCTTTGCTTTTTCGTACATTAGGATTTTTAACAGATCTTCTCTTTGAACAATTTCCTTAATATATACACTGTGGGCAACCGCTTTGAGTCTGGCAATTGTCAGCAGATTCTGCACGGACTTCGGAGGCTCTCCAAAACGGTCAATCAGTTCTTCGAGCATTTCCTCCGCTTCCTCATCCGTTTCAATTCCGGCGATCCGCTTATACATATCCAGTTTCTGCGACTCATTTGCAATATATGTGGACGGAATAAATGCATCCGTCCGGATATCAACGGAAGTCTCAAACTGTTCGGCCGGTGCTTCTCCCCGGGCTTCTTTCACCGCTTCGTGAAGCATCTTGCAGTACAGATCATATCCAACCGCCTCCATGTGACCGCTCTGTTCGGCTCCCAGCAGATTTCCGGCTCCCCGGATCTCCAGGTCCCGCATGGCAATCTTAAATCCGCTGCCCAGATCCGAATACTCCCGGATGGCAGCCAGTCGTTTTTCCGCCACCTCTTTGAGCATTTTGTTTCTGCGGTACATAAGAAACGCATACGCCGTACGATTGGATCTGCCGACCCGCCCGCGCAGCTGATACAGCTGGGACAAGCCGAAGCGGTCGGCGTCATAGACGATCATGGTGTTGGCGCGCGGCACATCCAGGCCGTTTTCAATGATGGTGGAGCACAGCAGCACATCGTACTTGCCGGCGTAGAAATCCAGCATCACATCCTCCAGCGCGTGCTCCTGCATCTGTCCGTGGCCGATGGCGATGCGTGCCTCGGGCACCAGCTGGCGCAAGCGGCCCGCAAAGGCGTCGATGTTGGCCACGCGATTATAAAGGAAATAAACCTGACCGTCGCGGGCAATCTCGCGCAGGATGGCGTCGCGCACCAGGCTTTCGTTATAGTCCATCACATAGGTCTGCACGGGGATGCGCTCCTCGGGCGGGGTTTCCAGCAGGCTCATATCGCGCACGCCCACCATGCTCATGTGCAGCGTGCGCGGGATGGGCGTGGCGCTGAGGGTGAGCACATCCACGCTCTTTTTCAGGTTTTTGATGCTCTCCTTGTGCGCTACGCCAAAGCGCTGCTCCTCGTCGATAATCAGCAGCCCCAGATCCTTAAACTGCACATCCTTGCTCAGCAGCCGGTGGGTGCCCACCAGGATATCGCACTTGCCCGAGGCGGCATGGCTGATGGCCTCGCGCTGCGCCTTGGGCGTGCGGAAGCGGCTGATCACATCGATATTGACCGGGAAATCATGGAAGCGCTTGAGGCATGTATAATAGTGCTGCTGCGCCAGGATGGTAGTGGGCGCCAGCAGCGCTACCTGCTTGCCATCCTGCACCGCCTTGAAGGCCGCGCGCATGGCCACCTCGGTTTTGCCGTAGCCCACGTCGCCGCACAGCAGGCGATCCATGGGAACGGCCTTCTCCATGTCGCCCTTGATCTCCTCGATGGCCCGCAGCTGGTCGCCGGTCTCCTCATAGTCGAAGGCGTCCTCAAACTCCCGCTGCCACGGGCTGTCCGGCGAAAAGGCAAAGCCCGGCTGCCGCTGCCGCTGGGCGTACAGCTGGATCAGCCCCGCCGCCAGCTCCTTGGCGGCGGCCTTGGCCCGATAGGTGGTCTTGGCCCACTCGGTGCCGCCCAGCTTATTCAGCTTGGCGGGCCTGTCGCTGTCCTCGCCGCCGGCGCCGATGTACTTGCTCACCAAATCCAGCGACGTGGCGGGCACGTACAGGCAGTCGCTGCCCGCGTAGGCGATTTTGATATAATCCTTTTCCACCCCGTCTACCGGCAGGCGCAGCATCTCCACAAAACGGCCGATGCCGTGGTGGGCATGCACCACCAGATCGCCGGGGGTCAGGTCGGTATAGGACTGCAGCTTCTGGCGATTGCTGTCCTTGACCCGGCGGGGCTTCTTCTGCTTGCCGCTGACGCTCTCCGTCAGCTGGCCCTCCGTCAGCACCGCCAGCTTCAGCGACGGCCACTCGCTTCCCGCGCTGACCGCGCCCAGCAGAATAGCCGCCTGTCCCGGTTGGGGCAGCGTACCGCCGTCCAGCGACAGCGCCGCCGTGATGTTCCGTCCCCGCAGCAGCTCCTGCATGTTGTTAGCTCGTACCTGACCGCCGCACAGCACCACCACACGGTACCCGGCGGCCAGATAATGCTCCATATCGGAGGCCGCCGTCTCCAGCGAGCCGCCGTAGGTGCTCAGCTGCCGGGCGGAGATCTGCAGCAGCTCACCCGGCGGCAGCAGATACCGGCTGGTGGGCAGGCTGTCCATCTGACACAGGGCAAACCGCGCCAATTGTGCCGCCGTCTCTCCCTCTGTCAAGGACAGCTCTCCCATGGCCGGAGCCATAAAGCCGTTTTCCGCCGCAGCGGCTACGTCCTCCTTTAGTTGCCACAGCCAGCCCTTCAGCCCCTCGCTGACCCGTCCGCCCTCGCACACGCAGAGGATGGCGTCCTCCGGCAGATAGTCCAGCGCCGTGGTCTTTTCCGGATACACCGCCGCCAGATACCGGTCGCAGCCGTTGGGGGCGATGCCCTGCCGCAGTGCGTTGGCGTCGGTCTCCAGCTGCCGCAGCAGCGGCTCGGTGTGTTCTTTTTTCTTCAGCTTTTTACCCGCCGCTTCCAGCGCGGCGGCGGCTTTCTCCGCTGTGTCCGCTCCCCGGAAGGGCAGCACCTCTCCGGCAGGCAGCAGCAGCGTTTCCTCCAGATTATGCACACGCCGCTGGGTGGTCACATCGAAGACCCCCATGGCGTCCAGCTCGTCGTCCCAGAATTCGCAGCGCACCGGCTGCTCCATAGCGGGGGAAAACACATCCAGGATCCCGCCCCGCAAGGCAAACTGACCGGGGCCCTCCACCTGCTGGCAGCGGACGTAGCCCGCCGCCGTCAGCCGGGCCGTCAGCGGCTCGATGGGGTAGCTCTCCCCCACCTTCAGCGCAATAACGGTCTCCAGCAGCACGTCCTTCGGCACGCACCGCTGCACCGCCGCGTCGATGGCGGCCACCACCAGCGGCGCTTGTCCGGACGCCATGGCGTACAGCGCCGCAAGGCGCTGATGCTCCCAGCTGCGGCTGGCCGCGGCGCTGGGCCGTAGCTGCCAGTCACGCCGCCGCAGCAGCGTCACATCCCGCCCCGTCAGGGCGTGGAGGTCGCCGCACAGCCGCGCGGCCTCCCGGTGGACGGGGGATACGCCGGTGACCATGGGCTTGTCGCGGCGCAAGGTACTGTCCAGCAGTGCGCGAGCCTCGGGCATTTGCAATAGTTCCTTTAGCAGCGCGTTCATATCCCCCTCCTTTCTGTTAGCTGGCGAAAAATCTTACGATTTTTCTGCCAATAGGTTTGCGGTCGGCTGCGCGCACCCTTCGGGTGCACTGGCGACCGAGAAGTATTTTTCCGACGTACACGCCGCCGGAAAAATGATTGAAATTTTTTGCGCCGTGCGCGGCGCAAATTCTGCGAAGCTCTTTACCCGTTGAACTTGTTCATGGCCTTGTCGGGGCCCTCCGCCATCAGGCACAGCGCCGCGTTGGCGGCGCGATCCAGCGTCTGGCGCAGCAGCTTGGCCTCGTCGCCCTTGGGCTTGCCGATGACCCAGTCGATCATCTCGTGATCCGGATGCTCCGGCATGCCCACCCCCACCTTGATGCGAGGGAACTGGTCGGTGCCCAGATGGGCGATGATGTTCTTCAGGCCGTTGTGACCGCCGGCGCTGCCGCCCTTGCGGATGCGCAGCTTGCCCACCGGCAGCGACACATCGTCGGAGATCACCACCACATGATCGGCAGGCACCTTATAAAACCGTGCCGCCTCCCCCACCGATTCGCCGGAGAGGTTCATGTAGGTCTGGGGCTTCATCACCAGTATTTTATTGCCGTCCTTCTCAAAAATACCCGTCCACGCCTTGAAGCGCAGCTTGGGCAGTGTGAATTTTTCCTGCTCCATCAGGCTGTCCAGCGCCAGCCAGCCCATGTTGTGGCGGGTGCTTTCGTACTGTTTGCCGGGATTGCCCAGCCCCACCAGTATCCAGTTGACGCCGCCGCTCTGGTTCCGATTGAAAAACAAGGAGCGTCCCTCCTTTTTCTATGGTAATAATAGGGGAACTGCTGTGCGCAGTTCCCCTATTATAGCACCTGAAAATGAATTTGAAAAGCCTTAGTTAAAAAGCTTGGCGATGGAGATCTCCTGATAGATACGCTCGATGGCCTCGGCAAACATGGGGGCCACGGACAGGTACTTGATCTTTTCGCAGCCCTTGCCCATCTCCTCGGGAATGGTGTTCAGCAGAGCCATCTCCTTGATGACGCTGTTGTTGATACGCTCCAGCGCGGGGCCGGACAGCACGCCGTGGCTGGCGCAGGCGTACACGCTGTTGGCGCCGCCCACCTCCACGATGGCCTTGGCGGCGTTGCAGATGGAACCGGCGGTATCCACCATGTCGTCGAACAGGATGCAATCCTTACCGGCCACATCGCCGATGACGTTCATGACCTCGCACTGGTTGGCCTTCTGGCGGCGCTTGTCCACGATGGCCAGATTCATGTGCAGCTTCTGGGCGAAGGTACGGGCACGGGCCACGCTGCCCACGTCGGGGGACACCACCACCATATCCTCGCACTTCTCGCCGAACTTCTTGGCGTAGTAGTCCACGAACACGGGGTTGCCCAGCAGGTTGTCCACAGGGATATCAAAGAAGCCCTGGATCTGGCTGGCATGGAGATCCATGGTCAGCACGCGGTCGGCGCCGGCGGCGGTCAGCATGTTGGCCACCAGCTTGGCAGAAATGGGGTCGCGGCTCTTGGCCTTACGGTCCTGACGGGCATAGCCGAAATAGGGGATCACCGCCGTGACGCGGCCGGCGCTGGCACGCTTGCAGGCGTCGATCATGATGAGCAGCTCCATCAGGCTGTCGTTGACAGGCTTGCAGGTGGAATTGATGAGGAACACGTCGCTGCCGCGGACGGTCTCATACAGGGAAACGCTGGCCTCGCCGTCAGCGAAGCTCTTGACCTCCGCCTCGCCCAGCTTGGTGCCGATGATCTTGCAGATCTCCTGCGCCAGAGCGGGGTTGGCGTTGCCGGTGAAAATTTTGATGTCCTTGCCGTGAGAAATCATGGTGAAACATCCTCCTCTTTTGTTATTTTTTATGTAAAATTTTTTTACTTTTTCTTGCTTTTGAAGAACCGGGCGGCCCAACCCAGCTTGTTCTCCTGCCGCGCACGGGCAATGGCCAGCGCCCCGGCAGGTACGTCCTTGTCCACGGTGGAACCGGCGGCGGTATACGCCCCGTCCCCGATGGTGACGGGAGCGATCAGGTTGGTATTGCAGCCCAGGAACACATCGTCCCCCACGGTGCAGCGGTACTTCTTCAGCCCGTTATAATTGGTGGTAACAGTGCCGCAGCCGAAATTCACCCGCTTGCCGATATCGCTGTCGCCTACATAAGTGAGGTGGCTGACCTTGGTGCCGTCGTCCAGCTTGGAGTTCTTCAGCTCCACAAAATCGCCGATGCGGCAGTGGTCGCCCACGGTGCAGTCCGGCCGCACATAGGCAAAGGGCCCCACGGTGGTGTGGCTGCCGATGGTGCTTTCGTTCAGCTGGCTGGCGTTGACGGTGGTGTACTCCCCCACCACGCAGTCCCGGATCATGGAATTGGGCCCGATCTCACAGCCGGTGCCGATGACCGTCCCGCCCCGCAGGATGGTACCCGGCAGCAGCGTCACGCCGGGAGCCACAGCGCACCGGGGATCCACATAGGTGTTGTTGGGATCGACGACGGTGACGCCGTTCAGCGCCATCCGCTTCATCAGCAGCTCACGAGCATCAGGCATAGCGGCCTGCAATGCGGCGGCGTTGGCCACCGGCAAAAATGCGGGCGGCAGCGTCTCCGCCTGCCAGAGCGTGCGGATACCCACAGCCTCCGCAGGGCAATCTGTCAGGGACAGGCTCTCCGCCAGACGAGTCCGCAGCACAGCGGTGTCGGCGGCGTAAACGGCGCGGGATTCCTCTCCCGCTGTGGGAACCACCGGGCCGGGAACGACGATCACACCGCCCTCGGCGGCGGAAAACGCCTCCTCCAACCTGTCATAAAAGCTCACGCCGGAGATATCATGCAGCGCCTCGGCCGCCTCGTTTCGCCAATTTTCCTCACAGACAACAAAAAACCGCTCAATACCGCAGGCCAACAACTCCTGACACACCCATCGGACAACGGGGCAAAAGAGCATCGGCTGCAGCATCAGCGGTTTCATAGCGGTATCAGCGCCGGCACCGCCGGCGCGAAGATCAATGATCGCCAGTTTGTGATCCATTGGAAAACACCCCCTATAAAGAGAGATACGAATTCTTCTTATAGGTAGTATAACATATCCTACGGGAAAATCCAGTGTTTTCACAGAGAAATTCCAACAACTTTTTGCCGCTGCCGCCGCAAAAAATGGGGAAAAAGGGAGAAAGACCGGTTTTTCCGGAAAATCATCGTTCAAAACGAATATTTTAATGAGAAAAACGGACTTTTTAACAATTTTGATGTTGAATTTCTGAAAGAATTGCTTTATACTAGGGAAGCTTTTTGATAAAGGAGTGGAGAAGTCATGCTGAACATTGTGCTGGTGGAGCCGGAGATCCCACAGAACTGCGGCAACATCGCCCGCACCTGCGCCGCCACCGGCAGCCGTCTGCATCTGATCCGCCCTCTGGGCTTTGATATTTCCGACCGGGCTGTGAAGCGGGCCGGTCTGGACTACTGGCATCTGGTGGAGGTGCGGGACTACGACGGGCTGGACGATCTGTTCCGCCAGCATCCCGAAGCGCTGGCCGATCTGTGGCTGGCCACCACCAAGGCTCCGCAGGATTACACGCAGGCCCGATTCTCGCCGGACTGCTGGCTGTTTTTCGGCAAGGAGACGGCGGGGCTGCCGGAGGACTTCCGCAAGGCCCACTATGACCGCTGCATCCGCCTGCCCATGCGGCAGGACGCCCGGAGCCTGAACCTCAGCAACTCCGTGGCCATCCTGACCTACGAGGCATTGCGCCAGACCGGCTTCCCCGGCCTGTGCGGCACAGGTGAAATGGCAGAGGAACACAACAATACCACTCTGTAAAGGAGACGCGAATATGAACTACAACAAGAAAACCATCATGGACGTGGATGTAGCGGGCAAGAAGATCCTGCTGCGCTGCGATTTCAACGTACCGCAGGACAAGGCCACCGGCGAGATCACCAGTGACAAGCGCATCGTGGCGGCGCTGCCCACCATCCGGTACCTGCTGGACAAGGGTGCGGCGGTGATCGCCTGTTCCCATCTGGGCAAGCCCAAGGGCGAGTGGAAGGAAAAGCTGAGCCTTGCCCCTGTGGCGAAGCGTCTCAGTGAGCTGCTGGGCCGCGAGGTCATCTTCGCCAAGGATATCGTGGGCGAGGACGCCAAGGCCAAGGCTGCCGCTCTGAAAGGCGGCGAGATCCTGCTGCTGGAGAACCTGCGCTTCGATCCCCGCGAGGAGAAGAACGATCCCAGCTTTGCCAAGGAGCTGGCCGCTATGGCGGAGCTGTACGTGTCCGACGCCTTCGGCACCGTGCACCGGGCCCACGCCTCCACCGCCGGTGTGGCGGCCTTCCTGCCCGCTGTGTCCGGCCTGCTGGTGGCCAAGGAGCTGGAGATCATGGGCAAGGCGCTGGACGACCCCAAGCGGCCCTTTGTGGCGGTGCTGGGCGGCGCCAAGGTCAGCGACAAGATCGGCGTCATCAACAATCTGCTGGAAAAGGCCGACACCATTATTATCGGCGGCGGCATGGCCTATACCTTTGCCAAGGCACAGGGCGGCTCCATCGGCAAGAGCCTGTGCGAGAACGACAAGCTGGACTACGCGCTGGAGATGATCGAAAAGGCCAAAAAGAACGGCGTGACGCTGTTGCTGCCCACCGATACCGTGGCCGCCGACAGCTTCTCCAACGACGCCAAGCGCATGGTGGTCAGCACCATGAACATCCCCGACGATTACGAGGGACTGGACATCGGCCCCGACACCATCAAGACCTTCTGCGACGCGGTGCGCGGCGCAGGCACCGTGGTGTGGAACGGCCCCATGGGCGTGTTCGAGTTTGAGAACTTCGCCGCCGGAACCCGCGCCATGGCCCAGGCACTGGCCGACAGCGGCGCCGTCACCATCGTGGGCGGCGGCGACAGCGCGGCG
>OLWH01001138.1_pt1 | contig 10814 bp, 7 predicted proteins | sample 1673381 | NCBI WGS metagenome assembly OLWH01 (sample SAMEA103958110, study PRJEB25191) | human gut metagenome | reverse complement strand
CATTCCGGTGTCGCCCTCCACTATCACGCCCTTGCCGTTGCCGCGGTTCTCAGGCCTGCTCTGCTGCTCCTCCTCAAGCCGCTCCAGGCGCTCTGCGGCAGCCGCCGCCTTAGCCTCCTTTTTTGCCTGCTCAAGAAGCTTATTCGTCACCTGTCCCGTGGTTATGCCGCCGTAGCCTATTGAGGCATACACGTCGTCCAGATCGGACATATTGAACTTTTTTAATATGTCCTCGAAGTATTCCTTCTTGCCGGTAAAGTCGCTTAGCTGCGCGCCCTGGCGCTTCAGCGCCTCGGAGAGCATATCCTTGCCCCGCTGTATGTTCTCCTCCCGGTTGGCCTTCTTGAACCACGTGCGTATTTTTGCCTTGGCCTGCTGTGTCTTGGCGATCTTCAGCCAGTCGTAGCTGGGCGCGGCGTTCGGCGAGGTTATTATCTCCACCACGTCGTTGTTTTTCAGCTTGTAGTCAAGGCGCACCAGCGCGCCGTTTACCTTCGCGTGCTGAACATGATTGCCAACGTTGGAGTGTATCCTGTATGCGAAGTCTATCGGCGTAGAGCCCGTAACGAGGTCTATTATCTTGCCCTGAGGGGTAAGCACATAGACGTAATCGCCAAAGAAATCCTTGCGTATGTTCTCTATAAATTCCCTCGTGGTGTTGGAATCCGCCTCCAGGGAAAGGGCTTCTCTCAGCCACGCAAGCTTGCTGTCCAGATCGTCAGGGTTGCTTCTGCCTTCCTTATACATCCAGTGCGCCGCTATGCCGTATTCAGCAGCCTTGTGCATTTCCGGCGTCCTTATCTGCACCTCAAATGGCATACCCATGCCGTCGTTTGAGAACAGCGTCGTGTGCAGCGAGCGGTACATATTGGTCTTGGGCATCGCTATATAATCCTTAAAGCGTCCCGGCATGGGCTTCCAGAGGGAGTGGATTATGCCGAGCGTGGCGTAGCAGTCGTTTATCGTGCTGACTATCACCCGTATGGCTATGAGGTCGTATATCTCGTCTATGGTCTTCTGCTGGCGGACGGTCTTTTTGTATATGCTGTAAAAGTGCTTGGGGCGTCCTGAGAGTGTGGCCTCTATTCCCGCCTCCTTAAGCGCCTTTTCTATCTCCTCCATGGCCTTGTTCAGGGTATGCATGCGCTCCTCCTGATAGGGTATCATGGCCTGCTCCAGCTTTTTGTACTCCTCCGGCCAGAGATACTTCATACAGAGATCCTCCAGCTCGCACTTCATGGCGCCCATGCCGAAGCGATGCGCAAGAGGCGCATAGATATCCAGCGTCTCGCGGGCCTTGCGTATCTGCTTTTCCTCGCTGCAATACTGGAGGGTACGCATATTGTGCAGTCGGTCGTTGAGCTTTATTATGACCACCCGGATATCGTTTGCGATGGCGAGGAACATCTTGCGGAAGCTCTCCGCCTGTATGTCCTCGCGGCTTATCATCTCGTTCTTCCCGGTTTTGGTAAGCTTTGTTACGCCGTCCACCATGCCGGCGATATCCTGTCCAAACATGGACGCGAGCTTTTCGTAGGTTATATCCTTGCCGTCCTCTATAACGTCATGCATGAGACCGGCCAGTATGGTATGGCTGTCCATACCCATATTGGCAAGCATTATGGCCACGCTTTCCGGATGGGTATAATAGGGCTCTCCGGAATGGCGGGTCTGATGGGCATGGACCCCCTTGGTAAACTCAATAGCCCGGTCCAGCATCTGCATTTCCTCCGGCGTGAATGTCTTTGAACAGATTTCCCTGAGCTTTTCCATATTGCCCCTCCTTTCGGCCTCACTTCCCTGACGATTGAAATAATAACAGAAATCAACGGCCTGCACCGTTGATTTCATAAAGTGCTGTTAAATTAGTATACTATTGCGGAGTACACATCGTAACCCTTCAGGTTATCTCTGCCTCCGCACTCGGAGGCAAGCTCGATAGCAAAGCGCGCGCCTACCACCTCTCCGCCCATTTCCTCGACGAGCTTGGCGGTGGCAAGGCAGGTGCCGCCGGTGGCCAGCAGATCGTCCACCACTACTACCTTTTGCCCGGGCTTTATGGCGCCCACATGTATCTCAAGTGAATCAGTGCCGTACTCGAGTGCGTACTCATAGCGCAGTGACTCGCAGGGAAGCTTGCCGGGCTTTCTAGCCAGTACAAGGCCCGCATTAAGAGCGTAAGCCAGTGCAGAACCTACTACGAAGCCCCTTGCCTCCGGGCCTACTACCAGATCTACCTGTTTGCCCTCAAGGCTCTTTGCCAGTTCATCTATGAGCTGCCTGAATGCCTCCGGGTCCTGGAACAGAGTAGTAACATCCCGGAAAAGTATGCCGGGCTTGGGAAAATCAGGGATAGAGCGCACAGCAGTCTTAAGATCCATGTTTATTTTTCCTCCAGTCATTGCGTATGGCAGATGTTTTGTTTGTTATTGTTCCCGAGACCTGAGTCTTTGGGCAGCGGCATATGTTGGGCTTTCCATAAGATCCCGCTGGGGCGGATCCTTTATGAGTCGTATGCCTTCGTTTGCATCGATGAAATCCAGCTCCTCCATAACCCGTTCGCCCAGCCTCGCCATTCGGACAGGCGTCTTTGTTACGGCGGCGAGGTAATCTATAAGCTCCTCACGGTTGAAAAACCGTCTTTCCGATGAGCGCAGCGCCCTGTAATATGCCGCTATATCCCGTCTCTCCAGCGCAAGAGATGCAAAGCAGCCTATAGGGTATGCCCTGCCCGGTATTATCTCAGCATGCGGCGCAAGAGCTCCAAGCCTTTCGGCAAAGCCAGCGTCAATGCTGTCATACATCAAAACGCTGCTGAAGCGGGACATATCCAGCGAGTCTATCACCGGGCCGAAAACAGCCGTATGATAGCCGCAGGGGAATGTTCGGTTGCGGCCGAAAACCATATCCAGCCTTCTGAAAAGCCCTTTATCCGCCAGCTCCTTCATAAGGTCGACGGCACCCCCCTCGGTAAAGCAAAGCACCATTGTCCCCGCTATGGAGTCTGTCAGCAGCTTTTCAAGGCCGCGGGCCTTTTTTTCGCCCGTATCAATGCCACAACCTGTATTATACAATATATTCTCGGAGAATGCATCAATAAATTTATCTCCTCTGTCCTTCATAAAGGCTTCGGGATCCTCTATTGGTGCTGGGCGCATATCACAAACGCGGAGCTGCACCGAGCGCATGCCGTTCCACTTGTTTATTATCGGCGTGTATATGGCGTCGCAGCGGCCCATATCCGCCAGCTCCACAAACTGATGCCCCTTTGAAAAGGCCACAAGATCTACGTACCTGTCGTCTTTTACGGCGGTAGCCTTTATATGATTGCCGCTGCTGCCTATGCGCCTGAGTCCCCGCAGCAGCATGCCGTCCGTCCTGAATAACGGCTCCGGATTGCCCTCCCCAAACGGGGCCAGCAGCTCCAGCTCCTCCACCATGGGAAGCGTAAGCTCGGAAAGCTCTATTTCCGCCTCATAGCTTCTCCTGGGTATAAACAGTTCCTGATCCACGGTGCTCCTGAAGGTCCCGTCCAGTGCCTGACGGAATTCTTCAAAATCTTTCTCCTGCATGGTAACGCCAGCTGCATACGCGTGGCCGCCAAAGCGGGTGAAAAATCTGTTGTTGGCGTTGAGGGCCTGATACAGGTCAACTCCCGGCACAGACCTGGCGGAACCCGTCAGCACTCCGTCTTTTTCGGAAAAGAGCAGCGTTGGTCGGTAATACCTTTCGGCTATCCTTGCTGCGGCAATACCTATGACGCCGGGGTTCCAGTTCGGGGATTTGAGCACTATGGAGCGGCCTTTTGTAAGATCCAGCTGTTCCACCATTTCCGCTGCGGAATCTATTATGTCCCCCTCCTCCGTCTGACGGCGGCGGTTCAGCTCGTCCAGAAGCTCGGCTGCCTGCTGAGCCTTTTGGGTATCATGGGTGCAGAGCAGTTCCACGCATATACCGGCATCCTCCATTCTGCCCGCGGCGTTGAGCCTCGGCCCGAAGCCGAAGGAGAGGTCCCGGGATACGAATGCATCGCTCTTGTCGTTCACCACGCGGCCCAGCGCCTTTATGCCCGGGGAGCAATCGCCCTTATTTATCATATCCAGCGCCACGGCAACTATGGCCCGGTTTTCGCCCAGCAGCGGCACTACGTCAGCCATTGTGGCTATGCCTGCCTGAGGGAGGTAGCGTTTGGCGGCTTCCCGGCCTATAAGGCCCTCCGCAAGCTTCCACGCTATGCCCGCGCCGCATATGTCGCCGTTGGGGTATGTGTCGTCCTCACGGGTATGGCACACCACGGCGCAGCAGTCCGGTATTCTGCCGTCACAGCGGTGATGATCCGTCACCACCACGTCCATTCCCAGCTCCCGGCATCTGTCTATCTCGCCGTATGCCTTTACGCCGTTATCCACGGTAACTATGAGCTGTACGCCCATTTTGTGCAGCCGCTCCACGGCCGGAATGTTAAGGCCGTAGCCCTCGTCGTGCCGCGATGGTATATCGTATATCACATCTGCACCCATACTCCTGAGGCAGTCGTAAAGTATGGAGGTGGCGCATACGCCGTCCGCGTCGTAGTCGCCGTATACGCATATCTTTTCGCCAGCTACAGCCCGCTTTATGCGCTCCAGCGCCTTATCCATATCCTTCATGAGAAGAGGGTCCAAGAACTGCCCCTCCCCCGGGTGCAGGAAAAGCTCCATAGCCTCCCTGTCACGCGCCCCGCGGGCGTACAAAAGCGAAGCAAGCCGCGGGGATATCCCCTCGGCCTTGGGTATATCGTTATTTATTTGTGATAATTCATAAATCAGCATACCGTAATTTTACACCCCGCGCAGCGTATTTGGCAAGGCGCAGGAAATCGGCATGCCTCGAAATCGGTGCGGCTATTTCAGCATTTGCAGCACCATTACGCTGAGCAGACCGCTTACTGCCCCAATAGCTATATCAGAGAGCAGCGCTATGCTCACGTACAGCGTGCCCGCAACGGCGGAAAACACTATGAACGCCAGTACAGCGTAAAGCGTACCCGCCAGCGCCCCATACAGCCACAGCCGCTTTTTGCACCGGCGGATCGCTATAAGCCCTGCCGCCGCCGCGCATATCACCTTTATGACCGTGGTAAAAAGGCCCATTGTGGATACCTGCAAAAGTTCCTCTTTGAGTGCGACGGCATACAGTACCACCAGCACAAAGCTTATTATGACGCCGAGCAAAGCGCTCTTTCCCACCTCCAGCGCCATATTGGCCTGCTTTTGCGTCGCCCTTGCCGTTCGCATGCACATATACCCCCTATCAAGTATACAGATATATATGCGAAGGCACAAAAAAATATGCCCGGTAAAAAACCGGGCATATTGTAGCTTTTTAGCTTGTTTTAGTTTGCCTGATCCTCTATGGTGTTCTCTACGGGAGAATCCTCTACGGAGGCTATGGCGCCGCGAATGAATACCAGACGTACCTTGTCGGGACCAACGGAGATAGTCACAACGTCGTCCTTTATGGCAGTGATTGTGCCGTAGATGCCGCCGATCGTGCGCACGCGGTCGCCGGGCTTGAGATTAGCCAGCATGTCCTTTATCTTCTTTTCCCTCTTGCGCTGGGGGATTATCATGACTGCGAAAAGCGCAATCATGAGAATGATCAGCATACCGCCGTTGCTCATAAAGCCTTGAATGCCACTTACTACCTGAGTATCCATTATTTACCTTCCTTATCTTTATTGCGGCAAGGCCGCCAATTTTTGCTCTCCAACCATTTTATATAAAATGGTTTCCTGCGTCAAGGTATTTATTCCCCGTTGGGCAAATTGTCACAATTGCCCAAGAGTTTTATATTTCATTCTGCCGCTTTGCCGCCCTGTATTTTTTGATGAATTTCGACGGGTGGTAGGAAAGCTTCGCTTTGCGCAGCCCCTCCAGGCCCATGTCCTCCTCCCGGTTTATGTACTTCACGTCGTTCAGAAGATTGGCCGCCATCTGCTGGTTTATCAACGGATACAGGCCCGGCACTTCCGCCTCAGCCTTTTCAAAGTAAGTCACCGCCATATCCTTCCATGGCTTATCCGCCACGGAAAAGGCCTTTATTTCGCCGTTTATCCTTATTCCGCCGCAGAGAAGGTCCAGCTCCATCATGTTGGAAAGGGCGGTGCGTATGGCATCCAGTTCCCATTCTATGGATAGAGAGTCGTTCTCGTCCTTATTGGAGGCCCACTGCTCGTACAGGTCTATGCACTCTCCAATATTCTCCGGCCCCAGCGTCACAAACTCAAAGCTTTCGCTCTGCTCTAAGCGGTTTATGAAATTGCGCTTCGCGTGGTATTTCTTGCCAGGCAGGTCTCTGAGATCCTCCATATCATAGACGTAATCGAAGTTGTCCCTGTCCTCCTCAAGCTCGAAGCCCGCCATTCGGAACTGCTCCGCATACTGCTCTGCTATGCCAACGAACAGGGGCTTTACTCCATTATTCACCATATACTGCTCCGCCCTGACTATGGCCCTGCCATAATCCGCCGGGTCAAGGCATACCGGCGCCATCATATACATTGGCGCGCCGGGAAAGCTGCAGCGGCTGTACATCACGCCGTCCTCGAAGGCTATCGTTATTTTTCCTCTTGCACCCCACACCATGTAGCTTGTAAAGGTGAATTCAGAGCTGAAGAGCCCGGCGCTTTTGGTGTACCTCTCCACCTCCCGCCGCATATCCACGGTCACTTCCCTGAATTCGAGTGTTTCTTGTTTAATGCTCATATTTTCCATATTCTCATATTACTCTACCGGCACGATAAGTTTCAACCTTTAATTTTTATTTTGCCCATTACAAAAGCCCCGAAAAAAATCGGGGCCTGCTTTTTTCTTTTGCCGTGGTCAGCGCATTATCTGATATGTGGCGTCTACCGTGGCCGTCACCTTTATGGTGGGCATTACGGTCTGCGCTTCGGTCAACGCGTCCTCCGCGGGCTCCGCCGCAGCCTGCGCCTTTAGGGTCCTATTGGTATCGTCGTATACCACCGCGCTGTCTGCACCGCCGTTTTCATCTATGGAGATGGGCAGGTTTGTCAGGCGCACTCCCGCACCGGCGGCTATTGCCCTGGCCTTTGCGCCCGCCGACTCCACCGCCATGCCGAGGGCCTGAAGGTATGCCTCGGAGTCATCCTCGATGGAGTATTCGGGGCCGGATACGTCGCTCGCGCCGGCGGCGACGGCCTCGCTTATAAGGCTCCCCAGCACGTCCATATCCCTGACCTTTACGTTCACGGTGTGGTATACCTCATAGCCCACCACCTTGGAGGTATTCTTGCTGTAATCCCTGACCTCGTTTATATTGAGATAGCCGGTCTCGATATCCTCCTCCGCTATGCCCCTGGCCTTTATCACCTCAAGCACCGCCTCCATCAGCTTCGCGTTCTGCTGCTGCGCATCGGATACGTCCTTTTCCTGGGCCCTTACGGTAAAACCTACCTCGGCGATATCCGGCTTTATGCTTACGGTGCCGGTGCCGGTCACCCTTACGGTGCTTCTGGTGTCATAATATCCATCGGTGCTCTGAGTCGATGCCACTATATTCTTTTGCTCCTCTATCTGGTCCTGGCTCTTGCAGGCGGCGGCCGAAAGGGCCAACATTGCTATGCAGAGCGCTATTGCCGCTATCCTTGCCTTCTTATTCATTTTCATTGTCACTTTTACCGTTACTCCTTTTTCTCGGTATCTTCTTTCTTATTGGCGCTGAGCTTTTCCATGCGTTCCCGCCGCTCCTGCGCCTTTGCTTCGCGCTTTACTGCATTCCTGGCTTTCCCCTTCTTTATGAGCTTCACTACGAGCACAACTATCGCGGCCAGCACCGCGATCACCAGTATCGCGGGTATTGCGCATACTATGGCTACCAGTGCGTTCTCGAGGAATACGCCTACCGCCACGAAGCTCTCCGAAAGCCCCGCGGACATACGCTCGCCCATGCCTTCCTTTGCGGCAGGGCCTTTGGTGAGGCGGTTCTCGTTGATAGTCACATAGACTGTGGTATAGTCCACCAGGTCGTCATAGCGGCGGAGCTGCGTCGTGTACTGCTCTATCTCGAGCGTCGTCTCGGATATGGCCTTTTCAAGCTCTACCAGATCCTCCATATTGCCGGTGGTCTTCATTATTTCCTTGAGCCTGTCAAGCTGATCCCGAAGCACGCCCAGGCGGGTCTCGGTATCAAAGTAGTTGAGGGTTATATCCTCGGTATCGCAGTTGCTGTAGGTTATCTCTCCGGTACCCTGGGTAAAGTCCACGAATTCCTTGACCTTGGCGGTAGGAATGCGGAACGTCAGGTTGGCGGTACGGCCATAGTCGGAGTATGTCTCGGGCTTTGTGCCGCTCACGCTGGAGGACTGCACATAGCCGCCGAGCTGCGCCGCCTTGTCCTGAAGCTGCTTGAAGTGGTTATCGAACTCGTCGGTCCGCATCTCAAAGGTATAGGTGGTGATTATCTTGTGATTGCCGTAGTTTGGGTCGGAAGCGCCCGCGTCATAGCCGCCTGCGGCAGCTTGAGTGTCGTCCGTTTGGGGGGCTACGATGGTCGATGCCGCCTCCGTCTCCGCCATCATGGGAGCTTCTTCCTCCCAGGCATGGTCATTCGCACTGCTCGCCTGCTTCATATTCGTAAATGAGGGCGAGCCGGCGCAGCCCGAGAGCAGCATAAGCACGAGCAGCGCACATACTGTTATCCTTAACCTTTTCATCATGATAAATACCTCCGTTGTAAGCTTATGTGGGGATTGATGCCGGTTCCGATTCTCTTATGCCTATAAGACGTACAGGCAGGCGAAATGGTTGCGTTTTTTCAAATAATTATCCTAAAAAAATTATATCAGCCTTCACTGCTCCGGGCAAGCGCCCTTGCGCTCCCGCACGCCTATTATGACGCCGCATATTATGAGCAGCGCGCCTATTACGCTCATGAGCGTTATGGGCTCATGCAGGAACAGAGCGCCCGTTATAAGCGTTACAAACGGGTTTACATAAATATAGGTGTTCACCTTCACTATGCCGAGCCTGCCATGTGGTGTAGCTTATCCCGCTGCCGAGTATGCCGAGGAACGCTATGCAGAAGAGCTTTTGCGGGTCCGTGAGCTCATAAAGCGGCATATCCAGCTCCCCAGTAAAGAGGGCGATCGGCAGCGTGGTCAGTATTGCGAAAAAGGTCATTCGGCGCATAAGGAAAAAGCTCGAAAACCTGTGTACATAGCGCGTCATCATCACGGAGTACAGCGCCCAGCATATGGCGGCGGCTATGGACAGCATATCACCCAGCGGATTGAATTTCAGCACCACTGTCCCGTTGAACACCACCAGCGCCACGCCCGCAAGGGCGATGAGCGAGCCGTACACCGTATTCTTTCTGAGCCTGTTCCCTTTTGTAAAGAAATGCGCCAGCACGGCAGTCCATATGGGCGCCGAGGCTACGAGTATGCTTACATTCGACGCAAGGGTATACCTGAGGGCATTGTTTTCGCAAAGGAAATACGCCGTATCCGCAAAAAGCGACATGAAAAACATACCGAGGTTATCCACGGCCATAGTTTTTTCCGTCTTTGGATACATACACCACAGCACGGCATATGCCACTAAAAAGCGCATCAGCATTATCTGCACAGGCGTAAATACGTTGAGTAACGTCTTGCTGAATATGAATGTGCTTCCCCATACGCATATGGTGGCAAGCGCTATAAGGTGGCCGCCCAGCCCTTCCGTCCCCTTTTTGCCGCATTCCATGGGCATTTCTCCTTGTCGGTTGGTAAAACCCGCTGTTTTTGCAGTATTATATCACAGCCCTTATTATTTCGCTTTACTTTTCGCGAAAAAAACATTAAAGTAGTATTTGGTGGCAGTTCGGCATAGCTGACTTACGAAAATATTTCCGCATGTTCCGGCAATTTTTTCCGGGCCGAAAGCCACTGTTTTTACGCGTTAATAAACCTTTTTAGGGAGGATATTTATAAAGTGGGTATTTTCTCTGTAATTTCACTTTTGGGAGGACTTTCCATATTCTTATATGGAATGGACATTATGGGGGACGGCCTCAAAAGCAGCTCCAGCAAAGCCCTCAAAAGCATGCTGGAAAAGGTCACCCACAGCGCGGTGCTGGGTATGCTCACGGGCACCCTCGTAACCAGCGTCATACAAAGCTCCACCGCCACAATAGTGCTTACCGTGGGCCTTTTGAGCGCCGGGATACTCAACCTTCGCCAATCCATAAGCATAGTCATGGGCGCGAACATCGGCACCACCGTCACGGCGCAGATAATCCGCCTTATGGATATAAACTCAAGCGGCGCGGCATTCATCGAGATATTCAAGCCCTCCACGCTGGCTCCGCTCGCCGTGCTTTGCGGCATAATATTCCTCAAATTCGTCAAAAGCCAAAAAACAAAGGGCATCGGCATGATGCTCATGGGCTTCGGCATACTGTTCACCGGCCTTATGGGAATGACGGAGGCTGTATCGCCACTGTCCGAATCTCAGGCATTTACGGATGTTTTGCAGAAATTCTCCGATGTGCCGATACTTGGCATACTTACCGGTCTTATAACCACCTTTATCGTGCAGAGCTCTTCCGCCGTGATAGGTATGGTTCAAGCGCTTTCATCTACCGGCGCTTTCACCTTCCAGACCGTGTATCCCCTTATAATAGGCATCAACCTTGGCACCTGCATAACTACCGCCATTGTCTGCTCCATAGGAACAGACAAGGACGCCAAGCGCACCGGCATTGCACACATATTATTCAACTGCATCGGCACGGTGCTGTTTATGGCGGCAATACCCCTGCTGCACCAC
>OLWH01001127.1_pt1 | contig 10880 bp, 9 predicted proteins | sample 1673381 | NCBI WGS metagenome assembly OLWH01 (sample SAMEA103958110, study PRJEB25191) | human gut metagenome | reverse complement strand
CAGCCGCAGGGTGTTCACATGGTCGGTGTCGTAACCGGCGATCTCCATGTCGCAGGGCACCGCCAGCACGCGGGTATAGTCCTCGTGCACCACCATCAGGTGGCCGTTGTCCCAGCGGGTGCGGACGGTGCCGCCGAAGTGGACCTCCTCCGTCTCCTGGGGTTTGGGCAGCAGCCACGCGTCGCCCAGCGGCTTCCAGTCATCGGGCAGCTCCACCTGCTGGCCCTCCACGATCTTCTGCTTGAACAGGCCCAGCTCGTAGCAGATGGAGTAGCCGGTGGCGGGGATCTCCAGCGTGGTCATGCTGTCCAGATAGCAGGCGGCCAGACGGCCCAGACCGCCGTTGCCAAGACCTGCGTCCGGCTCCATGTCAAAGATATCGGCGGCCTTGAAGCCCAAGTCCTCGATGGCCTCCTGCAATTGGGGCAGCACGTTCAGGTTATAGGCGTTCTTCATCAGGCTGCGGCCCATCAGGAACTCCAGCGACAGGTAGTGAACCCGGCGGGCGCCCTCGCGGGCGGCCTTCTCCCGGCTCTCCACCCCGTGCTCGGCCATAATGTCACGCAGCACCATGGCGCAGGCCTTCAGCATTTCGCCGTCGCTGGCCTGCTGCTCGGTGCAGCCGTAGTTCAGCCGCAGCTTGCGGATGATAGCCTCCTTCATATCATGCTTGGTATAGGTCATATGCGATTGTCTCCTTACAGCTTGGAATAAATATCGTGATAGAGACGGGCGCTGCGCGTCCAACTGAAGTCGGCGGTCATGCCCCGCCGCTGGACGGCGGCAAAGCCCGTCCTGTCGCCCTTGTAAAGTCCGGTGGCCTGCCCGATGACGGACAGCATGGCCCCGGCGTCATAGTCCTCGAAAAGATAGCCCGTGCCGTCCGGCTGGCCCACCTGACAGGAATGCACGCTGTCGGCCAGTCCGCCGGTGCGGCGGACAATGGGCACCGCGCCGTAGCGCATGGCGATCATCTGGGAAAGGCCGCAAGGCTCGCTCCTGGAGGGCATCAGGAAGAGGTCGGCACCGGCGTAAATGCGGCGGCTCAGCCCCTCGGAATAGGTGATGAGCGCGGCGGTGCGGCCTACATAACGGCCCGCCTGCGCCCGGAAAAAGTCCTCGTAGTAGCCCTCGCCCTGACCCAGCACCACCAGCTGGCACCCGGTGGCCATAATGCCGTCAAAGCCGTCCCGGATTAGCTCCATGCCCTTGTGGCCCACCAGACGGCTGACCACCGCCAGCAGCGGCGTGTTCGGCTCCTCCCGCAGTCCCAGCGACACCTGAAGGTCAGCCTTGCAGGCAGCCTTTCCGGTCATGTCGTCGGGGCCGTAGTGCACAGGGATGGCCATATCATGGGCCGGGTCGTAGGAGGTCATGTCGATGCCGTTCAGCACGCCGTGCAGCTTATAGCCGATGGCGTCCACGATGGAAGCCATGCCGTGGGCATAGTAATCGTCGTGAAGCTGGGCGGCATAGGTGGGGCTGACGGTGGTGACCGCGTCGGACACCAGCATGGCGGCCTTCATGAGATTCACGTCGCCGTCCATTTGCAGCGTGCCATCGTTCCACCAGCCCTCGTGCAGACCGAAAAGGTCGGCCACGGTGTCGGGGCCATAGCGGCCCTGATACTCGATATTATGGATGGTAAACACGGTTTTGATACCCCGCACCGCGTCCCAGCGGGTGGCAACGTCCTTGAGGTAGATGGGCACCAGCGCCGTCTGCCAGTCGTTGCAGTGGATCACATCCGGCATCCAGTCCAGACTGGGCAGCAGATCCACCACCGCCTTGCTGAAAAAGGCGAAGCGTTCGCCGTCGTCATACTCGCCGTACAACCGGCCCCGGCGGAAATAGTGCTCGTTATCCACGAAATACCACGTCACGCCCCGATACTCCATGACGAACAGGCCGCAGTACTGGTGCCGCCATGCCACGTCCACATAGATATAGCTGCGGTAGACCATCCGCTGCCGCCACTCGTAGGGGATCTTATCATACAGCGGCAGGATCACCGCCACCTGATCGCCGTTCTCGGCCAGAGATACCGGCAGACTGCCGGCCACGTCCGCAAGACCGCCCGTCTTGCAGAAGGGAAACGCCTCGCTGGCGGCAAACAGTATTTTCATAAGTCGTCCTCCTCATTATAGCTGGCGAAAAATCTTGCGATTTTTCTGCCAATATGGCTTGCGGCCGACTGCGCGCGTCCTTCGGACACACTGGCGGCCGAGAAGTATTTTTCCGACGTATACGCCGCCGGAAAAATACTTGGATTGTTTCGCCGCCTGCGGGCGGCGAACTCTGCGAGGCTTACTTCGCCGTCAGATTTCATGCCAGTTATGCCAGTTATAATTTCGTGTTCTTCTCCACCACCAGCGGGTACTGGGCGTGACCCGCCATAGCCACGTCGGGGCCGAACTCCACATTCTTGTCGGCGATGACGCAGCGGATGGATGCGCCGGAGCGCACCACCGTGTTCTTAAAGAGAATGCTGTTCTCCACGTGGGCGCCCTTTTCCACCCGGACGCCCCGGAATAGGATGCAGTTGCGGATGCTGCCCTGAATATCGCAGCCGTCGGAGATCAGGGAATTGACACACTCGCCGCTGGGGTCGATGTAGGTGGAGGCAGCGTCGTTTTCCTTGGCGTACACCGGGCGCTGGGGACAGAACAGCTCCGCCCGGATCTCCGGCCGCAGCAGCTCCATGCTGCGCTGATAGTACCCCTGCACCGAGTTGATGCGGGCGGCAAAGCCGTCCCACACATAGCCGTTGAACCGCAGCTCCTTCCCCTTGTCCTGCAAAACGTTATGGCGGAAGCTGTAGCGGTCATGGGCCATACAGTCCTCCACCAGCTCCAGCAGCAGGTCGCGGCCCAGCAGGAAGATATTCAGGCTCTGATAGCCCTCTGGTGTGCGGATATCATAGGCGGTGTCCACGATGCGGCCGGTATCGTCCAGCTTGAAATAGGTGTCGCCGCTCTCGCCGGGATGGCTGGTGCAGACGCAGGTCATGTCCGCGCCGGAGGCAATATGGGCCTCCAGCACACGGGTCAGGGGCAGATTGGTCACCAGATCGCTGTCGGACAGCACCACATAGTCCTGCCGGATGTGGCGCAGATACTCAATGACGCAGCCCAGTGCCTCCATCTTGCCCCGGAATGCCCCCACCACGCCCCGGCTCTCGCTGTAGGCGAAGGCGGGCAGCAGCTTCAGGCCGCCGGTCTTGCGGCTCAGATCCCAGCTTTTGCCGGTACCCAGATGATCCAGCATGCTCTGGCACTTGCCGTGCATGATAACGCCCACGTCGGTGATCCCGGCATTGACCATGTTGGACAGGATAAAGTCCACCACCCGGTAATCGCCGCCAAAGGGCAGCGAGCCGTGGATACGGTTGGCGGTCAGCTGACCCAGACCCGGCTTCTCTCCATAGGAGAAGATGATCCCGTGCATTCCCTTCATTGCGCGGCCTCCTTTCCATGAGTACTGTCAAGCATGGTTTTGGGCGGGACTTCCTCCCGCTCCGCCACATGGGTGTGAGGCCCCAGTACGGCGATACCCCACGCGGCGGGATCGCCGGCTTCCTCCGGCGGTGCGCCTACACGGGCCTTTCCGCCCACGCGGCAGCCCTCGCCCACGATGGCGTAGGATACCCGCGCTCCATCCTCGATGACCGCGCCGGGCATCACCACGGAGTAGGATACCTCCGCGCCGCGTCCCACATGGCAGCCGGTGGACAGGACGCTGTTCTTCACCTCGCCCAGAATCTCACAGCCACGGGCCACGGCGCTGTTGCCTACGTCGGCATGTTCGCCCACATAGGCGGGCGGACAGATGGCGGTACGGCCATGAATGGGCCACCGCTCGTCCAGCAGGTTCAGGCCGGAGCCGGGCGTCAGCATGTCCATGTTGGCGTCCCACAGACTGTCCAGCGTGCCCACATCCTTCCAGTAGCCCTCGAACCGGTAGGCCACCATCTTCTCCCCGGCGTTCAGCATGGCGGGGATGATATCCTTGCCGAAGTCGTTGCTGGAGCCCTCCCTGGCCTCATCGGCGATGAGATAGGCACGCAGCTTGGCCCACGTGAAGATATAGATACCCATTGAGGCCAGATTGCTTTTCGGCTCCTTGGGCTTTTCGGCAAATTCGGTAATGTTGTCGTCGCCGTCCACGTTCATGATGCCGAAGCGGCTGGCCTCCGACCAGGGCACCTCCATCACGGAGATGGTGCAGGCGGCGTTGGCCGCCTTGTGGCGGCGCAGCATGTCGGAGTAGTCCATCTTATAGATATGGTCGCCGGACAGCACCGCCACGTAATCGGGATCGTACAGGTCGATAAAGCCGATGTTCTGATAGATGGCGTTGGCCGTGCCCTTGTACCAGTCGGCGCCGGTGGCGCTCTGGTACGGCGGCAGGATGTGAACGCCGCCGTTGGTGCGATCCAGCTCCCAGGGCTGGCCGTTGCCGATGTAGTTGTTCAGCTCCAGCGGCCGGTACTGGGTCAGCACGCCCACTGTGTCGATGCCGGAGTTGGCACAGTTGGACAGGGGAAAATCAATGATGCGGAACTTGCCGCCAAAGGGGACGGCGGGCTTTGCCATGTCGCCGGTCAGCACATGCAGGCGGCTTCCCTGTCCGCCGGCCAGCAGCATGGCGATACACTCTTTTTTCATGTGGCTGCACCTCCTGATTTCCGGGAACGGCGCTTATTCGCGGCCGTCCAATGGTTTGATAAGCTTCCCTTTCCCCTGCAGGATCACCGCGCCCAGCGGCGGCACACGCACCGCGATGGACTGGGCCTGCTGATGGGAGGGGATACATTCCGTTTTGATAGGCTGGGGGTTGGTGACGCCGCTGCCGCCCCAACGCTCCTCGTCGGTGTTGAACAACTCCTCATACCGGGCCTTGGGCGGCACGCCGAAGCGATAGCCCTCCACCGCCACGGGAGAGAAGTTGATAACGGCCACCAGCGACTTGCCGCTGCGATCCGTCCGCCGGAACACCAGCACGTTGTTATAGTTATCATCGGCCACCAGCCATTGGAAGCCGTCCCAGTCCCGGTCGTTTTCCCACAGGCACCGGTTGCGCTTATACAGCCGGTTCAGCTGCCGCAGGCACTCATGGCTGGCCCGGCAGGCGGGATCGTCCAGCAGATACCAGTCCAGCTGGCCGCGGAAGTCCCACTCGTGCCACTGGGGCAGCTCGCTGCCCATGAACAGCAGCTTTTTGCCGGGGTGGCACAGCATATAGGCCCAGAAACTCCTTACACCGGCCAGCTGCCGCCAGTCGTCGCCGGGCATCTTGCCCCGGAGAGAGCCCTTCATGTGGACCACCTCGTCGTGGGACAGGGGCAGGACGTAGTTTTCCGAGAAGGCGTAGACCATGGAGAACGTCACGTCCCGGTGGTGGAACTGGCGGAAGTAGGGGTCCATCTTCAGATAGTGGCACAGGTCGTTCATCCAGCCCATGTTCCACTTCAGGTTGAAGCCCAGACCGCCCTGCTCCGGCGGATAGGTGACCAGCGGCCACGCGGTGGACTCCTCCGCCACCATCAGCGCCGCCGGGTCGGCGGCAAAGGCTGCCCGGTTCAGCTCACGCAGGAAGTCGATGGCCTCCAGGTTCTCCCGGCCGCCGTCCTTGTTGGGACGCCACGCGCCGCCCTGCCGGTCATAGTCCAGATACAGCATGGACGCCACTGCGTCCACCCGCAGCCCGTCGATGTGGTATTCCTTCAACCAGTAGACGGCGGAGGACAGCAGGAATTCCCGGACCTCCGGCTTGCCGAAGTCGAATACACGGGTGCCCCAGCCGGCGTGCTCCCATTTCAGGGGGTCGCCGTACTCGTAGAGGCAGGTGCCGTCAAATTCGATAAGCCCGTGGCTGTCCTTACAGAAGTGGGCGGGCACCCAGTCCAGTATCACGCCCAGCCCCGCCCGGTGCAGGGCATCCACCAGAGCCATGAAGTCGTGGGGCGTGCCGTAGCGGCTGGTGGGGGCGAAGTAGCCGGTGCACTGGTAGCCCCAGCTGTCGTCCAGGGGGTATTCCGTCACCGGCAGCAGCTCTACGAAGTTGTAGCCCATGGCCTTTACATAGGAGGGCAGCTCCTTTGCCAGCTCCACATAGCTCAGGGGAGAGCCGTCCTCGTGGCGCTTCCACGAGCCCAGATGCACCTCGTAGATCAGCAGCTCGCCGTTCACCGGCGGCTTTTCCAGCCGCTGCTGCCGCCAGTCATCGTCCCGCCACTGGTATCCGGACAGGTCGTAGACCTTGCTGTCTGTCCCGGGACGGGTGGCCGCGTGGAAGGCACAGGGATCGGCCTTCCAGACCACCCGGCCGTCCGCGCCGGTGACCACATATTTGTAGGCGTCGTAGACCTTGGCGTTCTCCGCCGCCGTTTCCCACACGCCGGTATCCAGCCGGGTCATGGGCCGGGGCTGCCAGCCGTTGAAGTCCCCGGCCAGCGCTACGGCGCGGGCGTGGGGCGCCCACACGCGGAAGGTGAAGCCCTGCTCCGCCGGGTGTGCGCCGAGGTAGGTGTAGATGTCGTGGGCCGGGTGCCGCGTCATGTGCTCAGCTCCTTTTCTCTCACTCTGCTCGTCTGCTCTATGGTAGCACGCCTGTTCCGTCAAAGGGCGCGAAACAGGTCGCTGGTAACGTTACCGACATTGTACCCCATTTTTCCCGTCCCGTCAACAAACAAGGTGCTTTTTGTGCCGCGGCGGGGGCGGAAAAGGGCCGCAAGCACAAAAGGGAAACGCAGGCGCGCTGCGTTTCCCTTTTCGTTTACTCATCCCGCTGCTGCACGGCGCTGCTGCCGTTCAGGCCGAAGTCGTCCGCCACGCTGGCGGTGTCCCGGCGCAGCATGGTCTCCATCACCCGGATATCGCTGTCGATATCCATGGCATCGGTGCGGTACAGCTCGTCCAGCTGGTGCTCGAAGCCCGCCACGATGCTGTCCATGGTCTTTTCGATCTTGGCCTTGGCCTGGCTCAGGTTCTCGCCGCTGACGCCGGCCTCCTCGAAGCTGGCGTAGTTTTCCAGCAGCTTCAGGGTGGTGGGCAGGTAGTAGTTCAGGAACGTGCCGGCGGCGTCACGCTTGGCCTCGTCCTCTTCGATGAGTTTGAAAATACGGCCGGACACCTGCTCCATGCGGTCCAGCTTGGCGCTGATGGCCTCGTCGGCGATGCGGTCGTTCAGCTCGCGGATCTGGGCCAGGATGGCGGCGTAGCCCGCCGGCGCGGGCGCGGTCTGTGCGGGCTGACCCTGCTCCGCCTTGGCGCGGTGGGCGGCATCAAAGTACGCCGTGGCGGCGGCCTGGGACTTGAAGAGCATACCGCTGCCCATGTCGATATAGGCCTCGTCACCCCAGAGGCCTTTTTCCAGCATCAGGTTCACGTCCTTCTCCACCCGGCGGCGGGACACGTCGGCGGCCCGGGCCAGATAGTCCAGGGGCACGGCCTGCTTCTGCCCGACGGTGCGGAGGTAAGTGGCAAAGCGCCGCTGGCGGCGCTTCATGGCGCCGCTGCCCAGCAGCAGGGACGCGCCGCCGGCCATCATGCCCAGGGGATAGAACAGCTGCCGGGCAAAGTACCACCACTCGTTGTAGTGGTAGGCGTAGGACAGGTTGTCGCTGACGGCACTGAGCATAGCCACGCAGCCCAGAATACCCAGCACCGCGCCGATGATCTTCATGGTTTTGGCGCCCTTGTCGGAGTAGTTCGGCGTCTCTGTGACCTTGCGGACGGTGCTTTTCGCCGCGGAGGCGCGCGCCTGCGCGGGCTTCGCCTCGGCGCTGCCCGCCGCCGTCCGCTGCCACGCATCCCGCGCCTGCTGGCGCATTTTCCTGCCGCCGCCCTCGCTGAGCTTGCTCAGCAGCAGGATCAGGCCCACAGGCCAGGCCACGGCAAACATCACCGCGATGAATATCCACGAACCCAGGTCGTTATTGTTCTTTTTCGGCGGCTTCGGCTGAAGACCGTTGTTCTCGTCGTATTCGTAGCTCATGCTTCCCCTTCTCCCTTTCCCCGCAGCTTTCGCTTGTTGCCCTTTTCGTCCACGATATAGGTATTCTCCAGCACGCTGCGGGCATTGGCCATTACCGCGTTCAGGTACTCCTGCCGCAGTGCAGCGCGCTCCTCGATCTCCGCGTCTGTCAGCCCCTCGGCCTTGGCCTTGCGGGCCAGCTCGTTGATGCGTGCTATCTTCTTCTCGTCCATAGCTGTTTCTCCCTTATATGTATCGCCGTATGGTCACCGGCAGGCGGCCCTTTTTCGTGGGAGCGCCCACGCTGTCCAATACGCATTTTCCCAGACCGCGGCAGGTGATGGTATCTCCCGCCGACACGGGCTTGTCCGGCTTCACACAGGTGACGTAGTTCACCTGTACGGACCCCTTTTCCACGGCCTCCGCCGCCCGGCCCCGGCTGAGAGAAAATCCCGCCGCCAGCACGTTGTCCAGCCGCAGGGAGGAGACGGTGTCCCGCAGTTCCTTCACCGCCGCATGGGGGACCGCCAGCGCCGAAAGCGGCAGCGGCGTTACGGTGAGCTTCTCCCGGCCGGCGCTGTCCCAGTTCTGCAGCAGGAAATCCGTCATGGACGGGTCCAGCAGCACCTGACAGCCGCCCTTTTCCACAAGTATATCGCCTATCTTCTCCCGGGTCAATCCCAGAGCCATCAAACTGCCCAAAAAATCCCGGTGGGTCAGGTCGCCGCCGCTGCGGCACGCGGCCCGCACCGCCGCGACCTGGTCGTCAGGCGTCTCCAGCCAGTCCGGCAGGAACACCAGCCGCTTTCGCTCCGCGCCGTCATAGCCGCCCCAGAAAATGCCGGACTCCCGCGCGCCCAGCAGCACCAGAAAGCCCTGCGCTGCAGCCTGCTCCGCAGGGGAGAGAAAGCCTGTGGCCGTGGGAATGTTCCGTGTGCGGCACTGCTCACACTTATCCCACACGCGGCTCAGCAGCAGCCGTTCCTCCGGGCTGTGGGCGGCTCTGTCCAGCAGTTCTCGTCTGTCCATGTTATGCCCCCAAATTCTGCGTGCGGTACAGTGTGGCGTACACGCCGTTCTTCGCCAGGAGTTCCTGGTGGGAGCCCTGTTCGGCGACGACACCGTCCTGTATCACCAGTATCCGGTCGGCCGAACGAATGGTGGACAGCCGGTGGGCGATGATCAGCGTCGTGCGGCCTCGGGCCAAACGGTCAAAGGCGCCCTGGATGCGGGCTTCCGTCACGCTGTCCAGCGCGGAGGTGGCCTCATCCAGTATCAGAATGGGCGGGGCCTTCAGAAACACCCGGGCGATGGCCACCCGCTGCTTCTGCCCGCCGGAGAGCAGCGCGCCCCGCTCACCCACATAGGTGTCGAACCCGTCGGGCATGGCGCAGATATCGTCGTAGATCTCCGCCTGCCGCGCCGCCTGCTCTACCTCAGCGTCGGTGGCGTCGGGGCGGCCATAGCGGATATTCTCGCGGATGGTGTCGGCAAACAGGAACACGTCCTGCTGCACGATGCCGATGGCCCGGCGCAGGGAGCGCTGGGTAACGGCGCGGACATCGCGGCCGTCGACGGTGATGCTGCCGCTGTCCACGTCGTAGAACCGGGGCAGCAGCTGGCACAGGGTGGTCTTGCCGCCGCCGGAGGGCCCCACCAGGGCCACCGTCTCGCCGGCGGGGATGTGCAGCGTCACGTTGTGCAGCACCTCGGCCTTTTCGCCGTAGGCAAAGGAGACATCGTTCACGTCCACGCGGCCCTGTACATGTTCGAGGGGCTGCGCGTCGGGGGCGTCCTGAATGGACGGCTCGGTGGCCATCAGCTCAATGAAGCGGTGCAGGCCCGCGAAGCCGTTGGAGAACATCTCGGCGAAGTTGGCCAGCTTGCGGATGGGACTGACGAAGGCGGTGACGTATAGGGAGAAGGTGATCAGATCCACATAGTCCATTTTCTCCCCCATGATGAGCCAGCCGCCCACGGCGATCACCGCCACCGGCAATATGCCGGTGCAGAACTCCATCACCGCGTTGAAGCGGCCCATCTCCTTGTGGAAGCCGCGCTTGGCGGTCTTGAACACCTCGTTGGCCTCGTCGAACCGCTGCTGCTGGGCTTCCTCGTTGGCAAAGGCCTTGGTGGTCCGCACGCCGGACAGGCCGGACTCGATGGCGGCGTTGATGGTGCCGGTCTTGACCTTGGCAGCCCGGGAGGCGGCGCTCATCTGCCGGCGGCGGCGCAGAGCCATGGTCAGCAGCAGCGGCAGCAGCACCAGCAGTACCAGCGCCAGCTCCCAGCGCAGGGTGAACATCACCGCCAGCGCGCCCACGATGGTCACCAGGGAGATGAACAGATCCTCCGGCCCGTGGTGGGCCAGCTCCGTCAGTTCAAACAGGTCACTGGTCAGGCGGCTCATCAGCTGGCCGGTGCGGTTGCGGTCGTAGAAGTCGAAGCCCAGCTCCTGAATGTGGCGGTACAGATCGCGGCGGATATCCGCCTCTACGCGGATGCCGAAGGTGTGGCCCCAGTAGGCCACCACGAAGTACAGCGCCGAGCGCAGCACATAGGCGGCCACCACCACCGCCATGACGATGAAGAATACCCGGAACTGCCGCTGGGGCAGCCAGGTATACATGGCGGCGCGGGACACCAGCGGGAACGCCAGGTCGATGCAGGCGATGAGGAACGCGCAGGACAGGTCCAGGGCGAAGAGCCGCCGGTGGGGTTTGAAGTAGGAGAGGAATATCCGCAGGGGGCTGCGGGTCTGATAATCTTTCGTGGTCATGCTATGCCTCGCTTGGTGTTTTTTGAGTATATAGTATAGCACATCGGCACGGCGTTCGCAATAGCACGCAGCGCCCCGGCTTGCGTGCCGGGGCGCTGCGTGTTATAATTGGGCCATGACCTGG
>OLWH01001124.1_pt1 | contig 10909 bp, 7 predicted proteins | sample 1673381 | NCBI WGS metagenome assembly OLWH01 (sample SAMEA103958110, study PRJEB25191) | human gut metagenome | reverse complement strand
CTTCTTTTCCTCGTCGTAGTACGCGTCCTTCATCTCGGTTGCGAACTGGTCGTAATACTGTTGAAGATCAACCGGCGCGCAGGGCTCGGTGTCGTAATCGAACTTGAGTTCGGACAGATCGCCGGCATTGAACCGCGCAACGACCGCGTCATAGAGTGCATCGGCATCAAGCGAAATTTTCGGCGAACCTGTCACGACCGTGACGGTTTTTGCGTCCGCGTCGACCGTAACGGTCGGGTCGACCTTTTCCGACGCGCAGGCGCGCGCGGTCTGGTCGATCAGATCGCGGATATATGCGGTATCAAGATTCGTCCCGGATTCGAGCGAAATGTCCTGCCGGGTCTTCTTCGCGCGTTCGTATGTGAGAAGCGCCGTGATCGGGCCGCCGTCGCGGCCATAATTCATGGCGGCATCCGCCGCCTCGTCCGGGTTGAGGGCGACGTTGGTGATCTCAGGGGTGAAGTCGATCGTCCGGTCTGGCAGGACGACGGTGAGCGTATCGGTGGCCGTCTCCTGTTCGACGGCAAGCGTCACAGCGTTGATCGCGGCGTCGCGCTTCAATCCGCCGACGTTCACGCCGGCGACATAGACGTTCGGGAAAATGGTGTCGCTTCCCTTTAATATAAATCCATAGGTGCACACGCCGAGCACCGCCAGCAGCACGATGCAGCCCGCGATCACCGCGGCCTTCTTCCCGGCATTGCCGGACGGCTGCTTCTTCGGCGCGGCGGCTCTGTCCGCCGCAGTTTTGTGCGCGGGACGGCTGGCCTCAAATCTGCCTTTCTTTCTGATAAGAATCCCTCCTATTCAAAAGCCGCAGAGGCGACATACTCTATTTTGTGTCTGTATTATACATAAACCGACCGCTTTTTGCAACGGCATTCCCGACAGGAACGGGCTCTGGAATTCTGAAATTTCTATTAACATTTTCGGGGGGTACATGCGTGCGGCAAAAAGCATAGCCGCTGTAGGGGCCGATGCCCACATCGGCCCGTTGGGCAGCTGCGAATTTGCCGAAGATTTTCATAGAAAACGGTGCAATCTGCCGGGTCGATGTGGGCATCGACCCCTACAGTCGGGTAAGTAATTGCATGCGTATTCGCGCTGAATTTACGTCCCCGCTGTCTGTGCGCGCAGTGCAGCGTAGACGCCGACGAGCTGTGTCGCGAGCTTTAACGGGTCTTCGGCCTTTTTGAGCTTGACGGACAGCATCGGCACCTTGCCTGCCGAGAAGAAAATGCGGCCCTTGAACTGCGCCTCGGCGCAGCAGGCGGAGATGGCGGCAAAGTCCATCGTGGAAAGCGACAGGAGAACCGCACCGTCTTTCTGCGTGATCTCCGTAATGCCCGCCGCTGCGGCTCTTGCGCGCAGAAGCGCGATGGCGATGAGGTTCATGACGCCCTTCGGAGGGTCGCCAAAGCGGTCGACGATCTCGTCGAGCAGCTCATCTGCGTCCTCCTGCGTGCGGATGGCCGCCATGCGGCGGTAGAGATCCATGCGCTGCTCGCCGGAGGCGACGTAGTCCTTGTTGATATTTGCCGTGACGGTGAGGTCTGCGGTGCATTCTGGCTCCTTCTGCGCCGCCTCGCCGCGCTCTTCGAGCACGGCGTCCTCAAGCAGCTTCAGGTACATATCGTAGCCGACGGTCATCATATGGCCGGACTGTTCCGCGCCCAGCAGATCGCCCGCACCGCGAATTTCAAGGTCGCGCATGGCGATCTTGAAGCCGGAGCCGAACTCCGCGTATTCGCGGATGGTGTCGAGCCGCTTTTCTGCGATCTCGGACAGGACTTTTCCCTTGCGGAACGTGAGGTACGCATACGCATGGCGGCTCGAACGGCCCACGCGGCCGCGGATCTGGTGCAGCTGCGCAAGGCCCAGCCGGTCGGCGTCCTCGATGATGAGCGTGTTGACGTTCGGGATATCAATGCCGGTTTCAATGATGGTCGTGCAGACGAGAATTTGAATTTCGCCGTTTGACATCGACTGCATGACGTCGCCGAGCTGCTCCTCGTTCATCTTGCCGTGGGCGACGGCGACCTCGGCCTCCGGAATGCGCTGCTTGATCTTCGCGGCGCACTGGTCGATGGATTCCACGCGGTTGTGGAGATAATAGACCTGTCCTCCACGGGCAAGCTCCCGGCGCATGGCCTCGTCGAGAATGCCGTCCTGATGCTCAAGCACGAAGGTCTGCACAGGATAGCGGTCCTGCGGCGGCTGCTCGATGGTAGACATATCGCGCAGACCCGACAGCGCCATATTGAGCGTGCGCGGGATGGGCGTTGCGGATAGGGTTAAGACGTCGACGCCGCGCGAAAGTTCCTTCAATCGCTCCTTATGCGTCACGCCGAAGCGCTGCTCCTCGTCGACGATGAGCAGGCCGAGATCGTGAAAATGAATGTCCTTCTGCAGCAGCTTGTGCGTGCCGACGATCAGATCGATCTTGCCGGACTGCAGATCGAAGAGCGTTTTTTTGATCTGCGCAGGCGTACGGAAGCGGGAAAGCACATCGATGGTGACCGGGAAGGTCGCAAAGCGGCGCATGGCCGTGAGATAATGCTGCTGGGCCAGAACGGTCGTCGGGACTAAGATCGCGACCTGCTTGCCGTCCAGCATACACTTCATGGCCGCACGCAGCGCGACCTCCGTTTTGCCGAAGCCGACGTCGCCGCAGAGCAGACGGTCCATCGGCGCAGGGGATTCCATGTCGCGCTTGATCTCGTCGATGCAGCGCAGCTGATCGTCCGTTTCGGCGTATTCAAAGCTCTCCTCAAACTCCTGCTGCCACGGCGAATCCGCCGCGAAGGCGAAGCCCGGCAGGCGCTTGCGCTCGGCATAGAGCTTGATGAGGCCCGCAGCCAGATCCTTTGCCGCAGCCTTGGCCTTCGCCTTTGTCTTTTGCCACTGGTCGCCGCCGAGCTTGTTGAGCCGGACGGGCGTATCCTCACCGGCGCCGATATACTTGCTGACCAGATCGAGCTGCGTTGCAGGCACGTACAGGCAGTCCGTGCCCTGATAGGCGATCTTCACATAATCCTTCGTCACGCCGCCGACCTTCAGCTGCTCCATGCCGACGTAGCGGCCGATGCCGTGGTGCTCGTGTACGACGAGATCGCCGGGAGTCAGATCGGTGAACGAATCGAGTTTTTTGCGGTTCGTGGCTTTCTTCGGCGCACGGACGCGCTTACGCTCCTGCCGGACGGCGATCTGTCCCTCTGTTAAGATGGCAAATTTGAGCGTCGGGTATTCAAGCCCCGCCGGGAGCGAGCCGCTCGCAATAAGGATCTGCCCCGGCTGCGGGAGCTTCGTCAGCGGGAAGGACAAAAGCGCGTTCAGGCCGCTTTTGGCAAGCAGTTCCTTTAAAATTTCCCCGCGCCGCTGTCCGCCGCACAGGACGATGGAGCCATACTGGTTCGACGCGTAATTTTTCAGGTCAGCCGCCGCTGTTTCCAGACTTCCGCCATAGCCCGGCAGCTGCCGGGCCGTAAAGGAAAGCAGCTGCTTGGGCGGCAGCGATTCGGGATACCGCGCGGCCAAAAAGCTGTCGCAGTAAATGACTGCCCGGCCGCGCAGTGACGCGGCCAGATCGTCCATCGTGGCGTAATAATCGCACAGCTCTCCAAAGAGCGTGCCGGAGGTCAAAAACGAATCGAGCAGGAGGCCGAATTCTTCCGCGCGGTCTTTTTCCCCGCGCTGGAGATTGCCGTGGTCGCAGAAGGCGACGATGGCCTCCTGCGGCAGATACGAGGCGGCGGTCGTGAATTCCGGGTAGATCAGCGCCATATACCGGTCGGCGCTGGCGAAAAGCGTCTCGTTTTCGAGCGCCTCGCAGTCCTTCTGCAGCGTTTCGATGAGCGCCTGATTGGGCGTTTTGCGCCGCTGCTGGCGTGCGATGATGGCGCGCAGGTCCTCGCACAGGCCGGATATCCCCTGCGGGTGCAGGTGCGGCTCCGTCTCGGCCACGGGCAGGAGGACGGCCTCGTCAACGTTTTCCGTGCGCCGCTGCGTGATGGGGTCAAAATAGCCCATGGTGTCCAGCTCGTCGCCGAAAAACTCCGCGCGCAGCGGCTTTTCCTGCGCAGGCGAATACACGTCCAGAATGCCGCCGCGCAGCGCGAACTGTCCCACGCCCTCGACCAGACTTGCGCGGGAATAGCCCGCGCGGGTCAGGCGTTCGATCAGCTCCGGCATACTGTATTCCGCACCGACCCGAAGCGTCACGGACGCGGAAAAGAGCGTCTGCCGCGGGAGCGTGCGCAGCAGCAGCGCGTCCAGACTTGCCACCAGCACCGGGACGCGTCCCTGCGCCAGCGCGTACAAAAGCCGCAGCCGCTGCTGCTCCCACTGCCGGGACACGCCGATGGCCCCGGCCAGCGTCAGCTCACGCGACGGCAGCACGGGCGGCTCTTCGCCTAAGAATGCCCCCAGCTCGGAAGCCAGCCGCTTCGCGGCCATATCGTCCTGGCACACGGCGATGAGGGGTCTGCCGGACTGCTCGTGCGCGGCGGCAAGCACATGGCTGCGCGGGGCCTGACTCAGTCCCGACACAGCGACGGCCTGCTTCGCCTCCACGGCCTTCAGCAGCTGGTTATAATCGGTGCTCTTTTGCAGAAGCGAAAGCAGAACGTTCATGGGATTCTCCTAAAAACAGTTTTTTGCCCAACAGGCAACGCGCATAGGAGAGAGTCTCCTATGCGTAGGGGGTGTGGGTATTGAAAGTGAGATGGGGAGGGAATTTGCACAGCACCCTGTAGGGGCCGATGCCTTAGGGTGCGCTCAGAACATTTTCCCGTTATACTCCGCCGCGGCCTTTTCGCAGCCGTTTTTGACGATGCAGAGGGCCGCGTCGCCGGCGTGGGACATAGCCTCCTGATAGTCGGGCCATTCGGTCTTGGAGACGGTAGACAGCACCCAGTCGGCCAGATCGTAATCGGGGTGCGGTTTCGCGCCGACGCCGATCTTGACGCGCGGGAACTGGTCGGAGCCGAGGCAGGAGATGATGGATTTCAGGCCGTTGTGGCCGCCGGCAGAGCCGTTTTTACGGATGCGGAGCTTGCCGACGGGGAGCGAAATGTCGTCAAAGAGGACAAGCACCCGCTCCGGCGGGATCTTATAAAAGTGCGCGGCAGCCTCGATCGCGATGCCGGAGGCGTTCATAAAGGTCAGTGGCTTCATGAGAAGCAGCCGCTGGCCGTCGAAGTCCGCCTGCGCGGTGAGGGCCTTGAATCGCTCCTTGGAAACCTTGACCTGCAGGCGCGCAGCCAGCAGGTCAAGGGACATGAAGCCGGTATTGTGACGGGTCTTCTCATACTCAGGACCTGGATTGCCGAGTCCCGCAATCAGCCAGTCATAGGTTGGCTTTTGAAACAGCATAAAATCAGAACAGAACGGACATGGAGTTTTCTTCGTAGATTCTCTGGATGGCGTCGGCAAAGATCGGGGAAACGTCCAGATACTTGATCTTGCTGCACGCACCCTCAAGCGGCGGGATGGTATTCAGGAAGGTCAGCTCCTTGATGCAGCTGTTGGCAATGCGCTCGTTGGCCGGGCCGGAGAGCACGCCGTGGGTCGCGCAGGCGTAGACCTCGGTCGCGCCGCCGATCTCAACGATGGCCTTGGCCGCGTTGCACAGAGAACCGGCAGTGTCGACCATATCGTCAAAGAGGATGCACTTCTTGTCCTTGACGTCGCCGATGACGTTCATGACCTCACACTGGTTGGCCTTTTCGCGGCGCTTATCTACGATGGCGAGATTCATGCCCATCTTGTTGGCAAACGTGCGGCTGCGGGCGACAGAGCCGACGTCCGGGGAAACGACGACCATTTCCTCCGGATGCTCGAACTTGGACATATAATATTTCACGAAGACGGGATTGGAGAGCAGGTTGTCAACGGGGATGTCAAAGAAGCCCTGGATCTGGGACGCGTGCAGATCCATGGTCAGCACGCGGTCGGCGCCTGCGGCCTCGATCATGTTGGCGACCAGCTTTGCGGAGATGGGGTCGCGGCCCTTGGCCTTGCGATCCTGACGGGCGTAGCCGAAGTACGGGATGACGGCGGTGATGCGGCCGGCCGAGGCGCGGCGGCAGGCGTCGATCATGATGAGCAGCTCCATCAGGTTGTTGTTGACCGGCTTGCAGGTCGACTGTACCAGAAACACGTCGCTGCCGCGGACAGATTCATTGATCGTCAGGGAAACCTCGCCGTCGGCAAAGGTCGTTACGGTGCAGTCGCCCAGCGGCAGCCACAGCTTGCGGCAGACGCCCTCGGCAAACGGACGGTTGGCATTGGCACAGAATACCTTGACGTTCTTACCATGAGAAATCATATGAAATTACCCTCTCTCTTGTGTTGTTCGGTCTGTTCCTGTTCTGTGTGTTCTATATCATGGCGGCACCCGCCGCCGGGGATACGAGGCTTATTTTTTCTCCTTCAGCTTGTGCCGGTTGGCCCAGTCGCGCTTGTTCTGCTGGCGGGCGCGGGCGATGGCGAGCGCTGCGACCCGGCGGCGATATATGCGCCCTGCCCGATGTGCACGGGCGCGATGAGATTGGCGTTGCAGCCGATAAACGCGTCGTCGTCAATGACGGTGCGGGACTTTTTCACGCGGTCATAGTTGACCGTGACCGTGCCGCAGCCGAAGTTGATGTTTTTGCCTACGTCGCTGTCGCCGATGTAGGTCAGGTGGGAGATCTTCGTGCCGTCGCCGATGGTGGAGTTCTTGACCTCCACAAAATCGCCGCAGCGCACGTGCGAGCCGATACGCGAACCCGGACGGACGTAGGCGAAGGGGCCGACGGTCGTGTCCGCGCCGATCTCGGAATCGTAGACCTGCGAGGCGTTGACGCGCGTATTCTCTCCGACCTTTACATTTTCCAGATAGCTGTTCGGGCCGATCATGCAGCCGTCGGCGATGGACGTCGTACCGCGCAGCACGGTCCCGGGCAGCAGCTCCGCACCGGCCCCGACGAAGACGGTCGGCTCGACATAGGTGTTGTCATAGTCCCAGATCGACACGCCTGCGGCGGCCAGATCGTACAGAACGCCCCGGCTGAGCACGGGCTTCCACTCGGCCAGCTGCTGCATGGACGAAACGGCGTAAACGCCGTCGCGGTCGGTATAGGGAATACCGTGCTCCTTCATGAAGTCGGTGAAGATGAACGTATCGTCCAGCGCGTCCATCAGCGCCTGACGGCTCACGGAGCTTACGCCGCTTTCGACCGGTGCGCCGGAAAACGCTTCCTCGTCGACGGCGAACGGATCAATGACGGCGGGGCCAGTGACGACGATGACGTCCTCTTCCTGCTCGTCGGCCGTGGACAAAAAGACGTGGAGCTGGTCGGCAGTTTCCTCGAGCTTCGCGCAGCTCAGCTCGCAGCCGTCCGGGAAGCAGTGCTTCGCTTCGGACAGGAACCGCTCGTGGCAGACCAAAAAGAAACGCCCGACCCCGCCCGCGGCCAGAGAACGCGTCAGCCACGACAGCAGCGGCGTCCCCATGATCGCCTGCAGCATCATCGGGCGGGAAAAACCTGTTTTCGCGGTATCGTCAGGCACAAAGACGACGGCAGACAAATCAGACAACAGACCCACGCTCCTTCACCGATAGACATTCTGCCTGTATTATAGCACAATTACAGCGCTGAGCGCTGTATGCACGGCGCAGCCGTGCAAAAAATCGGCATCGCCGATTTTTATTGTCGCTGTAACAGCAACACAAAGACTTTTGCAAAGCAAAAGTCTCGTGCCAATGGCACGTGAGCGCACACAGTGCGCCCTTTGTGGCTATTATAGCAGAGATTATGCTGTTTGTACAGAAAGCCGCGCGGAATTTTCACGGAAAAACAGAGAAAGTTTTCTGGAAAAACGGGCTATTCATTGCACAAATGAACAAACTATGATAGAATACCCACAGATTATCAGAAAAACAAAGAGGAGCAACTATGCTGACACTCAAGAATCTCAGCCTGACAGCGGCTGACGCGCAGGGACGCGCGGACATTGTCAAAAACGTCTCTCTGGACGTAGAAGACGGAAAATTCCTTGTCATTACCGGCCCGAACGGCGGCGGCAAGACGACGCTGGCCAAGCTCATCATGGGCCTTGCGACCCCCACCGGCGGCCAGATTTTTCTGGACGGCGAGGACATCACCGGCCTTTCCATCACCGACCGCGCAAAGCGCGGCATTTCGTATTCCTTTCAGCAGCCGCCCCGGTTCAAGGGCATGAAGGTCTCCGACCTTCTCACCATCGCGGCGGGCAAGGCGCTTTCCCATGACGAGGCCTGTTCCTATCTGACGCAGGTGGGTCTGTGCGCGCGCGACTATCTGAACCGCGACGTGGACACAAGCCTGTCCGGCGGCGAGGTCAAGCGCATCGAGATTGCGACCCTGCTGGCCAAAAATTCCCGGCTTATGATCTTTGACGAGCCGGAGGCCGGCATCGATCTGTGGTCGTTCGCCCGGCTGACGGAAACATTCCGCGAGCTGCACGAAAAGGGCGGCCGCACGATCCTCATCATTTCCCATCAGGAGCGCATCATCCGTCTGGCCGACGAGATCATCCTGATCGCGAACGGCGAGATCGCCGGACGCGGCACGGCGGACGAGCTTTATCCGAAGCTGCTGTCGCAGACCGTTGCGGGCTGCAATCTGCTGGAGGTGAACGGAATATGCTGAACGACATTCAAAAAAGCATTCTCAAGACCGTCTCGGATATGACGGGCATCCCGGACGGCGCGGTGAACATCCGTCTCGACGGACAGAAGGCGTTCCGCCAGAACTCCGAGCATATCCAGATCGTCTCCAAGACCGACAAGGACGGCATCGACATCAGGATCGCGCCCTTTACCAAGAGCGAAAACGTGCATATCCCTGTCGTACTGAGCAGAGCCGGGTTCCACGACATGGTCTATAACGACTTCTTTGTCGGCGAGGGTGCAGACGTGACCATCGTGGCCGGGTGCGGCATCCACAACTGCGGCGACTGCGACTCCGAGCATGACGGCATCCATACCTTCTACATCGGCAAAAACGCGAAGGTTCACTATATCGAAAAGCACTACGGCGAGGGCGAGGGTACGGGCAAGCGCATTCTGAACCCGCAGACCATCGTATATCTCGAAGAGGGCGCGTCCATCGTCATGGACACCAGCCAGATCGGCGGCGTGGACGATACGAAGCGCTATACAAAGTGCGAGGCCAACGGCGCGAATTCCGAGGTGCAGATCAACGAAAAGCTCCTGACGGCGGGCGATCAGCACGCTGTCAGCGAAATGGACGTGATCCTGAACGGTGCGGGCGCGCGCACACGCGTTGTCTCCCGGTCTGTCGCGAAGGAGCAGTCCACGCAGGTCTTCTACCCGCGCGTACAGGGCAACGCCCCCTGCTTCGGCCATGTGTCGTGCGACTCGATCATCATGGGCGCGGCAAAGGTGCGCTCCATCCCCGAAATTTCCTGCAACCACGTCGACGCGACGCTTATGCATGAAGCCGCCATCGGCAAGATCGCAGGCGAGCAGCTGCTGAAGCTCGAAACGCTCGGCCTGACGCCGGAGGAGGCAGAGGAGAAAATTCTCGAGGGCTTCCTGCGTTGACCTGCTTCGGTAAAATCCACAACAAATCTTCGTTAAATCTGTGCAAATTGTCTTGCCTTTCCAGATCTTATCCCATATACTGAGCCTGTAAGCGAATGAAAAGAGATACCCCGCCGCAGGAGCGGGAGGAGAGGAGTCAAAGAGATGAATCTGGAAAAATTACGCGCCCGGAAGGGCTTTATCTGCGACATGGACGGCGTGATCTATCTCGGCAGCCAGCTGCTGCCGGGCGTGCGGGAATTTGTAAGCTGGCTGAACGAAAACGACAAGCAGTTTCTGTTCCTGACGAACTCGTCCGAGCGTTCGCCCAAGGAGCTGCAACAGAAGCTGCAGCGCATGGGACTGGATATCGGCGAGGAGCATTTCTACACCAGCGCGCTTGCGACCGCCGCGTTTCTCAAAAAGCAGGCGCCGGGCTGCACCGCATTTGTGATCGGCGCGCCGGGGCTTCTGAACGCGCTGTATGACGTGGGCGTCACGATGAACGACGTGGACCCGGATTATGTGATCGTCGGCGAGACGGCAAGCTATAATTACGAGGTCATTACCAAGGCTGTCCGGCTGGTGCTGAACGGTGCGCGGCTGATCGCGACAAATTCCGACCTCACGGGGCCGACGGAATTCGGCATCGCGCCCGCCTGCCGCGCACTCATCGCGCCCATCGAGATGGCGACGGGCAAGCAGGCGTATTTCTGCGGCAAGCCGAATCCGCTGATGATGCGAACGGGACTGAAAATGCTGAACTGCCACTCCGCCGAGGCGGTGATGGTCGGCGACCGCATGGATACCGACGTTATTTCCGGCATGGAAAGCGGTATGTCCACGGTGCTGGTGCTCTCCGGCGTCTCGACGCGCGAGACGCTCCGCACCTACGCCTACCGCCCGAGCATCGTGCTCGACGGCGTGGGCGACATCGCAGCCATGGCCCGCGCGGAGAAGAAATGAAAGCGCGAGCCCCACAGATGGTCATAAAGCCGGACTACCGGCAGTTTCGCCTGCGTAAGCTCAACACGCCGGAATTTTCGCACATCAAGCTGCTGCTCTTTTGGCCGGTTTTCGGGCTGGCGTTTCTGGCGCTGGAGCGCTTCCGTCCCCATGCGGCCTATCATGTGATGCACTGCGCTCTGGACGATGCGATCCCGTTCAGCGAATGGGCGCTGATCCCGTATCTTCTCTGGTTCGTCTATCTGATCGGCGCGCTGGCGTATACCTTTTTTCAGGATGTGCCCGCCTTCCGGCGGATGATGCGGTTCGTCATCGTCACCTATACGGCCGCGACCGTCATCTATTTCATCTACCCGACGCAGCAGCTGCTGC
>OLWH01001122.1_pt1 | contig 10928 bp, 9 predicted proteins | sample 1673381 | NCBI WGS metagenome assembly OLWH01 (sample SAMEA103958110, study PRJEB25191) | human gut metagenome | reverse complement strand
CGGGATTGGGCGTGCGGCCCCGTTCGTACTCGGCGAACATGTAATCGACCACCCGAGTGCGGTACTCCTTCGAGAGATCGACCGTGTGCAGCGGGATGTCGAGCCTCTTGGCCACCAGCTCGGCGAAGAGCCGGTCGTCGTGCCACGGGCAATCGCCCTCGAGCGTCCCCGTGGTGTCGTGCCAGTTGATCATGAAAAGCCCGATGACCTCGTGCCCCTGCTCCTTGAGGAGCCATGCGGCGACCGACGAATCGACGCCACCCGAAAGTCCGATTACTACACGTGCCATTTGTCCGTAGCTGTTGCGTTGTTTTCCTTTATTCGAGGTCCAGCAGACCCTCGGGCAGCACGAGATGGATCCGCCTCTCCTCGAAGTCGATGTGGGCGATGAACTCCTCGGCAGCCGGCACGAGCACCTGCCGCCCGCCGATCTCCAGTTCGAAGAGCGGGTTGGCCTCGCTGTCGTAGAAGTCGGTCAGCACCCCCTCGAAATGCTTGGGCTCGGAGTCGTGGCGCGTCTCGGTGCCCTCCACGCGGAAGCCGATGAGGTCTTCGAGGTAGAATGCGTCGTCGTCGTCCTCGTGCAGCTCGATGCGGAATTCGAGTCCGAGCAGCTCGCCGGCCCGCCGTTCGGTGTCGAAATCGGCAAATGTGGCCGTGGCGCCGGTGGCGCCGCGGCGTTCGAAGCGCTCGCAGTAGAGCGGTACGTCGAGCCCGTCGATCGAGACGAGCAGCGGGGTTTCGGTGTCGAACTCCTCCGGGAATGCGGGATAGAGCGAGAGCATCACACCTCCGTCGGTGCCGAAGAGGCGGTTGATTCTGCCTGCGGGAACAGTCATGGCGAAAAAGGTTGTTTCGGGGGATAAAAATACAAAAAAAACAGCAAATCGTCCGCGTGCGGGACGATCTGCTGTTTATCGGATCTCGATCCGGCCTTATTCGGCAGCGGGAGCCTCTGCGGCAGCCTCCTCGGTTGCGGCGGCAGCAGCCTCAGCGGCAGCTGCTTCGGCAGCCTCACGTGCGGCAGCCTCGGCTGCGGCCTTCTTCTCGGCGATGGCGGCAGCGCGCTCCTCATTGACCTTGGCCTCGGCGGCCAGACGGGCCTTCTCTGCCGACTTGGCATCGGCGGCCAGCTTGTTGGTCTTGGCCTCGATCTTGCCGGCCTTTGCCTCGAGCCACTTGTTGAAGCGGGCCTCGGCCTCAGCCTCGGTGAATGCGCCCTTGGCTACACCGCCCAGGAGGTGCTTCTTGTAGAGCACGCCCTTGTAGGAGAGGATGGCACGGCAGGTATCCGTGGGTTGTGCGCCTTTCTGTAACCAATCCAGTGCTTTCTCGAAGCACAGATCGATCGTAGCAGGATTCGTGTTGGGGTTGTAGGTGCCCAACTTCTCGATGAACTTACCATCACGTGGCGCTCTGCTATCTGCGGCAACGATGTGGTAGAAGGCGTAGCCCTTCTTGCCGTGACGTGCCAGACGAATTTTAACAGCCATTGTAGCTAAAATTTGTGTAGGTTAATAAAAAACGCTCACCCTTACGGGATTTGAAGCCCGCAAATGTAGGCAAAAAAATCGGGTCGGCCAAATAAACCGGCGAAAAAACGGACTCTGTCCTCTTTGCGGCCGTTTCTCGGGAGGTGTCGGGTGCTTTCGATGCGCCGCCGGGGCTGTTCGGGGAAAAATTTGTATCATTTCCCGCGCGGAGACAACGTCGTCTCCGCGTAAAACGAACAGCTATGATTGTAGGTTATTTACGGGTTAGTACGGAGAGGCAGCATCCTGCCAACCAGCAGGATGAGATCCGGCGTTTTGCGAAGAACCGGAATTGGGAAGTGGATGTGTGGGTTACGGAGGTCGTGAGCGGCAAGACGCGCGAACGTGACCGCAAGCTGGGAACGCTGCTCCGGCGGATGAAACGGGGCGATACGTTGGTCGTGACCGAGATTTCGCGGTTGAGCCGGACGCTCACCGACATCATGTCGATCATGGGGCGGTGCCTGAAGAAACAGATCAACCTCTACACGACCAAGGAGGGATACACATTCGACAATACGATCAACAGCAAGGTGCTGTGTTTTGCGTTCGGACTGGTGGCCGAGATCGAGCGCAACCTGATATCGATGCGCACCAAGGAGGCTCTGGCGCGCCGCAAGGCCGAGGGGGTGGTGCTGGGGCGCCGCAAGGGGAGTTTCACGAAACTCAACGTGCTGGTCGAGAACCGCCTGGCAGTGATCCGCATGCTCGACGAGGACCGCTCGGTGGCGCAGATCTGCCGCCGCTACGACCTTTCGCGCGATACGTTTGACCGCTTCCGGCCGGCAGTGTCCCTCGGTGCGTGAGGCCTTCGAGCGGAAGGAGGCGCGGCGTGCGGCCCGCTTTGCGGTGCGCAGCCTCTGACGGACTGTGTGGCCGGTACGACGAAAAAAGGGAGATGTCCGTCAGCGGACATCTCCCTTCCGTTTTGTCGTGATTCCGTTGGGATTCGAACCCAAGACCCACAGCTTAGAAGGCTGTTGCTCTATCCAACTGAGCTACGGAACCGACACATTGCGGCGCCCGGGCGCACAATGCAGGTGCAAAAGTACGAAATTTCGGGTCTTCTGCAAACTTATTCCCCGATTTTCTGAGTTTTGTCCCGCGGAGGGGCTCCGGCTCCGTGCCGCGGGGCAGGTGCGGAGCCGCCGCGGGGGTTACCGCACGAACTCGGTTTCGAGGCGGGCGGTGTTTCCGCAGGCGTCCGTCACGGTGAGGCGCACCGTGTGGCGGCCGTGCGAGGCCGGACGGTCGAATCGGTGCACGAGCGTGCCGCGCATCGGGAAACGGTCGCAGGGGACCCATTCGCCGTCGATCTCGAGCCTCCAGCCCGCAATCCCCGAGAAGTTGTCCCCGGCGTGGAACTGCAGCGACCGGGCGCGCGAGAGGTCGGCGCCCCGTTCGAAGCGGGCCCTGACGACGGGCGCCAGCGTGTCGGCCACAACCACCAGGTCGCCGGCCGTGCGGGTCGAGGCCGTTACCACGCCGTTCGTGCAGTGCCCGCCGGCGTATACCAGCGCGCCGCGGCGGTTGCGGAGGGCCAGCACCGTGCGCAGCTGCAGGGCCCGGGGTATGTCGGCATTCACCGAGACGGTGACGGCGCTCCGCAGCGGTGTCGAGGGGTCGAGGAAATGGTAGGCCGGCGAGAAGACCCGCACCCCTTTGGGGGCCGCCGGGGCCTGCCGGATCTCCGGCAGGGCGTGGATCGGTTCGTAGAGCGCGCCTTCCGGAACGGTCATCCGGGCGCTGTTGCCGATGCGCATCGTTGCGGTCCGGTTCGGCCGGAGGGCCGTACCCTGCGGGTCGGCTTCGGCGCGGAACTCGCCGTCGCGTCCCTCGATCTCGAACTCGAGAGCCGATATGTTGCCGCAGTCGTCCTCGGCCTCGATCCTTATCCGGTGCCTCTCTCCGGCGGCTGCGCGCACCAGACCCCGCTCCCGGAGAATCGGGTAGAAGAGCTCGGGCGAGCGGTCGAGCCGGGCCAGACGGATCGCCTCGTTGCGCGAGGCGACCTGCACGGGATAGCAGCTCACGGCGTCGCAGCACCGCGAGAGGTCGTGCGTGAATCCGTCCATGCGGTACTCGAAATAGGGCTCTCCGTCGATCGCCGCCTGGACGCGCCACACGCCGAACGTGTTCTGCACGTCGTTGCGGCGGTCCGAGACCTCGGCCACGAAGTAGCCCTTGCGGCCCACCTCGATGGCCTCGTCGCCCCGGGCCAGGCGGTAGCGCCCTTCGGCCTCGCGGACTACGGCATAGGTGTGGGGGCGGCTGCGCACGGGCGTCCCGTCGTCGAGCGTGTCGATCTCGACGTAGTGCAGGCGCATGATGCGCGGCGGGAGGTTGTCTTTGGGGCGGATCACCCCTTCGCGCACCAGGTTGTGGAGCCGCTGGGTCGGCGTGTCGCGCAGTTCGAAGTGGAGGTGGGGGCCCATCGACGAACCGCTGTTGCCCGACCATCCGATCGTGTCGCCCTGCGCGACGGGCCAGCGGCCGGCCTCGAACCAAAGGTCCACGCTGTTTGCGCGCCGTGCGTAGCGTTCGGAACGGACGTGCTCCTCGATGTCGTCGCGGAAGTTGCGAAGATGGCCGTATACGGCCGTCACGCCGTTGTCGAGTGTCAGGTATACGGCCCGTCCGTACCCGCCGGGCTGGAGCACCACGCGGGAGACATGGCCGTCGGCCACGGCCACGAGCGCCTTGCCCTCGACCCCGTCGGTCTTGATGTCGATGCCGGCATGGAAATGTCCCGGCCGGAGCTCCCCGAAGTTGGCCGAATAGAGTCCCGGAACGTCCCGCACGGGGTAGATATAGTCGTCGGGATTGAGCCGCTGTCCCCGGGCCGCGGATGCGGTCAGGGCGGCGGCAAGCAGTGTCAGAATGGTTCGCATGGTTCGTTGTCTTCGATCATTGTCGAGACGGTCTCGATCACCGTCCCGTAGTCGTATCCGAGTGAAAGTCCGTACCGGATCAGTTTCGCCTTCAGTTCGCGGGGCGCGGCCTGCCGCACCGTGCGGGCCTTGCGCGCCAGCTGCGCCTGCAGCCGTTCGTGCATGCCTTCGCGGTCGAAGCCGGCCAGCTCCCGGTCGATCAGCGCGCGGTCGATTCCCTTGCGGGTCAGGGCCGCGCGGATCTTGTATTCGCCCCAGCCGCTCAGCCGGAGCTTTTCGCGGACGAAAGCCGCCGCGTAACGCCCGTCGTCGATGAAGCGGTCGCGGATCAGCCGCTCCACGATCCGCGAAGCCTCCTCCTCCCCGATGCCCCAGCCGCGCAACAGCCGCCGGGCGTCGCTTTCGCACTTCTCGGCGCGGGCACAGAGCCGCATCAGCGAGGCGAGCGCCTGCTCGGGGCTCTTCGTCCGCCGCTCCCCGGGCTTCTCCTCCTGCGGGGTCATTCGGGTCGTGCGGCGCATGTCATCCGGGCTTTGCCGTTGAGGTCCTCGTGCACCTCGATGCCGGTATACCCCTCGGCACCGAGCATCCGCACGATCTCCTCCGCGGCGTGTTCGTAGATTTCGAAATAGAGCCTCCCGCCGGGGCGCAGCAACTGCTGCCCGGCCCGGGCGATGGCGCGGTAGAATCGGATCCGGTCGTCGTCCGGGACGAAGAGGGCCAGCGCCGGCTCGTGGTCGCGGACATTGGCATGCATGGCGGCCCGGTCGCTTTCGGGAACGTAGGGCGGGTTGGAGACCAGCAGGTCGAACGGTCCGTCGAACCGCTCCGCGAGGTCGTGCAGCGCATCGGCCCTGCGGAACGCCACCCGGGCACCGAGTGCCCGGGCATTCTCCCCGGCTACGGCGAGGGCTTCTTCGGAGATGTCCGCAGCCCATACCTCCGCATCGCGAAGCTCGAGGGCCAGCGTGACGGCCAGGCATCCGCTGCCGGTTCCGATGTCCAGCAGCCGCGGCGCCCGGCCCCGTTCGCGGCGCACGACGAGCGCCGCCAGCTCCTCGGTCTCGGGCCGGGGGATCAGCACTCCCTTCCGGACGGCGAAACGGCGTCCGAAGAACTCGCTCTCGCCGAGGACGTATTGCAGCGGCTCGCCCGCAGCCAGCCGTTCGGCAGCCTGCTCCAGCTCCGGGGCGTCGATCTCCGCCTCGGGGTCGGCCAGCAGGGCCGGCAGGGTGATCCCTGCGTAGAAGGCTGCGGCCTGACGCGCGATGCTGCGTGCCTCGCACGGGTCGTAGAGCCCCGTGAGCCGTTCGGCGAGCATGCCGACCGCCCTGCGCCGCGTCAGCATCGGCACCGGCATTTGAGGTCGGCCAGTGCGATGGCGCAGGCGGCTTCGACGACCACCGCACCGCGCAGGGCGACGCATGCATCGTGGCGGCCGCGGATGCGCAGCGGCTCGACGCGGTCGGTCTCGAGATTGTAGGTCATCTGTTCGCGGGCGATGCTGGGCGTGGGTTTCACGGCGACGCGCACGACGATCGGATTGCCGTTGGCGATGCCGCCGTTGATGCCGCCGGCGTGGTTCGTGGCGGTGGTCCCCGCAATGTCGAGGATCGGGTCGTTGTTCTCCGACCCGCGCATGCGGCTTCCGGCGAATCCGCTCCCGAACTCCACCCCCTTGACGGCCGGGATCGAGAAGAGCAGGTGGGCGATCATGCTCTCCACCGAGTCGAAGAAGGGTTCGCCCAGACCCGGCATGACCCCCTCGATGCTGCATTCGACCACGCCGCCCACCGAGTCGCCCTCGGCTGCGGCCGCGCGGACGACCTCCTCGAAGCGGGCCGGGTCGCTGCATCCGCCCACCTCGACCAGCCGGGTCGTGAAGCGGACGCGCTCCGGCAGCATCTTCTTGGCGACGACGCCTGCGGCTACGAGCGCCACGGTCAGGCGGGCCGAGAAGTGCCCTCCGCCGCGCGGGTCGTTGAATCCTCCGAACTTGCGGTGGGCGATCAGGTCGGCGTGCGACGGGCGGAAGTGTGTCTCCAGCCCGGCGTAGTCCTGCGGGCGGGTGTCGTTGTTGGCAAAGACGATCGTGAGCGGAGCCCCGGTCGTGCAGCCCTCGTAGAGCCCCGATACGATCTGCGGGCGGTCCTCCTCGCGGCGCGGGGTCGTGCCCGGGGCGCCGCTCCGGCGGCGTGCGAGGTCGGCCTCGAAGTCGGCCTCCGAGAGTTCGATGCTTTGCGGGACGCCGTCGATCGTGATGCCGACCTGCGGCCCGTGCGACTCGCCCCAGATGGCGAGCCGGAAATGTTGTCCGAATTGGTTCATCCGTTCGAATATTTTGGGGTGTGCGGCACCTTGCCGTCCTTATCGGCGGATCTGTGCCAGGTCCTCGAAGAATCCCGGGTAGCTCTTGGCCACGCACTCGGCTCCCTCGATCTCCACGGGTCCGTCGGCGCGCAGGGCGGCCGCCGCGAGCGACATGGCCATGCGGTGGTCTCCGTGGCTGCAGACGCGGGCCGCGTGGATGCGGCCTCCGCGGATGCGCATCGTGTCCTCCTCCGAGAGGTCCACCTCGATGCCCAGCTTGCCGTACTCCTCGCGGATCGCCTCGGCGCGGTTGCTCTCCTTGTGTATGAGGCGCGAGGTGCCGCGGAGCAGGCTCACCCCCTCGGCTGCCGCGGCCAGCGCCGCGAGTGCGGGGAAGAGGTCGGGGCATTGTGTGGCGTCGAACTCGAAGGCGCGCAGCGGACGCTGTGCGGCCGTCACGGCGTCGGGCTCGCTGATCACGGCGGCTCCGGCCCGGACGAGGGCGCGGCAGACGGCCGTGTCGGCCTGCTTCGAGAGCGGCGAGATGTTGCGCACGGTCACTTCGCCGGCCGTGGCACCCAGCACGAGCAGCATGGCGGCGGCGCTCCAGTCCCCCTCGATCGGGAGGTCGATCGCCCGGTAGTGCTGTCCTCCGGGGATGTAGAACTCCGTGTAGTCGCGGTGTACGATCTCGATGCCGAAGCGTTCGGCCGTGTCGATCGTCATATCTAAATAAGGTGTCGAGACGGCCCTGTGCACCCGGAGTGTGGTGTCCTGACGGGCCAGCGGCAGGGAGAGCAGCAGTCCCGTGATGAATTGCGAGGAGACCGACCCGTCCACCTCCGTCTCTCCGCCACGGATCGGGCCGCAGACCCGGAAGGGGAGGTATCCGTCGTTGTCGTTCACCTCGACACCCAGCCGTCGCAGGGGGGCGGTCATCATCCCCATCGGGCGGCGGAGCAGCGTGCCGCGCCCCTCGATCGTGATCGGGGTGCCGCAGAGCGAGGCCACGGGGGTGAAGAGCCGTGTGGCCAGCCCCGATTCGCCGACCGTGAGCCGGTCGCCGCGCGGGTTGAGCCCGCCGCGGATCCGCAGCACGTCCTCTCCCTCGCGGCGCACTTCGGCGCCGAGCGTTTCGATGCAGTGCATGGCCGAGCGGGTGTCGTCGCAGAATTCGATGTTGCGCAGCACGGTTTCGCCCTCCGCGAGAAGCGCGGCGGCCAGGGCGCGCTGTGCGTAGCTTTTCGAGCAGGGTGGCGTCAGCGTGCCTTCGACGCGGCCCGGCCGGACGGTCCTATCCATTTTGCTGTCCGTCCTTTTCGGCCGCGGCTTCGTCGCGGCCCGTCTCCTCGTTGCCCGTCGGGGCGGTTTCGCCCTCGCGGGCCTCCCGCTGGAGCTCCTCGCCCTTGCGGTTCTTCATCTCCTGGGTCAGCTGGTGGCTCTTCTTGAGCTCGAAGTGCTGCCCGAGGTAGACCTTGCGGACCATCGGGTCGGCAGCCAGCTCCTCGGCCGTGCCGGTCTTGAGGATCTTGCCTTCGTAGAGCAGGTAGGTGCGGTCGGTGATCGCCAGCGTCTCATCGACGTTGTGGTCGGTGATGATGACGCCGATGTTCTTGTGCTTGAGTGTGGCGACGATCGACTGGATGTCCTCCACGGCGATCGGGTCCACGCCGGCGAACGGCTCGTCGAGCAGGATGAAGGCCGGGTTGATCGCCACGGCGCGCGCGATCTCGGTACGGCGCCGCTCGCCGCCCGAGAGCTGGATGCCCAGGCTCTTGCGCACCTTCTGCAGGCGGAACTCCTCGATAAGGGCCTCGACGCGCTCCTGCTGGTACTCCTTCGAGTAGGAGGTCATTTCGAGCACGGCGCGGATGTTGTCCTCGACCGACAGGCGGCGGAAGACCGAGGCCTCCTGCGCCAGGTAGCCCACGCCGAGCTGCGCCCGGCGGTAGACGGGCAGTTCGGTGAGCTCCGAGACCTGCTTCTGGTCGTTCTCGAGGAAGATCTTCCCGGCGTTGGGTTTGATCAGTCCGACGATCATGTAGAAGGTCGTGGTTTTTCCGGCTCCGTTCGGACCCAGCAGACCGACGATTTCGCCCTGATTCACATCGATTGACACGTGGTTCACGACGGTGCGGGCCTTGTATTTTTTGACGAGTTCGCTCGTGTACAGACGCATTGCGTTTCTTTCAAATAATTTTCGACAAAGTTATGTTTTTTTCCGAAAAGTTTTTTATCTTTACATTGAATTTTGTGAAGTAGTAGAGCAAAAACGGAGAGATGAAACAATACGATTCGGCCCTGTTGCACGACAAGCTGAAGGAGTACTTCGGCTTTTCTTCGTTCAAAGGGAATCAGGAGGCGGTGATCCGCAACGTACTGGAGGGTAAGGATACGTTCGTGCTGATGCCTACGGGCGGCGGCAAGTCGTTGTGCTACCAGTTGCCTGCGCTGCTCATGGACGGGGTCGCGATCATCATCTCGCCGCTGATCGCCCTGATGAAGAATCAGGTCGATGCCATGCGTACCTTCTCGGCCGAGTCGGGCATCGCCCACTTCCTCAATTCGTCGCTCAACAAGACGGCCGTGGCGCAGGTACGCTCGGATGTCATGGAGGGCAAGACCAAGCTGCTCTATTTCGCGCCCGAGTCGCTCACCAAGGAGGACAACGTGGCCTTCCTGCGCAAGATCAAGATCTCGTTCTATGCCATCGACGAGGCCCACTGCATCTCGGAGTGGGGTCACGACTTCCGTCCGGAGTACCGCCGCATCCGCCCGATCATCAACGAGATCGGGCAGGCGCCGCTGATCGCCCTGACGGCCACCGCGACGCCCAAGGTGCAGATGGACATCCAGAAGAACCTGGGCATGGCCGACGTGGCGGTCTTCAAGTCGTCGTTCAACCGGCCGAACCTCTACTACGAGATCCGTCCCAAGCACGACGTCGATCGCGAGATCATCCGCTTCATCAAGCAGAACGAGGGCAAGAGCGGCATCATCTACTGCCTGAGCCGCAAGAAGGTCGAGGAGCTCACCGAACTGCTGGTGGCCAACGGCATCCGGGCGCGGGCCTACCACGCCGGTATGGATGCCGCGACGCGTGCGGCCAACCAGGACGACTTCCTCATGGAGCGCGTCGAGGTGATCGTCGCCACGATCGCCTTCGGTATGGGCATCGACAAGCCCGACGTGCGCTATGTGATCCACTACGACATCCCGAAGTCGCTCGAAGGATACTACCAGGAGACGGGACGTGCCGGCCGCGACGGCGGTGAGGGGCACTGCATCGCCTTCTACAGCTACAAGGATATTCAGAAACTCGAGAAGTTCATGCAGGGCAAGCCGGTGGCCGAGCAGGAGATCGGCAAACTGCTGCTGCTCGAGACGGTCTCCTATGCCGAGAGTTCGATGTGCCGGCGCAAGACGCTGCTGCACTATTTCGGCGAGGAGTATACGGAGGACAACTGCGGCAACTGCGACAACTGCCGCAATCCGAAGCCGAAGGTCGATGCGCGCCAGGCGCTGAAGATGGCGCTCGAGGCGCTGCGCGACATCGGTGACAAGTTCAAGGCCGACTACCTGATCAACGTGCTCGTGGGCAAGAACACGGCGCTGATCAAGAGCTACGGACACAACAAGTCGAAGTGGTTCGGCGCGGGTGCCGACCACGATGCCCGCTTCTGGGGTGCCGTGCTGCGGCAGGCGCTCATCATGGGGCTTGTGGACAAGAACATCGAGAACTACGGACTGATCTCGATCAACAAGAAGGGCGAGGACTACGTCACGATGCCATTCCCGGTCACCGTGACGCTCGACCACGACTACGACGAGGAGGAGAAGGAGGCCGAGGCCGTCACCCCGATGGGCAAGGGCGGCGCGGCCGACGAGGAGCTCTTCGCGATGCTCAAGGACCTGCGCAAGAAGGTGGCCAAGCAGCACGGGCTGCCGCCGTTCGTTGTCTTCCAGGACCCCTCGCTCGAGGACATGGCCGTGCAGTACCCGATCACGCTCGAGGAGATGCAGAACATCACGGGCGTAGGCGTGGGCAAGGCGCGGAAGTTCGGCGAGGAGTTCATCAAGCTCATCAAGGCCTATGTCGAGGAGAAGGAGATCATCCGGCCGCAGGACATGGTGGTCAAGTCGGTGGGCAACAAGTCGGGCAACAAGATCTTCATCATCCAGTCGATCGACCGCA
>OLWH01001120.1_pt1 | contig 10940 bp, 9 predicted proteins | sample 1673381 | NCBI WGS metagenome assembly OLWH01 (sample SAMEA103958110, study PRJEB25191) | human gut metagenome | reverse complement strand
GACTTGCACTTTCATTTATATCTGGAAGAGAAGTATATAAGTTAAAGGATATCGAGAGATATTGCAAGACCAAGATTCTTGCAAAGCCAATCCCATCACTTGATGATGTCAAGAACACCAAGATGGATGGTATATTTGACAAGATTAAAGAGATGATTGAAGCTGATGAGCACAGAGCCATGCTTGATATGGTTGAGGAGCATGTTAATCAGGAAGATTATACATCAATGGATATGGCAGCAGCTCTTCTTAAGATGATAGTTGGAGATACATTGGACAGAATCGATGAGGTAGAGAATTTTCATTTTGATGAAAATGCAGATACATCAAGAATGGTAAGACTCTTTATTAATGTTGGTAAGAAGGACAAGATTACACCAGCCAATATTCTTGGAGCGATTGCAGGAGAATCCGGAATGCCGGGAAGACTTGTCGGTGCAATTGATATGATGGATAATTATACATTTGTTGATGTTCCTGCAAAGCATGCGGAAGCAGTACTTGCAGCAATGAATGACAATGTACTTATCAAGGGCAGAAAGGTTAATGTAGAGAAAGCAAATGTATCTGCCAAGCCGGCAAGAAAATCCAAGTCAAAGCCAGATACAAGAAGAAGAAAAGACGAGTCCCGTGGAAAACATGACAAACTTAAAGAACGCAGAAGTAAAAGCGGCAAGGTAAGAAGAAATGGAGAAAAGTATTAAGCTTACCAGTCTTAACAGAAAAGAAGCGTTAAGATATCTGGGGTATAAGAAAAATGCACCTGATGAACGGGTGGAAGAGCTTATGGATGAATGTGAGGAGCTTGTATTAAAGACCGCAGTTCCAAGATTTATTTATAAGAAGCTTGATTTTACAGTTAATGAAGACGGTGTGGCATTTAAGAATACAAGCATGGTGCTTCCGGGCGAGTCCATTAAGAAACATCTGTATAAATGTGACAGTGCAATATGCATGGCTGTAACGATATCGGAAGGTATTGACAGACAGCTAAGAGTGTTGCAGCTTACGGATATGGCTAAGGCACTGGTGTTTGACAGTCTGGCAAGTGTAGCTGTTGAACAGACATGTGATAAGGTTGAAGAGCTTTTAAGAGAGGAATATCCTGATTATTACCAGACATTCAGGTTTGGAATTGGTTATGGTGACCTGCCGATAAGTATGCAGGAGCCTTTCCTGAAGGTATTAGATGCCGGTAAAAAGATAGGACTTAATCTTAACAAATCATATATGCTGGCTCCGGTAAAGTCGGTAACAGCGGTTATCGGACTTACTAAGGAGCCTGTAAGTACTAAGAACAGAGGTTGTGCAACATGCAATCTTAATAAAACCTGTGCATACAGAGGAATGGGAGGACATTGTAGTGGCTGACAGATTCAGAGAGCTCTTAAAAACTAGGGATTATATAATATTTGATGGTGCTATGGGTACAATGCTTCAGGCAGCGGGTATGAAGATGGGAGAGACACCGGAAGTGCTTAATATAACAAGACCGGAGCTTCTTGTTTCAATTGCAGAGCAGTATTACAATGCAGGATCAGATGTGGTATATGCCAATACATTTGGTGCAAACAGATATAAGCTTGAAGAATGCGGAAAAAGTGTTGAGGAGCTTGTAACTGCCGGGATTGTCAATGCAAAGAAGGCAAGAGATACAGTAAAGCCGGACGGCCTTGTTGCACTCGATGTAGGACCAATCGGACAGCTTCTTGAGCCAACAGGTGTATTAAGCTTTGAAGAAGCATATGATATGTATGCCGAGATAGTAAAGGCAGGAGCAGCTGCGGGAGCAGACCTTGTTGCATTTGAGACAATGACTGACCTTTTAGATGTCAAGGCTGCTGTACTTGCAGCTAAGGAAAACAGCGACCTTCCTATTGTTGCCACGATGACATTTGAACAGAATATGAGAACCTTTACAGGCTGCTCTATATCGGCAATGGCTCTTACACTTACAGGACTTGGTATTGATGCACTTGGCGTTAACTGCTCATTAGGACCTAAGGAATTAGAGCCGGTTATTGAAGAACTTGTAAAATGGACTAATCTTCCGATAGTAGTAAAGCCTAATGCAGGACTTCCTGACCCTGAAACTAACCTTTACAATGTTACTGCAGCCCAGTTTGCAGATTTCATGAAGGATTTAAGAAAATATGGCATTAAGATATTCGGCGGCTGCTGTGGAACTAATCCTGAGTTCATTAAAGAATTATCAGAGATGTTAAAAAGAGAAGGCAATCCGGCAGCACCACACAAATATATTCCAGGTGCAGTGTGTTCAGCTACAAGCACTGTTGTTGTTGATGAACCAAGAATTATCGGTGAAAGAATCAATCCTACAGGTAAGAAGCTTTTTAAGGAAGCTTTGTTAAGACACGATATGGATTATATTCTTGGACAGGCTTTAGAGCAGATATCAGGTGGCGCAGATATTCTTGATGTCAATGTAGGCCTTCCGGGAATTGATGAACGTGAAATGATGATTGATACAATAAAGTCATTACAGGCAGTTGTGGATGTTCCGCTGCAGATTGATTCTACAATACCAGAAGTACTTGAGGCAGCACTCCGTGTATACAATGGTAAGCCGCTTGTCAATTCAGTTAATGGTGAGGAGGAGTCTCTTAACAATGTTCTTCCTCTTGTTAAGAAATATGGTGCAGGAGTTATAGGACTCGCACTTGATAAAGATGGTATTCCTAAGAAGGCAGAGGACAGAGTTGCGATAGCAAAGAAGATTATGGATAGGGCTGTTGCAATGGGAATCCCTAAAGAAGATATTTATATTGACTGTCTTACACTTACAGCTTCTGCTGAGCAGGAGGGAGTAATGGAAACTCTGAATGCGCTTCATACAGTTAAGCATGAGCTTGGCTTAAAGACAGTGCTTGGTGTTTCTAATATTTCATTCGGACTTCCAAACAGAGTGCTTGTAAACCACATTTTCCTTACAATGGCACTTACTAACGGACTTGACCTTGCAATTATCAATCCTAACATCCCGGAGATGACAGGTGCGGTAAGGGCGTATAAGCTTCTTGCTAATATTGATAAGAATTCAGTTGATTACATAAAAAACTATGGCGCTATGCCAAATGTTTCTAAGATTGATCCTGTCAAGAAGGAAAAGAAAGATGGAAACTATACAGGAGATGATCTTTTCTATGCTGTTGAAAAAGGACTTAAGAATGAAGGTGCTGAGATAACAGAGGCTCTTCTTAAGATTATGGATTCAATGGAGATTGTTAATCAGGTGCTTATTCCTGCACTTGATAAGATAGGTGCTGAATTCGAGAAGGGAACATTGTTCCTTCCACAGCTTATTATGTCAGCAGGTGTTGCACAGGCAGCATTTGAAGTTATAAGAAAGCATATGGTTATGTCTGATAATGCCCCTGTAAGCAAAGGGAAGATAGTTATAGCTACAGTCAAGGGTGATGTTCATGATATAGGAAAGAATATTGTTAAGGTTCTCCTGGAGAATTATGGGTATGATGTTATTGACCTTGGAAAGGATGTTGAGTACCAGGCAGTTGTTGATGCAATAAGAGATAATGATGTTAAACTGTGCGGATTATCAGCTCTTATGACAACAACACTTGTATCTATGAAGGAAACAATTGCACTTATAAGAGAAAATAATCTTGACTGCAAGGTCATGGTTGGAGGTGCGGTACTTACACCGGAATATGCTAAAGAGATAGATGCAGATTTCTATGCAAAGGATGCAAAAGAATCTGTTGATATTGCTAAAAGAGTTCTTGGTTAAAATTTTGACATATTAAAGAAAAATGGTTATACTATGTATAGCTTGTTATAGTTTATTTATATACTCGTTTATATCTTGGTAAAATGAGCAATCGTGGTCTGGAGGTTTGGTGTAATGGAAGAGAAAAAGATTTCGTCGGCGGTAATAAGAAGACTGCCAAGATATTACAGATATCTGGGAGAGCTGATAGAGTCTGGTGTACAGAGAATATCATCTAAAGAGCTGAGTGCCAGAATGAAGGTAACAGCCTCACAGATAAGACAGGATCTTAATAACTTTGGAGGATTTGGACAGCAGGGATATGGCTATAATGTTCAGTATCTGTATGAAGAGATTGGTAAGATTCTTGGTATAGACCGTAATCACAATATGGTTATAATCGGAGCCGGTAATTTAGGAAAGGCTATTGTTAACTATAGTGATTTCGAGAAGAGAGGTTTTGTTATTAAGGGAATATTTGATAATAATCCTAAGATTAAAGGAACTAAGATTCGTGGAATAGAAGTAAGAATGATGAATGAGCTTACTGATTTTATTAAAGATAATGAAATTGAGATTGTTGCACTCACTATTCCGAAGGAAGCTGCCAGACAGATAGCGAAGGTTGTTGCTGATGCAGGAGTTAAGGCTATATGGAACTTTGCACATACAGATCTTAATCTTCCGGATGATGTTATTGTTGAAAATGTACATTTGTCAGAAAGTCTTATGAGACTTTCATACACTATTGCTAACAGGAAGTAACTGTTTGGGAGGATAATATGGCAGAACTTGATATTGAAAAGCTGAAAAGTTGTACAGCCATAAAACAGATACCGATACTTACTCTCGATGAGAGATGGTATCATCTTATAACGGATAAATTAAAGACTGATGAAATCTGTTATTGGGAAAAACAGGTTAATGAGCTTCTTAAGAAGCAGGGACAGGTTAATAATGATATTAAGGAAGTAAAAAAAATAAAGAATCAGCTTATTCAGGATGTTGTTGATAATATGCAGGATGATGATAATGATCCTAAGAGAGCAAAAGTGATGGAGAAGAATCAGAGACTTATTCAGGAAGCTAAGGATAAGATTAATTCTCTTGAAGATGAAGCACTCGATATTCCAAGAGATCTTGTTAATGCCAATGAGCGTCTTATGATTGAAACAGTAAAGGTGTGTTATAACAAGATTAACAGTAATAAGGAAGACCTTGAGGTTTTGGATAAGTGGATTAATGCAACAAGAGTAAAGTTAAAGAAGAATATACTTATCAAGCAAGATAAGGAAGAGGTGAATAACCGCATGTATTCTGCAATGCATGACATATTAGGACCTGACGTTATGAAGGAACTTGATAAGGTAAATGAGGAAGAGGTATGAGATATTTAACTGATTCACATACAATGAAAGCAGTTGATAACTGCTCAATACATGAATTTGGGATTCCCTCAGTGGTGCTTATGGAAAGAGCAGCACTGGGGGTTTCAGCTTTTTTAAGAAAGCATGCAGAGCACAACAATAAGAAAACAGGAATAAAAGTTGTGTGTGTATGCGGAAGCGGGAATAATGGTGCAGATGGTCTTGCAGCAGCAAGACAGCTTAATGAAGATGGAATTGATGTACATGTTGTGTTTGCTGGTACATCGGAGGGAACTGATGAATACAGGCTTCAGAAATCAATTGTCGGTAATCTTGGAATTGACTGTGTTGAATATGATGGCAATATTGATTTTTCTGAATATTATATTATAGATGCAATATTTGGCATTGGCTTATCAAGAGCAGTTGAGGGAAGATATGCGCAGGTTATAGAAGCAATTAATAAAGCCCGGGAGAATCCTGATACGAAGATAATTGCCGTTGATATTGCGTCAGGCATAAGTGCAGATAATGGACAGATTATGGGAATTGCTGTCAAAGCAGATTACACAATCACATTTGGATATAATAAGACAGGTATCATGTTTTACCCGGGAGCTTCATACAGTGGTAGTGTAAAAGTCATTAATGCAGGATTTGTAACAGAGGATATATTACATAAAAAAGTCAAATGTTTCGGCAGTATTTTTACATATGACGATGAAGATGTGGGCAGACTTCTTGTAAGAAAACCTGATTCTAATAAAGGAACATATGGCAGAACACTTATTATAGCAGGCTCTAAGAATATGGGAGGAGCCGCAATTCTTAGTGCATCAGCCGCATACAGAAGTGGAACAGGGCTTGTAAAGGTACTTACACATGAGATTAATAAGACAGCACTGTTATGCAGAATGCCAGAATGTCTGATATCAACATATCAGGATAATATGCCGCTGGCAGCAGAACTTAAAGCAGATTTTGAATGGGCAAAAAGTATAGCTGTGGGACCGGGATTATCTATGAACGTGGCAGCAGCAGAGATTACCAGATGTGTTCTTGAAAGAGATGATAAAGTAAGAATACTTGATGCAGATGCACTTAACATTATTGCTGGCGAACATATTGATTATAAAGGAAGCAGAGAAGGGCAGATTATAATCACACCTCATATTATGGAAATGTCAAGGCTTACAGGAAAGACAGTTGCTGATATTAAAGAGCATATGATTGAGTCTGCTAAGGAATATGCAATACAACATTCATGTATATGCATATTAAAGGATGCAAGAACAGTAGTTACTGACGGACAGAAAGTATATATTAACTGTACTGGAAATGACGGAATGTCCACAGGAGGCTGCGGTGATGTGCTTACTGGACTTATTGCAGGAATGACAGCCATGGGGTTAGATGCATTTGAAGCAGCATGTCTTTCTGTATATGTTCATGGCAAAGCAGGGGATTATGCGGCATCAGGCAAAGGCAGAGCCGGAATGACGGCAGCAGATATATCAGAAGCAATTGCATATGTCCTGAAAAGATAAATGATAACTGAATACACACTTAAAATCAGGCAATACTAAAGCCAAGGTAAGAAATATAGCTTTAGGAGTGTGACAGTTGTGGTAATAAAAAGAGGAGATATTTTTTATGCAGATTTAAGACCGGTGGTTGGTTCAGAACAGGGGGGAATAAGACCGGTACTTATAATTCAGAATGATACGGGGAATAAACATAGTCCGACAGTTATCTGTGCAGCAATAACAAGCCAGATGCATAAAAGCAAACTGCCGACTCATGTTGAACTCGATTCTGCCAGATACGATATGGTAAAGGATTCGGTTATTCTGTTAGAACAGTTGAGAACAATAGATAAAAGAAGACTTAAAGATAAGGTATGTCACCTTGATAATGATATAATAGGACAGGTGAATAAAGCATTGTCTGTAAGCCTTGAGATGAATTGACTATCAGCATAATAATGTGTTATTATTGAAATGATAATTATTTATTAAAGAACAACTTATAAATATGGAGGAAAGCTATGAATGACGGCCATCCCGCGGATGGGAAAGAAAAGAGGTTTTCATCTCTGCTTAAGTTATTTGGCAGGGGAAAACGAGATGAAGATGTAACAGAAGAGATAATGGATATGGTTAATGAGAGCCATGAACAGGGTGTTCTTGAAGAAAATGAAGCTGAGATGATAGGTAATATCTTTGAATTCGGCGAGAAACAGGCGTCTGATGTAATGACGCACAGAAACAATATCGTGGCACTTGATGATGATATTACTGTCAGAGAAGCATTTGACAGGATAATGAAAGAGAATTATTCAAGATATCCTGTGTATGATGGAGACATTGATAATATTACAGGTATTTTACATATCCGGGATCTTCTTAAAATATATGTTGATAAGGATAATCAGGATAGGAAGCTTAGAGATGTAGAAGATACAGTACTTTTTAAGCCATATTGTATACCTGAAACAAGAAATATAAGTCCGTTATTCAGACAGATGCAATCAGAAAAGATTCATATGGCTATTGTTGTTGATGAATATGGACAGACAGCAGGAATTGTCACGATGGAAGATATACTTGAAGAAATCGTTGGTAATATTCTTGATGAATATGATGAAGAAGAAGAACAGATTGTAACCGACGCAGACGGTTCATATATAATAGAAGGTCAGGCGGATCTTGAGGATGTAGAAGCTAAGTTAGGAATAGAGTTTGAATGCGAAGATATTGATACTTTGAGCGGCTTTATGATTTATAAGCTTGGGAAGATACCTGATGACGGGGAGAACTTTGAGGTAGAATACAAAGGATATATATTCAGAACTCTTGATGTACGAGGAAGAATGATACTTAAAGTTAAGGTTGAGAAAACCAGTCAGGGACAGCATGCTTAGAGAATAATGGTCCTGTTCCTTAGAATGGGGGACTTTTTATGCGAAGATACGAATTGGATACTTCATATCAAGGCAACATGCCTAATGAAGTAGAATTTACACTTGATAACAGATATGTAGTTAAAATAGGTGATGAAAGATTTTACAATCTCATGGGCGAGACCATGCTTTCTGCATTTAACGGACTGGTGCATCCGGATGATGTCATGGGTTTTGAGCAGTTTATTAATTCAGATATGTCTGTGAGATATTATATAGTCAGATGTCTTATAAAGAATGGTTCATACAGATGGATGCTTCTGGTAAAGAAGCGTATATATGAAGTTGGTACAGACCGTATGGTTGAGCTTGTGGCACAGGATATAATTGTTATTTCGAATGATTTTGACATGTATTATCACCGTGTAAGAAAATACAGGGCAATAATTAATGTTATTGATGAGAAGATATTTGAATATGATCCTGTTTCTGGAATGATTACAATATATTGTTATCGTAATAATAAATCTGAGATATTTGAGAGAACCAGTCTTAAGGAATGGAAAGAAGCGTGTATCACTAAGGGCTTTGTAACAGGTGATGATGCTGTTCAGTTTGAAGCATTATGTACAGCAATTGCAAGTGGAATGAATAACTTTATTGTTAAGCTGTCGTCATCTGTTATGTCTAAAGGAGAAAGAGTTGACAATCTTATCTTCAGAGGACAGTCACTTCTGGCTGATGGAGAAAACAGAATTACAGTAGGCGTAATATCTGAACCAGATAGAAGAACCAGAACTGTTCAGGAGTATGTCGGAGTAGATGAGGCAAAACTTGATTTAGCGACAGGCATATATAACAAGAAGACTGTAACAGATATGATAACCGATGATATCAATAAAACAGCGGTTTCAGACAGAAACCGCCAGATGTTCCTGATGATTCTTGATATTGATAACTTCAAGAGTGTTAATGACAGTTATGGACATTATTTTGGTGATGAGGTTATTAAAGCATTTGCAGATTCATTAAAATTATCAGTTGGCGGACGTGGAATAGTTGGACGCATAGGCGGAGATGAATTTATAGTACTTATAAAAGATGTTACGGTTGAAGAACTTCGCATTATGCTTAAGGCAATGAGAAAGGGACTTAAGGTATCGCTTGCACAGAAGCAGCCAGAGTATATGTTTTCAACATCAATTGGTATCGCACAGTTTGGCAAGGATGGCAGTGATTTTGAGACATTGTTTAAGATAGCTGATGCAGCACTTTATATAGCCAAGGAAAAAGGCAAGGACAGATATATTATATATGATTATAATAAGCATGGAGATATTCTGGCTGACATGAAGCATGACATTGCATTTGGAAGTGGCTTTATGAAGCCTATGGCTAAATATGAGCTTGCAACCAATATTGTAATGAAAGTATCGCTTGGAATGATGACAGTAAAAGAAGTGCTTTCAGAGCTTACAGATAAGCTTAATATTCATGGAATAAGTATTTTCTGTGGTAATGATATGGAATGCATATATAGTACAGGTCATTATAAGAATAATGTCATTGAGGCAGCATATGTTAATGATGATAAATTTTTGAATCATTTTGATGAATATGGCGTTAACATGGTGAATAATATAGCGTCACTTACTATAGAATTCCCGGAAGTTTTTAGAAAACTCAGAGACAACAATATATGCTCGCTTCTTCAGATGAAGGCTGATGGTGCTGATGGTAAAGAATATATGGTAGAATTTGATATATTTGGCACTAACAGAAGAAAGTGGAGTGATACAGATGTTATCATGCTCAGAATGGTAGTTCTTGGAGTAGTAAATGCTATAAGTGGGCAATTGACAGATTGATGTTCTGTGTTATAATAATTGACAATAAATGCATTTTTATGCATTTTAATATCAGAATTTAGGAGATTAGGTTATGAGACGAGCAGTTTTTTCTATTCTCGTGGGTAATTCATCTGGTGTACTTAGCCGTGTCGCTGGAATGTTCAGCCGTAGAGGATATAATATAGACAGCCTTACGGTTGGTGAAACTCTCAATCCTGAATTGTCACGTATGACAATAGCTGTAACAGGTGAAGATGATGTACTTGAACAGATTGAGAAACAGCTTAATAAGCTTATAGATGTTAAGGAAATTGTGGAGCTTCCTGCACATGAATCAGTATGCAGAGAACTTGTTATGATTAAAGTTGAATGTGGACCAGAGAAGAGACAGCAGGTATCTTCTATTGCAGATATATTCAGAGCCAATATTGTAGATGTATCTAAGGAGTCCATGATAATTGCACTTACAGGAAGTTTAAGCAAGATGAATGCGTTTGTGGAACTTCTTGAAGATTTCAACATTACAGAGATTGCAAGAACAGGAATTACAGGACTTGCAAGAGGAAGCGCAGATATGAATAAGATGTAATAATTCTTTGGTGTATCCGGAGAACTTTTACAATATAAAACACATTTATATGGAGGTAGTTTAAAATGGCAGAAGCTAAGATCTATTATCAGTCAGATTGTAATTTATCATTACTTGACGGTAAGACAATCGCTATTATCGGTTATGGTAGCCAGGGACATGCACACGCATTAAATCTTAAGGATTCAGGTTGTCATGTTATTATCGGACTTTATGAGGGTTCTAAGTCATGGAAGAGAGCTGAGGAGCAGGGATTTGAAGTATTTACTGCAGCAGAGGCTGCTAAGAGAGCTGACATCATCATGATTCTTATCAATGATGAGAAGCAGGCTAAGCTTTATAAGGATGATATCGAGCCAAATCTTGAGCCAGGTAACATGCTTATGTTCGCTCATGGTTTCAACATTCATTTTGGTTTAATTAAGGCACCTAAGGGCGTTGATGTAACAATGATTGCGCCTAAGGCACCTGGACATACAGTACG
>OLWH01001115.1_pt1 | contig 10960 bp, 9 predicted proteins | sample 1673381 | NCBI WGS metagenome assembly OLWH01 (sample SAMEA103958110, study PRJEB25191) | human gut metagenome | reverse complement strand
AAAAGCTCCCCCTTCGGGGGAGCTGGCAGGGCGAAGCCCTGACTGAGGAGGGGCGTTCTGGGCGAGAGCGGCAAGAAAAGGACGCGCGACTTACCAGCCGCTCACTTGCGCAAGGCCCCTCTTCCACCGCTGCGCGGTCCCCCTTCCCCGGAGGGGAAGGTTAAAAGCTTCCCCTTTCGGGCAAAAAAGCTCCCCCTTCGGGGGAGCTGGCAGGGCGCAGCCCTGACTGAGGAGGGGCGTTCTGAGCGGGAGCGGCTAATAAATACGCACCCCTCTCTTCCATAACGCCCCTCTTCCGCCACCGCCGCCGCGGCGGTCCCCCTTCCCCGGAGGGGAAGGTCAAGGGCGGCTGTCCAGCTCTGTCTTGCAGGCCTGGAGGACCTGGGACAGGACCGGCACGCAGGTGGCGCTGCCGTAGCCGCCGTTTTCCACCACCACGATAAAGGCCAGGGGGTAGCTTTCGTCCATCACGAAGCCTGCAAACATGGCGTTGGACTTCTGCCCGCCGCCCAGCTGGCTGGTGCCGGACTTGGCGCAGACGGAAAGGCCCGGGAAATTGCCGTCGCCATAGATGGTCTGCACATTGTTGCGGAGGTACTGCTGCAGCTTCTTTGCCGTATCCTCCCCCATAATGCGTCCGGTGCTCTGGGCCGAGGCGGTATACACTGCCTCTCCCCCCCGCTCCACGGAGGCCACCAGATAGGGCTCCACGCCCTTCCCGCCTGCGGCAACGGCGCCCAGGAAGGTCATGAACCGGGCGGGGTTGATGAGGTCGGAGTGCTGGCCGATGCAGCTCCAGGCGAAGGACGCGCCGCCGGTATCGGCAATGTCATAATTGCCCTTGGCGCTGGTCACGCCATCAAAGGACAGGGCATCCGTAATGCCGTACTTGGCAACGTACTTCTCCATATTCTTCCTGCCCACCAGCTTGGCGATCTGGGCAAATGAGCAGTTGCAGGAGTGGGCCAGAGCGCCCTTCAGGTCCAGGGTGCCGTGGGCCGTCTCGCAGGTGACGGCCTCGGTGCCGTACTCATAAGCGCCGTCGCAGTAGAAGGTCCTGCTCTCGATATCCGGCACACATTCCAGAGCCGCGGCGGTGGTGACGATCTTGAAGATGGAGCCGGGAACATAGGCCGATTGCAGGAAGCGGTTGAGGTACACGCCCTCGTAGGCCCCGGTGGTATCCCCGGCGATGTCCGGCACATTGTCCGGGTCGTAGGTGGGCGAGGTCACCGCGCAGAGCAGCTCCCCGGTTTTGTAATTGTAGACGCCCACGGTCCCCTTCCGCCCGTTCAGCGCCCGAAGGGCCGTATTCTGCACGGAGGCGGAAAGGGTCAGCTTCTCAACGCCCGTACTCCCGGCATAATCGTAAAGGCCGTTGACCTTGTCGTAGCCTGCCAGCAATGCCGCGTAGTTGGCGACGGCCTTGGCCTGGATGCTGCCCTTCCGGTCCCCCAGCCAGTGCATGGTGGAGGCCCGGGTCTCGGCGTTGTCGGAATAGTGCCGCCCCTCGGAGATATCCAGCAGGACGTTCCCGTCCCGGTCCACCACGGTGCCGTTGCCCAGGTTGCTGTTGTTATAGACATGGGGCGAACCGGTGGAGACCGCCCATTTGTCTGCTTTCAGCGCATACTCCCCTAAAAAAAACAACATCCCGCCCAGAAGCAGCACCACGAAGACGGCCATCATCCAGGTTCTCTTGGTAACTCTGTTCATAGTAAACTCCTATTTGTGAAAGCGCACGGCAAAGCTGGCATTCTGCCGGGTGTCCGCCGCCTTGACGAAGGCCAGCAGGCCCCAGGCCCCGATCATGCTGGTGCCGCCGTTGGAGAGGAACGGGAAGGTAACCCCCGTAAAGGGCAGAATATCCACCGTGCCCAGGCAGTTCAGAGACGCCTGGATCAGCAAGATCCCCGCCGCAGTGCAGCCGCCGATGCAGTAAAAGCTGCTGCGGGACACCCGGGAGGTCCGGATGGCGAACAGGCCCAGGGCAGAGATGGCCAGAACCATCTGCACCGCCACCAGCAATCCCCATTCCTCGGAAACGGTTGCAAAGACGATGTCCGAATCCGCCGCAAAGACCTTTTGCAGATATCCGTTGCCCGGTCCCAGGCCGAAGAGGCCCCCGGAGGCGATGCACATAATGGCCTGGGTCTGCTGGTAGCCGGAATTAAAGGGGTCGTCCCAGATGTGCCGCCAGGTGGCGAACCGGCTCAGGGCATGGGGGGCAATGCGCAGGGCCAGCACTCCCGCAAAGCCCAGGGCCGTGCAGGCCAGGGCGATGGTGCCCATGCTGCCGGAACGCAGATAGGCGATGATGAGAAAGGCGCAGAAGAAGATCAGCGCCGTGCCGAAGTCGTTCATCAGGGCCAGCAGGCCGCAGATGACCACGGAATAGGCAATGAAGAGGATCAGATTCCGCTTGTTCATGATCCGGTCCATGGTGGAAGCACCGGCGTACACAAAGCAGACCTTGCTGAGCTCCGAGGGCTGCAGGGACAGATTGCCGATGACCAGCCAGTTCTTCGCGCCGTAGTATTCCTTGCCGAAGAGCAGCGTCACCACCAGGAAGCCCACACCGGCCAGCACCGCCAGATACCGGAAGCGCTTGGCCCGCTCCAGGTCCCGGAGGGACCAGCCGATGAGCAGAAACATCAAAACGCCCAGAACCATGGCAGCACACTGCTTGCCCAGCTCCCCGGGCTTCACCGTGGCAATGGCCGCCGCGCCCAGGGTGCACAGGAAGAAGGCCAGAGTCTCTACTTCAAAAGAGCGGCGGCGAATGGCCAGATAGAAAAAGAACAGCCCCCACTGGCACACCGCCACGGCGCCGAAGCCCAGAAAATAGGCTCCAAATTCCTCCTCCGGCCCGTTCAGCAGGAAGCCCGTGAGCATCACCGCCTGCAAAAGCGTCAATATCAGCAGGCCTAACAGGCCGCTCCAGCCGCTGGAGCCCCCGGTGCGCAGCTGGGACTGGAGCTGCTCCTGCCGCTTGGTAATGGGCTGGAGCTCCATATCCACGCCGCCGATGGAGATCACGTCCCCCTCGCCGATGGCCCGGATGTCCACGCGCTCCCCATTGACCCAGGTGCCGGTTTTGGAGCTGGCGTCCGTAATGGTCCAGCTGCCGTCGTCATAGCGGGTGAGGACGGCGTGGTTTCTGGATACCGTGGACAGTGCAACCGTAATATCGCTGCTTTTGGCTCTGCCGATGACGTTCTCCCAGTGGGTCACCGCCACCTGGGTGCCGTCCGTAAATTTCAGCCAGGCCCAGATCTCCGGCTCTCTGCGGAAGGAGATCAGGGGCCTTGCGCAGTGCAGCAGCAGCCAGGCCCCCAGGGCGGGCACAAGATAGCGGGAAACGGCCAGAAAGACCGCTGCATAGGTCTCCCGGGACTGCTGCACCAGGTTCAGGAGCGTTTGAAGATCCTGCATCCTTCCCCCTCCTTTCTTTTCATAGGCGTTCCAGACTCCGCAGCAGAGCGATTTCCTGCCGGTAGCCGGGAAGCTCGTTGGGTGTTTCCAGAATCATGGGCTTTCCCTTGAGCTTTGGATGGTTAATAATTCTGCGGAAGGTCTCCTCCCCCAGGGAGCCCTTGCCGATGCATTCGTGCCGGTCCTTGTGGCTGGCGAAGGGGTTCTTGGAATCGTTCAGGTGCAGGGCCTTCAGCCTGTCCAGGCCGATGATTTGGTCAAATTCCGCAAGCACGCCGTCCAGGTCGTTCACGATATCATAGCCCCCGTCATACACATGGCAGGTGTCCAGGCAGACGCCCAGCCGGGGGCTGTCCACTGCGTCCAGGATGGCCCGGAGCTCTTCGAACCGGCCGCCTACCTCGCTGCCCTTTCCGGCCATGGTCTCCAAAAGGACCTCCACGGGGTAGTCCGGCTCCAGAGCCTTCCGCAGCGCTGCCGCGATCTGGGCAATTCCGGTCTCTGCCCCCTGGCCCACATGGCTGCCGGGATGGAAATTATAGAAGTTCCCCGGCAGCGCCGCCATCCGGCGCAGATCGTCCGCCAGGACCTCTGCCGCAAAGGCCCGGGCCTCCTCCTTGGCAGAGCACAGGTTCATGGTGTAGGCCCCGTGGGCAACCAGGGGGCCGAAGGCGTTGGCTTTCAGCAGTTCCAGGGCTCTGGCCGCATCCTCGGGGTTTTCCGCCTTGGCGCTGCTGCCTCTGGGGTTCCTGGTAAAGAAGGCAAAGGTATTGGCATTTAGCTCCATAGCCTGCCGCACCATGGCGGCATAGCCCTTGGAGGCGGAAAGGTGGCATCCCAGTGTAAGCATCGTATATCCCTTCTGCCTGCCGCCTGACCGGGTGGGCAGGGGCAGCGCACTGATTTTTGCCTATGGTATCATATTTGCGCCAAAAAATCAAATTAACGTTTTTCTTTTCCGAAAGCTGTGCTATAATGGTATGCAAAACCAAGAGAGGATGGGGTGCAGTTGCCAAAATCGGATAACCAAAAGCTGAAAATTCTGTATATCCTGGACTACCTGCAAAAAAACTCCCACCAGGATCACCCGGTGAGAGCATCGGAGCTTGCGAAAATGCTGGAGGGCCACGGAATCCTCTGTGACCGGAAAACCATCTATTCGGACATTGCCGCATTGCAGGACTTCGGCATTGATATCCTCATCTACCGGGGCAAAAACGGCGGCTACTATATCGGCCAGCGCCAGTTCCAGCTGCCGGAATTGAAGCTGCTCATCGGCGCGGTGCAGTCCAGCCGGTTCCTCACCGAGGAGAAGTCCCTGGAGCTCATCGATAAGCTCTGCCGCCTGTGCAGCCAGGAGGAGGCCGAGCAGGTCCGCCGGAATGTGGTGGTGGCCGGGCGGATCAAGAACATGAACCAGTCCATCTACTATGATGTAGACACCATCCAGGAGGCCATTTTCCAGAACCGGCAGATCTCCTTCCGCTACTTCGACTGGGGGCTGGACGGAAAACCAAAGTACCGGGACAGGGACTATACCGCCAGCCCCTACGGCCTCTACCAGGACAATGAGAACTGCTACCTTCTGGCCCTCTCCCCCCGCCACGGCGTCACCGCCTACCGGGTGGACCGGATGAACAGCATCGCCCTGCTGCCCCGGGAGCGCACCCCCTGCCCGGAGCTCACCGGCCAGGCCCTGAACGACTACGCCCAGAAGCGCTTCCATATGTTCGACGGGGAGACCGTCTCCGTGAAAATGCGGTTCCACAAGAGCCTGATCAATGTGGTCATGGACCGGTTCGGCAGCGGCACCATGCTGTTTCCCGACGGGGAGGACCACTTCGTCTTCACCGTGGATGTGGCGGAATCCCCCCAGTTTTACAGCTGGATCATCGGCTTCGGCAGCAAGGCCCAGATCCTCCACCCGGCCCGCATCCGGAAGGCCTGCCTGGGGCTGTGCCGGGAGGTTCTGGAACAATATAAGGAATGTATACCCTCCACAATTGGGAGTAGCTCTGAATAAATCGGCAAGAGCTGACATCGAGAGATTTTGTTTTCAGGCAAGGTATGGAAAATGCGGGAATACTTTGTGTATTTCCCATTTTTCATACCGCAGCATGAAAGCAAAAGATCCGATGCTCAGCCGCAGACGATTTGTTCAGAGTTACTCCAAAGAAAAGGACTGAAATACCTGGCTCCATACCACCTGAGAGGTCCTTTCCGGGTCGGCGGGCCGCAGGACGGACAGGCAATAGTGATAATTCCCGTCGTCCAGGATCACGGCCCGGCCCAGGCGGTCCCCCTCCTCTCCGGCGCAGGCCCAGACGAACTCATAGCGCTTCATGCCGTCCTCCGTCCGGGTCTCCAGCACCGTCAGCTCTTCGGCGGTCCTGCCGCTAAGGGCCTGTAAGGTCCCATTCAGGTCTCCCCCGTCCAGGGTCTCCAGGGCGATTTCGTAGTCATCCGCCACATACAGCTGCCCCGCGTCCGTTTCCAGGGCCGCCTCTGCCTGGCCGGGCAGCTCCACGGAGATCTTCCTCGGCTGGGCCAGAACCGGCACATCCATTTCGTCCGCCACCGTCTCCATGGTCTCCGTCTTCCCGCAGCCCGCCAGGAAAAGCGCCGCCAGCATTGCAATCAAAATCCGCTTTTTCACCAAAATCCCCTCCAGAAAGGTCTGCCCATGAAAGAAATCCTTGTCCTGTACCTATTGATAATCAATGCCCTTGCCTTCCTGCTTATGCTTCTGGACAAATACAAAGCCAGAAAAAACCTCTGGCGCATTCCGGAGGCCACCCTTATGGGCGCTGCCGCCCTGGGCGGCAGCATCGGAGCCCTGCTTGGAATGTACACCGTCCGCCACAAGACCCGCCACAAAAAATTTACCCTGGGCATCCCGGCGATCCTGGCGGCCCAGGTCGCGCTGGCGGTGCTGGCAGGGCGGTATGTGAAGTAAAAAAGCTTCCCCTTCGGGCGGTGCGTCCCCCTTCCCCGGAGGGGAAAAATACCCCCTGCCGCGCAATGCGGCAGGGGGTATTCGCTTTATACCTTGCTCTCCAGCCAGTGGAGCATTTCTTCCCGGCCTGCGTCGGTCAGGGGGAAATCCTTGGTCTCCTCCATAGTGCTCTTTTCGTAGCAGAACAGGCCATGCCAGTAGGTTGCATGGAGGGTGGATGCCTCGTAGTTTACCTCCTTCGGCGTGGCCATGACCACCTCCGGCACAATGCGGAAGCGGAACAGGCCCTTGGAGCCGGTGAAGATATTGTCCATGGCGAAGGTGTGCAGGGTGGGCAGGAAGATGCCGGTGTTCTCTTCCATATTACTCTGCCATCAGGCTTTCCATCTCGTCCAGCAGCTCGCCGAAGAGCTTCAAAGCGTCGTTCACGGGGGCGGGGCTGGTCATGTCCACACCGGCCCCCTTCAGCAGGTCGATGGGGCTCTTGGAGCAGCCGCCGGACAGGAAGCCCAGATAGTCCTTCACAGCGTTCTCCCCTTCCCGCAGAATGCGGCGGGACAGGGCAATGGCAGCAGAATAGCCGGTGGCGTACTGGAAGACATAGTAATTGTAGTAGAAATGGGGAATTTTGGCCCACTCCATGGCGATCTGATCGTCCACCACCATGTCCTCGCCGTAATACAGCTTGCACAGCCGGGCATACTCGGCGCAGAGCATATCGGCGGTCAGGGTCTGGCCTGCGTCCACGGCTGCGCCCATGAACTTCTCGAACTCGGCAAACATGGTCTGGCGGTAGATGGTGCCCTTGAACTGGTCCAGGAAGTGGTTGATCAGGAAGACCCGCTCCTTCTTGTCGGTGGTCTTCTTCAGCAGGTACTCCATGAGCAGGGCCTCGTTGCAGGTGGAGGCCACCTCGGCCACGAAGATCACATAGTCGGAGTCGATCTGGTTCTGGTGCTTGTTGGACAGGTAGGAGTGCAGGGCGTGGCCCATCTCGTGGGCCAGGGTGAACTGGCTGTCCAGGGAGCCGGAGTAGTTCAGCAGCACGAAGGGATGGACCTTGGTGCCTGCGGAGTAAGCGCCGCCCCGCTTGCCCTGGTTCTCATAGACATCGATCCAGCGGTTCTCAAAGCCTTCCTTTACCGTTGCAACGTAGTCCTCACCAAGAGGTGCGAGCGCCTTAAGCACCGTCTCCTTCGCCTCATCATAGGAAACCTTTTTGGCTGCATCCGCGATCATCGGCGTGTAGACGTCATACATGTGAAGTTCGTCCACCCCGAGGCACTTCTTGCGCAGCTTTACATAGCGGTGCATCTTGTCCATGTTGGCATTTACGGTCTCCACAAGATTGCGGTAAACCTTCGACGGCACGTTGTTCGCATCGACTGCCGCCTCCAGCGTGGACGCATAATTTCTCGCCTTTGCATAGAAAATCTGCTGCTTTACCTGTCCGTTATAAAGCCCTGCAATCGTTCCTGCAAACTGCTTGTAGATGCTGTAAAATGCCTCAAACGCATCCTTTCTTACGCGGCGGTCGCCTGATTCCTCGAACGGAACAAAGTTGCCGTGGGACAGGCGCACCTTCTCCCCGTTTTCATCCTCGATCTCCGGGTAGATCAGATCCGCATTGTTGATGATGGAGTATACCTGCTCCGGCGTCTGTGCCATCTCTCCGGTCATCGCCACCAGTTTTTCCATCTCCGCCGAGAGGACATGCTCTTTGGTGCGCAGGATCTCATCTACCAGTCCGCGGTAGAGTTCCAGTTCCTTTTTTTCAGAAAAATACTGCGCAAGCGTTGCTTTGTCGGCTGCCAGAATCTCCGGCACAACAAATGCCGTGCGGCTCTGATAATCCGTCACAACACCGTACATTTTCTGCGACATTGCCTGATGCTCGGTGTTCTTCTGATCCTGGTCAAACAGGCGCTCCGCATAATTAAACGCCAGATCGATCTTCTGCTCTGCGCGCGCGCCAAGCTCCAGCGCCGTAAGAAGCTTCTCTGCGGAAGCCATAACACTGCCCTCTAACTTTGCGAGATCAGAAACGATCGTAACTACTTCCTTAAGATCTGCCTCCCATGCTGCTTTGGAAGCATACATTGCACTTACATCCCATGTATATTCCTCTTTTACCTCACTTCTTTTTGGTAATTCTCTTGCCATAGATAACCTCCTGTCCGGTGTCCCCGTTTTCGGTCGCACCGCATAAAATAAGGGATATAAAAATCCCTCTCTTAATTTACCTTCCCAAAGCCGAATTGTAAAGACCCAGTTTGTTTTTTCTAACTCCCCGACTCCTCTTTCCATTTGTATTTTGCAGCGTTTTCTACTATAATGGATTCACATTATTTATGAAGGAGTACAAACATCATGGCTTTTGACGGATTTGTCATATCCAATTTAGTATACGAATTAAACAACACGATTCTGAATGCAAAAATCAGCAAAATCGCGCAGCCGGAAACCGACGAGCTGCTCTTCACCTTAAAAGGATCTAACGGTCAGTACCGCCTTGCCATGTCGGCGAGCGCTTCCCTGCCGTTTTTATATCTGACCGGCACCAACAAACCGAGTCCGCTCACCGCGCCGAATTTCTGCATGCTTCTGCGCAAGCATATCGCAAACGGACGGATCGTGGAGATCAGCCAGCCGCACATGGAGCGCATCATCAACTTCAAGATCGAGCACTTGGACGAGATGGGCGACCTGTGTCAGAAAACCCTGATCGTGGAGCTGATGGGCAAGCGGAGCAATATCATTTTCTGCGATGCGAACGGCAGAATCATCGACAGCATCAAACACGTATCGGCTGCGATGAGTTCTCTGCGTGAAGTTCTGCCGGGACGCACCTACTGCATTCCCGCAACGCAGGATGACCGTCTGAATCCGTTGGAGGTCACGGAGGAGACTTTTTTGGGCAGCGCCATGAAAAAGCCGCTTCCGATCGCAAAGGCGCTCTACACCTCCTTTACCGGTGTCAGCCCCCTCGTCGCTAACGAAATCTGCCACCGCGCCTCCATCGACGGCGACATGTCCGTGGATTCGCTTACCCCGGATGCCCAAAAGCATCTCTATCACAACTTTGCCTGGCTGATGGAGGACGTAAAAGAGCACCGCTACGAGCCGAACATCATTACCCGCGGCAGGGAGCCGGTCGAATTTTCCTGCTTCCGTCTGACCGAATATGTCGGCAGCGACGATGCCGCGGAAGCCACAAATTCCACCGGTGCCGCTGCAAACGGAAGCGAATACACGATGCAGCACTTTTCTTCGATCTCAGCGGTCCTGGAACAGTATTACGCTTCACGCAACGTCTACACGCGCATCCGGCAGAAGTCCGTCGACCTGCGCCGGATTGTCGCCACCGCCTTAGACCGCAGCCGCAAGAAATACCAGCTGCAGGAAAAGCAGTTAAAGGACACGGAAAAGCGCGACAAATATAAGGTATACGGCGAGCTGATCCACACTTACGGCTACGGGCTTGCGGAAGGTGCAAAGGAACTGGAGGCGCTCAATTACTACACCAACGAGATGATCAAGATTCCGCTCGACCCGATGCTTGATGCCAAGGCGAATGCCCAGAAATATTTCGACAAATACAATAAGTTAAAGCGCACGTATGAAGCCCTCACGGATCTGACCGCGGAGACGCGCACCGAGATCGAACACTTAGAGAGCATCGCAACCTCGCTCGATATTGCACTCACGGAAGACGATCTCGTGCAGATCAAGGAAGAGCTGATCGAATACGGCTATATCCGCAGGAAGCGCACCGACAAGAAGGCCAAGAGTAAGAGCAAGCCGTTCCACTACCGCTCCTCCGACGGGTATGACATCTATGTCGGGAAGAACAATTACCAGAACGAGGAACTGACGTTTAAATTTGCCACCGGCAACGACTGGTGGTTTCACGCCAAAGGAATGCCCGGCTCCCACGTCATCGTAAAATCCGGGGACGGTGATTCTTCCGTCTGTATCCGTCACCTTACTGATTATCCGGCAAAGCACATTGATAGGATTGGCTACCGCACCTCCGAAGTGTCCGGAATGCAGGTCGCGGTTCGGTCCTGTTACTTCGATTTCCCAATAAGCCAGTCCGCGAAGACCGGTTGTTAAAGACGGAAGTTCAGCTCCCAGCATACTCGTATCCGAGACAAGGATGACATCTGCTTTCAGTAACTCTTTGTGTTCTTCGCAGAAAGCCTCCAGGCTGGGTGAGCCTATTTCTTCTTCACCTTCGAAAATAAATTTCACATTGTGTTTCAGCAGTCCGTTTTTTACTACGTATTCGAATGCTTTTACTTGGATCATAGCTTGTCCTTTATCATCGTCAGCGCCACGTGCCCAAATGTGTCCGTCGCGAATTTCAGGTTCAAAAGGTTGGCTTTTCCAAAGGCCCAACGGCTCGGCAGGCATTACGTCATAGTGGGCATAAATCAATAGGGTAGGAGCATCATTGCTTACATGCTTTTGTGCAAATACCAATGGATTGCCTTGTGAGGGCATTACTATGGCTTCATCTGCTCCGGCTGCCAACAAAAGTTCTTTCCAACGTAAGGCACAGGCCAG
>OLWH01001108.1_pt1 | contig 11008 bp, 9 predicted proteins | sample 1673381 | NCBI WGS metagenome assembly OLWH01 (sample SAMEA103958110, study PRJEB25191) | human gut metagenome | reverse complement strand
GACCCACATCCGTAACGCTCCTTCGTCGCGAACGGCTGTGACCGGCATCGGCCCCAAAGCTGGCGCGGGAGCGCCCGGGGCTCCCGCGCCAGTGCGAAAATCAGATCATGCTCGGCTGCCAGCAGTCGGGGGTCTCGAGGCCCATCATGGTCACGATGGTCGGCGCGACGTTGGCAAGGCCGTAATGGCCGTCCTTGATCTCATACTTGTTGTCGGGATCGTAGATGATGAAGGGAACTGGGTTCAGGGAGTGCGCGGTGCGCACGCTGGTCTTGCCCTTCTTCGTTTCGAGCATCTGATCGGCGTTGCCGTGGTCGGCGGTGACGAGCAGGGTGTAGCCGTACTTGTCGGCGGCTTCCTTCACGCGGGCCAGACCTGCGTCGACGGCCTCCATGGCGGTGATGACGGCGCTCAGAATGCCGGTGTGGCCGACCATGTCGCCGTTCGGATAGTTGCAGCGCAGGAACTGGTACTTATGCGAGGCCATGGCCTCGACCAGAAGATCGGTGATCTCCACGGACTTCATCGCGGGCGCCTGCTCGAACGGAATGACGTCGGACGGAACCTCGGCATAGTCCTCAAGGCTCTCATCGACCTTGCCGGAGCGGTTGCCGTTCCAGAAGTAGGTGACGTGGCCGTATTTCTGCGTCTCAGACACGGCGTACTCGTGCACGCCCGCCTTGCACAGAACCTCGGTCAGCGTGTTGCGGATGACGGGCGGCTCGACCAGATAGTGCATCGGGATCTTGAGGTCGCCGTCGTACTCCAGCATACCGGCGAACTTCACGCCGGTATAATCGCCGCGGTCAAACTTGTCAAAGTCCTTGCGGTCAAAGGCGAGGGAAATTTCCTGCGCACGGTCGCCGCGGAAGTTGAAGAGGATGACGCTGTCGCCGTTTTCAATCTTTGCAACGGGCTTGCCGTCGTGCGCAACGACGAACGGCAGCAGATCCTGATCGATCATGCCGGGATTTTCGGCGCGGTACGTCTCAATGGCTTCCCGCGCGGAGGCGAACTGACGGCCCTCGGCCTGCACGTGCGTGCGCCAGCCCTTTTCGACCATCGGCCAGTTGGCCTCGTAGCGGTCCATGGTAATGACCATGCGGCCGCCGCCGGAGGCGATCTTGTATTCATGCTCCGCGTCGCTCAGCTCTGCCAGAACGGTTTCCAGCTGGTCGACATAGTCCAGCGCGCTCGTCGCGGGGACGTCGCGGCCGTCGAGCAGGATGTGGCAGTAGACCTTTTTGAGTCCCATCTCACGCGCCTTTTTCAGCATCGCGATCAGGTGCGAGATATTGGAATGGACGTTGCCGTCGGACAGCAGGCCGATGAAGTGCAGCGCCTTGTCGTTTTGCAGGCAGTTGTCCGTCAGGTCGACCCACGTCTTGGACTGGTACAGGGAGCCGGTCTCAATGGATTCCTGCACGAGCTTTGCGCCCTGCGAATAGATCTGGCCGCAGCCGAGGGCGTTGTGGCCGACCTCGGAGTTGCCCATGTCGTCGTCCGTGGGCAGGCCGACGGCGGTGCCGTGGGCCTTGAGCCACGTCATGGGGCAGGTGGCAATCAGCTTGTCGAGCGTCGGGGTGTTGGCCTGCTTGACTGCGTCGCCGGGGCCGCCGTCGCCGCGTCCAACGCCGTCCATGATCACAAGTACGATCGGTTTTTTCATTGGTATTCCCTCCTGAGTAGGATATTCTCGAATTTCACTATATTTTACTACAATTTCCCCGCAGATACAACTTAATTTTCTTTGAACAATCGCAGCGCGTGGGAATTAGCCAGCGCGTAAACACGTGCGAAATCCACGTGCGGGTTATAGATGGCCTCCAGCTCGTCGTGCAGGGCCTTCGCCTGCGCGAGAAGCGCGGTCACGTCCGACAGATCGGGCAACGGGGTATCCGGCCCCCGGTAATAGCGCTTCTCGTCCGGCAGATACACGGCCTCCGTCTCGTCCGGGAACAGAGGGTTCTGATATAGAATCGCAGTTTCCCGCGCGCGAAGCGCCTCCAGCTCCTCCCCGGACACCAGCTGCACCGCGCCTGCGGGCGGCTCGGCAGAATACAGGCCCCGGCAGGTGACGGCCCGCAGGAAGCGCTTTTTCCGTTCCTCCTGCGCCGGAAGCGGGCAGGAGGGGCGCGCATGGATCACAAGACGCGCATACGCCTCGCGGTAGAGCGCGCGGTAGCGCGTCTGTAAAAGCTCGATGGCGCGGCGCTCTTTCTGCAGGGCAATGCGGTCATAAAACTGCCCCAGATCGAGATACAGTCCCGCCGCGCCCGGCGTGACGGCCTCGAGCACGTGTGGAGCCGTGCCGTCGGCGTAGCCGGTGTGCAGGGCCGGGAGATACACGCCGTCCACCGAATCCGGGTCGCCGGAGCACAGGACGTATTCGACATCCAGTCCGGCGTTCTCCGCCGCTTTGCCGATGGTCTTCATAAAGCTCGATTTGCCGCACCCCGGCCCGCCCTTGATCACCCACAGAAAATCCTCCGGCCCCCGGCAGAACTGTCCGTAAAACGAGACAAAGCCGGAGGCCGTATTGCCGCCCAGAAAATACCGTGTCACCGCCATGAAATGCCCCTCCTGTATAGCAAGAATACAGGTAGTGTATGCAGCCGCGCGGCGGGATGTGCGTGCATTTCGGTGCGCTGCGAAATTCGCGGCGCGCCAGTTGTAGGGGCCGATGTGGGTATCGGCCCCTACAGTCAAACGGGAAAATACGGTGCGAATTTGCCGAAAGCTTTGTACTGTACATCGTATCAGAAAAACACCGTCCACGGGAACTGGGCCGGGGGCTGGGCCTCGAAGACGGCTTCGCCCTTTCCGTCCGGGAAGGAAAGCCGGTAAGACCAGAGCGCACAGGTGCAGCGATTGTCGCGGCTGCCGTATTTTCCGTCGCCCAGCAGCGGCAGGCCGCGCGAGGCGAACTGGACGCGGATCTGGTGCGTGCGCCCCGTTTCGAGCCGGATGCGCGCAAGGCTCAGCCCGTCCTGTTCGGCAAGGATTTCATAGTGCAGCCGCGCCTGCTTCACGCCGCCGCGCTGCCGCCTGACCACGTAGGTCTTGTTTTTCGCCCGGTCGTGGAACAGCAGATCTTCCAGTGTCCCGGCCATCTCTGCCGGACAGCCGGTCAGGACGGCCAGATATGTCTTCTGCATCTGTCCCTGTCCCATCGCCTGCGTCAGCCGTGCGGCCTCCTGCGCCGTCTTCGCATAGACCATTATGCCGCCGACTGTCTGGTCGAGCCGGTGGACGGGGAAAATGTCACAGCCCAGCTGCTCGGAGAGCAGCTGCGGCATCGCCTCCGCCTGCGTGCCCTGCGCGGCTATGCCGGCGGGCTTGACGCAGACGAGATAGCACGCTGTTTCCTTCAGAATTTCAATCATATGCTTCGCCTCGCTTTGGGGCTATTCTACCAGAAAAATACGCACTGCGCAACGGCTTGCAATCCGCGGAAACTCCCGGTATAATACACATGAATATAAGAAACGGAGCAAATATCATGACAACAGAGCAATACCGGAAGCGGTCAGGCTTTTCGATCTTCCTGTCCTTCTTCAAGCCCCACCGGGGGCTGTTTTTTCTCGACATGGCCTGCGCGCTGGTCGTGTCGATGATCGATCTGGCGTACCCCATCATCTCGCGCTACGCCATGCGCACGCTGCTGCCGCAGAGCGCGTACCGCACGTTCTTTACGATCATGCTGATCGTGCTGGCGGCCTATGCGCTGCGGTCGGTGCTGTATTTCATCATCACCTACTGGGGCCACACCTTTGGCATCCGCGTGGAGGCCGATATCCGCGCGGCCCTGTTCGGCCATATGCAGGAGCTGGGGTTTGAGTTCTTCGACCGCAACCGCACCGGCCAGCTGATGAGCCGCATGACGACCGACCTCTTTGAGATCACCGAGCTTGCCCACCACGGGCCGGAGGATCTGTTCATCTCGCTTGTGACCATCGTCGGCGCGCTGACCGTCATGGCGACGATCGAATGGCGGCTGGCGCTGGTCGTGGCGGTCATGATCCCGGTGTTTATCGCGATCATCGTCTCGCGCCGCAAGGCGATGCGCGAGGCCTCCCGCCGCGTGAAGAAAAAGACCGGCGCGATCAACGCCGACATCGAATCTGCCCTCTCCGGCATCCGCACGGCCAAGGCATTCGCCAACGAGCACGTCGAGGAAGAAAAATTCGACCGCTCGAACGACATTTACAAGACCTCCAAGAAGATGTTCCATCGGGAAATGGGCATTTTCATGGCCGTGATGGAGTTTTTCACAAGCTCCCTGTCCGTGGCCGTCGTGACTGTGGGCGGCCTGCTCATTATGAAGGGGCAGATGGATACGGTCGATCTTCTGACGTTCACGCTCTATATCGCGTCCTTTGTCAACCCCATCCGGAAGCTTGCGAACTTTACGGAGCTGTTTTCCAACGGCACGGCGGGCTTTGAGCGCTTTTTGGAGATCATGCGCACCGCGCCGGAGCTGCACGACGCGCCGGACGCGCTTGAGCTGACGCACGTGCGCGGCGAAATTGGAGTCGAGAACGTGAGCTTTTCCTATGAGGACGACCCGGAGGTCCTGCATGACGTGTCCCTGCACGTCCCGGCGGGCAAGACCGTCGCCATCGTCGGTCCCTCCGGCGGCGGCAAGAGCACGCTCTGCCAGCTCATTCCACGCTTTTACGACGTGACCGGCGGCTCGATCACCGTCGACGGCCATGACGTGCGCAGCGTCACGCAGGAGTCCCTGCGCCGCTCCATCGGCATCGTGCAGCAGGACGTGTTTCTGTTCGCCGATTCCATTCTGGAAAACATCCGCTACGGTAAGCCCGGCGCGACGATGGAGGAGATCGTGGAGGCGGCGAAGCGCGCGGAAATTTACGACGATATCATGGCCATGCCCGACGGCTTTGACACCTACGTCGGCGAACGCGGCACGCTCCTGTCCGGCGGACAGAAGCAGCGCATTTCCATCGCGCGCATTTTCCTTAAAAATCCGCCCATCCTCATCCTTGACGAGGCGACGAGCGCCCTTGACACGCTGACCGAGGCGAAGATCCAGCACGCGTTTGACGAGCTGGCAAAGAACCGCACCACGCTCATCATCGCACACCGCCTGTCCACCATCCGCGCCGCAGGCGAGATCGTCGTCATTGCCGACGGCCGCATCGCCGAACGCGGCACGAACGAGGAGCTTCTCAAAAAAGACGGCATCTACGCCAGCCTCTGCCGCACGCAAAACCTGCTGGCATAAAACTTCATGCGTGAGCACTGCACCACGAAAATGCGCAAATGCCGGTGCATGAAGTTTTTGTGCATCATTTCCGGTTGCCCCGCAGGGGCGAGGAAATGGCACGTTTCTATAGCAAAAGCGCCCAGCCGCTTGCAGCGGCTGGGCTGTCTGTTTACTGCTCCATCAGGCCCACGCAGTCGTAATACGGTCTGGAGGCGATGAGGGCTTTGTTTTCCTTGAAGACATTGTGCATGAGCGTAATGACGGCGTAATCGCACTGCGCCATGGCTTCGGCAAGGGAATAATTGTGGTATCCCGCCACGTCGCCCTGAATGTACGGCTCGCAGGCAAGAACCTCATAGCCGCGCGATTTCAGGATGTTCGCAAACAGGACGGACGGGCTTTCGCGCGTATCGTCAATGTTGGCCTTGAAGCTCATACCGAGCACGGCGATCTTTGCGCCGGGCTTCACATCGCGCGCAATGCGGTCTGCCGTCCACGCCGGCTTGCCGTCGTTGACAAGACGGGCCTCGTAGATGAGCGGCGTGATGTCCTCGAACTTTTCATGGATGAACCACGGGTCGACCGCGATGCAGTGTCCGCCGACGCCGACGCCGGGGGTATGCACGTTCACTCTGGGGTGGCAGTTGGCAAGCTCGATGAGCTTGAACACGTCGATGCCGAGCCGGTCGCAGACCTTGCTGAGCTCGTTGGCATAGGCGATGTTGATGTCGCGGAACGTGTTTTCCGTCAGCTTGCACATCTCGGCAGTCAGATCATCCGTCAGGCGGATCGTGCCGCCGGTGACGACCTTTTCATAGATTTCCTTGGCGAATTGCGCCGATTCCGGACGGTTCGAGCCGATGATGCGGTCATTCTCGCGCAGTTCAATGAGCATCCGGCCGGGGATGATGCGCTCCGGGCAGTGCGCTGTCATGAACTGCTCCGGCGCAAGGCCGGACGTTTCCGAGACGATCTTTTCCACCATGCGCGTGGAGTAGGGAGGCGAGGTGGATTCGAGCACGCAGAGGTTCCCTGCGCGCAGGACGGAACCGACCTCCTTCGCGGCGGATTCGACGAAGCGCATATCGGACACGCGCTTGTGCTCCTCTGTCTCGCGGTAGGGCGTCTGGACGCAGATGATAAAGACGTCGGCAGGTTCCGGCTTCGTCGTGAAGTGCAGACGGCCGGTTGCCATGGCTTTCGTCATGGCGTCCTGTAAGCCGGGTTCTACGATATGGATATGGCCCGCGTTCAGCGTGTCCACGACGGTATCCTTCACGTCGAAGCCGCAGACCTCATAGCCCGCCAGCGTAAACGTGATGGCGGTGGGGAGGCCGATATAGCCGCAGCCCATGATCTCGATTTTTTTCATGCTATTTCGCTCCTTTGTATGCAAACATACAAGGATACTATATCCTATTTTTTACGCTTTTGCAAGCAGAGTCTGCACCATATCCGTCTTTTCCCACGGCAGATCCAGTTCCGCGCGGCCAAAGTGGCCGTAACCGGCGGTCTGACGGTAGATCGGGCGGCGCAGATCGAGCGTTTTGATGATGGCCGCCGGGCGCAGGTCGAAGCATTCGCGCACAAGCTGGGCCAGCTTGTCGTCGGCCAGCTTGCCGGTTCCATATGTCTCGACGAGAACGGAAACAGGGTGCGCCACGCCGATGGCGTAGGCCAGCTGCAGCTGGCAGGCGTCGGCCAGACCGGCCGCGACCAGATTTTTTGCGATGTAGCGCGCCATGTATGCGCCGCTGCGGTCAACCTTCGTGGGGTCCTTGCCGGAGAACGCGCCGCCGCCGTGGGCCGCGTAGCCGCCGTAGGTGTCGACGATGATCTTGCGGCCCGTGAGGCCCGAATCACCCGCAGGCCCGCCGATGACGAAGCGGCCCGTCGGGTTCACGTAGTATTTTGTGTTCTCGTCCAGCAGGCGCGACGGCAGGTTCGGCTCGATGACCGTCTCAATAACGGCCCTGCGCAGATCGTCGATGGCGATGGAGTCTGCGTGCTGGGTCGAGACGACAACGGTGTCGATGCGGGCGGGCAGTCCGTCGGGGCCGTATTCCACGGAAACCTGGCTCTTGCCGTCCGGGCGGAGCCAGGGCAGAAGACCCGATTCGCGCGCGTGCGTCAGCGCCTTGGTGAGATTGTGCGCGTAGGCGATGGGAGCGGGCATGAGTTCCTTTGTCTGCGTGCAGGCGAAGCCGAACATCATGCCCTGATCGCCTGCGCCGGTCGTGCCGTCGTCATACGCGTTGTCAACGCCCATGGCGATATCCGGGGACTGCCGCCCCATGGCGACCATGACATTGCAGCTGTGGCCGTCGAAGCCCATCTCGGGGCGGTCATAGCCCGCGTCGCAGATGGCCTTGCGGGCGATCTGGGCGATATCGATGCGGGCGGACGTGGTGATCTCGCCCATGACGAGAACCATGCCGGTCGTCGCCGCCGTCTCGCAGGCGACGCGGCCCATGGGGTCCTGCTCGAGCACGGCGTCGAGTACGCTGTCGGAGACAAGGTCGCACAGCTTGTCGGGATGGCCCTGTGTAACGGACTCTGAAGTAAAGATTTTTCTGTTGTTCATATCTGATTCCTTTCCGGGCATAAAAAAGCGCCCTGCCCGAGGGGCAGAACGATATACGGTTCTCTCCCTCATCTTTCGATTCCTTCGCCGGATTTGGCACCTTGCATCCGCAGGTTGCCGGGTTTCATTGGGCCGTTCCCTCCACCACTCTTGATAAGGCTGTTCAGTTGTACCCTGATTATACAAAACCCGCCGGAAAAGTCAAGAGAAAAGTTTTGATTTCGGCAAAATTCCCGGTTTATCTCAGCGGGAACCCGCCCATACTCCATGCAGAACAGAATGTTTACATTTGCAGGGTAGATTTTTCCGCCCGGAGACGGTATGATGAAACCTGAACATCAGGAGGGTGAACACTATGAAGGATCTTCGCAGACGGTTTGAACGCTTCTGCCTTAAAAACCGGGGCAAGGGCATTCCGAATCTCATGCTCGTCATTGCCATTGGAAATCTGGCGGTCTTTGCGCTCTCGTACATCGACCCCAGCAATATCGTCTACAGCTATCTCTGCTTCAGCCGCTCCGCCATTCTGCGCGGACAGGTCTGGCGGCTGTTTTCGTACATCTTTACGTACCTGAACGACGTGCGGGGCGCGGGACTGCTGTTGGCGGCGGTGTCGCTGTTCTGCTATTATCAGTTCGGAAAGATCCTGGAGAGCTACTGGGGCACGTTCCGCTTCAATCTCTATTATCTGACCGGACTTGTACTGACCGATCTGGCCGCAATGCTGCTCGGCGCCGGAGCGGACGCGACCGCGCTGAACCTCAGCCTGTTTCTCGCCGTGGCGACCATCGCGCCGGAGGCGAAGGTGCTGCTGTTCTTCTTCATCCCCATCAAGATGAAATACATGGCGTGGGTCTATCTCGGCTTCACGGTGCTGAACGTGTTCTCGTCCTTGCAGCTGGCCTCGTTCCTCTCGTTCTACTGGCTGCTGCCCGTCGTGCCGCTTTTGAACTACTTCCTCTTCTTCGGCAGCGACGTCAAAAACATCCTGCCCGACGCACTGCGCTACCGGCAGCGGAAGAATTACCGCACGACCACGACAAATGCCCGCCCGAACCCCAATTGGGCAGGCTCCTACCGCTCCAAATCCGGCGAGAAGCCCTACCGGCATAAATGCACGGTCTGCGGCCGGACGGATACGGACTATCCGAACCTCGAATTCCGCTACTGCTCGAAGTGCAACGGCTATTACTGCTACTGCATCGATCACATCAACAATCATGTCCACATCACCACGCCCCCGGAAGGCGCGGGAAAAGAAAAATAAAACGGAGGACTGTCATGAACGAAGTATTGCACTGCCTGCTGACCCGCAGAAGCGTCAAGAAGTATCTTTCGCAGCCGGTCGAGAAGGAAAAGCTGGACGCCGTTCTGGAGGCCGGAACGTATGCCGCCTGCGGCATGGGCCGTCAGGCCGGGAAGATCGTCGTGCTGCAAAACCCGGATGATATCGCGCAGCTGGAAAAGATGAACGCCACGATTCTCGGAAACCCGGACGCGCACCCGTTCTACGGCGCGCCGGTCGTGTGCGTCGTGTTCGCGGACACGAATGTGAATACATGGGTCGAGGACGGCAGCCTTGTCATCGGCAATATGATGGCCGCCGCGCACAGCCTCGGCCTCGGCAGCTGCTGGATCCACCGGGCACGGCAGGAGTTTGAAAGCGCGGAGGGCAAGGCGCTGATGAAAAAATGGGGCGTGAGCGAGAATTACGCCGGCATCGGCCACTGCATCCTCGGCTACGCCGCGCAGGAGCCCGCCCCCGCAAAGCCCAGAAAGGCCGATTTCATTGTCCGCGTTGATAGTAACCGATGATCCAATCGCCTGCGGTTACCAGCGGATCTTTTACCGCAGCTGTGCAGTTTGAAAAGCTTGAAATACACAAAGTATTCCTGCGCTTTCAAACTTTCATCTGCGGCAAAATCTCTCGCTGGTAACTCTTGTCGATTAAATCATCGGTTACTAAACCCCTTGCAAAATCGAAAAAACAGGCTTATACTGAAGAAAAAACAGGAGGGCACTGATATGAAATCCATCAAAAGCATCCTGAAGATCGCGGGCGCGGTCATGGCCGTGATCGGCACCGTGCTTGTCGTCGTCGGCTTCCTCGACGAGATCTGCGCAGGCGTCAAAAAGCTTGCCGCCTGCCGCGCACAGGGCCGCCGGGAGCGGCTTGCCTCCGTGACCGGGCAGTGTCTGCGGGCGGGGCTGCTGTTCGCTGGCTTTACGGCGGGCCTGCTGTATGCGCTGGCAGAGCCGCTTACGGCAATTTTGTATCAGAGCGAACAGGCCGGGCGGCTTCTGCGTGTGTTCGCGCCGCTGGCGCTGGTTTTATATCTGGACGCGTTGACGGATGGGATGCTGAAGGGTCTTTCCGAGCAGGTCGCAAATGTGCGCTATAACACGCTTACCTCGGCGCTGGACGCGGTGCTGCTCGTGCTGCTCTTGCCGCGCTGGGGGCTGGGCGGCTATATTTTCGCGTTCGCCGCGACGCATCTTCTGAACTTCACGCTGAGCCTGCGGCGGCTGCTGATCGTCACCGGCTGTCCGCTTCGACTGGGCGCGGCATTGGGCGTCGGGGCCTGCACCGGAGCCGGCGCGCTTGCGGCGCAGCTGCTGCCGGAGCTGGAAAGCGATCCGGCGGGGCTGCTGCTCCGCGCGGCGGTCTTTTCCGGTGTGTTTATTCTGGCTGCGTGTCTCAGCGGAACGGCGGAGCGCTGTCTGCCGCCGAGTCTGCGGGGGCTGCTGTATCTGCCGGAACGCAGCGAAAAAACGCAGGCGGTTCGTTGACTTTTTCACCGAAAAGTCCTACAATCAGAGCAGAATCTGAAACAAGGACGGGCTTTTCCATGATCTCTTTCCGCAACGATTATTCCGAGGGCGCGCACCCGAAGGTGCTCGCCGCACTTGAGAAAAATAACCTTGTCACGACCTGCGGCTACAGCATGGACGATTTCTGCGCCGAGGCGCGCGGCATCGTCCGTGCGCGCTTTTCCTGCCCGCAGGCGGACGTGCACTTTATGGTCGGCGGCACAATCGCCAACACGACGGTCATCGCCGCCGCGCTTCGCCCGTGGGAGGGCGTGATCGCCGCCGATACCGGCCATATCAACGTCCATGAGACGGGCGCGATCGAGGCCTCCGGCCACAAGGTCTGCGCCATCGAAGCGCCTGGCGGCAAGCTGAACCCG